>Ga0247806_10000011_pt1 | contig 110912 bp, 92 predicted proteins | sample UWRJL059202B1_FD_179935 | JGI IMG/M metagenome (GOLD analysis project Ga0247806, IMG submission 179935) | Plant litter microbial communities from Arlington Agricultural Research Station in Wisconsin, United States - UWRJ-L059-202B-1 | ecosystem: Environmental > Terrestrial > Plant litter >... | reverse complement strand
AGATAAGTGTAAATGCTCACGCCTTATACGGCGTGGGCTCACTTATTTGCGTGCAGGTATACCAGTGCCAGAGGGCAATAAGTGAGTTTAAACCCACGCCTCCTTTTTTGGGAGACTGTCTCTACTTATCTTATTTTCTTAGCAATGTTTTTGGTGTCGCGTTGTAGCAATACTTCATGATGGACGCGTATAAGAAAAATGCTTTTTCTGTTCCTTTAGGTTCATACCCTTTGAACCTTACGCGCCATGCTGCAATACCCGGAGCAGACTTCGGTGCTATTGGTAAAATAATATCTGATCTATTATTAACCAGTAAATACGTGTGCACATGAGAAACTGACCTAACTGACCAAACACAAAAAACCTTCTGCTGCTACTTGGCGGTGCGTGCAGAAGGCCTGAGAAAACAAAACTTTCGTCTCATTTAACAATTCAAAATTATGAAAATAATTTCATTGGATAAGGGCGGCTTTGCCTTTATTTTAGGGCTTTTGCTGTGGTGCAGCCACATGCATGCCAACTATACACCTACTCCTTCTGCGATTTTAAGCTGGCAGTCAAACATTTCCGGAAAGGTCAGTGACGGGTCGGAGCTGCTTCTGGGGGTAACTGTTTCAGTTAAGGGGAGCGCCGTCTCCGCTGTTTCGGATGATTCAGGCAGATACTCGATTTCAGCCGCTGTCGGGGATACGCTTGTTTTTTCTTTACTAGGATTTACGGAGAGCGAGCAGGTGGTCTCCTCTGCTGTTCTGGATGTTATGCTGCAGGAAGATACGGAGCAGTTGCAGGAGGTGGTAATCAATGCGGGGTACTATAGCGTGAAGGACCGCGAGCGTACCGGCAATATATCACGCATTACGGCAAAGGATATTGAATCGCAGCCTGTAGGCAATGTACTGGCAACAATGCAGGGCCGTATGCCGGGTGTGAGCATTACCCAGCGGAGCGGGGTGGCCGGTGGCGGGTTCGATATACTTATCAGGGGCCAGAACAGCCTGCGCGCCGAAGGTAATAGTCCCCTATACATTATAGACGGCGTACCCTACTCATCCGAAGGTGTTGGCTCGAACCTTACGGGAATGGTCATACCGGGATCGGCAAGCCCCCTGAACAGCATAAACCCATCCAATATCGCCAGTATCGAAGTGCTGAAGGATGCGGATGCTACGGCGATCTACGGTTCGCGTGGTGCCAATGGGGTCGTGCTTATCACAACCAAGAAGGGTAAGGAGGGCAAGACGGTATTCTCGGCAAAACTTTCCTCGGGAACGGGCAAAGTGACCGGGCGGTGGGACCTGCTCAACACCGGGCAGTACCTTGCCATGCGGAGGGAAGCTTTTGCGAACGACGGCATTGAGCCGGAAGCCTGGGATTATGACGTGAACGGGACGTGGGACCCTAACCGGTACACGGACTGGCAGGATGTTTTCCTGGGAGGTGTTGCAAGCTATACTGACTTTAATACTTCTGTATCGGGAGGCTCTGCGCAGACGCAATTCCTCGTAAGCGGTACGTTGCATAAGGAGACATCGGTGTTTCCGGGTGACTTCGGCTATAAAAGGGGCAACGTCCTGAGTAACATTAACCATGAATCTGCTGACAGGCGTTTTAGGATTGCGTTTTCATCAGGCTATACCCTTCAGGATAACTTTCAGCCCGGTAGTGACCCTACTTCGCAGATCATGCTTCTCTCCCCCAACGCACCCGCGCTTTATAATGAACAGGGAGAGTTGAATTGGGAGAACAGCACGTGGGTAAACCCGCTGAGTGGCTTGGGCGCACATTACAAATCAGCTACCGCTGACCTTCTTGCCAACAGCCTGCTGTCGTATGAGATTGCCGATGGTTTGATGGCTAAGGCAAGCTTTGGGTATACCGATACGCGATTTGAGGATAGTTCCACTACACCTTCTACGATTTTTGATCCTTCATACGGTCTTGGAAGCGAATCGTCTTCGATCTATGCCAATACCACTTCGCGTAAATCATGGATGTAGAGCCGCAGCTAAGCTGGTCGCGGGCTTTTGGGGAACTGCGTGTCAATATGCTTGGCGGTACCACCTTTCAGGAGCAGAAATCATTGCAGCTTGTGCGCTCAGGAAGTGGCTTTACCTCCAACAGCCAGATTTATAACCTTGCGGCTGCAACGCGTACCCGTATAGTGGCGGACAACCAGGTTGTCTACCGGTACCAGGCAGGCTTTGCACGTGTGAATGCATCGTGGAAAGACCGCTATATCATCAACCTCACAGGGCGCCGTGACGGCTCAAGCCGCTTTGGCCCGGGAAGGCAATTTGCCAACTTTGGCGCAGTGGGCGCCGCCTGGCTGTTTTCCCGTGAAGAATTATTGTCAGGCCTGGATGTGCTGAGCTTTGGCAAACTGCGCGCCAGTTACGGTACCAGCGGCAATGACCAGATCGGGGATTACCAGTTTTTGGATACCTACACCTCGAGCGGCATTAATTATGGCGGTGTGATTGGTCTTGAGCCTTCGCGCCTCTACAATCCTGACTTTGGCTGGGAGACGAATAAGAAGTTTGAAGTAGCGCTTGATGCGGGCTTCCTGAATGACAGGATCTTCTTTACAGCCGCCTATTACAGCAACCGCTCCTCGAGCCAGCTGGTAGGCATACCCCTGCCGGGTACCACGGGGTTTGCATCACTGCAGGCCAACCTTGATGCTACGGTGGAGAACAGCGGGTGGGAGTTTACACTGAATTCAGATTATATCAAAAGCAGTGGCTTTACATGGACAACAGCTGTGAACCTGACCATGGCCCGCAACCGCCTGAAGTCATTCCCCGGGCTCGAGGGCTCGACGTACCGAAACCGTTACATGATCGGGGAACCGCTTAATATCAGGAAGGTCTATACGTACGAGGGCGTAGACCCGCAGACCGGCCTTTATAAGTTCAGGGACTACAATGGGGATGGCGCAATAACAGCTTCAGAGGACCAGAAAGGCATTGTAGACCTTAACCCTGAGTTTTACGGGGGTATACAAAATACCATTAAAGCGGGGCAATGGCAGCTTGATTTTCTATTTCAGTTTGTGAAACAAAAGAACTACTCCCCTACCTATTCATTTTGGGTACCGGGCTCGATGATGAACCAGCCGACCGGAGTGCTGGACCATTGGCAGCAGCCGGGTCAGGGAGGCAAACACCAGCTCTATACCACAGGGTTAAATGACGAGGCGGCCGCAGGGTTTGATAGGTTCCTGGCAAGTGATGCCGTTATTGAGGACGCATCTTTCATCCGGCTGAAGAACGTATCCCTGTCATATACCCTGCCGGAAAAATGGCTAAAGGGCATACAATGCCGCCTGTTCGTCGAGGGGCAGAACCTGCTGACCATAACGCGCTTTAGCGGTGCCGATCCCGAGTCGCCGCTGGTAGGTTTCCTGCCGCCCCTGCGTATAATAACTTCGGGTCTTAATGTAACTTTTTAACTATAAACTTATGATACATATTTCAATTACAGGCTTAAACTGCAAGCCATTGTGGCTATTGCAACGTTTTGCCATCATTATATTGTTGGTAGGTTTGACAGGCTGCGAGGATTTTGTCCAGGTTGACCTGCCCACTTCACAGCTGCCCGCTGATGCGGTATTTGAAGACAGGGTAACCGCCAATGCCGCAATGGCAAACATTTATGCGGATATGCGTGATACCGGGCTTCTCAACGGCGGAATGACCGGCATGTCGTACCTATTGGGCAATTATGCAGATGAACTGCAGTTCTTCGGTGGAGCTTCGGGCGCTGCATGGGAATTTCAAAATAATGCCGTTTTACCTACTAACGCCACGGCAGAGGGATGGTGGACTTCTGCCTATAACCAGATTTATGCTGCCAATGCGGTTATTGAGGGCGTCGCGGCGTCACAGGCGCTTGCTGCTGCGGATAGGGATCAATTTACCGGTGAAGCGTTATTTGTTAGGGCATTGCTGCATTTTTATTTGCTCAACATTTATAGTGACATACCATACATCACCACAACGGATTACAGGCAGAACCGTTTGGTAGGGCGAATGGACACGGGGCAGGTGTATGCAGCCATAGTTGCGGATCTTAATGCGGCTACCGGGCTTCTTCCCGAAGAGTACATCTCCTCTGACCGTTCCCGTCCAAATAAATATGCAGCCCTGGCAATGCTCGCCCGCGCGTACCTGTACAGCGGGCAGTGGGCTGAAGCGGCTGACAGTGCTTCAGCGGTCCTCAATAACGTCGCCCTTTACCCGTGGCAGGAAGACCTGTCACAGGAGTTCATAAAGGAAAGCACCTCTGCTATCTGGCATTTCAGCCCACGGGCTGCCGGTATAAATACACTGGAGGGCGAATCGTTTATCTTCACTGAAGGCCCGCCCCCAGGCAGTGCAGTCTCCGAAGAGCTGATTGCTGCCTTTGAACCTAATGACCAGCGCAGGGCCCAATGGATCGCAACAATTACCGGCGGTGCCACATGGTATTATCCGAATAAATATAAAGAACGGCTTCCGACCGACACTTCCGTGGAGCATTCGATCATGTTGCGGCTTTCTGAACTTTACCTTATAAGGGCTGAGGCGCGCGTACGGCAGGGGGACCTAATAAGCGGTAAAGAAGACCTTGACAAGGTACGCATTCGGGCAGGACTCGCCCCTACACCTGCGGACACGCAGCCGGAACTGGTAGAAGCCATCCTTCAGGAACGCAGGGTCGAATTGTTTACAGAACTGGGGCATCGCTTTTTCGACCTGAAACGTATGGGCATGCTGGACCAGTACCTAAGCCCTGTTAAGCCGGGATGGGATGCCACAGAGCAGCTGTTCCCGCTGCCCGAAACTGAATTACTGCTAAATCCAAACCTGGCCCCTCAAAATCCGGGTTACTAATTTTGATTAAAATGAAAGATAATAATTCTGCGGGTGTACGGGGATTGCTGCAATGCAAATTATTTGCATTCGTGGTCATGCTGTTCACTATATCTCTGACCAGTGCGCACTGCCATGCGCAGGCAGCCAAAAAATCTCCCGTTGGCAAGGCAGACTATATGCTGTGGAGCGAGCTCATGCTGGAAAAGATTTCTGAGGACGGAAAGTGGGTTAGTTACACCCTCAGAAACGAGAATGCGGACACTACGGTAGTCCGCAGTGTCGGCAGCAATAAGCAGTTCAAGCTTCCGCAAGCCTCCAACGGGATCTTTTTGGGATCGCTGTACCTGTATTATGAGGTATCAGGTCAGGTAAATATTTTGAACCTGGAAAAGGGAAAGCCGATAGCCTTGCCGGGCAGTACAGGCTACCATGTGTTGGGAAACTCTGGAGTGGCTATTGAATTTGCAGGCGGAAAACTCGTTGTAATGGACAATGCCGGTAAAAGCCGGTTCGAGATGGAGGCTGCGCAGTTCCACGCCTATAATCTAAAGAATGGGATAATGGTATATAGCGAGGACCGGGGTGGCTTAAATAACTTGCTGGCTCGCAGTATTAATAGTAATGATTCGCCTTATGTGATAACGGTCTGTTCGCAATGCTTGTTCAGTTCAGTGATCTATGACGAGGGTGGGAATGCAAATGCATTTCTGCAGCACAATGAATCGTCGCCCGGAGTGAAGGCAGCTGTATGGGCTGGCTATTATACTTACGATAATGGGCTGCTTACTTATCTCAAGCCCGGCGAAACAGATGGCTTTCCTTATGGGTATGAACCTACAAGTTCCTCGTTTACGCATTTAAAACTTTCAGCGGACGGCAGCAAAGTTTTTGTCGGGTTGCTGAATAAAGACAAGCCGGTAACCCGTGAAAATTTTGAAGTCTGGAATAACCATGATAAGTTTCTGGGCTCCGGGAAAGGATGGGATTATAATAACCGGATGGGTGTGTGGTGGCCGGGACGGAGCCGGTTTGAGCAACTGACAGACTCCGGTATGGCCAACATGATGCTCACAGGTAAGCAGTCGCACGCCCTCCTGTATAATCCTTTCCAATACGAGCCGCAGTTTGATCGTGACGGCCCCTCGGATATTTATATAAAGGAACTGGATGCCGGGATGTCCAAATTGTTGCTGGCCCGCCAATACAACATTTACGGAACTGTTTCTGTATCACCCGGCGGCGATTACATTGCTTATTTCAGGAACTGCCATTGGTATGTTTACGACATTAAAGCGGGAATCCATAGAAACATTACGGAAAACATCCCAAGTTCTTTTGCTGACGAAGGTAACGATGAGCCCCAGGAGGATCCGCCCTATGGTGTAGGCGGATGGATGGACGGGGATAACGCAATCCTGTTGTATGATAAACATAACATCTGGAGAATATCATTAACAGGTGGTGGCGCACTAAATATATCAGGTGGTAAATCGAAGGGTGCTAAATTCAGGATCATCCCTCAGAATGACTGGCAGTCAGGCCATGCGAATTTTAATGGCCCTAGGTTTGGCGGCAGGTATGGCAATAATGAAGATATTGTAATTTCAGCTACAGGGAAGGAAACAAATGAATACTACAAATGGCACCGGCGCAACGGTATTTCACTATTGGTAAGCTCGCCAAATCATATCAGTGATGTGCAGCAGGCAGGCAGTGGCAAATGGTATGTTTACTTGGAGCAAAACTATAATATTCCTCCCCAGGTGAAGTTCAAAAGAGAAAAAAGGGCACCGGAAATCGTTTACAGGAGTAATCCGCAACATGCTAATTACCTATGGGGAGAGAGCACTGTTATCAGTTACCGCAATTCCAACGGGGATGAACTGCATGGGATTTTGTATTTTCCTTCGGGCTATGATCCGGCCTTAAGGTATCCTATGGTTGTGCATGTTTACCAGGTACAGTCCCATCAGGCCAAGTACTACATCAGGCCAACGGAACATAATACAGCCGGGTTGAACATTGCTAACCTCCAGGCCCAGGGCTATATTGTTTTACTCCCTGATATAAAGTATACGATTGGTCAGCCGGGGCCGTCAGCGCTTGATTGCGTCCTTGCGGGGGTATCCCGCGCGAAGGCGGTAGCATCTGTTGACAGTGAAAAGATTGCTCTTATCGGGCATTCATTTGGCGGCTTTGAAGCGGCCTATATAATTTCACACAGTGATGTATTTGCAACAGCGATTTTGGGATCGGCAATCACTGACTTCAGGAGTAGCTATTTCTATGTTAACCCCCACCTGTCCAACGCTAATTTCTGGAGGTATGAATATGGACAGTTCCGCATGGGCAGCTCCTTTTTTGAGGATAAAGAAGGGTATTATTTAAATTCCCCAATTACAAGTGCAGAGAATATAAAAGTACCTGTCCTGATATGGGCAGGCCAACAGGATAAGCAGGTGCACCATTTCCAGGGCACTGCACTGTACCTGGCGTTAAGAAGGCTGGAGCGCCAGGCAGTGTTGCTGCTTTATCCTGACCAGGGGCACATAATGTGGGAGAGGGAACGGCAGGACGACCTTACCTCTAAGATTGAGGACTGGCTTGAACATTACCTGAAAGGCAGCCCGGAACCATTTTGGTTAAAGTAGGCCATAAAAAAAGAAATGCAGTTCGATGAACTGCATTTCCTGTTTAATAAGCGACTATGGCTGCGTAGGCAGGTACAAAGGCACTGTACATTCATTGGTAACAGGGTCTTTACCCCACATTGTCTTGGCCTGGAAAGTACAGGGCTGATTGTTGTTGATATCAGAACACTGCCTTTTTTCGCTGCAGTTAGTAACACTGCCGCCTATCCTTTCATGACCGGGCTTTAAGGCCACACTGCCTGCACGCTGTGTCATGGCATTGGATGTAAAAGCCCCTGCAATAGCCACCCCGAAAGCGGCAACAGAAAGCATCTGTTTTACAAAATTTGTTTTCATGATAATAAAAATTAAATTGTTGATCTACTCTGTATCAGGTTTTCGATCTTCCCCTGGTGCCGGCCGGCAACTTATTTTTCAATATCTTATCGGACAGGCGGTACCGGACAAGGCTCTTGCCGATAAAGCCATAGAACATGTCGTGAATAACAAAAAAGTCCCTCAGCTTTTTACCCTCCCGGTCATATACATAAAAGCTTGAGATGTAGGCATTGTCTTCAATGTTGTATACATCGATTACCGATGATACTTCCCAGGTCTTGGAAGCCTCATAACGTCCCCGGACCAGTGATTGGACAAAGAGGAGATTGCCGTATACTGCGCTTGACTGGTTAACCGTGATGGGCCTGTCCACAAGCCTGATTTCGTTCCGGCTTTTAACGTGTTCTGATTTGAGCGCTACCCTGCTGATAGTATCTATAGTTTTTCCCTTAAAGAGGAGCTTCAGCTTTTTATCTGCTACGATATAACTGTTCCTGTATTGATAGAGGAATATGACCCTGTCCGTCAACAAATCATAATGCAGGTGCCCTTCAACATCAAACATCCCGTCCACTTGCTTTTCCAGCAGATTGCTTTCAACAGCAGTGCCCTTGCCACTTCCAAAACTGTATGCCCCCAAATTTCGCTGCCCACTTTTTGGATTGATAAAGTTGTAGGCTACAGTAAGGGAGTCCAGCATTTGGTATCTAAAAAAGTCCGGGGTATTTCCCTCTTGCACTTTTGCTTCCCATGCACCTGTCCTACCCTTAAATAGTACGGGTACTGTACCATCAATAAAATAAAAATCATCATTGAATATACGTATCTCGGGTGCCCGGAATGGCAGGCTGTCCGCCTCAAGTTTTATCTTCACCTGAAGCGCTGACCGCAGTGCTGTATTGATTTCGGTTACCACAAGCGGGGCGGTGACGTTGCCCAAGTAGATGACGTCCCTCGAGGTACCGGCATAATAGTACGAGTCATAGGTAAGGTCCATCACTTTGTCTTCAGCGGTGTAATCGGGAAACCTCCGTATAAAATCATTGTCATAGTACATTTTTTTCTCCGACAGTATGAACATAGTAGCTACCAGGGCAATGCTCAGCAGTGTCAGTAAGGATATCGTTGCTATGATCTTTCTGGCAGTCATATGGCGGCAGGTTTATGATAACACATAGCAACGATCCCGATAATTGCAAGCAGGACAAATGCGATATTGAACCACAGGTGCGCTGTCCATCCGAGCTTTTCTAATATACCACCGCATGAGCAGGGAATAAAGGAGCTGTAGTTTAGCATGATGAAAATGTAGGATGTGAACATTACCATCAGGCTAAATCCTGCAAACAGGCCCGGCAGGCGAAACCTGGAACTGAGAAGCGATAGGGCGATGATTAACTCTGCCAATGGTACAGCCCATGCTAACCAACCGGCAAAGGAACTCAGCAGTGGTGACTGGGCCAGCTGCACCCTGAAGTTCTCGAACTCGAGGAGCTTGCTAAATGCTGCGTATACGAATAGTACAATGTATAGCAGGCAGGCACCCTCAACAGTAGTTTGTCTGTAACGCATTTTGTTTGCTTTTGTACAGCTAAATTACTATGTTGAAAGGAAATAGTGGTTTCCAAAACCCTGCCGGAAATATTCAAAAGCAAGCATATTGCAATTACAAAAAAGGCCGCATAACGCAGCCTTTCTTCTTCATTTTGAACCCGCCAGGCTCTTCAGTTTTTCGCTTAGCTCAACCAGTCCAGCCTTCTGTAAAAAATCATTGAGCAGGTCTTGGAGTTCCTGCTTCGCCTCTTCAGAGGCAGAAGCAAACATATTCCCTTTGCCCTCCCCTTTTTCATTTAGCCCCTGTTCAATTACATGAGTTAAGAGCAGTACATTTTTCCGTGAAATACGCAGGTCGATCTTCACCATTTCATTCATGCCCGGGATACTCAATATGGTATCAAAAACCTGGGCCACATCATTCGTCGTCAGCATAAATTCTTCATTTTAAATTAAGTTACACATATACCAAATGTAAAGATGTCTGTGCAAAGTTTGCCCGTCAAAAAATTCCCAGGATAGGCTGTGACAACATGCTTGATTACTTTAGCGAAAAAATAATATGGCACTACAAATATGAACTCTGGACAATAGCAAAGTTGGAAAAAAACCTTTCCGCTTCGCGCAGGATATTTTCCTTTGAACCGGGCGAAAAAGCATTAGCTTCCTATGGGCGCCATGCACTTTCGCAAAGCTTTAAAAAGCACATCAGGCGGTAATTTAACAGCTAACGAGAACTGTAATGTAGGCTATATTATTTGAGGATTATCTTTAGAAGATTGCTGTTTCTGTTGCAATCGGCAAGATGTCCCGTTGTCGGACAACGGCATCTTGCCGCCCATACTCCGAAGTCGTGGGCGGGGGACACTACTATGCTTTACAGCTGTTGAACCAATGAAGAGGATATTATGGAGACTGAGAACAACAACCGCAAAAGGCGTATCTATGTGCGCCTTAATGACAAGGAATTTATCACCCTTGAAAGCCGGCGCAAGAACACTACTTGCCGTACTACAAGCGACTATGTTAGGCACTGCCTTTTTAGTAGGCCAATCACCACCATCACAAGGGACGCATCAGCCGATGAAGCCATTATGCAAATCAGCCACCTAAACCACGAGTTGAATGCAATAGGAAGCAACTTTAACCAGCTGGTCAGGAAAGTAAACGCATCATCACAAGCTGCCGAAATTAATGGATTGCTTTTGCTTCTTGACAGCCAGAAGAAAGTGATGTTTTCAAAGATTGACGAGGTTAAAGAACAACTTCAAAAGCTATCTGAAAAATGGTTGCAATAATCAAGACCGGGCACTCCATCAGGGCGATGCTTAACTACAATGAAAACAAAATCAAGGAAGGCAAAGCGGCATGTATTGGCCAGGGAAATTATCCCGTGGATGCCGACAGGCTGACCTATGCAATGAAGCTCAACCGTCTTGAAAAACAATGCAAGCTGAATGAAAATGTAAAGCGACCTACTGTGCATATCTCCCTGAACTTTGACCCTAGCGAGGCAAGCTTACCAAAAGAAAAACTATTGGAGATTGCAGAGAATTATATGGAGAAAATTGGCTTTGGAAATCAGCCTTACCTGATCTACCAGCACAATGATGCAGGGCACCCGCATATCCACATAACTACAATCAATATACAGGAAAATGGAAAACGGATTGCTATGCACAATATCGGCAAGGACAGATCAGAACCGGCACGCAGGGAAATTGAGCTGGCTTTTAGTCTTGTAAAAGCGGAAAACCAAAAGAAGAAGGAATATAAACCTGAACCTGTTTCGGCAAGAGTCCAATATGGCAAGACAGAAACTAAAAAAGCTATCGAGAACGTCCTGAATTTTGTAGTGAACAATTACAAATACACAAGTCTGCCGGAACTCAACGCTGTGCTAAAGCTTTACAATATTGAAGCGGATAAAGGAAATGAAAATTCAAGGATTGCAAAGCATAGTGGATTACTCTACCACGCATTGGATGAAAAAGGGAATCGTGTTGGAGTTCCAATTAAAGCCAGTCGCTTTTATGATAAGCCGACATTGAACAATTTGGAAAAGAAATTTGCAGCTAATGAAATCAAGCGCCAGCCTAACAAGTCCAGGATCAAAAATGCGATTGACACCATATTTCTAAGGAACAATATCATTATTCTGCCTCAACTTGTAAAGCAGCTTCAAAAAGAAGGTATTGACACAATCTTGCGTCAAAATGCTGAAGGGTTGGTATATGGAATAACATTTGTTGATCACAAATCCAGAACTGTCTTTAATGGAAGTGGTATTGGAAAAGAATATAGTGCGAAGGGGCTACATGAACGGTGTGCCATAAATATTAAAGGCAAGAGCAAGGAGAATAAGATGGTAAAATCCCATACACCGGAATTATTAGTAGATATAATGGAAGAAATTAAAGGCTCGTTTTCAATTGCTGATATAAGTAAAATATTGGATGTATTAACTAAAGTTGAATATCCCTCTGATTATGTACCGAAACAATTTAAATCTGACAAGAAGAGAACAAGAAAGGGACGTTCTACCTAAGACTCCATCTTAATTATCTTTATCTACCAGTTGAAAATCGAAATTTAAATACACTGAAAGTTTTGAAAGATAATCTATGCTAAAGCTAATTTTTCCATTCTCAATTTTCAAAATTGTAGACCTACTAACATCCATTATATTCGCCAAATAATCTTGGCTATATCCACGTCTTTCCCTAAAATCTTTTATTGCTCTTCCAAGATGTAGACGGTTGTCTTTAATAAATTGGAACTCTTGAAAACCATCCATAGCAAATAGCTGGTGTTATCTGAAGTGTTACTCACGCCAACTCTTTTCCCATTCCTCTAAATTGATTCCAATTATATTATAAGGAAAAGTTAATGATTGAATTATTTCAACAATTAACTCCATTAAATCATTCATCACATTTCCACCTGCAATTTCTGAGATCATTGAGCCTCCAGTTCCAACTCCAGATGGTTCCAGTATTAGTCTATGCCATAGAAATTTTGCTGCGATTAAATTATTAAAATAAACTTTTGGATGAAGATTATCGAAATGTCCTTTGGGATAAAACGTTGCAATTTCTATTAATACTTCTTGGTAAAAATCTACCATATTATAGATAGCACTTAATGTGTTTGAATGAATTCCTTCATCAAATACTGTCTGTGCAATCATGAGTTGGGCACGATGAATTACTATGATCTTGTCAAGATATTTCTGCAAGGTTTCTTTATCGTACTCTTCTTTATAAGTTAAATTATCTTCAAAGTTTTCGGACGGATAATAAGCTTTTCCTGTCGCCGCGTTAATTGACGCAATTTCATCAGCGTGCTTTCTTCTTTCAAGCACTCTATTAATCCATTTATCACGATAAATAATCACTTGTGCGGCGTCGAGTTTTCTTCCAAATCCTCCTTTAATCATTGTTTCATCATGACAAATCAAACACAGAACAGATAAATTCTGAATTGCATTATTTGCTGGGTTCTCATCGATATGATGAATTTGAATTGGTCTTCCTGGAATATTACATTTACAACATGTACGGTCAGAATAATACAAAACTTCTGCGGATGTATGTATTGGAATATGAATACGTTCTTTTTTCATGATTGTCATTAAACATTTCAGGTAACGTGTGGTCACTTTGAGAAGTTGCCGATGAAAGCGGACTGAGTTTTCTCTGCCAAGATAATGTTTCTTCGTGAAAACAAACTTTAAGTTGCCTAAAATTCGGCAATTTCTTAATGTGGCGGCTAGCTTTAGCTACGCTGGAATAAATAGTTGACTTTCATAATTAAGATTTTTAAATGCCTTTAGTTTTGATCTTTCATTAGTCCAATATAAATCGTTTTTACCAACGTAACTTAAAATGAAAATATCAACCCAATCATTGTTTTCAAATTTGTTTCCAACTTTTGAAGCAGTGCGTAGTAAATTATCAAATATTGATGCTAATAAAATATTATCAGGATTCAACTTTATTAATTTTGGGTATTTGCCTGAAACCTCTAGATTTTCATTTGTATACTTAAGAATTAGTTCCTCTGTTTTTTGTAATGTACTAAATCTAACAAACTTATCTTTTGTGCCTTGATGTTTATTAATTTCTTTTCCGTAAGCAATTGACGTGTCATTTATGAAATTTGTAAGTCCGGAAATGTCTACTCTAACAGTATGATTGTCTTTTACATCGTTATAATCTAATTTGATTAACGCTTTAAATTCTCTTATAAAAAAATCATGGTCAATCTTGGGTTTAATATGTGGAGAAATTTCTCGGACTAAATATTCAAAAGGGTCTAAATCAATGAATTCAATATATTCTAAATTATCTAAAATTGCGGTAATCGCTTTTTTTAATTTACTAAAACTGATTTCACTTAAATGTATTTTTGGGCTCGTATACAATTCGTTTAAAACTATAATAGGAACAACGATTTGAAAATCATTTCGATAAAGTTTAACAACTTCTGCTTTTTCGATTTCATACCAGATATTTGTATCTGCAATTATTCTTCTCATGAAATTTAGACGATTTTGGATGTAGTTACAGCTAATGTGAGGCCTCTTAAGCGCGTTGTCTCCATTCGGAGCGCGTTCCCTCTGCCGAACGGAAAGGTAACAAAACTTATGATTTTTTCTAACTTGGAAAGGTGTAAAAAATCCAAATTTTGTGGCTTCTTAAAACCGCGCGTCCACGCTAACGTATTTGCGGAAATGGTGGTTAGCTGCGGTTAGCTGCTGTTACTATGTAAAACTCTAACATCTAGTTCACTTCTATCAATCGTAAATCGGCTGTTTTCAAACGTGTCATTTAAAGAATAGACAAAAATATTGCCCTTGCTTGTAAAAAATATATAATTGTAATAAACCGCAAAAGTTCCAACCTTCTCTTCGCGAATTACAGTGAATTTTCCATTGTTCAAATTATAGATATATAAACCTTTGGAACCTTTTATAATTATGCTGTTATAACTTGTTTCAATTTGTTGAGGGAAATCATAATTTGGCAACTTTACTTTTTTGTAAAAATCATATTTTTCTAAATCATAAATCAGGATTCCATCTTCGCTATCAGCAATAACAACAAAATTATTTTGAGTGAACTTTTTAACGTCTTGTGGATCGGTGGTTCTAATTTCTTTTCTTTCAGTTATATTATTACCTTCTAAGGAAATTACTGATAATCCATAGTTTCTTAGCGCCATGAAAATATTTTGGTTTCTCGCAATCAAGTTTGAAACAACAGGATTTCCAATAGTATCAAATATTTTTGGAATAAATTTCTCTTCAAAATTCTGATGATTATTTCGAACATTCAACCGATAAATTCCATCTTTTTCCGAAAGCGCATAGAGATTCTTGAACTCATAATCAATCGACAGTTGGGAAATATTCGGTGATTCTTGAAGATTTTCTCCAACAATCAGACCTTGCGCTCCATTACGTAAATCTATCGAAAGCAATGAATCGTCCTTTGAAGTATATATCGTATTATTAATTCCTTGAAGTTCAAGAAAGGAAGACTTTGCAGTAATTTTTTTAAGAAAATTTCTGTTAGAATTTAAGTGACCACGTTGATCGGCAAAAGGTATTATCTCCAGCCCGTCGTTTAGATACGAGACGAAGAGATGAAATTGATAAACGTATAGTGAAACAATAATTTTCATTTTATATTTTCTTTTTCGTTAGAATAGATGGAATATCGTCCTGATCAATTAATCCTTCAATTACCCAGCGTTGTAATAGCGATTCGGAAATCGCATACCTTGATTTTGAGAAGGGAATTACCGGAAAACCATGCCATGGATTCACAACATTTTTTGGATCCTCAAAGTATCCAAATTGCTCCTTTTGTGTTCCAATTACCGAAAAATCTGATTGAAAGCTCCATATGTTGCCATTGTCGTCAAGCCAAGCAGCCGAATTAATCAATTCCGCATTTGCAGGTATTGAATGTACAAAGTTTCCGTAATCTCCGTGGTCAAATATTTCTTTTTCAAGATTTACATTTAGCCATTTTGCCCAACTTCCAGCAGCGTGGAACTGGTGTTTGTAAATTGATACATATTGTCTTAGTCTATCTGGTCTATTGTAATTTATATCGGGCATATTCGTGTTTTGATGATTTGTAATAGCAGCTAACTTGTTCATATGCGCTACTTGGCAGCAACCATTACCGACATTCGGTAGGATATACGCTACTTTACGATTTTTTTTACAAATATAATCATAATAATTTCACTAGAATTTGGCGTTAGCGGAAATTAAGGCTGTCTCTCAGCAGATTGCAACTAAAGCGACACTCATGTTTATGTATTCCTTTGTGATTATCATTTTTTAACCAAATGTTGCAGATCAGGTCGTTTTTGATGCGTTCCATTTCGCTTTCAATCACCAGAACGATGTCGCATTTTATTCGCTTATAATTTGCTTCGATTCCTGCTTCATCGCATCAACACCATTTTTTTTATAAAGGAAAATACATCCGGTATTTTTTGATAGGTTTTGGTATCAGCGGCTACTTTTCATTGTCAACAATAATTTTAGCATGAAAGATGTTCTGCACTTTTTCCATCGATCCAAGTCCACTCACTTGAAGAGAATGATAATAGTTTCTGCCTCAAGTCGCGGTTAAAACGTTCTGCAATACCCATCGCTGTGGACATGCCAGCGTTCGCAGAAAATCCTGCCCCAAGAGTTACAGTCAGATGATTTGTCATAAAACTAGGAATGACTTATTAATTGTTGTCCTGTAGGAAGACATAAAGGTAATCACATTTGATAGTTTGTATCAGAGAATATACATTTATATATCAACATCTACTTTTCCGTTTTTAGTTTTTATAACGTTAGGATTTTTGCTGTATAGTAAGTGAGAGTAATGATGCTCTTCTTCAAGATAAAATGGTATTTTTGAGTATGGAAAATCTCACATTGTTTGAAAAACCGGCAAATCCAACTACAAAGCCTTATCGCGTAGGGGAAAATATTTTCAGCTATTGGGAGAACTGTGTATCAGATGATGTTTTGAAGGCTAAACAATTTTTGGAAGTTTGGTTTGCAAATTATCCAAAAGAACATTGCAAAAGATTAAAGGATGATTTCTATAATAAATTCGCGGACGCTTGGTATGAACTGTTTATCCATCAGTTATTTTTCCTGCAAGGTTTTCAACTGCAGGTTCATCCCAAAGTTCCAAATTCATCGAAACGTCCCGATTTCTTGGCGACTAAGAAGGGATATAGTTGTTATATTGAGGCTAAGGTAATTACAGGTTTGTCGGAACGAGAACAGGGATTAGAAACAGTTCGTGAAACAGTTATAGACAGGCTGCAACAATTGAACTTGCCAAATCATCTTCTTAGCCTGGATAAAGTAGAATTCAAGGGTGAAGGTGTACCATCATTACGAAATATAACCAAGTGGATTGAAAAGAAGATTAGTGAAATCAACGTTCCTGAAATTAAGTCAGAATCGGATTATGGCAATCGGGATATACTCCGGTTCGAGAATGAAAAAATACTAATTGTCATTCGTATTCTTTCCTCTAATGTGAAAAGTATGGTCCCGGAGAACTTTGAAGACCATCGACCGATAGGGCTTATTCATTATGAGCCGGAAATAATTGTTGGCGGTGATAAAGCTATCCAAGATGCATTTAAGTTTAAGGCTATGAGGTATGGTGAATTAGACAAGCCCTATCTAATGTGCTTCAATCTGAATAATTGGAAATTGGATTTACATCACGACGTTAATCAGGCTTTGGTCAATAGTGTTGGCACTGATAAAGGATTTTGGGCGATTTCACCTCCTAAGTATAAAAGGGTCTCTGCGGTTCTATTCACTAAAGCTCAGCCTTCCGATTGGATTAATTATAAGCATCGATTAATTCTTAATCCTGCGCCAAATTATATCTACCACTTTGACTATTCAAAACTTACATTTGAGATGGTGAGGACTGCAACAGAGACAATCCAGAAAAAAGATATTAATGACATATTTAATCAATAGAAGACTTTACTGACCCGGACACTTCAATTTCTGTTTGGTACTATATTATTCCTAAAAACAAAAAAAACCCTCCATTTTCATGAAGCGGGTTTGTAGCCTAAAGGAGAATCGAACTAACTTATGTAACATTATAATCTTTTTAAATCGCTTTTAAAATGGTTCGAAAATTGTCCCGTAAGAACCAAGATTATTAGGTGGGCGATAAGGTATTCGAATCGTATTTGTGGTTTTAAAATCGCTATATATATGCTTGTATTCACTAGTATAACCCTTTGTTTTTATAATTGGTTCATGTAAAAAAGTTATAAAGTTTCTTCTCCTATTCCCCTAACAACTGATTTGCATTTTGTTAGGCTAAGTAACATGATGATAATTATTTAGGCTATCATAGTCAAAATTTACTCATGATTGCAATTGAGTTTTGTCTGCCATAATATAGCCAAAATTTTAATGGAGAATATGCAGACAGGTGAAAATGAACAGGCACTACGAAAGATTCTTGATATGACTAGGCTGATGAGCCTGACCATACTCTTTTTACACTTCTATTATCATTGCTATACCGCTTTCCATTTGTGGGGAATTCATAGCGGGCTCACTGACAGTATACTCGCAAATGTGGAGGCAACTGGCCTGCTCACCTCGATACTTAAGCCAAAACTGTTTGCCTTGGGATTACTTATAATATCGCTCTTTGGGGCCAAGGGGCGCAAGGATGAAAAACTTAATGTAAAGACCGCTTTGCTATATTTATTTTCAGGGCTCATCATCTACTTCCTGAGTGCGATCATGCTTGAACTTACCATAGAGGCGCAGGCTACTGCCCTGCTCTATATTGCCATTACAGTAACTGGCTATCTGATGCTGCTCTCCGGCGGGACGCTACTGTCAAGGCTGATCAGGCGGCAACTTGACGGACGGGATATTTTCAATAAGCTTAATGAGACTTTCCCACAGGAGGAGCGGTTATTGGAAAACGAATTTTCAATTAACCTTCCTGCAAGGTATCATCTCAAGGATAAGGTGCGTAATAGCTGGATTAATATAATAAACCCTTTCAGAGCATTGATGGTGCTGGGTACGCCTGGATCGGGAAAATCATATTTTGTGATCCGCCATGTCATCACCCAGCATATCCGGAAAGGTTTCTCTATGTTCGTATATGATTTTAAGTTTGATGACCTTTCAAGGATAGCATACAACACATGGCTGCAGCATAAGGATAACTACGACGTCCCTCCAAAATTTTACGTGATCAATTTTGATGACCTCAGCCGGACCCACCGGTGCAATCCGCTGGAGCCTTCCTCAATGACAGATATCACTGATGCAGCGGAATCGGCACGCACTATTCTGATGGGCCTGAACCGCGAATGGATCAAGAAGCAGGGTGATTTTTTCGTCGAATCCCCGATTAATTTTTTAACGGCTATAATCTGGTACCTCACAAGATATAAAGAGGGAGTCTTCTGTACTCTGCCCCATGTTATTGAACTGATGCAGGCCGACTATGACAGCTTGTTCACGCTATTGCGTACCGAGAAGGAGATCGAGGTACTGATCAACCCTTTTGTCAATGCCTACCTCAACGATGTCATGGAGCAGCTTGAGGGCCAGATCGCATCAGCAAAGGTTGCTATGGCACGCCTGTCTTCCCCACAACTGTATTATGTGCTTTCGGGGAATGACTTCAACCTTGACATCAATAATCCAGAGGAACCCAAAATTGTCTGTATGGGAAACAACCCTCAGAAGATACAGATTTATGGTGCCGTACTTTCCCTGTATGTGAACCGCCTGGTTAAGCAGGTTAATAAAAAAGGAAAGCTGAAAAGCAGCCTGGTCTTTGATGAATTCCCGACCATTTACCTCAACAATATGGACAGCCTGATAGCTACTGCCAGAAGCAATAAGGTAGCCACCTGCCTTGGTATCCAGGACTTCAGCCAGCTACGGAAAGACTATGGGCGCGAGCAGGCGGATGTTATTATGAACATTACGGGCAATATCATCAGCGGACAGGTTACAGGTGATACCGCAAAGCAATTGTCCGAACGCTTTGGCAAAATCATGCAGGACCGCGAGAGCCTTTCTATCAACAGCAACGATACATCCATCAGCCGCTCCAAACAGCTCGAATCCGCTGTGCCGGCATCAAAAATAGCCTCACTCAGTTCCGGTGAGTTTGTTGGGATGGTGGCCGATGACCCGCAGTGCAAGATAAACCTGAAGACCATCCACTGCGAAATTGTAAATGATCATGAAGCGCTTAAGAACGAGGAAGCAAGCTATATGGATATTGAAGCGATACGGAAAATTGACAACAGTATGGTACAGCGCAATTACGAGCAGGTGAAGCTGGACATACAGGACATCATCCATTCGGAAATGGAAAGGCTAATTGCTGACCCGGCGCAGGCCCATCTGGTGGTTAGGAAATAAAGTCAGAATATAATCTTGCATGGTGATTTCTCCATGCATATAAAGCTTACAATTATGCTACAAAATCAATTTGCGGAAGTTGCGGGGCTTATAAAATTATCCCGCGACAATGCCATCAAGGCGGTCAATAGGGAAATGATCAGCCTGTATTGGAAGATTGGAGAGTATATTCAGGGACGGATAGAAAGCGAACAATGGGGACAGTCTGTAGTGGAAGAGCTTGCCTTATACCTACAGCATAGGGAACCGGGACTGAAAGGATTTTCCGGGTCCAACCTTTGGCGGATGAGGCAGTTTTATACTGTTTACAGGGATATTCCAATTCTCGCACCACTGGTGCGAGAAATTGGCTGGACCCAAAACCTCATCATAATGTCCCGCTGCAAGACCTCGGAAGAAAAGGAATTCTACCTGCGGATCACAAAGGAAGAAAAATATGGAAAGCGGGATCTTGAGAGGCAGATATCCTCGGGCCTTTTTGAACGGACAGCTATCGGGAATGCAAAACTCTCAACAGCGTTGAGAGAAATTCATCCCGAGGCGGTAAATGCCTTTAAGGACAGCTATATATTTGATTTTCTGAACCTGCAGGAGCCTTTTAATGAAGGTGACCTTCAAAAGGGGCTGATAGCGCAGATGAAGGATTTTATCCTGGAGCTCGGCAAGGACTTCCTGTTTTTTGGGGAGGAATACAAGCTTCAGGTAGGAAGCAGCGATTTTTATATAGACCTACTGTTTTATCACCGCGGCCTTCAATGCCTGGTTGCCATTGAGCTGAAGGCTGACAAGTTCAGGCCCGGGCATTTGGGGCAGCTCAATTTCTATCTGGAAGCACTTGACCGTGATGTAAAAAAAAAGCACGAAAATCCTAGCATTGGTATTCTGCTGTGCAAGGACAAGGACAATGATGTGGTTGAATATGCGCTGAGCAGGAGCCTTTCCCCTACCATGGTAGCAGCCTACAAGACACAGCTGCCGGATAAAGAGGTACTGCAACAGAAGTTCAGGGAATTGTGGGGATAATTCCGGGCCCCTCCATGGCCTCTATGCTATGAAATACTTATATTTGGCTTGAATAATTGCTTATGCAGGCCAATACACCCATAAAACTTTCGCAGCTTACCGGCAGCATCGCTACAACCGTAGAAGATGCTTTCAAAGACATGCGCTTTTGGGTGATAGCCGACATGACCAACCATTCGTTCAGGCAGGAGAAGGGATATCATAATTTTGAGCTTGTGGAAAAAGACGCGGGCTCTGCAAATGTGATAGCAAAGATCGCCGGCAAGTCCTGGGGCAATGGTGCCAGGCAGATTGCTGCTTTTGAAGAGGCAACAGGGCAACGGTTTACCAATAACATTCAGGTCCTGGTACTGGTTGCCATAGAATACCACCCCGTATACGGGCTGAGTGCCAATGTGCTTGATATTGACCCCAACTTTACCATTGGGCTACTGGAGCAGCAAAAAAAAGCCACATTGGAAAGGCTTGTGGCACAGAATGATTTTATCACTAAATATGGCGAAGGCTACCAGACCGGGAACAATAGACTTGTGTTAAAGCCAGTACTGCAAAGGATAGCCCTGCTCTCCTCCTCAATCTCTGCCGGAGCAGAAGATTTCATGCATACCCTACAAAACAATGCTTTCGGATATGGTTTTCAGGTAGATGAATATTTTGTATCGGTTCAGGGGGAACGCAATGCCGGGCAGTTCCTGGATAAGCTCGTTTCAATTTTTACCTCAGGTATAGAATATGATGCTGTGGTCATTACCCGGGGCGGCGGATCCCAGACCGACTTCCTGATTTTTGACAATTATCGCATTGCGAGGGCTGTGGCTAAGTTTCCTATACCGATCATTACAGGCATCGGGCACCAGAAAAACCAAAGCATTACCGACCTTATGGTTCATACCCAGACCAAAACCCCTACAAAAGCGGCGGAATTTATTATTGCCCACAACCGTAACTTTGAGGAACGGGTTAATGAGCTAAGAAAAAATATCATCATCAGGTCACAGCAATTGCTTTCGGGGAACCTCATGCGGGTTGCTTCCCTGAGGCATACAGTCATAAACAGCACGCAAAAGATTGTAGCCCACCGGGTTTTGGAGGCTAGGTCCCTCAGGTATGCACTTGTAACAGCCTCACGCGCCATAGTGCATGCAAAGGCCGCTGGTATCGTAAATACGATAGCCCAGCTGTCCGTCAAGCCGAAGCTTATTCTTAGCGCAGAAACTTCCGGGTTATCCGGCATCGGAAAAGATATACGGCAACTCAGCGCTGATTATCTTAGGAGGCGCAAGGACACCGTAAGGCAAAATCGTTTTGTCAGTGGGGCAACGCTCAATGTTGTAAACCATAATCTGGCCCGGAAAAAGGAAAGGCTCTTTAAGATGAACCGGACATTAGCAGGCAACTCCAAATCCATTATCTTTAGGCATAATAAGCAGCTAATCCAGGTGTCAGGCGTTATTATTGCAAGGCCCAGCATTGCCCTGAATAACTACAACAATGACCTGGGCAACACCAAAGTTGCCCTAAAGGCGGCGACGCAGCAGGCCCTTAAAACAGCGCATAGCGATATTGGCAGCCATACCATGGCCATACGTCTTATGGCACCGGAAAATATCTTGAAAAAAGGATATGCCATCATTCTCAAGGATGGCCAGGTTATCAGTAAGGCAGAAAAAATAAATACGGGGGATACTGTTGATATTATTTTATCGGGTAGCATCATCACCTCGACAGTTAATCAAAAATCGGAATATGATGGAACAGGAACTAACTTATGAAGCAGCTTATAAAGAGCTCACAGAGATAACAAAGGAAATTGAGAATGAAACCATTTCAGTAGATGCCCTGGCAATTAAAGTGAAAAGAGCCGCGGAGCTTGTTGCATTTTGTCAGCAAAAGCTAAAGGCGACAGAAACTGAAGTCAATAATATCATCGCCCAGATGGACGGCAATACTGCTGATAATAACTAAAAAGAAGTAAGCGGCGCTTACTTCTTTTTATCCTTTAAGTATTTTTCGACAGCTGTAGCCTTATTGCCTACTGCACGTACAGCGCCGGTAAGCTGCTGCGGGGAAACCTTAAATTTATCTTTCCAGTACTGCATCTCATAGTTCTCGCCGGTATTGATCAGCGAGCGGTCGGGTTCTCCTGTTTTTTTCTTGTTATCACTCATGGCTTTGTGATTTAGTTACAACAAGTTACATTGACAGGGATTATTTTCCAAAATAGTTAACAAGGATTTAGCACCTATTGGATTTCCAGGACATTGCTAAGGCTGCTATCATTTACGCGCGCTGCAATGAAAGCAAGCGCCTCTGTTTTTCTTTCCGGTAGTGTCGTAAAGGAATTGATATAGAACTCCTCCCCTTCTTCGCTAAAGTGAATGATATCCGTATAGCCGCCTGATATAAGCGCCCCCTTTAACTGGATAATTTTTTTCTCCTGTGCGCTGGTCAGTTCTTTTTTTATCTTCAGACGTATTACCTTGTCCATTGTGATCCTCTATTATTATTTTTTATCTTTTGATTTCACGTAATCTCTAAATTCCCTGCGGAGTCCCATCAGTATATCCTTGATTTCATCCTGCTTAAGGGGCACTATCCTCAATTCTTCTGTGCCGAAATAACCCGCAAATTCCCAAAGCTGCAGGATTTCAGAAAGGGGTACTTCAAAAGGCTCATAAAACTCGCTATCCGATTCAAGCAACAGGAAATCATCTCCAACTTGCCTAAGCCGCTTGTAAGTCATCCCCTCCACGGCCATGACAAGGTAGCTTTTGTTGATCTTCAGCTCGTTCAAGTTTTCAATGTATTTCCCCACGATGAAGGAACCATCCTTAAATGGCGGCATTGAATCACCTTCCACCTCAAATGCCCTGAACTTTCCACCCTTGAGCATCGGTAATGTTATATACTGAAGGTTCTCAATATACTCAGGATCGCTATAGCCCGTGAGATACCCGGCCTTTGCCTTATGCGGTACGATCTCTATAACATTATCCCCATTGGTATTGACCAATATAGGAAGCAGAATCCGATTGTCATCAAGGGTCAATAGCTTCCCAATGTCCACTTTTCGTATATCCGCGGTCAGCAACAGGTCAATACTGATATGGTAAAAATACGACAGCCTGACCAATATTTCAAAAGGCGGCTGGGACTTTCCCTCTTCATATTTTGCAAGCCGGTCACGGCTAATGGAGAGCTTTTCCGCTACGAATTGCTGGGAAACCTCTTTTTTCATCCTGAGATGCCTGATATTGTCAGAGAATAAAGACATATGCGTTTTGGGATTATTTATCCCAACAAATATAGAAACTTTTGGGAATATCTGTCCTAATTTTGTTCGGTACAAAACATGATGATAATGGAACGCGCGATTGTACATATGGACCTGGATACTTTTTTTGTCTCCTGTGTCAGGCTGCAAAACTCTAGCCTGGAAGGGGTTCCGCTTATAGTGGGCGGCGGTGACCGCGGTGTGGTGGCATCCTGCTCCTACGAGGCGAGGAAGTTTGGTGTGCACGCGGCAATGCCCATAAAGATGGCGCTCAGGCTCTGCCCTGAAGCCCGCATCGTTAAAGGGGACATGGAATTATTTTCCCGCTATTCAAACACGGTCTCACAGATCATAGAAGAGGATGCCCCTGTTATGGAAAAGGCCTCCATAGATGAGTTCTATCTGGACATCACAGGCATGGATAAGTTCCACGGCTCGTATAAATGGACCAATGAATTGGTTGCCAAAGTCACCCGTGAGACAGGATTGCCACTCAGCTTTGCCCTTTCAGTAAATAAGACAGTGTCTAAGATCGCTACCGGCGAAGGCAAGCCAAAGGGCAACCTTGAAGTGCCCCTGCCATTAGTACAGCATTTCCTCAACCCGCTTTCGATACGCAAGATTCCGATGGTCGGCGATGCGACATTCAAGCTGCTCTCGCGCATGGCGATCCGCAACATTCAGACCCTGGCCGAGATGCCGGTCAATGTGTTGCAGGAAATGATCGGGAAGAATGGCCTTGAATTATGGAAGAAGGCAAACGGGATCGACAACACACCCGTTGAGCCTTACAGGGAGCGTAAGTCCCTGTCCACTGAGGACACCTTCTACCAGGATACGACCGACATAGTTTTTCTGCGCTCTGTCCTTTGCGGGATGGTCGAAAGGCTGGCCTATCAGCTTCGCAGCGAACAATGGCTTACCTCAAGCGTTACTGTGAAGATACGATATTCTAATTTCGATACGGAAACAAGGCAGGTAACCCTGGCCTATACCTCAGCGGACCATACCCTGACCAAGGCGGTACTTGAAGCATTTGAAAAGCTTTACCACAGGCGGATGAGCCTGCGTTTTGTAGGCGTGCGGTTCAGCAAACTGGTACGCGGTTCCTACCAGATCAATCTTTTCGAAGACACCCAGGAACTCATGTCCCTCTATATGGCCATGGACAGGATTAAGAACCGTTTCGGTTCCAATGCCGTTATGCGATGCAGCAGTTCGTTCTTAAAACCTAAAGCAATGTGATATGTACCTGAACTGCCACTCTTTTCACAGCCTCAGGTATGGAACCCTACCTATAAGCGACCTTGTCAGCCTGGGCAAAGCCTGCGGTGTCAGTGCTATGGCCCTGACCGACATCAATACCGTAACGGGTATTTACGATTTTTACAGGCTGTGCCTCGAAGCCGGCATCAGGCCCATTGTTGGGATGGAGCTGCGCGAGGATCATAAGCTACGTTATATTGCATTGGCTAAAAACCGCAGCGGGCTTGGGGAAATCAACCGCTTAAGGACAAAGCATAACCTTGAAGGTACACCACTGGCGGAATTGGCACCTGCATTTGAAAATGTTACAGTGATATACCCTCTTGGCAATACCCCTGAAGCGTTGCGCCCTTTTGAATACATAGGCATTCGTCCCGAAGAGCTCTCGATGCTGATCCGCCCGCAGTGGAAAGACAGGCTCGATAAGATGGTTGTGCTGCAGCCGGTTACATTTAAGGGAAAGGCAGAATACAACCTGCACCGGATATTGCGAGCCATTGACCTCAATACCCTTGGCAGCAAGCTTACGCCGGAGGATTACTGCGCAGCAAGCGAGATTTTGGCACCTTTGGAAGCGTTGATTGCAAAATACAGCCAGTACTCCCGGATCCTGCAGAACACCTATACCTTAATGGAGGGCTGCCACTTTGAATATGAGTTTAAGGTGCCGCGAAACAAAAAACACTATACTGCAGGTCGCGAAACTGACCTGAAGCTGCTTACCAGCCTGGCCTACCAGGGCCTCGCAAGAAAATATGGGCGCGATAATAGTACCGCCAGGGCGCGCGTGGAAAAGGAGCTGGCGGTCATCCACGAGCTCGAATTCAGTGGTTATTTCCTCATAACCTGGGATATTATCCGTTATAGCAATGCAATGGGTTTCCTGCATATCGGGCGTGGCAGTGGAGCCAACAGCATCATAGCCTATTGCCTGGGCATTACCGATATCTGCCCCCTTGAACTGGATCTGTATTTCGAGCGCTTTTTGAACATCAATCGTAAAAGTCCGCCGGATTTTGACATTGACTGGTCATGGAAAGAGCGCGATGTGATACTGGACTATATCTTCAAGCGCTATGGTGCGGATCATGTGGCATTTTGCGGCACGAACGTCGAATTCAAGTACAAGTCCATATTCCGTGAGGTGGGCAAGGTCTTCGGGCTTCCCAAAGAAGAACTGGATGCGCTTTCAGGTACGCCCATGGACCGGCATGATAAAAATGAGGTGGTTCAACTCGTTCACCGCTACGGCATGATGATGGAAAAGTATCCCAACCAGCGCTCTATGCACTCCTGTGGGATAATCATTTCTGAAGATCCCATCACTGACTTCACCGCTCTTGAGATGCCGCCCAAAGGCTTCCCCATCGTCCAGTTTGATATGCATGTGGCCGAAGAGATTGGCTTTGATAAATTCGATATCCTCTCACAAAGGGGCATCGGGCATATCGACGAATCTGTAAAGCTCATCAGGAAGAACCGTGGCATCGATGTGAACATCCGCGACACGTCCCTCTCCAAGGATGAATCCACCTGTAATGAATACCTGGGGCGCGGCAGGACCATCGGCTGTTTTTATATAGAAAGCCCTGCAATGCGGGGTCTGTTACGGCGCCTGAAATGCAATAACTACAAAGTGCTGGTTGCCGCCTCGTCGATCATCCGACCCGGGGTGGCCCAGAGCGGCATGATGAAAGAATACATCTTCCGCCACAACTATCCCGATAAATTCGAATATTTCCACCCGGTCTTTGAAGAGCAGCTTGGGGAAACCTACGGCATTATGGTCTACCAGGAGGATGTGATTAAGATTGCCCTGCATTATGGAGGGCTGGCAGCGGCTGATGGTGATATCCTGCGCAGGGCCATGAGCGGGAAAGGGCGCTCGAAGGCAGCGCTTCAGAAGGTGAAGGATAATTTCTTTGCGTCCTGCGCGGCCAAAGGGCATCCCGAGCAGCTCAGTGCAGAGATCTACCGCCAGATAGAATCATTTGCCGGCTATTCCTTCTGTAAGGCGCATTCCGCATCCTATGCGGTGGAAAGCTACCAGAGCCTTTACCTGAAAGTACACTATCCCATAGAATTCATGGTAGCGGTCATCAACAACCAGGGCGGCTTTTACCGCACTGAGGTATATGTGCATGAAGCGCGTATGTCAGGAGCGGAAATTCATACTCCCTGCATTAACAAGAGCAATGTGGAGACGACCCTGTATGGCAGGGATGTTTACCTGGGCTTTATGCACCTTCAGGGGTTGCAGAGCGAAATAGCCCAAAGGATTGTGGAGGAGCGCAACACCGGCGGCCCTTATATTTCCATTGAGGACTTTATCAACCGCATTCCTATAGGCATCGAAGGGCTGCAGCTGCTCATTTATATCGGCGCGCTGCGCTGCACTGGCAAGGCGAAGAACGAGCTGCTGATTACTGCAAGGCGCATCATGATGAATTTCAGGCCTGAGAACCGCTACCCGCAATTGCTGCCCGAGCCGGTAAGGGAATACAGGCTTCCGAAGCTCAGGCGTTCCCCTTTTGAGGATGCTTTTGATGAGATTGAGCTGCTGGGTTTTCCGGTATCGGTAACACCGTTCAACCTTTTGAAGACATCCTATCGCGGGGATGTAATGGCATGCGATTTGGTACATTATCATAAAAAACAGGTGAAGATGCTCGCCTACCTGGTTTCGCGCAAGCATGTGCCTACCAAAATGGGCGCGATGTATTTCGGTACCTGGATTGATGCCAACGGTGAATTTTTCGATACGGCGCACTTCACGGGCAGCCTTAAGGAATACCCCTTCAAGGGCGGGGGATGCTACCTGCTCCTCGGAACGGTGGAAGTGGACTACCACTTCCCTACCATTACCATATCCAAGATGGAAAAGATGCCTTTTATCCCTGATCCACGGTACAGGGAAACCGATGCCGAGAGCGGCATGACCCAGCAAAGGCTGCGTGAGGACGTGTCCATGACCCACCGGGCACCTTATCCGCAGGAACAGGAAATCAACCTACCAAGGCATAAGATGGTAACGGCTAAACAAAAACCATAATGTAAACGAAATGATGTATGACACTATTTAATGATAATGAACTGTTTACCGCAGGTACAGAACAAAGAAAAATATATGACTTGCTAGACCTTGAGCTGATGAAGCTGGATGCTTTCATCCCTAAAGAAGAAGCCGATAGCTTCTACCGGATATTATTAGACAATACGCCTTGGCACGAATACCAGATGCCTATGTATGATAAGATAGTCACTGCGCCAAGGATGATTGCCTGGTATGGTGAGCAGGAAGAGGCTGGAGAAAGCGCTTTGGCTTGGACCCCTGAATTACTACTCTTGAGGGATAAGGTAGAAAAAGTAACCGGACTGGCGTTTAATGCCGTATTGCTGAATTTATATAGAAACGGCAACGATAGCGTTGCCTGGCATTCGGATAAAGAACATAAGATTGGCAGGAATCCGAATATAGCTTCTGTTACTTTCGGCCAGACAAGGCCATTCCGGTTCAGGCACAAGACAGACAAATCTGTGCCGCAACTGGAGGTACCCCTGCATCATGGGACATTACTGCTAATGTCAGGGACCACCAATACGTATTGGGAGCATCATATCCCGAAGTCGGCAAAAGATATGCTGCCAAGGATAAACCTTACCTTCAGGCAAGTCAGAAAGCATGAAAATCCGGCTATCATAAAATAGAATGCTTATATTTGAACATGTAAAATATTGAGGTTAAAAGTAGGTTTTGCTCTTTTATCGCATTGGGCCTTCGGGGTGGCGTTCTCTGGCGTGTTAATTCACTCCCTGTTAGAAATGATTGTTGAACACATAAAACGAAGAATTATGGAAAAAGAAATGATCACTAAACGTGGAATTTTAACTTTATCAAAAAAATCTTAGGTGGGGCCCTTTCGGGAAGCACGCTGTGGAGCGCCACTCCAAGATAGCCGGATGCGGTTGAGATAAAAGCATTCTTACTTCCCAATTTGAGGGCCATGGGGTTCGATTCCCCCCGCTTCCTGCCTTGCGTTTAATGAACAAATTACTATTGTTTTTACAATGAATCCGGAGGAAATTAAATGATATTTTGAAAAGAACGTACCGCCACAGGAAATTGCCTGGAAACCCTGGACCAAAATTACCGATACGCAAAAGTTTCTGAACAGCTGCTACATAACTATAAGTAATTTTAAGGGCAATATTGAAACCTGTCCTGCATGGTGGCATCTAAAGGAGTTTTACCAAGATATGCTGATAAAATCCAAACATCCTGATAAGGAGGCAGGCGATTAATTACCATACGCCTGCAATCTGTCTTGGGTCTTTTACATATCGGTAAAACAGGATAGGTTAAGCAGTTTTATTTCAGGACTGTAATAGGCTTCATCAGGCGTAAATAACCCTCACTTGATTTGGTTAATTATTTCAATTTTACGTACTTGCCATAAAATTAACCTTACCGCAATAATGTCTCGGAACCGCAACGGCAGCTTTTCGGCTGTTTTATATATTATATTGCTATGCTTGTCGATTTTTGGCATTTGGTTGCTATACAAAAAATACGTCCTTCAGAAAAAACAGAGGCAGCTCCTGTTATCCCTTGAGGAAAATCTTGTTCAGGCAAACTTATATGGTAACACCCTGTTGGGCTTCCAAAAATATTTTGCTTACAGGGACGAACAGCAATACGCAGAAAAATTTGCAGGTCTTCGCAAACAAATCCTGACGGGTTTCGAGGATATAGGGTTAGATGAACAGTTCGTGGCAGCTATTTTAAAATTTACAGGCACTTTTGATGAAATTGCCGAAATCCGAAAAGTTTACAATGATGAGTTTGTAAAACAGGAAACCAATACTTACCGATATTTATTTGACATCCTTGAGGACTATCCCTTATCAACCGATCAGGTAGAAGCTGTGATTCGCGATGAGGACAATAACCTCGTGTTGGCTGGAGCAGGAACAGGTAAGACAACAACCATATCTGCAAAAGTTGCCTATATCCTTGAAAAGAAGCTTGCCACTCCCGAAGAACTTTTAATTATATCTTTTACGAAGAATGCTGTCACGGAAATGTATGACAGGTGTTTGAAATTTTGCAGGCACATCCCCGGCGCTGAACATCTGGATGTAAGGACATTCAACAGTTTCGGATATCTTGTTAACCGCCAGTGTTCGCAACAGGAACTCCACCTTGCCTTTGGAGGCGAAGAAGATGCCGCCAAAGCATTCCTGCAGGAAACCTTTGATAAGCTATTTCTTGAAGATGCAGATTTTCAGCGTAAGGCAACCAACTTCATTGCCTTCTTTAACAGGCCGGAACGGGATGAGTTTAAATTTGAAACGAAAGATGCATTCATTAAGCATGAGCAGAGCTTTAAAAATGAGACATTGGACGGTAAAAAGGTAAACAGCAAAGAGGAAATGGAGATAGGCAATTTCTTCTGCTTGTTCGGGATTGACTATGAATATGAGAGACATTATCCGTTAGAACCCGAAGACCGCAATGCAGATTACAGCAGTTATCACCCGGACTTTTTTCTGACGGAATACGACATTTGGCATGAACATTTCGGTGTGGATCGCGAGGGCAACGTACCCCAATGGTTTAAAACCAGGCCACCCTATCCAACCGCCAAAGAATACTACCAGGCAGGGATGAATTGGAAGAGGGGTGTCCACGCAAAATACGGCACATCGCTTATCGAAACCTACTCCTTCGAAAGTGCAGAAGACAGCCTGATTTCCGGCTTGAAGAAAAAGTTAATGGATCGTGGCGTACTTCTCGAGCCCCGCAAGCCGGAGGAAATTCTTCCTATGATAAAGAAATCTGCATATTATGAAGACTTCATTAACCTGTTCCATACCTTCCTGGGCTTAATGAAGTCGAATGCAAAAACGCCCAATGATATCATCGGTAAAGGTGGTGACCGCAGGCTAAGGGTATTTATGGACGTGTTCAGGCCTGTTTATAATAGGTATGAGGCGCTGTTGCGCCAGTCATCGCAGGTAGATTTCAATGATATGATCAACCTTGCCGCTGACCATATCGCCACCGGAAGTTACGGCAAGCCCTATAAATACATCCTGGTTGATGAGTTTCAGGACATGTCACTCGGAAGGTATGAACTTATAAAAAGCTTAAAGAAGCAAAATCCCGGTGTAAAACTTTATGCTGTTGGCGATGACTGGCAATCAATCTTTCGCTTTACCGGCAGTGACATCTCAATCATTACCGAATTTGGGAAACACTTCGGTTATACGAGTAAAACCTCTATTTTTCGTACATACAGGTTCAATGATGAAATTTTGCAGGTCTCGAGCGAATATATTCAGAAAAACCCCGCACAGCTGCGCAAAACATTATTCTCAGAACGTCAGGCAAATGATAAAAGTTTTGAATTTATTGCCTCAAACGTGACAGGCCCAAGAGAGGCTCATCAGCAAGCGAAAGACTCCGGGATCCGTTCAGCGCTGTCTGAAATCTCCGCACGTAAACAAGATGCAAAAGTTTTCCTGATTGGACGCTACCGCCTCAATATACCGGAAGGTTTTGCAAAATTAAAGAAGGATTATCCCCTTTTAACTTTAGAATACTACACTGCGCATAAAGTAAAAGGAATGACATGTGATTATGCTATCCTTCTCGATATTAATTCAGGAATACTTGGCTTTCCTTCAGAAGTGGCTGATGATCCACTATTAAATTATCTGTTGCACGAAGGGGATAGTTTCGAAAACGCAGAGGAGCGCCGTGTATTTTACGTAGCAATCACCCGGGCACGTCATAAGAATTTCCTGCTTTACAATTCAGCTAACCCGAGTAAATTCTTATCGGAAATCAAACAGGACTCAGGAGATTTAGAAGAGTCAGTAGCACAATGTCCTGAATGTTCTGGTCCTGTTGTAAAACGAAAAGGCCCGTACAGTGAATTTTGGGGATGTTCCAACTTTCCATTATGCAATGGAAAAATAGCAATGTCGACAGTAGTTGGTAATCCCTCGGTTTATCCATTATGAATTATGAACTCTTGAAGTTAAATTGGTAAAAAGGGATTAATCATCTTTACATCCTTACAATACAAACAAAACATTATTAATATGAGTACAGGCGTCAAGCTAGAACCTATAGCACAACTACTGAATAAAGAATTTTTTATCCGCTCTTATCAAAGGGGCTATCGTTGGGACGGTGAGCAGGTTCTTGACCTTCTCAATGATTTTAAGGATTTCATAGATCAACCTGCTAAATCTGAAGAAGAATTTTACTGTCTGCAGCCGATTGTGGTTAAAGAGCTATCCGATGATGAGATGCAAAGCCTTTCACGATTTGCCTTTAAGAAAGATAAGGTCTACGAAGTCATAGACGGCCAGCAGCGTATTACCACAATTACAATCCTGTTGCATTTTCTGACTCAGGCACTGGAAAACGAAATCGACCTTCACTACTATCCTTTAATTTCCTATGAGGTCCGGGAGCAAAGTAAACAGGTGCTTTCTAATTTCAACGCTTACATCACATCAGAGGAAAAGGGCATCGAACTTGAGGATAATATCGACTATTACCACATGAAGATAGTCTATACAGCCATTAAATCATGGTTTACTGACAAGAAAAATTATTTGCTTCCATTTCTCAGGCTCCTCACATCCTATAAGATAAACTGCGTAAAGGTTATCTGGTATGAAGTTGAAGAATCAGAGAACAGCATTGAGGTTTTCAGGAGATTTAATGTGGGGAAAATTCCATTGACTAATGCCGAGCTCATAAAAGCGCTGTTGTTAAAAGATGATGCAAATGCATCAAACGCCTTAAAATACAGTATTTCGAAGGAATGGCAACAGATTGAAAACCAGTTGCAATCCAACTACTTTTGGAGCTTCCTAAGTCCTGATCAGGATTACACTTGCCGAATTGAGTATATTTTCAACCTTATGTTTGCCAAAAGCAGAAAAAATCTGGAGAAACAGGATAAGGCAATATTTGACGATAATTTCGGTACTGATAAGCACAAAGTATTTCGATATTTCATGTATCTGATTACTAAGGACAAAGGGCTATCTGATACTTGGGATAAAATAAATGAAGTCTTCGAAAAAATGGTACAATGGTATAATCATCCCGAACATTATCATTACATAGGCTACCTCCAAAACAGGGACGGTAAATCCAAAGATGAGAATATTATACTTGATATCCTTTCGTATCGCCAGCCTCTGGCAGCATTATCCTTCCAGAATAAAAGTGAGCTTACGGATTACTTAACAAAGGCAATAACTTCCAGGAGCAAGGATTTTTTCAAAGATGGTAAAATCAAGCTTTCCTATACGGATCATAAACAAGTTGTCCTACGCGATTTCTTCTTTCTCTTTAATGTGGAGACCTGTGTAAAGCTTTCACTCTCCAGTAACGGTGAGGACAGCTATCGCCTGCCCTTTGGACTGAACGGTGCAATTGCTTACGATATCGAACATATAGATTCCAAGACAGAAAAAGAGATCGATTCACTGGAACCCCAGGATAAGATTGATTATCTGAAAGACCTCGAGATTGACTTTGGGGAAGAGATTGGCATGCCTTTTACTGAAGTAATCGCTCCCCTATTCCATACCGATGACCACACTTACAAATGGGAACCGGGGAACATCAAGACCTACCAGTTGAAAGATGTACTTGAAAAGGCACTGGAATTGGTAGACAGCCTTTTTGAAAAAGATCCAGACCGTTTTGAAGATAAGAATATAATAGGGAATCTGGCGCTTTTAAATGGCAGCATCAACAGGGGTTACGGCAACTCCTATTTCAATACCAAACGAAGGCTCATTATAGAAAAAGATAAAGAAGGGGTTTATATACCGGTAACCACCAGGAATATTTTCCTGAAGTATTATTCAGGAACCGTCCGCAAGCATACGCGGTGGGGCATCAACGATGCACACAATTATACACTTGATATGGAAACCACCCTAAAAAAATTCATGTAAGATGAAAACATACAGCCTTCTAAATTTTTTAAGCGAGCCTATCGATCTGTTCATCGATAATGAGGAGGATTATTGCTTTACGACGCTCCAGTCCGCCACATCTGTAACAAGCCAAAATGCGCTTATGATCGACAGGATTACTATACCCATCATCCAAAGGGATTACGTCCAGGGCAGGAAGGAAAATGCTACCCTTCTTGGGGAGTTCGTCGACAAATTATTTTTACATCTCGAAAGTGAAAAGCTGTTGAAGCTGGATTTTGTGTATGGGTCGCTTAAAACAAATGGTGAAACCGTATTCTTACCATTGGATGGCCAACAGCGACTTACAACTCTCTATCTGTTGCACTGGTTCATCATAAAGAAGGAAGCCGACAAGTCTTCTGAGCATTATATAAGATTCATCCAATTGATTTCCAAATTTTCTTATGAGACGAGGGATACTTCAAGACGCTTTTTTTTAGAATTAGCCAATTTTGAGCTTACCGGTAATGTCGCACAGGATATTGAGGACTCCTATTGGTTCAACGATCATTTTAAGCTGGATCCCACTATAACTGCTATCCTTAATACCTTAAAATATATTGAAATCACTTATAACGCGTCGCCCAAAAAAGGGATGCTGCTTGACAGCCTGCTTAACGACATCATTGTTTTCTATGTACTTCCCATGGATCAGTTTAAATTAACGGATGATCTGTATATAAAACTAAATGCAAGAGGAAAGATATTATCCTCTTTTGAGAATTTCAAAGCCGACTTTATAGGTTTTATAAAAGGTGCCCCCTCGTTTCAGGACAATAGGGAATTGCAGAAAGGAATCACCTTACAGCATCATGAGATAATTGCCAATAAGTTTGATAATGACTGGTCCAATCTTTTTTGGACGGAAATTAAAAACAAAGAGTATCAAAGTGAAAATTCAGCACTGAAGTCCATAGACCCCTACTTCTTCCGCTTCATCCATCGGGTTCTTATAAATAACTATATAATAACATACAGTGGCAAGGATATACTCAATGATAGTGTCTATAACCAGCTGTTGAACAAGGAAGAAACCCTCCAATATTCTAGCTTTGACTTCTATCAGAAAAATAATCTCCTGCCCACGGAAGTCATCCAAGATATGGAAAGGCTGCTTGACTATTACCTTAAGTACAATAGCCTGATTAAAAAATTAATTGAACCTTTATGGGAATCCGACCTTCACTGGGACATCTTTAAGAAGGGCAATATCATGGAAGACCGGATGGTTTTTGATGCGGTGAATATGTATATCCTGAATAATCCGTGCGGTCAATTTGACCAGGACGGCTTTAAGGACTGGATCAGGGTGGTCTGGAATCTTTTCTCCGATCCTGATATCAGGAGCATTACCGCCAATAAAACTGTTATGGTGGTAATCAGGGCAATTTCAAAGTATTCCGGTGCGATAAGTGCTTCACTTGTGGCGGGGGAGCTTGATGAGTATATTTCTTCACTGGATAACATTCATAAAATCCAACTTGAGGAAGAGCGGCTAAAAGCGAAACTAATGGCGGCGGCTACTACCGGACCGCAATGGAAAAGTGAGATTTTTAAGGCCGAGAGCCATCCGCTTTTTACCGGCAATATTGGGTTCATGCTGGCTAACGCCAACTCGCCGGATACTTTACGTCAGCGTTTTTCTTTAGCAGCGAAACTCTTTATAGATAAAAAACCCTCAGAATTACTACAAGGAGAGAAACACGCCCTAATGCGATACATTATAACGCAAATCAGCAGCTGGGATGAATTGGCGGGCTTTAATTTTTCTGATAATGAGATCAATTGGAAAACGTACCTGAGGCGTAGTCCAATTGTTAAGCCAATTGTTTTAGACCTTATAGAGTCAAAGGATATCGCGCAGGTCACCATTAAATTAAAAAAAGCCTTAGCGGCCGGGTCTGTCATGCAGGGCACTACCCCTGGACAATATCAGGCCCATAAAAACCTGTTTTCAGATAATGCATTTCACACCTGGATGCAAGCTGATAAGGTAAATAAGGTTAAATACATCGGTCCCCGTATTTTTACGGTTCGCCCCAGTGCATGGCACAGCAAGATTATGATTGATGGCTATCGTAATGAAGTGACACAAGCGCTCATACACAATCTAGGGCTTGATGACCAAAAATGCCGTTGTGGGAACGCTGATTATTTCAAGGGCCAGGTGTACGATCTTTTTATGGTTTTGGATACTATGAAGGTCACATTCCATTTCGATATCAACAATAAACTGCACGTCGGCCTCTTTGGGGAACTTAACCCTCAACTGGCGGCAACTTTACCACTCCGGGATGGCTGGGTAGAAATCCATACCTTTGATATGGACACCATTAAAAGCTCAGGTGAGGTAAAAAAATTTCTCGAAACTGTTGAGAATAATATAACTAACGATCAAAACAGCAGGATTAAAAAATTATTTGAAAATAACATAGTCTAACACACGTATTAGCTTTGCCTATGAAAGCCCCAAACGCTACTTTATCGCATGATGAAAGCCTCAATAAATTATTAGCAAAAAGGAATGGCGGTTCAATCAATATCCGGGGTATACAATATCAGGTGCTCTATGCATGCCTGCTTATCCTGGAAAACCTGCATGATCCTCTAGCAGGTACTGAAATCACTCTGGAAGGGCTCGAAGACATTGATTTTCATCCGCTACCCGTGAAACTGGCCGGCAAAACATTTATCCAGCTTAAATCCTCAGACAACCAACAGGACGCGGGCAGCTTTTGGAACCTGAATGTATTGCAGAATTTCCTTGAGGTACATCTTATTGACAAAATAAGCGACTTTCGCCTTATATACAATTTCAAGCCGGCCAATGGTGCCCTGAAGCAATTATTTGAAAATAAACTCGATGATAAGGCTCTGGAACATTGGCAATCCAAATTCCTAAGCAGTTATCCGGATGCAGATTTTGACCTTTCTGTCTTCTTGTCAAGTATTTCCTATCAGAGGTTATCCTTTGATAAGCTGAGAGAAGACATTAAAACATCTCTTTTCAGGTATTGGAATATCAATTCAGGCACAGAGGTGCAATTTATAAATGCCCTGATAAGCAATACCCTGGAATGGTCCAAAGCCCGCAAAACTGTAAACCATAACCATATAGGCGCCGTCTTTTCCCAAATAAGGGATTCCTATTCAAAAGCGGTAACCAATGAAGCGGTAACCCACAATTGGATTGACCCAGTCGATTTTAGCGAGCAGGCACCGGCAGATTTCCTAACCTACTATGACGGAAAAGCCGCCAAGCCTTACCATATCGCATCCCAACTTCCTGTAAGCAGAAAGGCCTGGGAGAAAAAAGTTGTAGAATCGATTGCGGCTAATGACGTCACCCTTATCCGATCTTCCAGCGGTCAGGGGAAATCTACCCTGGCCTGGCAGGCAGCTTTTCGCTTAAAGGAGCAATATAAAATTTACCAGCTCAATATAGCCAACTCATGGGATCATGCCAATGCTATAGTAGAATTTTTGCAATCCCGAGTGGCTATTGGGTTTCTTCCGCTTATTGTAATAGACGGGCTGGATAACGAAGTGGATAAATGGCAGATGCTGGTAGAGCGCACTTCCCTGTTACCGGTGCGTTACCTTATAACATCACGGCATGAGGACTGGGCACGTTATGGCGGCGACATCTCACGTATCAGTATTCAGCCCGTCGACATCAGCCTGGACTTGACCGAAGGGGAAGAAATATTCAGGCAATTAAAGCAAAAGGGCAAGTTACACAGTGAAATTACCGAATGGCAGCCCGTTTGGGAGCAGGTTTTTGATAAAGGCCTGTTAATTGAATATACCTACCTCCTGACACGGGGTGAGATGATCAGGGAAAGGCTTCAGGCACAGATTCGTAAGATTAAAGATGACCGAAGCCCCGCTGCTAAAACCGAAATATTACGGCTTGTGGCTATTGCAGATTGCCTCAACCTGAAAATAGACACGGGAAAACTGGTCCAATTCATCCACCAAACAATCAGTTTTGACAGTCAGGACCGGGGTGAAGTCCTCAATGAACTCCACAACGAATATTTCCTGAACTTCGATAGAAAATACATCGAAGGGCTGCACCCTATCCGTTCGCAACACCTTTTGGAACTATTGCATGCTATAGTACCTGTTGCCGATACCCTTATCGCACTGTATTCATTGTTGGAGCCCAATGTAAAGGAATCATATTTTGCTAACGCACCCCTGCTGCTTAACGGCGCTGCATCGGACTTTTATACCGGAATATCCCAAAAGCTTGCACAAGGGCCCTACAGGGATATGGTAGCCGCGCTGAATGGGATTTCGCACGCTGAACCGCAAAAGTACTGGCTTTTGAACAAGGGGATATTTGATGAGGCGTTCACCACCGGAGCACTGGAACTTTTCACCATCCATACCATTCCCGGAAAAAAACTCGATACATTTGATAATCTACTGGGTTTTATGCCTGAAAATGCTAAAGGGAATATCGAAAAACTAATAGGTCTGCTGCAAAAGCTGACTACCTATGACCATAACGACAGCGATGTGATTGTCATGGCAAAGTCATTATCACAGGAACTCGCAGCGAACCGGATTCCGAAATCCTCTTACGAAGGTTTGGGACAGCTTAGCAAATGGTACAAAAAGCTGAACCTGCGGCTTGACTTCATAGAACCGCTGGATGAAAAGCGCCTTTCTGAAGCTTTGCGTTTACTTACCCTGCATGAGGCAAAAAGTCTGCTGCAATATTTTAACCTCCAGCATCCCGCACGATATAAAACATTCATTGACGAAAATAAAGAAGACATAATAAATTACCTTAGGAAAGCTACCCAATCAATCGTAATTACCGAAAATGGTACAACCTTACTGATTCAATACATTTATGATCCCGAAGATGGTATGCCCTCCAATGAGGAAAGTGTTGGCAGGATTTCCGACATCTATCCCATCTTGCCGTTTTACAACAAATATGCTACCGAAGCGATTATGCTTGCCTTCCCCTCTGAGGATGTCATAAAGGTATCGCAAAATGACGGTTCGAAGAACATAAGCCCAGAATACATTCCTGATTCATCTGAAGCCTCATATAGCCGAATCTGGATCGATACCATAAATAAGAACTATCAGGAGAATTCAGCCTTCCAATGGCAAAAAAATATTATAGCATTAAGGGAATTGGCTTTACAATGGTCTAAGTCGTACGTACGCGTCATTGAGGCCATTCTGGAAGGTAATGCCGTGAAAAGGGATAAAGAAGGTGCAGTCCTTATACCTTTAAGGACAAAGCTTTCCGATTCTCTTACGGCCAGAAAGCCCTATCCTACTTATGCCCATACCATGCCGCCACAAGAAATAATCAAAAAGTACATGCCGGCAATCGAATCCTGGAGTACGGGACTCACAAATGCTAATAATCAGCTCTATAATATATTTACACCTCAGGGTGACAACGACCGCAATGTTGCTTCCATCAATCTTAAGTCAATCTATTTTAAGCTTGTGGATATGCAATCTGCTTTTCATTCCATGGAAGAACTGACCGTTCCCCATTTTGATTCCTATACTCTGGACAAAGAGGAAAATGCTACTTACGACCGTCTGTATAAGACCGTACACTACTACATTAACCATCTGCCCATAAACGAGCAGGTCCCTGTGAGAGTCGGGCGTATAGCCATAGAAGAATGGTTTAACCAAAGCGAAAAACACAATATCCAATTTTTAAACCGTATCCTTCGCCAGGCAGAGCAACAAACAGGTTATTACCTGAGGCTGGGCCAGAGGACTATCGATACCGAAACCCTTTCCACAGTAGTGATTGGAGCTGAGGACTTTAATTTTGCAAAGGATGGCGCCATTGCAGCACTCGCATTGGCACTGGCTGATCTTGCTGAATTCCCGGCAACTTTTTTCAGCGTTATCGCCATAAAGGACGGGAATGCCGCAGGAGGTCTTCGCTTTAGAAGAGAGTTCTTCAAAAGCCTGATGGATTCCGACGACAGTTCGTCAGAAGGACCGGAAGATTATTTGCCGATCCCTATCATACCTGAGGTTATACATGCAGAGCTTCTCGGCATTCAACTCAGGGATTTAAGCAATTCATCTGCTACCATTAAATTCAGGATAATGACTGATCTGTGGAAACTTTCCCTGTTCCGGCAAAAGCTCAATAAAAACAATCAATTCGACAGCCAGTGGCTACAAGAAACGGAAGTGAAATATTTGTCGAATATAAGAAAAGGCATCGTGGAGATAAGAGGTAGTGATACCAGGGAATTTGAGGCTTGGGTACAACAAAATTGTCTTGAGGGGCAAATGCCCACTGACCAGCAGATCCTTGCCGAAATGTTCAAACAATTGCAGGTTGCAGCCGAAAATATATAATCTGTTATCCGGGGCAGCAACTTTTTGGCAGTTGTCACTAAAACCAAATAATTTCGTGATAGGGCCTGTCACGCTATCTATAAGATACGTCCTTGTGCCGAGTATCCTTGTAACCAAATTATATATTAAATTTGTTAGGTAATCATTATCCTATGGAAATATCTTTAAGGCTTAAGAAAGAAATCCTTCAATTTATACTTTCGCAGCCCGACTCCTTCGGGCACTTTACCAATGACATGGACCTGTTGAATTTCCTGGAGAAAATATGGGACCTAAGAAGCATGTCATCGGATGACTACCGTTTTGACAATGCTTTTGACGATATCGTACAGCATATGGTCAATAATAACGACTGGGATTATGAATACCTGTTTGAGCAACGGCTGAACGTTTTTGAACCGGATGCCATTTTCAAGCTTTTCATAGAAACGGTACTTTCCACGGATATCCGCAGGGATGAGGATGAGATAATGAAGTTTTATCTGCTACTCAACCCTTATTTGGAAAGGGAAGGATATGGGTTCTCCGTGATAGACCATTCCCCCGATGGATTACCGGTCTATCAGATAAAACCCCTGCAAGAGACCGACAAGACACCGAATGACTTTCCTCCCAATACAATTCCTTTTTACACCGCCGTGGAGCCTTCCGGAAGATCAGATTGGGCAAACTCCCACAGGACACCCTCAAAAACTCCGGCGTTCGTCTTGGTTTTTGATAAAGGATGGAATGATTTTGGGATAAAGACAGCATTTTCTCTGTTCTTTTACCCCGACAGGGAAAATTATCAATACATAGGGAATGTTAAAATATGTTCTATAGGGACCTCCGCTGTTGCAGAGGTAATTCCGAAAAGATTTACTGCCTTGGGGGATTCCTTCTGTTCGCTCGGACAGGATATCGAGTTCTATGAGAATCTAAAGGAACTTTTTGGGAGAAAATTTGAAAGTGTGCTATGGGCTCTGAGAGACGCAGCTTTTTTTACTGAAATACAAGATAAATTTCAAAATTACCCGCTATTCACAGAATCATTGATCCGTTACAATAGCCAGGAGCAGCTCTTACGGGAAGCAAGATACAGGATTTATGATTTTGACTTGTCTAACCTGTACAGTTTCAAATACGCATTTCATCCTAAATTTTCTGATGAGATGCTGCAGGTTGAATTCAACTTCAGCGGCACTGGCATACTTCCTGACCGGATCATTGGCATCATTGGGAAAAATGGCACAGGCAAAACGCAGCTGATGACGTCATTGCCTTTGGATATTTACAGAAAATTAGACGCCCTTTTCCTGCCAAGGGCTCCCCTTTTCAGTAAGGTGATTGCCGTATCTTATAGTGCGTTTGACTCTTTTGAGATTCCCCGAAAAACTGCAACTTTCAATTATCTGTACTGCGGATTGAAAGATGAGAAGGGTGACCGGATAAGTGACAGGGGCCTGTTATTACGTTTCCACAACACCTGGAAACAAATCAAACGTGCTGAAAGGATGCCACAGTGGGAAAAAATAATAAGCAACTTTCTGGACAGGGAGCTTATCGATCTGTTCATCATAGAAACAGATATGGGGCCCGATGTCAGCATTGATGGCTTTACAAAAGCGCGCACTATGCTAAGTTCCGGTCAAAGCATCTTACTTTATATCATCTCTGAAATTGTCGCCAATATTCGTTTCGATTCCCTAATCCTTTATGATGAACCCGAAACGCACCTGCACCCCAATGCGATTTCCCAACTTATGAATACCATCTATGAACTTGTAACAGAGTTTCAGTCCTATTGTATTATTGCTACGCATTCACCACTGGTAATAAGAGAACTCTTTGGAAAAAATGTCTATGTGATGGAAAAAGAAGGTACATCAGCCTCTATCCGCAAAATTGGGCTGGAACCCTTTGGAGAGAATCTTACCGTCCTGACAGAAGAAATCTTCGGTAACCGCTCCATTCCTAAACAATACAAAATGATACTGGAACGGTTGGTCATTTCAGGGCTGGGATATGAGGCAATAGTAAATACGCTCGAATCTGATGGCATGGCATTGAGCCTTAATGCGAAAATGTACATAAAAAGTATTGCAAATGAAGAACCTGACAGTATACAACCAGGATACCCTGAGGTTCTTTGACGAGCTTCTGGCATCTATGAACAGGACTGCCGCTGATCCCCAATATAAGGACAGAATAGCTGTACTGCGTCCCGCAATAGGTATTTCCTACCAATCGTATGAAGATCGCTATGCTACGGGACAATTGGTTATGAGCGATGCTGCAGGTCACGTAAATCCCGAAAGGTCAGACTTGCTCAGGCTATATTCTTTTCAGCGGAAAATTCTGCAGGACCTAAGAATCCAATTGACAACTTCAGAAAGGAATTTGTTGATTAATACTTGCCAGAATTGTACCATTAATGAGATCAACTCTTTTGACCATCTGCTGCCAAAAGAAGAATTTCCGGAGTTTGCCGTCAATCCAAAAAATCTATTCCCTTCCTGCACCCAATGCAACAGTTACAAAAGTGTCAATTGGAGGGCTGAAGGCAGGCCCCTATTTTTAAATCTTTACCAGGATGAGCTGCCTGATGAGCAGTACCTGTTCGTAAATGTAACCATCACAGATATTATAGAGACTCATTACAGCATTGGCAATCCTAATCAGATTGGTCATGATCTGTTCACCTGTATAGCATCTCATTATCATAGGCTACACCTGCTCGAGAGATTCAGGCTTAACAGTCCTGGAATCATTTCCGAACTTATAAACACAGTGCAGGCAATGGCAGAGGATCTGGACACGGAGGCTATGCGGACCATCATTCGTGGAAAAGCCAATAGGGACAAACTCATTTTTGGCGCGAATTATTGGAAATCCATACTTTACCTTGAGCTGATAAACGGCGACAGTTTTTTCGATTTCATAGCCGGCCTTTAATAAGTTTCCTCTTCCTCTCTAAAAAAAACTGTAGTATAGCAGCGAAGGGCACACAATTACATTTCTGATTCCTCAACGATTATACCTTCCAACTCAATGCGCTTGGTTAACAATATGCCAGCCAAATCTTCTGCGCCTTTAGCTACATGCTGCTCCAAGGGAATATTTTACTATTCGGTGTTTTAAATTTTCAATTCGAAAAGGGATAAAAAGGCAAGCGAAGTTATCGTACGGGCAGCTGCTGCACGCGCATAATGGCCGCTGGCCACCCTTCGGGAATTATAGCGCTCCGCAGCCGCCCGCACACTTCAGGGCGGCTTTCTTTTTTTCCCTTTTTTCTTTTGGAAAATTTTGTTTTGGCAGGGGTTGAAGAGGATGCAATAGGATTGTTTCATTAAAAAATTTACATCATGGACATTACAGGACGATTGACAGGGGATGCAGTAGTGCGCACCTTGTCAGAAGGCAGGAAGGTAGTTAATTTCTCTGTAGCGGTTAACGACAGCTACAAGGCTAAGAATGGGGAGCGGGTAACGCAGACCGAATTTTTTGATTGCTCCTACTGGATAGGCACAGGCATAGCGCAGTACTTGACCAAAGGCAGCATTGTGGAACTCTCGGGGCGTGTGAGCGCACGGGCATGGGTGGATGGCGATGGCAATGCTAAGGCAGGGCTAAACTTCCATACCTCAAAAATTACCCTGCATGGTGGCGGGGCTACAGCAGATAAACAAGCTAAGCAACCTGCAAAGGGAGTACCCGCAGCGATGGAGGTTACAGGTACGCAGGTAAACCCTGACGGGCAGCACGATGACTTACCATTTTAAAAAAGTATAATCTAAAATTAATATCATGGCACATAATCTGAATTTCAACGAGAACACAGGAAAATATTCATTTTTCAGCGTAAAGGAAAAAGCATGGCACGCCCTCGGGCAAACCGTAAAGGACTACCCCACTTCACGGGAGGCAATAGCGCACGCGGGGCTTGACTACGAAGTAGTAAAAGCACCACTTTTTGCCAAGGGCACCGAGCCTGCCATCGATTTTGCAGTACCTGACCAGTACGCTACCATGCGCACCGATACCAATGCCATTTTTGGCGTGGTAGGAAAGGATTACCACATCGTGCAGAACGCTGATGCGTTTGCTTTCTTTGATGCTATTGTAGGTGGTGGTGACGGTATCTTATACGAGACCGCAGGGGCTATCGGGCAAGGCGAGCGAATCTTTATCACTGCCAAGCTGCCCGGCTATATCCGTGTAGGCAGCGGGGACGATGTAACCGAGAAATATATTTTCCTGACCACCTCCCACGATGGGTCAGGAAGCATTACAGCAGCTTTTACCCCTATCCGTATCGTATGCCAAAACACCCTTAATGCTGCTATGCGCTCGGCTACCAATGTGGTACGCATCAGGCACACCGCCAACGCAAAACAGCGCTTAGAGGATGCCCACAGGGTTATGGGTTTGGCGGACAACCTGACCATACAATTAGAGGGTATTTTCAATGAATGGGCAAAAGTCCGCATAGAGGATAACGAAGTGAAAAAGCTGATACAGTTGGCACTCTGCCCCAATACAGAAACTTTCAACCTTTTAAAAAAGGGAGCGGAAGAAGAACTGTCAAGCGTATTCAAAAATGCCTGTGATGCCGCATTCGGGTACGCAATGGCAAGCGACACACAGCAGATGGAAACCACCAAAGGGACAGTCTTCGGGGCATACAATGCCGTGACAGGCTACTACCAAAATGTACGCAACTTCAAAAGCGATGAGGACAAGATGAAATCTATCTATCTCGGCGGTACAGCGCAGGCAAGGGCGCAGAAAGCCTTTGACTTATGCACTGACTTTGCAAAAGGCGGGGCTGCCGCCTTTATGATGAATTGAATACTAACCGCAGTCCCCGCCCTGCGGGGCTGCTTAACATTACAATTATGAAACCGTTACAGAATATGAACAATGTGGACAAGGGCAAGCTGCTCGCCACGCTTTTCCCTGAACAGCTAAAAAGCATTTTGGACAGCCTAACGGAAGGGTATAATTTCCTCACAGAGAATGAGGAAGCCCTCCGAAGCACATGGAGCAATGATTTGCTGACATTCGACTTTTGGTATGTGCAGGCGGCAGAGGTTGCCAATACAGTTAACAGGCACAGTCGCGCCCTGACCAAAAGCAGCAGTCTTTTTGCCGACCAGTTATTTGACGGCTACAACGCTCTTTTTACAATTGACTGCATCGTGAAGCAGGCGGCAAGCCTGCCACCGCTGCCCGATAACAAACGCTATGGGCTTGCCGTACAATTGCTGTTCAACCATTATACCGCTATGCCATGAGCCGCCTGACCGACATAACGGATCAGGATGCTATTAGGGTAATCGAAAGCATATTGCCACGCTTCGGGGAACTGGAGAGCCTTGGCATGAGCGCGGAAGATGCCTTTGAGGTACGCAAAGCAGAGAACCTTTTAAGGGCGGTCGTCGAGAGTAGCCCTCATTACTATGAACCTAAAAATTAAGATTATGGCAGTTACAAATTTCTTCAGCCAGGTGGCAGCCCTTGAATTTAAGGGTTGCCTGAACCTGACCCTGCGCAGGGATGGCGAGAGCCTGACTGTTTCGGTACTTGTGCAAAACGATGCCTGCGGGGACACCGCCAAAAGCCACATACCCCCGCTGATACTTAAAGGCAAGGCGCAGGAACTCGGGGAGGGATTTTTCCCTGCTATTGCCGAGCCTGTGCAGGCAACCTCGCAGTTGCTGACCAATATGGAGCAGTTCCTGAAAGGACAGGAAGAAGCGAGGAAAAACTCCGCTATGGAGAAGAAGAAAACCGAGAAGGCTGACAAGCCTGCCCTAGAGGTAAGCCCGAAGGAAAAGAAATTCCTTGAGGCGATGAAGCAGGTGGATGCCCTCGAGGCAGAAGGAAAATTTAAGGAGGCGTGGTGCAAAGTGCCGCAGTCCACCGAGTACCCCGACAAGGCAGAACAGCTGCGCAAGCGCAGGGAAAGCCTTAAAGCACAGTTTGCGCCCGACCTGTTCGGTGCAGCGCAGCCTGACGAAATACAAGAGGAGCAAAACGAAGAACCTAATACCGACGATTATGCTGACAGCGACACAGATGCCGAGGATATTCCTGATGAAGGAGAAGGGGAATGACATTACCCTTGCCGACCCCGATGCGAAATGGAGCATCGATGCCGTGCTGCAATTCTATGCCAACACCTACCCTATCCTGACCACCGCCAAGGTAAGCGGCCCTGTCATCAATGAGGATAAGGTACAGTACCGCTTTGAGAGCATGATGGGTACAAAAGGATAATTAAAATATAAAGTGATGGATTATGCAATTAAATATAAACGGGCAGCTACGGCTGCCCAAAAGCGCAAGGCAAAAGCTGCTGCACCAAAGCGCAGGGCAGTTCCTGCTGCAATTGAACCGAAGAAAAGATGCAGCAGAAGTGCGAAGGGACAAGCTGCAATCTGCCCCGCAGGGACTGCTGCCTATGGTTTTCTAAAGGTGCGCTTCCTGCCCCATTGGGCAGGTCAGCCAGTTTCCTTATCGCAAAATGAGGAAAAAGATTTTTACCGCTCCTTTGCCCTGCTGTGCGACCATTACGGCATCGAAGCATCGGAGACCCGCTCTCTCGGTTATCCTTATAACAAGGCAGTAGCTTTATGGGAAGCAAGCAAACTGCTTAGATCAAGGGGGGAGGATGTCCATATACTGGAGTACAGGGATGCTGCGGGAAGCCTCTTGCTGCAAGCCGAAGAAACCTATAACACAGGCAATACGCTATACTATATCCCTATCGTACCGCTGTACAGGTTACTGCAAGACCGCAGGACAAAAATGGCGGCACAGCTGCTGCTCTGTACCTGTGCCTACCTGTACCAAATTGCAGGCATCCCCTACTATACCGATGACAGCAGCTACCTCTGTTGGCAGTACGACATGATACGGCAATGGGTTGAAAATGACCCCACAGATTGGGGGCAGGAAAGTTATAACGGCAACCGCTCGCAGCTGAATACCGCTGAACATATTGGTACGGTCATGCAGCGCAGGCTGTGGAACCCCTGCCACCTGAACCGCTTTCAAGATTTGGCAACGCAGTTTATCCCGCTTGACAGCTTTAGCCGCAATTGTTTGTCTATCGCTGAAAAAGCATTGCAGCTTTGGCGGGATCACCCGCAGGGGCATGTGTACAACCACGCCGATACCCAAATACTGCATAGTGATGACGGTGATGATGATTACAATGAGGACTGCATTACTATGGACAAGTATATCGGCTTTTGTGCCGAAACAGAAGGATGGCTTTACCATACCCTTTCTGAATGTGTGAATAACGAGTTCAACGAATGCTGTGATATTCAGCAGCCTGTCTTGACCCGCACCTTTGACGGGCAGGTGCAGGATGCCGAGAGCCTCGACTTTGAGCGCAGGCTTTTTGCCCTTATAGATGATTTATGTTATTTGCTAAATACCTATGACGATGAAAAATAACGAAACACCGCCGACCCTGTACCACCCTGCTGCCGCCATTGTGGTTTTCAAGCCCGAGGATAATGATAATGACCTGTACCTCGAATACTATGATATGGATGAAGGCGGCTGCCCCGTAAATCCACGACCCCTAAGCGTAAAAGAAGCGCAGGGGTTATCCAAAGCACTTGACACAAAAAAAGCTTTCACAAAAGCTTTCCTAAAGCCTAAGGGGCTGCTTCCTTCCTGCGTGCTGCAAATCAATCCTGCCGAGAATGGCAGCGTGGTATGGTACACGAAGCCACAGACCCGAAAGCTGTACTTTACGGAAAGCCTGGGGCTTGCCATTCAGGAACTGCCCCTTCCTGCACTTGTATGGACAGCGGATAAAAACAGGCTGCATGTCTTTGCCTTAAGCGGAAAGACCAAGCCCCGACTAAGTACACCATTGTACAATGCGCCCTTCTTTAACCTGTACCATAACGGTAATGTCTGCATGGGTTCTGTGGATGTGCGCATTAGCCAGTCAGCAGCATTGGAAGAATTTATAGCTGCTTGGGAAGGGTATTTCTTCGGTAGTTATTTCAGCCACCTGATTGGTGGGCATAACCCTGTAAGGGGAAACCTTATCAGCCTGTACCAAAGGCTTGCCATTACAGGCAGCCCTTTTCCTGTAGAGGAATTAGTGGCTTATAATAAACAATTAAAACACCTGCTCCGATGAAACCAAAAGCACATTTTATAGCCCCTGAATTACTAAATCCGACCAACCCTATTGAAGTCTGCCTTATCGGTGCAGGCGGGACTGGCTCACAGGTACTGACAGCCCTTGCACGGATGAGCCACAGCCTGCAAGCCCTCGGTCATGCAGGATTTCAGGTAAGCCTGTGGGATGACGACCTAATTACCGAAGCTAACAGGGGAAGGCAGCTTTTTGCCGAATGCGAGGTAGGGCTGTCAAAAGCCGCTGCCCTGATTACACGATGCAATCGCTTTTTCGGCACGGGATGGAAAGCGGTAAACAGGAAATTCGACAGCCAGTCGGGCAATGCAAAGGCAGCCATTTACATTTCCTGCGTGGATATGGTAACCGTACGATTTGAAATTGCAGGGGCATTGAGCGAAACAAACAGCAGCCTCTATGCTAACATTCCGAGGTACTGGATGGATTTCGGGAATGGGAAAGACACAGGGCAGGTCGTCCTGTCCACCATTGGAAACATAAAGCAGCCAAAATCCGAAAAGTTTGAGACAGTAGAAACCCTACCATTTGTTACTGACGAGTTTGAGGAATTGCTTATGCAATCCGAAACAGACAGCGACATACCAAGCTGCTCGCTTGCCGAGGCATTGGGGAAACAAGATTTGTTCATCAACAGCACATTGGCGCAGATGGGCTGCTCACTGCTGTGGCAGCTATTCCGCGAGGGGTTAACTTGCCACAGAGGCTTCTTTATCAATTTGCATGATTTCAGGTCTTCTCCGCTGCCTGTCTGCTGATTTGGGCGGGCGGCGTACCAAACCATCCCAGGGTTCGGTACGCCGCGAGATTGCTCCAATTTTTGCCTTATTACAATATGCAGCTAAAGACCTGTTGATGACAATAGATGCGTACAACCGGGACTTGAAATTAGTACTTTTACGAATAAATTCTAAAGTATGCAAGAGTTTGACCCGACACTTCTCCACTCCATGGAGTCCAACAACACGCGGCAGCATGGATCCTATAACCCCATCCGGTTTATAATCAGGCTCAGCCCCCAGATCCATAATGTGCTAAAAGATATTGAAGATGACGCACATGCAAAAGGTGCACTTAACTTCAAGCAAATACAGGCTTTTTCCACATTTATGCATGAGAATATACATTGGTGGCAACATGTAGGTTCAAATTTTGGATTTCTTTCCAGCCTAAGTTATCCAGTTGGTGCTCATCTGGCATATGCTGACCTTAACACTATGATTGCCAAAGGAGAGAAATACAAGCCGATCATCAGCTATGATGAAATGTGGTTTACCAAAGAAAACAAGCACGATAATCCGGAAATCAACAGGTTACTTAATAACTGCATGGACTTAATTTATGCGAAACAATATGCCCACAGCCATGAAAATATCAGAACAATCCTCAAGGACAAAAGGTTCTTCCTGAACATTGGCCACTGCTATCACATTCTCTGGTCCGCAACCGTTAATGCTATTGCTGAGTTGTTTGACCCCCAAAATACTTACATGCCCGATAGTAATAAATGGTTATCGGAATTCGAAAGGTTGGAAAAAGAGGAAGTAGAAGGCTTTTATATTGACTCCCCTGTCGGCATCTCACCGCTAGGGACACACGCGATATATGAGGGTCAGGCGAGGATTAACCAGCTGCAATACTTAACTATCGCATCAGGAAATACCATGATTTATGATGATTTTAGTGTGCTTGGCATGTGTGGCGAAATCTACATGGAAGCTTATGAAAGCTTTTTTGAGTTATCGAAAATTGAAATGCCTGATAATTTTAATAACTCCTTAGTCGGGCTTTTTTTGCTTGTTTGTGAAATTGCCATCAATCCTGTTGACGGTTTTCCTTTTGATGTTTATCACTTCGAGACCTTTATAATATCCAACGATCCGGGCCTTCGGTTTGTAATGCTATGCCAGGCCATAGGAAAAGATATCAATAAATGGTCAAATGCTGTAACTGAATATACACGGGAAGAATACGCTATGTTAAGTATCGAATTATGCAAGGAAATTGTCTGCTTTGCCCCGATTCACGGCACCGTGAAAGTGAAAGAATGGATTGCAAGCGAACAAGCATTGCAGGAACTGCTGCAAGAGGAAACAGCATGCAGCTACAGGCCGGAAAACATGGCTGTCCGCATGTTCTTTGCGAAGTACCTGAGGTTCCAGGAAGATAAGTTTAAGACACCGCAATTGTTTTGCTGGATAGGGAAATGCATGACAAACGAATTACCGGCAGACCTGCAGGCGGAGCAGGTATTGGAAGTCTTTAACAGGCAAAGGGCGCTGTTCATAGATGATGTTGATGGTGATATTTATCCCATGATATTTGACAATTATACCGAAGATGACCTGCTTAAGACATTTAATGAGTTCTTTGTTTACAATACCACCTACGACATGATCTACAAGTGGATTTTTGAAAAAGGTGATTTCACCTTTGAATACAACTGGCTGACCTCGAAATACTCAGAGGAAGAAACAACCAATTGGATCAGGAATAATTTTAAAAAGCTCTTCAATATTTATCCTGAGGATATTGAGGTCCTTGAATAAGCAAGCTAAGAATCTGCCTGCATTAAACCTCTATCGAGAATGCGCCATCAGCAATAAAATCAATAGTGTAACCAAACTCTGCTGGGGGATAACTCTCGACAAGCCGTTGCGTTGATTCCGTCTTGTTTGTCACGATAATACTGATGGAGCGTTCCGATTCATGTGCAGCTTTAACTATCCATTCAAGTGTCTCGAAATCCGGGTTACCATGTTTTCCGTTCGCAGAAATGACATAGGTATCCGCAGTGATTTTCCTGAAAAAATTAAGGTCCTGGTTCCGGTCGCTGCCATGATGGGGAACTTTAAGTACATTTACATGATACTTCCCGTTTTTGAGCAAGCCTTTCGTTTTCAGCCCTGTAAACAAATGGTCCCCGCGGCAGTCACCTGTAAATAAGATGGTTTTGGAGCCACTATTCACTACAAAAGAAATGCTGCTCAGGTTAGGGATTGACTTGTCAGACATGCTAAGGATATCATATAATCCGTCACTGATAGCTTTCTCCTGCTTAGCCAGCCAAGCTTCCCATTCGTCTTTTAGTTCCTTAAGATTTTCTGGCGTCGGGCCTGTAATGCAAAATGTCAGGTTGGAAAAGACGATATCCTGTTGTTTGGAGCCGGCCATAAAAGTTTCTTTATACGCGCCCGGGTTGAGAGGTATCTCTAAAAAGGAACAGTATCTCGTAAGCGTGTCCCCTTCCTTAACGCCATTCAGGGCGATCGATGAAGAAGCCATCATGACATTATTGGCGCCTGCAATCGCGAAGATATCATTCAGGCGTTCGGCATAAGTACCGCTTTTGTCGATTGTTTCTGTAAATGTATTCAACCACAATTGCTTTACCTTGATAAAGTAAGCTTCACCGTTATCTTTCTGGCTTTGCAGCTCTGCAAGAAAATCCAATATGCCCTTTATATGGTCAATGTCAACATGGCTGACGATGACAGCTTCCAATTCAGCATGATCTCCCATAATCCTTACAAGTTCCCGCCGAAGCGAATTGTTGTAAACTCCAGGAGGTCCACCGTCAATCAATATAAATGAGGGTGAATTTTCATCTCCAAATTCCAGTAATAAACTATCACCGTACTGTGCCTGGATAACATGTAGTTTAAACATTTTATATATATTAAAGTTGGTTAATAGTAATCGAAGTGTCAGAAGAAGCGATCACAAGGGCGAAATCCTGCGGCGGCTTTATCAGGTTAGATGCCATTACCTGAACAGTGTATACTCCCGGGGCCGCGTTGTCAATACTTATAGTTTCCACATTATTAGTAGTATCGAATCCTTTCAGCATGGAAGGGGCTTCTGCATTCCCAAGCCATTTGACAGTTCCTGAATCAGCTATAAGATTAAGGTTATTCTGTAATGCCCTGGCCGGAAAATCGGTATAGGCAAGGCAAACCCTGATCCAGTGCCCTTCATGAACCGAAAATTGCAACTGTATTTTTTGGCCGGGAGTTCTGAACTGGCTGGCAGGATCCAGATAGTTGTCGACATAATGCATAAAAAAAGTATCGGACCCAGCCGGTATCGTCTTGGAGGAATCCACCTGCCCAAAACCCTGGTTCCAGTTGGGAACTTTTGGATGGGTTAATATCGAATCATCCCCATTCAGCATCCTGCAGCCATTGATCACCGTAGCTTTAAGAAGTGCGGCGCTTGGTGCGTGATTGTGAACTTTACGATAATATTCGCGAACCAAGGCAACGAATCCCGATACTATAGGCGCTGACATGCTTGTTCCCCCCATTAATGCATACAAGGGATAAGACGATAAAATTCCCCAGAAGGATGAAAGACCTGCCTCAGCAGATCGCGTCGAAATTATGTCGGTCCCCGGGGCGACGACATCAGGTTTGATCCTCATATCGTCACATGGACCCCTGCTACTAAATCCTGCCAGGCATTCTGCATTTCCCGAAACAGTTTCAACAGTATAGTACGGGGGATGCGGAAAGGATTTCGGCCAGACCTGGTTATATGTCCTCTTTGAAAATCCTCCCGAATTCCTCGTGCTCCTGCTTGCACCTACAGTTAAAACATTTTTTGCCGATGCGGGAGAGCCGATTGAAGAATAATCAACGTAGCCCTGAGGCACATTGTTGAATGTACTTGCGCTACCATCATTCCCAGCTGAGAATACGAGCAACATATCCTTGCGTTCATACGCAAATTCATCCACCTCTAAAGCGCTTGCCGTATATTTGGAGGCAGTGGAAGATCCCCAGCTGTTATTGTGTATCCTGGCGCCTGCCAAATAGGCTTCCTCAAACAAATCCTTCAGTTCTAAGGGCAGTTGAATGGTATCATCATCGTCCAATAATGACTGGAAATATATTTTAGCTTCGGGAGCCATGCCGGATATAGTGCCCGAAGAGGCGCTCCCGTCGCCCGCTATCGAACCTGCAACATGTGTACCGTGACCATGGGGATCGCTCGTATCACCAGTACGTCCCCAGGCAGACAATCCCGCCAATTGGTTGACAAGGTCAGGATGTTTACTATCGATTCCGGTATCTGCGACACCTATAATTTCTCCTTCCCCTTTATAGCCCCCAATTGAAGTTCCGGCACCATGCCTGATTTTATTAACTCCGATTAGCACTGCTGCATGATCATTATGTAATTTGGGCGGCGTATGGTGCGATATGAACTTTACCATCGGATGCGCGGTGATTTCATTCAGAAGCTGTAGATTTTCGAAAAGCATAATCCGCACTTTCATACCTGCGGATCGTGCAACAATTACGGCCAGTTCACTCAGCCAATGCAAAAACTCACGGAGATCCTCTTTTCGATGTAAAAGGATATCGTAGAATTCACCATTGACAAGTACTTTTCCTTCTTTGGTATCTCTTCTTTTAATAAGCGACCTATCCGCCGTGTCACTTGTATTGTACGATAACAAATTTTGGACAAATTCAAGCCTATTCAACTGTCTGTACTGCGACTTGCTTTCAATCCTTACCAGATAAGTTTCGTGTGAAATAGATTCCAGAATACTTAGTCCCAAGTCAGATAATTGAGCTATTTCATCTTCCACCAGTGGTCCGGCGGAGCTGAACTTGTAAAAAGATGGAAAGCGCATTTGTTGCGTCCTTATATTATATTCCGGCACCCAGGATTCCGATTGAGGATCTTCGACACTTCTTTCCAGCCAAGCCTCCGTAACTGAATCCTCAAACTCAAGAGCTATACGGGCATCTATAAACTGTTCGTTATATGTATTAAGTATGTTAGTGATGATGCCACTACCATTTAGCGTCGCTAACTGTTGTCCGGTAATTTCCCCAACATAAAAGCTATCGGTACTTTTTGATATGTCAAGGTTATTACGGATAAGCGTGTCTTCGTGTTGATGCATAAAATAAGCAATCACTAAAAATTTTTCCATTAATATCACTTTTAAGTTTGTAGGCGATTTATAACAAATACACTTGTAGGCATAAATCAATGGTCATATACTTGCTTTACCCATAATTAAATCATTGTTTAGGTTGAAACAGGTGTGCAAGAGGAATGGTGGTTCTGAACCCTATAATAGCCCTTTTATAAAATTCGTCATTTCCTTCTGAAAATTTGTCCGTCAAATCGGTAAATTTCACAAATGGCTCAATATTTAAAAAAGCCTTCTTTTCTTTGTCCGATTTGTCTTTAAAGGCAATAATTGCCCCGAATCCCAAACTTTGGTAATTGCCGTTATATTTATCTGAATCTTTTATAAAATTCAATTCGTAAGAAAGATGGAAATAAAGGTTTTCAAAGACTTTTTTGTTGATATCTGCAGTGATTTGATGCTTATTGAAATCATCATATTCTAATGCATTGTACGCGTTAACGGATTTTTCCTGTCTTCTGATTTCATTCCCTGAAATTCCCATAAAATTTGAAGTAACTATATTTTCCGTCGTAAGTTCCGAAATATTATTAGTTTTGGAGAAAGAATAAGACAAAGAGTAGAAACCATTGAAATGCCTAAAATCCCTGCCTTTCATAGCCGCATTGATCTGGTTATACAAAAAATTGAACCTGACACCCGCCTTATGGTTTTCCGGGGTTTCTTTTGTAAGTTGACCGGCATAATCAGCAGATAAGATATAGAAATTTAATTTTTGGTGATTATATTCATAAAATGGTCCTGCCCACAGTAGTTTAACGGTACTCCATTTAGCCGCCGTCTCCACTTCATCAATCGCTTTATCTGTTTTGGCAGCAATTGTTTTTTCCTTCTCATCTTCAGATTTTCCATCGATTTTAAGAATGTCCTGAAGACATTTATTTCGTTCGCTTTCCAGTACATTTAACGCTAATTTCTCGTCCATGCAGATGCCGCTGCACGCCTCAACCTTTCTTTTGGCTTCCGATATTTTTGCTTTCAGCAGCTCGTCCTTTACATACAATTGTCGAAGTGTTTCTTTTTCAAGTTTACCTAAGTCGCTGACAGCATTACGCTTTTCATGCAATTTTATTTTATGGCTTGGTAAAAACTTATACGATTGAAAAAGGACAAAACTCTGCTCAAATTGAAGGGTTATATCGGTATTGTACTTTTCATTTTGAAATAATGTAGCGGCGCCATCTGTAATCCCGCCACTAAAATTGAGCGATGTAATAGCCCAAATCCTCCTTACATTCGCTTTCCCATCATCTGTTTCCGATTCCGATTTGGTATTAGCAACCTTTTGCTGTTCTTCCCCGCTTCGCACCTTCTCAGAGAATTTTCTAGTCCATGGAATGCTAACTGCAGCTGTAATAGTCGGCTTAACTATATTGACGCTTAAAAAAGAACTAAGGGAACTTAAATCCTTATCCCCAGTCAAACTACCACTGATCGTTTGATTACGAATAGTGTTGAAATTTTTTGAGGAAATGTATTTCGTCTCCTCACCTTCTTCACCATTTGATTCCTGCGCCGATGCGGAAAGAAATAAAAGTAATAGCAGAAAATGTAATAATAGCTTCATATCTACAATATTAGTATTGAAATTCAATATGTTACACAATATAGTTGTCTAAGGTAATTGAAAATAATTAAGTACTCAATACCTAATAATGGGTATTATCGCTAAACATAAAATTAAATTCCTTGCATGGTTAGAGGCAGCACAACTTCTACTAATCCTTCAATTTACAACTATATGCGGTCCGTAGCCAAAATAAATGCAGCAGGTGGAAGCTGATGCTACAGCCCGTGCTAGGCCTGAAAGTCTCCCAAAATCCAGGCTTTATCTTCATTTTCGAAATTCCGATTAATAGGTGTATCCAAGCTTACAGGAAGAAGTAGTTTTCAAGATTGCAAAAATGTGCAGGAAATTTTAAAAATAGTCATTTTAAAATTAAAAGATAAAACTCTCATCCGTGATGAGAGTTTTGTTCTAATCATATAGTGGTAGCTTAGGATAATGCGGGCCAGAAAGTACATCTAGTGAATTAGCTATTAATTTGTGGCAACATTGGCACTTTGGTTAATTTTCCCAAATAATACTTAACGCTAAATTTTTGTGAGGGATACAGTTCTCAAAAAATTTCCTGCTCGTGTCATCATTCCTTACATAATTGAACCAGTCAATTGCCCATATATCTTCAGTACCATTTACTGGTTTGCTATCCTGAAAATACTCGCCCATAACCGAGTTCTCAGGAATCTTATTGGTATACAGCAGATGTTGATAAGGAAAATCATCACTGGCCCATTTCCAGCGAATTCTTGTTAACCAAAAACAATCATTAGTGAAGTTAACCAAGTTATTAAGCCCCTTTTTAACCTTTATAGGTTGGAAATGATACTTTACTCCATCATCATGACTACGCTCTTCTTCTGTATCATTTGACAGTTCTTCATTGTCTTTGATATTTACCTCCTGAAAGTACTTATTATCCTCCAGTTTAGCGCATGATTCTTTTAATCAATGCTCCGACCTGCAAGGTGTCACATTCACGGTTATCTGTGCCCTTTTGAAGCTGGGCAAGGGGTGTAAGCTTAAAAGTCACCGCCCCGTCCTCATTGTGCCATATGCTGCACATAAATTCCTCTCCTGCTTTTAGAAGTACATCATTACTGAAGCTGATCTTTTTGGTGTAGTGCGGCTGCAAAGGCTGGTTCCTGTCCGTCTTGCGAAGGACTATGAATGAAATCTCATTCTCTCTCTGACAGTCATCGCCAATAAGCGCCTGTCTAAGTTCGGGGAGGTATCTTATATCAAGGAGTTTTTCAGCCCCGTCCCTTATGAAATCCAGTAGGCCGAAACGCTCAAACTTTTCTATCATTTTCCATACCTTGTCGAATTCAACTCCTTGAAGATTGCGTAAGATTTTCTTGTAGCTGCTAACCTGAAGCAGTTGCTTAAGGAAACGCTGCTCGTCAACAGAGAGTTTATTCCAGATTGCAATGCTGAAAAAATACTTCAGCTTGAAATCAGGTTTATCTGCTGCGTCTAAGTGATCATATCGACCGGTAAAATTGGATCGGCACTTACCGCATAGTAGCCGCAGGAATTCATTACTTAAAAGATCATTACACTCTGATCTGTGCTGAAGACTGAAGGTGATATCTTTACCACATTTAGAACAACAATCCAGTACCAGGGTCGCTATTGATGCTTCAATTACCGCTTTGGTAATTTTGGGCTGCGTTAAGCCAAACTGAAATTCCAGATCCTTAACCACAACAGTGAACCTACCTTCTTTAAAGTTCCAATACCTCCAAACGAGTTCTGTCATCCTTTCGTCAAGAGCTTCATTATACTTTACTTGTATATATGGGTATTTGTTTATTTCCATATAACGAATTATTATCTGTAGTTTTTAAGGTTTTGTGATAGCCATCCGGCATAGTAGCGGACAAATCCCAATAATTCCCCGGGACTGAATTTGGCAACAAAATAATCATCGCCATGCGCCTTATCCTTAAAGATGATCTCATCAATCTGAAAGTCATCATTATGAGACACAAATACGAGGTCAAAATGGGCGACTGAATTTCGCAGCGCCATTATGAGGCTTCGCAGGTCTGTGATAGCGGGGTCGAACTCCGAATTTTCCAGCCCCATCTGAAATTTCAGTTCCTTATGTAACCTGTTTTTTGGTATATGTGACAGGCTACTTTCTTTTGGAAAGACAATGAGCCCAAGCATGCAATTGACAAGCAATGTGTGATTGTAGCGCTCATTTTCTTGTAGACTATACATTAGGTTCTCATACTGTGCAATAATAGCCAACGTCCTTTCAAGAAATTCAGTTTCAACATCTTTATAATTCCCCATCTCTTATGGTATTAACATTCTATTATTATAATCTTTGATTCGAATATATACAAAAAAATTCTTGAATGATCCCAGTTTTTTCAATCTCACGGACTAAAAAGTTGCGCCTTTGCCGCTTCAAAAGGCTGCTTTCTGAGACCGCACTATTTATACTGGATCATTTCTTCCCGTAGCATATAGGCCTTTGGAGAGCCACGCTTTATGAGAAAATCCAGGATATAGAGGAAATCCTCATTGAGCGTTCTGTTATCTTTTATTTTAGCGCCATATCCGAAAAAAGCCCTGTGGATGAATCTTTCCAGCTTACTACTTTGTACCATATCCGTTGTTTGATATTTTAGAAGGTTGGCGAGCCATGAGACCGATTCCGGCATAAAGGGCTTAAAACCTACCCCGGTAACAAGGTCAATGCATTCATTCACAGCGTTAACACCATAGGCTGATATGAATTCTTTATAGAATAGTTTCTCTCCTTTTAGCACATTCCAGTCATCCACACTATTATGCCATCCTACATCCAGCAAAAGGACCCCAATCAGATAGGCACGTTTGGTCGTCTCTATCCACGCTTTTAGTTTGTACCACAAGAACCAGAACTCATCCGTAGGCTGGGATTTCGGTAGCCAGTGCCACAGTGCCCATACGATGCGCTTGAGGATATCCTTGACATAAACCGCAATATTAAAGAGATTTATATCGGTATCTTCAAGTATGGTCCTACTCAGTAGCTGTTCAAAAAGCATTGCAGCCTCAGCCTCAGTGCGGCAGAGCAGGTATCTGGCATAGAAAAATTTGAACACTTCCCTGCTTTCCCTATAATCATCGGTGTCATATTGCCCCAAGCTGCCCAGATAGTCCATATGTAAGGCCAGGACAGCGGCAACAAAGGCTTTGAGCTCCTCCACCTCTGTGTCCACAGGTATCATCCGCAGCGCATCATTTAAAAACCGGCGGGTGCCATAATCCAGTTTGGGTTCAATACTGAAGCTAATAGGCGTATCGGAAATCACATCCTTCACCAGAGCTGCTTTCCATATGGCCTCTTTTGCAGATTGGGCTTCCGGATTATCTGGCCAGCCACCGCCCAAACGGATCTGTTCCCGTTCCTTGGCCTCTTCCTGTTTTTTTGCTGTAAATGCACAAAGGCCGTTCCAGCAGTTGATTGCAAAGCCGGGCCTTGTTTGCCAAAGGTTCTCCGCAATGCCCAAGAGCAGGTATCGCTTTTTGTCATCATCGATATAAGCCGTAAGCAATTGGAAAATAAGGGTCCGTATTTGGTTTTCATCTATGGTTGCAGGATCCAGCCTGAATAGTAGCGCGACACCATACAGCACGGCATCTTTGTCCATAAAACTGCCATTCGTCATACCCCGATAATCCGAATCATCCTGGAGCTGCTCTGAGGCCTGTTCAATTATCGTATCCCTGCACCATAATTTCTCAGTTTCTTCCAGCTGTTCAAAGTAATCCCGCAAGCCCAGACAGGCCATCTTTCCCGGGGCCATATAAAAATTAAAACCCTTACCATCCTTCGGTAACTCCTCATATCCCCTCTTCCATGTAGCATAGGAACTGTCATCAACCGCTTCCTTATTAAATGCCTTGGAAGCCCAGATCATATTTATTTCTGGGACTTTCTCCTGCGTAAAAGTGTTGATCTCTTCTGCCACATCGGCATCATAATCTGGGGCAAAAGCGACACGGTTCTCATAACCGGGGATATTGACGGGTTCGATCCTGTATTTTCGGGCATCCATCTCGGTAAGGGCTTTGCGCCACAGGATATCTCTTTTATCGGCATTGGCCCACAATACATCGAGTTGCTCAAAGAGCTGCGGGTTTAATTCCTGGTAAAAAAACATATAATCTGCCACAAAACCGATAAGCCCACGGCGATAGGCCAAACGGTGCCGCAGGTGATTCGATGCTAACCTCTCTCTTCCCAGAAAAGCATTAGACCCATAGTAGTCCTTTTCCATCATATCCCTTGAACTCCTTGAGCCATCCCATTCAAGCAGCGGCCTGCTGCCCAGCAGTACGGCTGTAGTAGCGTCCAGCAGTTTGGGATGCGCCTGGATAATGCTTGAGACCACTGCCAGTACTGCTACATTATTGGAAGTGAGCACCAATGTCTCTAACAACTGCCTTACCTTGGGGTAATGCACTGTCCCGGCTCCTGCCAAATCCAGCAATCCTTTCTCAAGTGCCATCATTAAGGACTGGATCAGCGGATTGTAAGCGTCATGGCCTCTGTAGAGTGTCCAGTACTGTTGGCTTGCATAATAGGATTTTTCCCCATGTTCCGTAAAAGAAAGCACTACTGGAATCCGGGGGTCGCCGCTGTGGGGCCTGCCCTGCTGGTTTTTCTCAAATGCCGTATTTAAAAAATCGATTATGAACAAGACTGCCGTATCCGGGTGATAGAGGAACATCCAGTAGAAGAAGGTCTGGTATGCGCTTGCTGCTTGATAATGCAGACGATCTTCAAGGCCAAAGTGCCTCCCGTCGGGCTCTATTTCAATCTGGCTCATAATGCTTGCGGGCCTGTGGGTTACCGGCTTCTCTATCCATTTGTCCAAAGCCAGTGCAATTACTGTTTCCGGGAAATACTTGCTCACCTGTTCGCCGTGCACCCCATCCACTATAAAATCCCTGGTATAAGTCAGTATGCTTCCGGATGTCCATACGTCATCATTAAGGGCCGGCAGAGCTGTCACTGCCTCCAGGAGTTTTTTTACTTCCGTCTGGGCAACTGCGGTAAGCCGCAAGAAAAGCCGAAGCGCCTGGTCAGGGGTCTCGGCAGCACTGCTGGCCCTATGGAAACTCTTGAAAAGGGACTGCTCCTTCACTATGTAATCCAGTAGCAGTAGTGCAGCACTTCTGGCCGATGGCGACAGGGAGGACGGGTTAAAATCCGGGAGCTGCCTGCCCCAGTCAAAGAGTACTGCTGTTAGGGCATCTTCAACCTTGGGCATTCGTGAAATGGCGACCCTATTGGCATAGAGAAAGTCAATCATGGCATCCCAGCCTGAACCAGTAGGGATCAGGTCATCAAAATCCCCTGCCCCTTTTCTAAGGGCTTTGCAGCAGGTGCGCAGCAATTGGATGAAATGATAGAGTTTTGCCCCTTCATTTTCAAGCAGGTATCCCTTCAGCGAATGAAACAGCGGGCGGGCATTATCAGATTGCAATATGTACACGACCAACTCATCCTTCCAGGGCTGGGCAACCGTTGGGCTTGATAACACCTCATTGCTGAAATAATCCGCCGACTGCGGCTCCTGTTTATAAAAATCCTCTAGCCACAGCCTGAAGGCACGCCGCATGGCAGGGCCATCATTCATCGCTTCCAGTAAAGCCTGGGATGTCCCTGCTTCCTGGCTTTTCCTCTTTACTTCCAGGATTAATGCCCAGTCCTCAAGGATGTCGTGGGATGGCGCAAAGCGGTTCTTGAGTTCTCCTTTTTCTACCTGCAAGATGTTATCCTGAACCAGTGCATCCGTTGTTGCATCCGGCTCATAATAAGTATACAACTCCATTGCCGTTGCCCTTTGCACTGCAATTTTGGTGAATGTCACCCCACGCAGCCGCTCGCCTGCCTCTACGATTTCCTCCCACATAATCCGTTTGAATCCTGCTTCATCCAGATCCTGGACACCGGACAACAGCGGTAAGATCCGCACCGCCTTATCCAGATAGTAGGGCGTGCGCAGCAAATGGGTCAATTTAGGGTTGTCCAGCAATGGGCTGAGCTCAGGAATAGCCTTCTGCAGCTGCTCCATCTCTTGATCACTGAATTCATTTACAGGATAATATATTTCTCCTGATGGGAGTTCATGCTGGTAAAAGATCTTGAATTTTTGCAGGAAGTACTCCCGTATGGTTACCACCAGTCCCAATTGCCTATGCTGCTTCGCCAGTGCCAAAAGTTCTGTAAATGCGCCCCCGAAGCGTGCCTCTACAAGCTTCTCAAAGCTTTCTATCCAAAATATGACGTGCTGCCGCGACAGCGGGCTTTTGATGATCTGGTGTATGGTAGCATCATAACCTGCTTTTATCAGTGCCTCATTCAGCGTTGGGGAAAAGAGTTGCTCAGCCGTAAAGGTGATGACCCTGATTTCCTCGCTTTTTTCAAGCTCATTGATCAGGCCTTTCGCCATCGCTGATTTTCCGACGCCTGGCTTGCCATTGAAAACAACCATGCTCAGTTCTTTCAACATTTTTTCTGCTGTTTTTATATCCCTTGCAATGTGCACCTCCCCGATAGTATCGCGGGTCCTTATTTTAATCGCATCATTGTTGATCCCAATCAGGTCAAATGCCCTTAGTACCGCATCATTTTCTTCCGGCTCCACTGGAAAGAAATATGCATAGCCAGGTGAAATCAAATTGTTGAATACCGTTATCTTGGTGGCAAAAAACCTGTTTTTATCCTCATAACTGTGAATGATGCCCAAGAGGAAGAGATTACCCTTGACTATCGTGAAAAGGCCACTGCCCGATAACCCCTGCACGTTTTCGACAGCGGATTGGTAGCGGGTATCCAGTGGACCCTCAAAATTCAGTGAAAGTACTTCGGGCTTTTCCTTTTGGGCCTCGGAATACTGAAGTTCGTACGGACGGTCTTCTTCACCACTGTTGAAATCAGCAAACCCACGGATCAGGCACTGTCCAGTTATCGCAGGGCGGTCAATTACCTGAAAAAGGTACTGCAGGCCTGACAACTCCTCGATGCGTGCTGTGGGCACGATGATCAGGGCCAGGTCAAGCTCATTGCTTTCCGTACAGATAACCTTGTCTGTTTCAGTGATGCTGTAGGAATGCCAAATTCCCGAACCAGGATTGAATATTTTCTCAATCGTTATGTCTGTATTTTTATACTCCTTGTCGAAGTCCTTGCCCATCAGGCAATGCTTGGCAGTAAGGATGTACATATAGTCAAGGGATTCGCCTGGGGAATACAGCAGGGCTGTCCCTGTTTCTGTATTGCAACGGATCTTTACTGTAGCGTACTGTAATAGTTGGTCATTATTCATATTATAGCGTAATAGGAAGGTAAGATAAGGTAGTTTGTGACTGGCCGTCCTCAATGAAAGCCAGGGTGAAATTATACCGCTCCTGCGGGTTATCGTCCACATTGAAAAGTGCTTTTATCTGGCGGGTATTGGCAGTAAACACCAATTTGACCGGTTGCCCGATGCTTGTATGGTATTTTAAGATCCTGGCCAAAGTCTCTTTGTCAGGATGCTTATTTGTTATTCCGTTGGCTGATATGACATACACGCCAGTGCGGATCATCCTGAGCAGCCTCGGACTTGTATTTTGTTTGCTCCCGTGGTGTGCGACTTTGACAAAACTAAGTGCAAGGGGGCACTCAGGGGTGTATTTCAATCTTTCGAGGGAATTCACTACATCCGTGGGATGGCCATCGGCCAAAAACAAACCCGATATTCCTTTAAAGTTCAGGATAAAGGTGATTGAACTGCCGTTGATCGGCTCGGTGTTTTCATTAAAATCATCTGGGTCAAAATCCTCAATCTTCTTATGGTGATCACTTTCGGCGCGCGCTATCCTAACGGCTGCCTTCTTTTCCTTTTGGATCCAATTACGGTCTGCAGCGGCAATCTTCTCAGCTGTAGGAGACAGCACTGTAAGTTGCAGGCCATAGAAGTCTACTGTGCCTGTGCTAGTGGTAATCTGTTCAATCGTCAATTTATTGATGCCCCCGAGATAGGTCCTTAAATCGATTCCTTGCCGGTAACCTACCTTTGCACTGCTATCGGAAATTGTGTAGCCTGCATGGTTGAACCAGTATGACTTTACCAGCTTTTCTTTATCGAGTATGCTACCGTCCTTGATAAAGCTGACTACGGCTCCAATGTGATCCAGGTCGATGTGGGTTATTACCCATAAGTCAATGAGTTCCCCCACCGCTCCAATTGCATCGATCACAGGCTTAAAAACTGCATTGTAGCTGCCTATATATCCCCCGTCAATCAATATATTATGCCACTGGATATCATTGCCAAGATACCTGATCCAAATGGCATCTCCGCCGTGGGCATCAAAAAATCGTACGGTAATCTCGTGTGAATCTGAAATCATCTACAACATAAATTAATTAAATTGAATTTTGTCTAATCAACAGACTAAAGTAAGAAAATTTGGTCTGGAGTTCGTACTGATAGAAGTACAAAAATGGTTTCAGCAATTTGGGAACTAGATGTTTCCTTCAAGCCCGTAGCTTCCATTTTTCCTCAATATAACCGAGTTTTTATGGTTAGAAAACAAGCCATTGTTAGTGTCAGCTTATTTTGTAACTTAGTTTAATATAACATTCTCATGTCCGACAAAACTTCTCCCCTTCAATCACAGTGGCAAAACCATGCATGGAAACAATTCCTTATGCCCAGAAGTGAAATGCTCTATGCTTACGACACCGCCAAGAACAGAGGTATTAAAAGAGCTGTGAAAATAGAACATGGCAAAGTGGCCGAAGCGGAGTTCCGCAAATGGCTAACTACCTTTTTACCTAAAAAGTATGGTGTGACATCCGGTTACATTATTTCTCAAGGTACACCCAAGGATGAGTACCTGACACATTATGATGTGATTATATATGAGCAATTAGAGGCACCAATACTCTATGTTGATGAGAATCCCGATTTTTCAGATAAAGGAAAATCATTGGCCATTCCTGTAGAATATGTATGTGGGGTAATTGAGGTAAAGTCTTCTTTCAGCAAAAAAGCAGCAGCCGATGCCATCACGCATCTGGCCAAACTAAAACCTTTGCTACAAAAAATAGACATGCCCGAACATCCAACAAAACTTTATCTTCCGACAGATTTCTTTTGCGCTGCTGTTTTCTTTGAGCTCAGAAAAGAACAGGAACATGACTTTGAGGCACTGGATAATATACTGGAAGCCATTGAATTGAGAGGGTTCTATGGAGGATATATTCTTCGAAGTGAAACGCTTGATGAATATTACAGTGGAAAGATTGACATTCTCCTGGAAGACCAAAAATATCTCGATAACAACAAATCACTGTTCTTTTGGTCTTATTCCCAAAGCAAAAAAATTAAAGAGAATTTTTATTGCAGGCTGCGTCTAACCCACTGTGAAAGTTACTTTTCACAATTTGCCTTTGATATCATTGCACTGTTGAAAGGTAACTACCGTCCTGGAGTTTTATCCAGCCTTTATGGGATGGGCAATACCGCCTGGGAAAATGGCAGTGCAGTTTCAACACAATATCACAATATCGAAGACCATAAAAAATGGAAAGAAAGCAATTGCCAGTATATGGAAAATTGGAAAAATTCTCATGAAGGAAAAGATAAATGATAATGTCCCTTAAAAAGAAAAGCACACATTGATTCGCATATAAGATGATTTCCTTTATGACTTCAAAGCAATAAATCTCTTGGCAAATTGCTACAATATACTATTATGGAAAAGACTTCATTCACAAAAAAGGAATTTTACGACCTTGTTTGGACAACTCCACTTAGCCGGCTCTCTAATATCTACGATATCTCAGACAATGGCCTGAGAAAAATATGCAAAAAATATGCTGTCCCCATTCCTCCAAACGGCTACTGGCAAAAACTTAAGCACAACAAACCCGTACTAAAACAGAAATATAGACCTGATAATAACGAGGAGACTCTCATTCAGCTTTCATTGAGAAGCGAAGAAAATGGAGGCAATGACAAGGCCCCACTAATCACCCTCACAAATGCAATAAAAGCTGATGAAAAAGCTCCTTTAGAAATAGCAAAAGCTTTGCATGCTGCTCATCCATTAGTCGAACAAACAAAAAATCATTGGGACAGAAAGAAGAAAGATGGGTATAGGCGTGATGAGAAAATCGAAATCCTGAACGTGAGTACAGAGCCCGAAAACAGATCACGCGCGTTACGCATCATGAATGGTCTTATAAAGCTGCTCCAATATCGGGGTCATGGAATAAAAGTCACTCAGTATGAAACCTTTGCTGTTATAGATGGAGTGGATATCAACCTTAGCATGCGTGAAGCCACAAAAAGAATTCCCCCACCCCAGGATAAGCCCTATTTAACCAGCGACTATATCCCAACAGGTGAGTTAGTTCTGAAAGCCGGGAAATGGTCGAGGGAAAAAGAATGGCGGGATGGAAAGACAAAACTGGAAGTGCTTTTGGCGCGTTTTGTCGCATGGCTGGAACTTTATGCCAAAGAAGAACTGGAATCCAGGGAACGCACACGCCTTTGGCATATTGAATACGAGAAAAAAAAGAAATTAGAAGAAGACGAAAAGCTTAAAAGACAGCAGGAAGCTAAAAAATATGACGAGTTGCTGGACGAAAGCAGCAGCTACATCAGGGCGATGCAGATACGGGAATACATTGAGGCAAAAAAAGCTAAGAGTATTGAGAGGGGAACAATGTCAGAAGAAATTCAATTATGGATTGATTGGGCTTCTGAGAAGGCAGATTTACTTGATCCCCTGACAAGTGGTTAGCTACTTTGGTCGCTCGCCTTCAATCTGAGCATTTTAACAGTTCGCTCAGAAAGTCGCAAAATTGCCCTCGAATTACATCGAAAATTATATCTTATGGGGTATAACCGCATTCTTGTAATAAGACGTGTCTGAGTAACAAACTATTGGTTTGTTTGAGATGTTTATCGATGTTTATATAAAATTGTACTCTGTTTGTACACTACCTTATTGAAATTCAGCATTATAAAGGTTTGCTAATTTCTGCATTGAAAAGTTACAGCTAGATGTTATCTGATTTAGTTTATTATCCAATACAAATTAATAAATAAGAAATATTTTTTTTAATCCCCAACAGGACATCCAAACCTAAATTCAAAAATTACCTTACAAATTAGAACGAATAATAGGCTAATTTCTTTAAATCTTGCATAAAATGGTTTGTAAATTGTCCAGTGAGGGTCACCTGTCGGGACAAAGAAGAAAAATTCTTCTTTGTCCTTTTTTTATTTCTATATAAGACGCTATTAATAAGTTATATTACAGGGACAACTTCGTTGACTCGAGCGGTTCGAAACTCGTTTTTTTCAATCAAAAAATTTTCAGGGTAAATCGAACCAATCAATGCCCGTGATTCCGCCCAATCCCCATTTTCGTAGCATTCATGCAGCCTGAGGAGGTTTTCAACTCCGTTCTGCAATAATTCCTCCATATCTTCCTTTTCGATATCTACACCTGACAACTTTGCTTCTAATTTATTGATCACATCACTAAAATTAGATTTCATTACGTTATAATCCGATGCATCAATTTTTTGGGTAGCTAGCAAATCCCTAATGTGGGACAATCTGCCTTCATAATCTTTTTTCTCCGCAAGCAATTTGGTTTCTCATGATAGATATCGGTCGTCTGCTCTTTATAGCATTCCGAAATGATCATTGAATAAAAACTTTTAATTCAGGCCTTGGTACATATTGTTTTAGATTATCGAGAATTATGTTGTGGGCTATCTCAGAATTGATCCTGTGCTTGCATCCACCCTAGCAGTGATAATAAGCATAGTATTTTGCACGCCCTTTCGAGATGCTGGCAGTTAAAAGCTTTCCACAATCCGGGCATATAAGAAATCCCCTGAACGGAAACTGGTCGGTAGTTTTGGATTTAGGGCGATATTTTCTACTTCGCCCATCAATGATATCCTGCACCTTGTAATAAAGCTCCTCAGAAATTAATGCTTCGTGAAGCCCCTTGACAGACCTTGCCTCTTCATCCTGATATTTCGGGATTATAATCTTTCCGCAATAGAGAGGGTTACGCACTATATTCCAAAAGTTATTCTTGCATGCCCTGAGGCCTTTTTTCTGAGCCAGACGATATACTTGCTCTGTATTAAATACTCCTCGGGAAAGCTCCTCAAATATGCCATTATTGCATTTGTAATTACCTAAATGGTGACGCATTTTTGTATCCTCCGATGTAGAAAAGGATAAAAATAAAACAGGCAGCAGAATAATCTGCCACCTGCATCAGTCCGGCGAAGTCTCCCAACCTCTTGCCCGATAATTTATTATTGTCTGTCAAATTTAATTGTCTATGCCTAAAATTAGGATAAAGCTGATGCATATTATATTATGGTCTCAATCAATACAAAATTTGCCCTCTCAGTTTTTGAGATTATCTCTATCCCACTTTCACCAGTAATAAATGCCGTTCCTCCATCTATTATAATGGCATCTTTGATTTCTATACTACCATCAACTACATAAACCATTACGCCATTACCTTTATCTTTAATCGGATATATCTCTCGTTCGTTATTCTTAATGTGTCCCTGATAAATCCATACATCCTGATTTATGATCAACGATTTTTGATATCCATCAGGAGATACTAACAAAGATAGAGGGGTTTGATGTGTCGCCGCTTTTTTTAACTGTACGCCGGGTTCCAGATTCATTTGTTTAGGAGCGATCCAAATTTGCAGGTGCCTTGCTATATCTGTATCAGAAACATTGCCACCTTCATGATGTACACCCGTGCCACTGCTGATTAACTGTACGTCTCCGTTAGTATAATTTTCATGGATGCCCAAAGTATCCCTGTGCGATTCTGTACCGGAAATCATTATGGTTACGATCTCAACGTTTTCATGCGGGTGCATCCCTAAAAAACTTTCGGGATACAGAATGTCATCATTAAAAACATAAACACACCCAAAGAAATCAGGCCTTACGGTATTTGGTATACCGTTACTAAAAAGACTATGTCCTTTAAATATTTTATTTTCCATTAATCCCCGGTTATCGGGTTCTAAAACTTTAATAGCCATAACATTAATTTTTTATATCATAATAACCAATATACGTGTAGCGCAGTAAACCAAAGTATTGTGGTGCCATTATTTAATTTTTAAAACAACTTTACCTTTTGCTCGCCCGCTTTGCACATAAGACATCGCATCGTTGGTATGTTCAAAATCATAAATACTGTCAATGACCGGGTAAATAGCACCCGATTCAATTAATTTCGCTATTTCTGACAATTGCTTCCCGTCGGCATACATAAAAAGGAAAGAATATTCAACATTATACCTTTTTGAAAGTTTTCTGGTTTTTCTGCTTAAAATGGATATAATGGCCCGCATGAGCCATGATAATCCTACTTTTTCCGCAAAGCCCTTATCAGGTGGTCCTGAAATAGATATTATTTTTCCTCCGGGCTTTAAAATCTTAAAAGATTTTTCAAGGTTTTTTGCGTCCTGGCTGTGCAGAACCAGGTCGTAGTCTTCAAGCACCATTTCAAAGTCCTGCGTTTTATAATCAATTAAAACATCGGCTCCGAGTTTCCTAACCATTTCAAAGTTGCCTTTACTGGTAGTTGTTGCAACTGTTGCTCCAAAATGTTTTGCCATTTGGATAGCTAACGAGCCTACACCGCCTGATCCTGCCTGAATAAATACTTTTTGCCCTTTTTTCAGATTAGCCATTTCTACAAATGCCTGCCAGACCGTTAAAGCAACCAGTGGAACAGCTGCTGCCGCTTCCATAGAAATGTTTTCTGGTTTAAGAGCCACGTCCTTTTCATTGACTGCAATATATTCGGCAAATGCGCCGATATGAAAATCGGCAGCACGGGCAAAAACTTCATCGCCAATTTGAAACCGGCTTACACTTGAACCAACTTTTTTTACTACACCTGCAAAATCGTGCCCTAAAACCAGTGGGAGTTTATAGGGGATCAGCCGTTTAAATTCCCCATCCTTTATCTTAAGATCTAACTGGTTGATACTGGCGGCATATATTTCAACAAGTATCTCGTTGTCAGTTATGACAGGCATCGCAACTTCGGTAATCTGCAATTTTCCATCTGACCCATATTGGTTTATCGTAAATGCTTTCATTGCTTTATAATCTAAATTCGGTCAGCAAGGTTAAGCTCTAAATCGCCGTTTTGCTGAAGGCCCTTTTCAAACAGTGTTTTTATACGTTGTTTTGCTTCAGGTTCCTGAAGCGATTCGAAAAATTTAACCTGAGTGCTTAAGATTTCTTCATTTGTAGGCAGTTGTGTCCTTTCGTTCATTATCGCTTTAATAGAAGCTATAGATTTTTTATCAAACGAATCGATACGCCTTGCAAAAGTGTCTACAAAAGCATCCAGTTCATCATCGGGAATTGCACGGTTTACCCAACCGTATAGTGCGGCAGTTTCTGCATCATAATCATTACCGCTTAATATAATCTCTAAAGCCCTGCTTCTGCCGGTAAGCAAATGCAAACGTTCCATACCGCCACCCCCTGGAAAGGAACCAATACCAATCTCTACCTGTGCTAAACGTGCTTTCTCTTTGCTGGCAAAGCGAATATCAAAAGCCTGCGCGAACTCGCTGCCAAGCCCTCTCGCACGGCCGCGGATAGAAGCTATACTTACAAACGGAGCCTGCTCCAGCCTCTTTGCTATGTCCGGCCATGATATAGAAAGCCCGGTTTTTCCGGTGCCTTTAGGGAAATCTGCGACATTTAAGAGTTCTACATGCGCCATAAAAAAATCAGGATTGGCACTTTCAAATACCGCCACTTTAAGATTTTCATTGGCCTCCATTTCATTCATCAGTACAATTAATTGTTTTGAAAACCCGGTATCAAACATGTTGATTGGGGGATTGTTGAAAGAAATTTTCCAATATCCGTTACTTATTTTCTGTGTTATGAAAATCATGGTTTATGCTGTATTTATTATTTTTGTGCAAGAAATATAGTCATGTAAGCTGCCGTTAACTCCGGATACTGGTGTTGTAAGCCATGGCCGGAACCATTTAATATAATGTGCTGCATGGAGGGTGCATTACGTAAAAACTTGAACCAGTTTTCTACTGCAAAACTTATGTCATGGTCTGAAGAAATTACCAACACCGGATTATCTAAAGTTTTATACTGACCCCTAAAGTCCAGTACATCTTTTTTAATATTAGCCGAGCCTGCAAAATATTTTTGAAACAGTTCCTGCGTGGCAGGAATTTTACTTTTATTAAGGCGCTGGGCAATCCTGTAATGCGATGCTGTTGCCGCCGCTTTACTCATCTCAGATGTTGGCTCAAAGAAAAGTACAGTTTCGTCATCCAGGTCATTTTCCGGCTTTAGGGCACGCTCAAAAAAACTTTTTTCAAAAGGGATTTCATTTTCACCCGGAGGGTTGGTGCCTATTAAGACAGCCTTAAGTACACGGTCTTTATTTGTAAACAGTGCAGTTTGTGCCACTAACCCTCCGTATGACCATCCTGCTACATTAAATTTTTCAAATCCTAAATAATCCATTAGCTTTATCCCTATAGCCGCTACTTCCTGCATATCGGCAGCTAAATCACCTTCAGAATCTCCAATGCCGGGATAGTCAAATAATATTATTTCATGTTTAGCAGCCAGTGAATCGAGGAAGAGAGGATCCCAGGTGTCCAATATTCCGCGAAAGCGATTATAGAATAAAATTGGAGTTCCCTGTCCAAATTTCCTGTAGGCTATTTGCCATTGGTTTACAGCTGCGAATGCTGTCTGCGAATTTGAAAAATTTGTGTCCATGCCTTAAAATTTTTGTTGCTGTTTAAGTTGTAAATTTGTTGGTAAGTTGAAAGTAACAAATATATATAAAAACCACTTTCAAAATGCAAGTGATTCTATATTATGAAAGAGATTTCCGGGATAGGATTCGGAAAATAATCCCTGTATAAGCTGCTTGTGGTCCAAAAGATAATTAATAATTTCATTTTGCGAGGTAAACTCCCCTTTCGGTGTGATCATCATCGAAATCAGTAGCCTTACGGGAAGGTTAATATCCCCGGCAGTTGCATGTGGTGATTTGGCAAATACCTTTTCGTCCTCGCTTATATTGTTTGTTACGCTGACCCCAGGCTCTGCGTAAATGGCTTTGGCTATGCGCTTATAAAGGTCTTTTCTTGCTGTTATATGTGCCAGCAGGGCACCGCCATAAGATTGCCCTATCACAATATATTGCTTCGCACTTATAGTATTAATAATAGCTTCAAAGTCGTCTATGTTACGCTCGTGCGAATAGGTTGCTTTTGATAGTAAGTCGCTTCTTCCACTTCCTGCCTGGTTATACAGGTATACATCATAGCCATCATTGGTAAACTGGTTAAAAAAATCTATTTCCAATTTCCTTACGTAAGCACCGGGCCCGCCGTGCAAAAAAATTATAGGCGTTTCTTTTTTCTGTATCCCTTTTTTAGCTGGTAATTTGTAATAAGCAATCCTGCTACCGGTGTTTAAATTCCAGTATTTTGTCGTTACTAAGGCAAAGTCGGGGGCTCGCTTTCTATTTCCTGATGATGCTACAGGAATAAGCGTGTAGGCAATAAATGCGCAAAAAAGGAGAAATTGTACGGATAGAATTATACGGTTATATTTTGTGGAAGTCCATCCCCGTCTATGCAATAAATAAAAAAGTAAACCAGCCGGTCCTATAGCCGCCATAACTGCTGCCATTCCTCTCCAGTACCCATTAGTATAATATAGCAATGCTAAATGAAGCACTAAAAGCAACAGTAAGATTAATGCTGACTGCGCCAGTTTAATTAGAATATTTTTGATTTTTCTCATAACACTGTTTTGCAAAGTATCAAGGTTTTAAAATTTAATCAAAACTTTACCAAATGGCCTTTCCTCAATAAGGAAGCGTTGGGCTTCAACGATGTCCTCAGCTTTAAAAACCTTTGCAATCAGAGGTATCAACTTTCCACTTTCAAATAGTGGGAGTAATTCATCCCATATTTTGCCCTGCTCATTTTCACTGAACCATCCGTTTAGGCTTTGTCCACGCATTTGCAGACCTTTCCAAACAAAATCTGTGATATTTGCATTGAAAGAGGTTCCTGCTGAATACCCTATAGTTACAAGTATACCGTTGCGGCTTAACGAGTGGATCGCCTCACCGGTAAGGTGGCCTCCAACACTATCGACCACTATATCAACTCCTTTTCCTTCGGTGAGGCGGGCTACGCCTTCACTGATACTTTCTTTTGAAAGGTCTATCACGTTTTTGAAACCTTTGGAGTTTGCTAACAAAGCCTTTTCCGTAGAACTGGTAGTAGTAATTACCTGTGAGGCACCCCTTATTTTGGCAAGCTGAATCGTAGCATTACCTACTCCTCCCCCAACAGCTAATGAGAGAACACTTTTGCCCGGGGTAAAATCTGCCTTGTTTAAACAGGCTTGCGCAGAAAAAAAGCTTACAGGAAACGCGGCAGCCTCTTCATCTGAAATTCGCGTTGATATGGCAATCAGTTCACTCGGATACACTGCGAGGTACTCGCTCCAGCTACCATCAACATATATCCCACGAATTTGTCCGGTGGGTGTAAAGCATGATAGCATTACCCGCGTTCCGTCAGGAAATTTTTGATTACCTTTTATTACAATGCCCACTGCTTCGTTTCCAAGAATAGCGGGTGAACGTCTCGAGTCGATGTTTCGCTGACGGACAGTATTATCAACGGCGTTAACCGCAGCTAATATAATTTTAAGCAATATTTGGTTTTCTGCGGGCTCCGGTATAGGTCTCTCTACCAATTCCAAATTTTCGTACGGCCCCGGAATGGTGAATTCTATTGTTTTCATAAATCGCTTTTATAATTAAAAAGATGCTTTGGATAGTACTATTATCGAATTTTGATAAAAGAATAGGTAAGGAACAAGATGTTTTTTTAATTCGGTATCCACATGGCAGCAACTGATATGTAGTATGGGTAACTACATGATAATACACTGCATAGCTGCTCATGTTATTTATATAGGACAAATTTATGCCGTTCCACACCGGGAGAATAGTCTATTTGTGGGAAGAAATAGCACATATTGACGAGTAATTGATTATTCATTGTACATACCTGTTAACAGGCAATTTTGCCCATATCGTGGTTTGCAACCGGGAGCATTTCTTTACTTGTGCAACTAAAAAAAGTGCTTAGGTTTAACGGCTGTTTTTGCCATTTCCTGTTATAACACCCAGCCTGTTTTCCTAAGGCCATTTTACTTTAGTGCTGTACTAAAAATTTTGTAGCTGCACCCAACAGCGATCACTGCAACTTTAAATGCTGTTTGAAAAAACGGTCTGTATAGGTAAGCAAAGCTTTTATATGGCTTATTATAATTCCCCGGCTGTATTCATCGGTAGTATTATAATATTCCCTTTCAATTTTCCGGTGCAGGCTATATATTATTTCCTCTTCGGCAGGCGAAAGACACAACGCTTCATTAATCCCGGACTCAAAGAAGTCATATTTATTTATTGTTTTACACAGCTCATTTCCTTGTAAGTAGTCTTCGTGTATAAACAGTATAAAACCATTCTTTTCTAATTCAATGTTTTTCATTGCTACGACCTGGCGTGGCTTTCCAAACATCATGCTGCCATTTGTATGGTCATAACTTTTTCCTCCGCACAGCATTGCCCCTTGCGCTTGTTTTGTAAAACCTATCATGTAGCAATCACAGCTAAATTCACCCTCGCCAAGACCAGGGTTTTGCCGATAGTGTACCATACCAAAAAGCGGGTCTTCAGGTGGCTCCCACCCGTTATTGCGATGTAGTTCGCTAACTGTCTTGTAATGTTCCATCGCTTGTATTATCTTTTACAAATAGCATTTCCTATTTAAAAATTATTCAGGAAGCCATTTGCCTGGTTAACAAATTGTTCAGGGTATTGGTAAAAAGAGCCGTAGGCGGCATCAGGGTAATATGTTAATACAGCATTGGGCAATTGTTTAAACAGGGCATACGAATTGTCACTATCCATCATCTCATCATTACTTCCCTGAACAATCAATGCAGGATGTGGTAGATCTTTAAGGTCAATGCCCGATTTAAATTAATGACCGTGGGCCGTAATGCTTACCTGTTTCCAGTCTTCAATGTCTTTAAGCCTTTCTGTATAGGCTTGTTGTACCGCCTGATACGCTATTTTACCCAGCAATAATCTTTTAGGCGGGTTTGGAATATCTGTAATACTCAAAATAACATCAACAGTTGCCTCCGGTTTGCCCCACGTAGCCGGATTTTCGCCAGATGTGGCAAATGCCTCACGTATTGTAGCATAGTCTTCAATGCCCTCACTGGTTTGTGTGGCAGATGCCCCTGCCCAGTCTGTTGCGTAGCCATTTGGTTCAATCAGGGTCACTTTAATACCAAGGTGAGCTACTTCAGTTGCAATAGTTTCGCTCAAGCCCTCAACGGCAAATTTTGATGCGTTATACAATCCAAGCATTGGCAATGTGGTAAGCCCTAAAAAGCTTGAAACCTGAATAATATGACCACTTTTTTGTGCGCGCATTACCGGCAACACCGCTTGCGTTACCCATAGCAAACCAAAAAAGTTGGTTTCCATTTGTGCCCTTGCCTGTTCTTCGGTAGTTTCTTCTACTGTGCCAAATAAACCATAGCCTGCATTGTTTATAAGTACGTCTATACTGCCAAAATGATTCGCAATTGTAGCCACCGCCTCATTAACACTTTCGCGTTTTGTAACATCAAGCTTAACAGGGAAAATGTTGTCGCCGTATATTGTAACTAAATCTTCAAGATCCGAAAGATTACGCGCCGTAGCCGCTACTTTATCGCCACGTTTTAAAAAGGCTTCAGCCCAAAGTTTACCAAACCCTCTCGATGCTCCTGTAATTAAAATTGTTTTAGACATTATTATATGTTTTTAAGTTTTGTAAATTGATATAGCAAAATTATCTGTCACATAAGCAGCAGGATAGTTCATTTGTAGGCAGTAGTAGCACAAATTCACGATTTGGGCAAAATATTGTAATTATGTACCCGCTGAAAATACAGTTGCCTGAATCCAGGCCCACTTGATTGTTAACAATTTGGTTATGAATTTATTTGCACTGACTTATTTAAGGGTACTTGATATTTTAGGCTAAAGTAAATTTGAGTTTTGTAAGGCGATATGATTTTTGTAGGCTCGTGTATATTTATTATCTTTCACCACTGAATGAGTACCTTCCCTATACCCTCTCCTAAAATCAACACCATGGAAAAAATCACGCACTATAAATCGATTACAGAGTTACACGATAAAAGTGGCTTTGAACCACCGCTGCACCCACTCGTAACTATGATGACATGTCAGGAACTGATGACCTATTCTGTCGGTGAGTCACGTTTTACGGGAGATTTTTATATGATAGCCCTTAAAAAAATTAAGGAGGGCTATATGTTGTATGGCAAAACTAAATATGATAATGACAATGGCTCTATGGTTTTTGTAAAACCCAGGCAAATTATAGAAGTAAGTAATGTGCAGTTTGCCGAGAAGGGCTTTATAATGTTCTTTCATGAGGATTATCTTTCAGGCCACCACCTGCACGAACAGATAAAAAAATATGGTTATTTCGAATACGAGATAAACGAAGCACTGCACCTTTCACCACAGGAAGAGACAGTAATATGGGATTTGTATTATAAAATGAGGGCCGAACATGAAGCCAGCCAGGATGAGCTTAGTCGTGATATTATCCTGTCACACATAGATTCCATTTTAAAATATTCCGATAGGTTTTACAAAAGGCAGTTCATTAACCGCAGCAGCAACGTTTCGGGTTCTACCTTAAAGAAATTCCAGGATATTTTAGGTGCCTATTTTGAGCGATTACTCCATCAAAGCCAAGGATTACCGACGGTTAATTATCTTGCTGGTGAATTAAATGTCTCACCGCGTTACCTGAGCGATGTACTTAGACAAGAAACGGGGAAAACAGCGTTGGACCATGTGCACCTGTACCTTATTAAAGAAGCTAAAAACCTGTTGCTAAGCAGTGACGGGAACGTTGCCGAGATTGCTTACCAGTTAGGTTTTGAAACACCGTCTTATTTTACAAGGCTTTTTAAAAAAGTAGTGGGTTACACCCCCGTACAATACAAACAACAATATGCTGTTTAAGCACGCTAGGGACACTTAAATTAAAAAGGGGTAAACTGAATAGTTTATCCCTTTTTAATTTAATATTCTAATTATAAATTATTGCGCCAGTGTGGTTTTAATAACCGCTGCTGCTTGCTGTATCGCTGTTTTTATGGCAGGGACATTAGCTATTGGATTTAATAATCCGTAATCGTGTATCAACCCGCCATATCTTGTTAGTGTCACCGGCACACCGGCCTGGTCCAACTTGCGGGCATAAGCTTCGCCTTCGTCTCTTAAAACGTCGTTTTCTGCGGTTTGAACCAGTGCAGGCGGCAATCCTTTAAGCTCTGCTAAACTTGCCTGTAAGGGTGATGCGTAAATGTCTTTTCGCTTCGCAGCATCCGGCAGGTAGCTGTCCCAAAACCATTTCATCATATTTTTGGTCAGAAACCTTCCGCTGGCATACGCGTTGTACGATGATGTTTCAAAATTGGCATCAGTTACAGGCCATAACAATACTTGCAATTTTATTTCGGGGCCCTTTTTATCTTTTGCCATAAGCGCTATGACAGCCGACATATTGCCCCCCACACTGTTACCCACAACGGCAAGGTTTTTACCATTAACGCTTATTTGCGATCCGTTTTTAGATACCCATTCGGTAGCTGCATAAATTTCGTTGATTGCTGTGGGGTATTTGGCCTCCGGTGAGGGAGTGTAATCGGGGAATACCGCTACTGCACCACTTTCTACTACAAGGTCGCGTACCAGCCTTCTATGCGTAGGATAGTCTCCCAGTACCCATCCACCGCCATGGATAAATATAAATACCGGCGCGTTGGCTTTAGCCCCTTTGGGTTTAACAATATGAATTTTTACACTGTAACCGTTTTGTGTAATTACTCTTTCCGATTCCTCAATACCGGAATAATCAACGGTAACTGATTTTTGAGCACCTACCAATACCTGACGGGCATCTGCCGGGCTAAGTTGTTCTATAGGTTTGCCATTGCCGGAGTTGAGTGCTTTTAAAAAAGATTGCACTCCGGTAAATACATCGGGGTCGTTCTCTCCTTTATACGGCCTTTCCTGTGCTGTAATTGTGTTGGCCGCCAACAAGATAACAGCTACAAGGATTAGTTTAAAATGTAAGGTTCTCATGACAAATTTCTTTAAAGAATTAATTTAATGCAGGTGCTGCCGGGAAATCAACGGGAATTTCGGTAAGCGCATATACATAGTTAGTAAAGGTGCGCACTGTTATGATACCAATAAGGTCAATCAGGGCAGCTTCGGTATAACCCGCTTCAAAAAAAGCATCTTTAAGCGAAGCGTCGGCCGCACCTTTGTTTTCCGTAATGGATTTTGCAAGCTGTAATGCGGTTTGAAACTTATCATTAGCAGAGAAGCCTTTTCTCATGTTGATTATTTCTTCGCTATTATACCCTTTTAACCCGGCAAGCATCGTATGGGCAGCGAGACAGTAATTACAGTCGTTAACCTGAGATACTACAAGGTTAATACCTTCGCGTTCTTTTGCAGTAAAGACACTATGGCTAAATGCATCTTCAAATTCTAATATGCCTTTTAGGGCATTAGCCGAATATCCTATGGTAGCATAAAGGTTGGGCACTTTACCCATTTTTTTGCTAATCGCTTCAAATAGTTGTTGTGATTGTTCGTTTACCTGTTCTTTTGTAGGTACATTTATTGTTTTCATGATTTAAAAATTTTAAGTGTTATTAATTATTGTAATTTGATAAGACAAAGTTATGCTGCCTGACGACTACAGGATAGCCCGTTTGAGCGGAAGAATAGCACATAAATACGTAAGGCAGTTTTCTTTAAAAAGGCTGTAGGGAATTATGCTTTCCTGTTTTTTAAGTATAACTGTGCCGACTGGCTCATGGTAATCAGGCTTGCGCCAAGTATTACTATATCTTTAATAACAAGCCTTCCGCGCCCGGACAGGTATGGAAATCCATAATCGGTATCGCCCAAGTTTGGTACCCAGCTTTCCGGCGTTGTTACAAGGAAGGAAAGTGTACCTATGGTCACTAAAAACACAAGTATACTGCCCACCATGCTCCATAATGGTGCTATCTTATGCAATGCAACCAGGATAGCAATGGCTATTAAAAAAATGCCCAACCCTTTAGCAAATCCATACGTGTTGTTTTCAACATGCCACTCGTGATTGGTAGCAATAAATTCGCCTTCTTTATTTTGATGTGCTTTATAATCGTCAGGGGTATTATAAAAGAAACTCATAAAAGGGCTGTTTGCCACAAAGGGCACAATACCATCGGCCTCATAGGTAAAGAATTTAAGGCTCCCTATCCATATAAAGACAACCACTATACCAAACCGGGTTGCATTTTTAGCCAAAACTTCAAAATTGGCAATCTGTTGTATCATCAAATTTTTCATTCTGTAATTTGTTTTTTTGTTATGACAAAGTTATATCGGTTGCCGGCTGTAGAATAGTCCGTTTGAGCGGAAGAATAGCACAGAAATACGAAAGGAAATTCTCTTTGAAAGCGTTAGAGGATATTATTCTTTTCAGTTCTTTAGATACAATGTGACGACTGGCTCATGATAATGAGGCTACTGTATTATAAGGGATTTAGACACAGTTTTTGGGTGCGGTATACAAAGGAGAATATACCTTAAGTCAGTATTATTACCAACCTGCTACACAACCTACTCTATAGCCGGACTTTAAAACTTAAACCATGCCTAGTCATTTTCACCATAGACCCTATCCCTTGAGACATACAATTTGGAGCTGATTCTAATAGTAATACAAGGTGTTTCCATTTGCTTCAGCCAGTAGTTTTGTGCTATTTTTTTCGGAAAAACGGGATATTATTAAAAATATCCACTGTTTACCTTTGTTTCATCAGTAGGAAGAAAATCAGTCTGATGGGGAGCTATTATTAGCATCATTACTTTAAGTACATCAAAAAACTTTATTGGAATAGACATCATCGCATTGAAATACTCATAGAGCTAATCAGTTACAAAACAAAAAAGCGTACAGCAAAAATTGGTAGGCAAAAAATAAAAAGAATAGATCAGAGAGCAATAATTCCGAACCTTTATGGATGATCAGAATCAGTGCAGGAAAAGGATTTTTTTCCACCTCTTTGATACACCTAACGTGCCAGTAAAGTATTTTTTCCTGTATTATTTGATCACCACTCCCGGAAACGTCATCCCGATACATAGTCAAAGAAAAAAAATCACATATTAATTCTAAAATCTAATACAATGAGTACAATTACAGTAAAAGACGGAACAGAAATTTATTATAAAGACTGGGGTAATGGACAACCAATTGTCTTTCATCACGGCTGGCCGCTATCGGGTGACGATTGGGACACCCAAATGATGTTTTTCCTTAAGCAAGGATACAGGGTTATAGCACACGACCGTCGCGGGCATGGCCGTTCCGGGCAAAGCTCTGAAGGTAATAATATGGATACGTACGTCTCTGATATTGCCGAGTTAACTGCTGCCCTGGACCTGAAAAATGCAATTCATATAGGGCACTCTACCGGAGGCGGAGAAGTAATACGCTATGTAGCTAAACACGGCAAAGAACGTGTTGCTAAAGCTGTACTGATTAGTGCCATAACTCCCATAATGATTAAAAGTAAAAACAATGAAGAAGGCGTACCATTATCAGTTTTTGATGAGATACGCGAAGGTACAGGATTTAACAGGGCACAATACTATTACAACTTTCCCATTGCATTTTATGGGTGGAACCGCGATGGCGCAGAAATTATAGAAGGTATCAGACGCAACTGGTGGCGTCAGAGTATGATGGGTTCAGTGCTGGCAAACTATGAGGGTGTTAAGGCATTTTCTGAATCTGATTTTGCTGATGATCTTAAAAATGTAGAAGTACCGGTTCTTATAATGCATGGCAAGGACGATCAGATTGTGCCTTACATCCAGGCACCAAAAGCAGCCAAACTTTTAAAAAACGGCACGCTGATTTTGTACCCCGGATTCCCTCATGGAATGCCTACCACTGAAGCGGCGACCATAAACAAAGATATATTGGAATTTATTAAATCCTAAATTTTAAGCTAAGACAAAACTTTGTTTGGTAAAATAAATGAAAAATATGAAGGAAGATTCTAATGATATCAATAAATGTCCCTTTATCAATGGGAATTTAAAGCCCAGTCCCAAGGCAGGGGGGACAAAAAACAGTGATTGGTGGCCTAACCAGTTAAGGCTAAGTATTCTGAGACAGCATTCATCAATATCAACTCCTATGGGAGAAGAATTCAATTACGCTGAAGCGTTTAGAAGCCTTGATCTGGAAGCAGTGAAAAAAGACCTGCATGCACTTATGACCGATTCTCAGGACTGGTGGCCCGCTGACTTTGGCCATTATGGCGGATTGTTCGTCAGGATGGCATGGCACGGCGCGGGTACATACCGCGTAGGAGATGGACGTGGCGGTGCAGGGAGTGGACAACAGCGTTTTGCACCTATTAACAGTTGGCCGGATAATGTTAGCCTTGATAAAGCCCGCAGGTTACTTTGGCCTATTAAGCAAAAATATGGGAATAAAATTTCCTGGGCTGATCTGATGATACTTACAGGCCACATAGCACTGGAATCAATGGGCTTTAAAACACTAGGCTTTGCCGGTGGACGTGAAGATGCCTGGGAACCCGATACGGATATATACTGGGGCTCTGAAGAAACATGGCTTGGAGGCGATATCCGTTATGCCCATGGATCTGAGGGCGTAGTAGAAAATCATGGCGTATTGGTTTCAGACGACGATGCGGATGGAGATGTCCATTCACGCAATCTTGAAAAGCCCTTGGCTGCTGTACAAATGGGACTTATTTATGTAAATCCTGAGGGACCGGATGGCAACCCCGACCCTATTGCCGCGGCAAAAGATATACGTGATACTTTTGGCCGTATGGCCATGAATGATGAAGAAACGGTAGCACTGATTGCAGGAGGGCACAGCTTTGGAAAAACCCATGGCGCTGCCCCTTCTGTTCATGTAGATAAAGAGCCTGAAGCAAGCGGTTTGGAAATGCAGGGATTAGGATGGAAAAACAGTTTTGGTACCGGAAAAGGCCCGGATGCTATTACCAGCGGGCTGGAGGTAATCTGGACTAAAACCCCAACCCAATGGAGCAATAATTTCTTTGAAAACTTACTTGGTTTTGAATGGGAACTAACTAAAAGCCCGGGCGGCGCCCATCAATGGGTAGCTAAAAATGCTGAAGCTTTTATTCCCGACGCTTTTGACAGTTCCAAAAAGCATTTACCAACCATGCTTACAATAGACCTTTCCTTACGATTTGACCCTGAATTTGAGAAGATATCACGACGCTTTCTGGAAAATCACGACGAATTTACAAATGCCTTTGCAAGGGCCTGGTTTAAACTAACACACCGGGATATGGGTCCACGGGAACGCTATCTGGGGCCCGATGTCCCACATGAAAAATTTTTATGGCAGGATCCTATACCTGAGGTAGACCATGTACTAATTAATGAAGATGATATTGCATCCCTTAAAACAAAGATAGCAGATTCAGGATTAACTGTGTTGCAACTTGTTTCTACTGCCTGGGCTTCCGCTTCAACATTTCGCGGATCAGATAAACGCGGTGGTGCAAATGGTGCCCGTATAAGGCTGGCTCCTCAAAAAGACTGGCAGGTAAATAACCCACCTGTACTACAACAAGTGATAAGCACTTTGGAGCGAATACAGATAGAATTTAATGCTTTACAGGTAAATGGTAAAAAAGTTTCTCTTGCAGACATTATCGTTTTAGGCGGTTGCGCAGGCATAGAGAAAGCAGCCAATGACGCGGAAAATCCAGTTACTGTTCCATTTAGACCCGGGCGTATGGATGCTTTACAGGAACAAACCGATGTTGAATCATTCGGATATCTTGAGCCTGCTTCCGATGGGTTCCGCAACTACCGCAAATCAAAATCATCAATATCCACAGAAGAGTTACTAATTGACAAGGCACAACTCCTTACCCTTACTCCTCCCGAGCTAACTGTATTGGTAGGCGGAATGCGGGTACTCAACACTAATTTTGACGGTTCGGCCCACGGTGTTTTTACATCACGCGCCAATCTTCTAACCAATGATTTTTTTGTAAACCTGCTTGATATGAACACGCAATGGGAAGCTGCATTAGAGAATCAGGAACTTTATAAAGGTCGGGATCGCAAAACAGGTACTATAAAATGGACCGCAACACGTGCTGACCTGATATTTGGTTCTAATTCTGAATTGAGGGCCATTGCCGAAGTATATGCCAGTGCCGACGCAAAAGATAAATTTATAAAAGACTTTGTCTCTGCCTGGAATAAAGTAATGAATTTGGATAGGTTTTGACATCATCCAAGCAATACATAAACAATTACCGTTTCCATAACACAATTTATCTATTTGAAAGGCATCGATTTCTCGATGCCTATTTCATATAAACGTATTAAGTAACTACTTATAATAGTAAAGTATTTCTCACACCAATAGTAAACTATAGATGGGATTTTAATCAGCCAGACTGTTAGCTAAAGATTTAAGGCATCTAGACGGGAGAATAGTTAACAGATAGGGAAAAAGTGCCTAAAAATTTTTCGGGCATATATCCCAATTTTGTGTGAGCCAATTAATTAACAAATATTACAGTATTGATAATATTTGGACTTACATAAGGTCTTCCAATGTCTTTATCAATTTGAAACTAATAATCTATCTAAATTTAATCTTATGTCAAAAAAAGTAGCAGAGCAACTTGTAGATATGCTGGTAGCAGCAAATATCAAACGTATTTATGCCGTTACGGGGGATAGCCTGAACGAATTAAATGACGCAGTCAGGAAAACACCGGAAATTCAATGGATCCATGTAAGGCACGAAGAAGTTGGCGCTTTTGCTGCCGCCGCCGAGGCTGAACTTACAGGACTGGCATGTTGTGCAGGCAGTAGCGGACCGGGACATGTGCACCTGATCAATGGATTATATGATGCCCACAGGTCAGGCTCTCCCGTGCTTGCTATAGCATCAACGTGTGCAACTACAGAGTTTGGCAGTGATTATTTTCAGGAAACTAATGTAACCAAGCTATTTGACGATTGCAGCCATTACAACCAAATGGTTTCTTCCCCCGCCCAACTGGCGAGAATGACCCAGGCCGCAATACAGCACGCTGTGCATAAAAAAGGGGTCAGCGTTATCGGGTTTCCCGGCGATGTAGCCGCTATGCAGGCAGTAGAAAATCATTCATCAGATCATAACTTTTTTAACAGGGGCAGGGTTTTTCCTGAACAGAGTGATCTTCTGGAACTTGCTTCAATATTAGACAAATATCCAAAGGTTTGTATTTTTTGTGGTATTGGTGCTGCCGAGGCTCATGCTGAAGTTGTACAGCTTGCCGGTGTGCTTAAGGCTCCTGTAGGCTATTCCTTCAGGGGTAAAATGAGTATTCAGCACGATAATCCGTTCGAAGTGGGAATGACCGGTCTATTAGGCTTGCCTTCAGCATATCACAGCATGCACGAAAGTGACGTAGTGTTATTATTGGGAACAGACTTCCCTTATGTTCCTTTTATGCCGGCCGACAAAATCATTATTCAAATAGACATCAATCCCGAAAAAATCGGAAGAAGGGCGAAACTTAAGATGGGTCTGCACGGTGATATTAAAGCAACGCTTCAGATGCTTATACCCCTTCTTTCAGTAAAGAAAGACGAAAGCTTTTTAAACGCACAATTACATATTTATGAAAAGGTTAAAGAACACCTTTCTATATATGTAAAGGATGCTGGAAAGTACAATGCAATACATCCGGAAGCTGTTGCTTCAGTATTGGACCGACTGGCTACTGATGATGCGATCTTTACTGTAGATACAGGTATGTGCTGCGTATGGGGTGCCCGTTACATCAGGTCAACAGGAAAAAGGCATCTGTTGGGTTCCTTCATACACGGTTCAATGGCCAATGCCATGCCACAGGCTATAGGTGCAGCGCTAGCCTGCCCGGATCGCCAGGTGGTGGCAATGTGTGGTGATGGAGGCTTATCTATGTTATTAGGTGACCTTGGAACAGTAAAGCAATATAATCTTCCCATTAAAATCATTGTGTTTAACAACCGTTCCCTTGGAATGGTTAAACTTGAAATGGAAGTTAATGGTTTACCCGACTACCAGACTGATATGCTAAACCCTGAATTTGAAAAAGTAGCGGAGGCTTTTGGCATTAAAGGCATTAAGATAGACGACCCCGAAAAACTTAACAGTTCTCTTGAAGAAGCCTTTGCATACAACGGACCGGTACTGGTTAATATTATGACCGATCCTAATGCTCTTGCAATGCCTCCAAAGATAGAGATGAAAATGGTAAAAGGGATGGCCGTTTCAATGACAAAACTGATGCTGGGTGGGAAATTTGTTGAGGTATTGGATACCGTTAAATCAAATTATAAACACTTACAGGAACTCAACGATTAATAATCACCAAATATAATTATGGAAATTAAACAAAATGTACAGAAAATAGCTCCTCAAAATAAGGCCTTTATTATTGCCTGGATATTTGGCCTGATATTCTATTTCCTTGAGTATGTGATCAGGTCGTCCCCTGCTGTAATGATTCCAGAGTTAGCACAACATTTTTCTGTTAACGCCCTGGGCGTAAGTACGATATTGGGCACCTATTATTTAACTTACTCGGTAACCAGCTTAATTGCAGGTATCGCTTTAGACCAGGGTGGCGCGAAAAATCCAATCCCGATTGGGATTGGGATTTTGACTTTAGGCTGCCTTCTTTTCGTTGTACCAACTGTTTTCGGGGGTGATAGTGGACGTTTATTGCAGGGGGCAGGATCAGCTTTCGCTTTTACAGGTTGCGTATACCTCGCTTCGCACGGGTTTTCGTCAAAATACCTGGCCACCGCAATAGGCCTTACCCAATGTGTAGGTATGTTGGGAGGATCTGCAGGGCAATTTATTGTGGGACCACTTATCCATTCCGGTTTGTCAGTAAACACTTTTTGGATCAGTATGGGTGTATTATGTGCGTTAACCGCCATATTACTATACTTTACCACTCCAAAAGAGGTGCTTGTAAAGTCAAAGAAAGTAACCTTGACCGATTTGATAACACCTTATAAAATAGTGTTTAGTAATTCACAGTCTTACCTTAGTGGTATCCTTTCCGGATTACTATTTGCACCCACAACAATTTTTGCGATGACATGGGGGGTAGCATTTTTCCAACAGGACAGGCACCTGACCTATGACCAAGCCGTAATCGTGTGCTCTATGGTGCCGCTCGGCTGGGTTATTGGATGCCCTCTCGCCGGTTGGATATCAGATATCTTAGGAAAGAGGAAACCGGTATTATCAGGTGGAATTATTATCATGATTCTTAGCTACTCACAGATGGTTTTCTTTGCCGCAGCCGTACCCGCTTTCGTATCAATGCTGGTATTTGGCATTGCTTCCGGGGTAGCGATGATACCTTATACCATAATTAAAGAGGCAAACCCGGATAGTGTTAAGGGATCTGCCACAGGAGGGATCAACTTTTTAACTTTCGGAATAACCGCATTGATTGGTCCTGTGTTCGCTTCGAGGTACGGTAAGACACTTGTTACAGTCCTTGATAAAGAAGAACATTTTAGAAATGCAGGAATCTTTATTCTGGCAATAACACTCATTGCCCTGATAGTAAGTTTTATAGTAAAAGAAACAGGGCATAAAAAAAATCCTGCTGCCTGACAGGCACTCACATCAAAGAATTAGATATGAATAGAATTATTTTTGCTATGCTCTTACTGGGTTTAGCCATTCCCTTGCGTGTGCTTGCGCAGGGCGGTTCACCGGAATACAAAAGCGGAATGACGGTGAAACTTGATTCAACAGGCCGGAAATATATCCGGTTCCTTACTTGGGCAACCATTTGGGGAAGGCATACTGATGCTAACCCGGGAACTGCAGTAAATGGCCTTGCCAGCAGTAGCTATAACGACCTGAGCATTCGTCAGTTTAGGTTTGTTGTAATGACTCAGGTATCACCAAGATATCTCATATTGGCAGGCATCGGGATGGACAACCAAACGTTTTCCAGTGGAGGGACACCGGGAGGCGGAAATACAGGAAATGGTGGCCCAAGTTATAATGGAACTCTTGGAAAAAAAACAGGCCTATATCTACATGACCTATGGAATGAATATGCAATAGTTCCTGATAAGGATGCTAAGACGCTATCCGAAAATCCATTTTCCCTTTACTTGGGAACCGGCCTTCACTACTGGAATGGCATAAGTCGTATGACCTCTTCGAGCTCGGCCAATTACCTGGCTCTTGATGTACCGCTCTATAACTGGCCGCTGGTGGACCTGTCGGACCAGTTTGCACGCCAGCTTGGTATTTATATCAAGGGAAGTGTCGCCAAATTAAGTTATCGGCTGGCTGTAAATAAGCCGTTCACTGTCCTCTCTACCCCTACTGCTTTTCCCGATGGATCAAATGAAAGTACATATGCAGTGGATAACAATGCTCCGGGAAAGATTGCTACTACAGGATACGCAGCCTGGCAATTCTTTGAAAAGGAAAATCAGGTGCTTCCCTATACAACAGGAACATATGTAGGCACTATGAAAGTTCTGAATGTGGGCGCAGGATATTACAATACGGCTGATGGAACCGTAACCCAAAAAGAAAATAGTCAGGATTCAGGATTCAACCGCCATCCGATAAATCTATGGGCTATAGACGCTTTCGCTGATCTTCCCTTTGGAGGAAGTTCAAACTGGGCATTTACCGGATATACGGTATTTTACCATTATAACTTCGGTCCGAATTACTTGCGTTACAGTGGAATAATGAACGAAAATGTTAGTGCAGATCCTGATTTTCACGGAAACGTTTCCCAGGCAGGCTTCGGCAATCTCGCACCTGTGATTGGAACGGGCCAAACCTGGTTTACCCAAGCAGGCCTGCTGCTGCCTAAAACAATTCTTAAAGGCAAAGTTAGGCTCCAGCCCTATGGAGAATTCAGTTTCCAGCGTTTTGAACGCTTTGGCAATGCAAACTTCACCTATTGGAGCGCAGGGGGAAATATTTTCCTGGATGGCCACCATGCAAGGATATCCTTTAAATACCAAACAAGGCCTATTGTGATTGATAAAGTACAGGCTTCATCCAAAGGAACATTAATCTTTGCCGCACAGGTATATCTGTAAAGCGTGATGACCCGCCTCAAACCCGCGAACAGAACAATTGAACTATTATAGCACAATCATAACACACTCTAAATTCTTGTAAAAACCCATGAAAAAATGGCCTGGTTACTTAGGTCCCACCTGAGGTAATACTAGGAAGAAAAAAAGAGTGAGCCAATAGCTAGTTGCATACCTCAAACTTGTCCGCACAATATTCAACCCTCAGGACTTGCAACATTTCAGTATTTAATGGATTCTATGCCTAATTCGTCAAGTTATAGTATAGCACTAAACGCTACAAACTAACAGTTGCAGAATGTGATTACGAATTCGGTATTTATATAGTTTTCACCTGACAGATTTTGGTATGGTCAGCAAAACAAAATTTATCTTTTTTACTGTGGGTCAATGGAATATAGTTAACACTTCGGGAAAATATGCCTAATACGAATCTGTTTATTAGGTGCAACTTTGTACAGTACTGCTGTAAGAAAATTGTTTATTAATATTAATAATTAGACTATGAAAGCCCAGAAGACTACAAATACTGCAAGCCATAAAAATGGTCCGTTAGGCGCCTTCAAAGGAGAAGCAACCATAATTGCAGACAGCAAACTGAACTACCCGTTTGTATACACGGACTGGTGCAACAGGCAATATCAAGAGCATATCGATAACCACGCAATGCAACTAATCGCATTAACTATTGTAAACACTATAGGATGCCCTCATGAGGATGCAGCACACACAGTTGTAGCAGATCAAATGGGAATTTCAAAGCAGGATATAGAGAAAGCCCGTGTAGGAGTGTCTGCAGATCCAAAAATACAGGCTGCAATGAATTTTGTGCATACCGTACTTAAATCCGACGGTAAAATTACTGAACCTGAGATTAATAACATCAGGAATGCCGGATACAGTGAGGATTCAGTTTCGGAAATTATAGCATTATGTATTGTTAAGCTGATGTTCTAGTATATCAAGGTTTGACATTACAATATCGAATATTTAAAAGTTATAACAATAAAACCATGGCAAATAAAATAATTCACATCTTTAGAAATGACTGTCCAAACTGTTACATTGGCAAAGTTTTTAAAGATAAAAATTTTTACTTCAGCATTGGATTTCCAAAAATGCATGACCATTGTTTAAGTTGCGGCTACAAATTTGAAATAGAACCGGGCTTCTTTTTTGGTGCAATGTATGTCAGTTATGGCCTTGCTGTAGCAGAGGCACTAATAACCTATGCACTGTCACGCCCTTTTTTTAATGAAAACTTCGACCTAAGAATCTTCCCCATAATAGCAGTTGTTATTATCCTCTTTAGCTTCTTTAATATTCGCTTATCAAGAATGATATGGATATACCTGTTTAAAAACTACTCGCTGTAGTTATAATTTCTTAAATCTACTTACACTATCATCATGAACATTTATCAAAGCATATAAAATGGATACTGTGAAAAAAATATCATTCGTGGAATTCATGCCGGTAAGCCTTTTTGGTGGCGTCATGGGATTGTGCGGTCTTTGCTTTTCGTGGAGGCTGGCTTCAATACAGTGGAATTTTCCTTCTTGGATAGCTGATACAATCGGAACGATCGCTATCCTTGCCTTCATCTTATTGACAGCTGTTTATTTAACTAAGCTTAAACGATATCCAGCATTAGTTAAACAAGAGTATTTGAATCCTGCCACCATGGGCTTGTTTGCTACTTTTATCATTTCCCTATTGCTGCTGCCGGGTGTCATACTCCCTTATAATGTAACGGCCGCAATTACTATATGGTGTATTGGAACAGTATTTATGTTTCTGTTTGCATTGGTGTTCATCCGAAGATTAATTGACCACCAACAAGAATTTTCTAATGCTTTGCCTGTTTGGATTCTACCTGTTGTTGGAACATTAGATGTGCCGATTGTAGGACTAAAATTTCCGTTTATTGCACTACATGAGATTTGCAACTTTTTTTTCGGCGTAGGTATACTATTTAGTATAATTTTAATAACTATCGTATTATCACGGCTCGTTTTTACGCCTCAGCTATCAAAAGAAAGCCAACCTACCCTTTTAATTCTCGTAGGTCCATTTGCATTAGCTTTCTCCTGTTACTTATCAATTAGTGGTACACTTGATCTTACGGCAAAAGTATTTTACTACTTCGATTTGTTTATTTTAATACTGCTTTTTAGTAAACTATTTCTACTACCGTACTGTTGTCCTTTTAAAGTTTCCTGGTGGTCTGTCAGCTTCCCTCTAGCAGCACTTACAATTGCTTCTTTAAATTTTGCAAAATTAATTAATCAGATAACTTTCGACGTTATCGCACTGACCTTATTGCTGATTTCAACTTGCATTATCGGCTACCTGCTTATACAAACTTTGACGCGTGTTATCAAAGGCCAATTTCAATAAAAAAATGACAGTATTGAGCATTCGATTGACATCAATACTATAAAGCTATGCTTTCTAATGACACATTATACAATCTTGTCACTCTTGGCAGGCTTGTATTACTACTACATTTTAAAACCTGCCGATGCAGGCCTCAGCCAGCTTGGCTAAATATTTATACTCATAACAATTTAAAACTTACTCGTATGAAAAATGAACATGACCTAAATCGTCGTAAATTCCTGGGATCTGCCGGTATCCTGGCAGTAGGCTTATGCGTAATGCCCAAATTAGTTTTTTCCAGTCCAAAAAAGGAATCGTATCTTTTAAAATTACTCCAGGAAAGCCCCGTAATTACTATAATGAGGGCAGCTGCCACAGCAGAAATCGTACCAACTAAACTCCGCGGAAACATCACAATGCTGGAGGGGTCAGGAGGTAATATTTCCGTTCTCCACGGTCCCGAAGGAAAATTAATGGTAGATGCGGGAATTGGCGTGTCAAAGCCAAATGTATCAGCAGCACTTTCCAATATAGACTCATTGCCGCTAAAATTTCTGATAAATACCCACTGGCATTTTGACCATACCGATGGTAATTCATGGCTGCATGAGGCTGGCGCGACAATCGTAGCACAGGAAAATACCCGAAAACATATGGAGATACAGACCAGGGTAGATGATTGGGAATACACTTTCCCTCCGGCTCCAAAAGCGGCATTACCTACAATAAATTTTAAGCAAAAACATACAATGAAATTCAATGGTGAGACTATAGAGCTTGACCATTACAATCCATCACATACCGATAGTGATATTTCGGTATATTTTAAGAAGGCTGATGTACTGCATGTTGCCGATACATTTTGGAACGGTCACTACCCCTTTATTGATTATAACACAGGTGGAAATATAAACGGTATGATTGAGGCTGCCCAGCGAAATGTAAAAAGGACTACTAATAAAACAATTGTTATACCCGGACATGGCCCGGTAGGTAACAAATCACACCTAATTGAATTCAGGGATATGCTTATAACTATCCGCGATAACGTAGCGTCATTAAAAAAACAGGGTATGGCACTCGACCAAGTTATAGCAGCGAAACCTACAGCAGCCTATGACGCTAAGTGGGGAGGATTTGTTATCAACGGATCACTATTTACAATGCTTGTTTACAAAGGATTGTAAACAAGCCTGAAAAGGAAGTGATGCGGTACGACCATCAAATGCAACGCATAAAAATAGTGTACTAACATTTTATGCCAAACACAAGTATTTAAGGAACAAATGTCTAATCTTCGGGAATATCTGCATAGTTTATATAAGTCAATCGTTCGCAAATTTGTACGAAGAAATTAGCTCTTACACTAAACATTAAAGAAGACATGTATTCTAATAAGAAATTAAATGTGTCTTATTTTCAGCTTGTTTTGGCATAATCTTTCAAGCATTATAATTATGAAGAAATTTATTATGGTTATCATTATAAACTTAATAGGAAATACGATGTTATCGCAAACACCTGAAGAGGTTTTACTTAAAAAAGAAATCATACTACCTCTATTACCCCCTGCCTTAGGCAACTATACTAACATTGTAAAAAGTGGCAACCTTCTTTATCTGTCCGGCAGAGGTCCTTTAAAGGCTGATGGCACCTACGTAGTGGGCAAAATTGGTAAAGAATTAAACATTCAGGACGGATATACCGCAGCAAGATTATGTGCCGTAGCACAGTTAGCGTTATTAAAATCTGAACTTGGCAGACTTTCAAAAGTAAGAAGGATTGTAAAAGTTACTGGGTTTGTAAATAGCACTGATACATTCACAGATCAACCCAAAGTTATTAACGGATTCTCTGACCTTATAGCAGAAGTTTTTGGCGCAAATGGCATTCATGCCCGGTCTGCTGTCAGCGTTGCATCGCTGCCAGCAGGATGGCCTGTAGAAATAGAAATGATTGTAGAGATAGAAGAATAATAGATAGCTAAAACGAATTTAATTTTCAAAAACCATATTAATATTAAATCAATAACAATGAAAACAAATTTTATTAAACAATTAAAAAGAACTGCTTTATTGACAGCGGCGGCGGCAGGTATTATGTTTACTACTAACGTAGTGGCGCAGACAACACCTAAGGTAAAAAACATTGTAATTGTGCACGGTGCATTTGCTGATGGATCAGGCTTTAAAGCAATGTACGATATTCTGAGCAAACAAGGATATAATGTAAGCGTGGTGCAAAACCCTTTAAGTTCGCTACAGGATGATGTTGATGCGGCAAACAGGATTATAGATAAACAGGATGGCCCCGTTATCTTAGTAGGTCACTCATGGGGTGGAAGCGTTATAACACAGGCAGGTAACAACCCTAAAGTTGTGGCGTTGGTATATGTTGCTGCATTTGCACCTGGCAGCGGCGAAAACACAATACAATGGGCTACGTCTCTCCCTGCAGCACCAGAAAACGGACTCTTAGCACCTGATGATAAAGGGATTATTTATTATGATAAAGCTAAATTCCATGCAGGTTTTGCAGCAGATTCAAGTAAAGAGCTTGCAGCATTTATGTATGCTTCCCAGGGACCTATTGCAGGAAAATGCTTTACAGATAAGATAACTACTGCCGCGTGGAAATCAAAACCAAGTTATGGCATTGTGGCAACTGAAGACAAATCTATTAACCCGGATATTGAACGCAATATGTATAAACGCGGCAATTTTAAAGTTACCGAGATTAAAGGCAGCCATACGGTTTTTATATCACAACCTGCTAAGGTATCTGCAGTAATTGTAACTGCTGCAACAAGCGTTAAATAAATCTACGGGATGTAGATTTCGCGGAATTCAGTAATCATTAAAAATACGGAAAGCAGTACCATATAGGTACTGCTTTCCGTATTTTTAATTTAATTTAGTTTATCCTTATCAGCAATGGCTCAAGTACATCTAAAATCATCGCCAAGGCAGGTGGTGATTTAGAATGAAAATGACAAACGGCCTCGGTATCAACCAACATCTTGATATCTAACTCCTGCGCTAGTTACTTTTGCCCGCTCACGATATTGTACTGGAGAAATGCCTTCTTTGTTTTTAAAAAATCTACTGAAAGTCTGAATATCCTCATATCCCATCTCAAAAGCTATCTCCTTAATAGATAGACCTGTATGGCAGATTTGTCTTTTAGCATGTAGCATTATCCTGTCATGGATGATACTAATGGGTGATTTTCCCATAACTACAGTAAATAAGTTAGAGAGCGTTTTAGGAGATTTATTTAGCTTGGAGGCGTAGAAGCCGACATCGTGATGCTGCAGAAAATGATCCTCGACAAGGAAATTGAACTTTCTGCAGATATCATCTCGGGTTGCATTGGTAAGTACTGGCAGTTCATGAGGCTTAACATTTCTTGAAAACAAAATGATCATTCGTTGCAGATTTGTTTGAAACATGTATTTTTGCATCCTATTCCTCGACTGCATTTCCATACAGAATATTTCCCACGAAATCTCAAAACTGCGCAATTCATTCTCCGGAATTGAAATTATCTTTGAACCGGCACACCCGAAATATAGTAAATTTTTAATCCCTCCATCACCGCTGTTGAGAATTCTAAAAAAAGATTCATTAAATCGTATCATTCTTGCCGTTTCGATTTTGATACTGTTTATTGTGTTGAAAGAAGTAACAAAAATTATATCATTTTTACATAGTTCATAAGTAATATTGTCAACAACAATGTCCATTTTGGCTGCGGTGTTCCAAATGAAGGTCATGTCTGTAGATAAACATTTATAAACAATATCGCATTGGCGATTATCCAGATTAAGGATTGCAATATTATCATGGCTTTTTTCAAGATTGATCATAAGGTGAAATTTATGTGGTTGAATTTCACAAATCCAAATGCATGCCGAAGGCAAAATGGTCGTAAAACCCCTGTTTTAAGGGTAAAATGATCTTATTTAATAACGAGAATACGATTAAAATCGAGAAGTAAATCGAAATGCAGTAATAAACCTTTGCATTTTTTCTGCCAATTTTATCATAAATTGATAAAAACATTTAACACAATTATCTCATTACAATTTTATCTTGATTTTTTTGTACTTTTGAACTACTCCCTTTTAGCTAAAAATTAAATATTCTACTATATGAAAAGAATGATACTATCGTTTTTAGCATTTATGGTATACTTGATATGTTATGCCCAAGCTGAACCAACTGTAAAGCCATGGCACCACATTTTGAAAACTACAAAGTCAGACAGTTTGAAAATTGATGCACGACTTAAAATTAGCGAGTATTATAGTGAGAAATCTCAATATGCGGGATTTCCAAAAGCTATCGACAGCGCTAAGTTTTATGCACAAACTGCCGCAGAGCTAAGTACCAGGATTAACAATAAGATTTTAAGCTCAAAATCATATGTGGCACTGTCTAAGGCACTATATTTGGCTAACCATCATCAGCAGGCACTCGAAATAGCTAATAAAGCAATTTCAGTATTAGGGAAATCCCCTGACAAAAGCCAATTGGCCTCAGCCTATGTACACCTTGGAAACACTATAACGGATATAAATCTTCCGGCCAAAGTTGTAGCTTTTGAAAAGGCCCTGTCTTTATATCGTGAACTTGGAATTATTAGCGAGCAGGCAAAACTTTTAGAAGAGATTGGATACTTCCATATGGGATTGGGTAAAATAGAAAATGGCATAGGAGAACTCAAAGAAAGCCTTGCACTTTATCAATCTATAGGTTTTAAGGCTGTACAGCGCATTTGCTCCCTAATTGGAATTGGATACTGCGAGATGGGTGATTTTAAGCCCGCCCTTGAATACGGCCTGATGGCAGTTAAAATTGCTGAGGAAGTTGATCCAAATGGCCCTGAAACCCCTGAGATATATAACTACCTGGCCAAGACCTACGGTGATATAAAGGATTTAAATATGTCCCGTAAATATTTTCATAAGGCGTACACAGCTTCAAAGAGATTTAATAATCCTACGCTGGTCATTATGATTGAAAATAATTTGGTTAAAATAGACGTGATTTTAGGCAATTATACCGAAGCCGTGAGCATTTTGAAAAAAATGGAAGCAACATTGCCGTCACTGCCGATTACTGCCCGGACAATGATCATATCTACAGCATTAAATACATATACGAAGGTTAAAGATTATAAAAATGCAGAAATCTACGCCAAAAAAAGTCTTCAACTGATAGATTCCGCACCAGAGCTATATCAAAATACGCTGCTGTATGGACCGCTTCTGGAATACTATTTCCAAAGCAAGAAATATGATCTGTTAAAAAAATACGGTGAGAGCTACCTAAAAATAAGTGAACAGAACAAAAACCTGAAGGCGATTGCCTATGTTCATAGGGTTCTGTTCCGCTTAGATTCTGTGCAGTCTAATTTTAATTCCGCTGTAAGGCATATGCAACTGGAAAAGAAGTATACCGATTCGTTATTCAGCATTGCAAAAAATGAACAATTGACAGAACTGCAAATTAAATACGATACAGAGAAAAAGGATAAGGACCTCCTGCAAAAAGATAAAAACCTTCTGCTTAAAGAAGAAACCAATAAAACTTTAAAGCGCAAATCCGAACTTATAAATGCCCAGTATGAAAAGGAAAAGGCGTTTCGAAATTTTGGCCTGGTAATTTTTTTCCTGATGCTCGTGATATCAATATTGTTTTACACAAGCTATAAGGCTAAAAAACGTAGCAGCGAAGTTTTAACCGTACAGAAAAACGAAATTGACCAGCAAAACAGCCTCCTTCAGAAATTAGTTAAGGAAAAGGAATGGCTTTTAAAAGAAGTCCATCACAGGGTAAAAAACAATCTTCAGATGGTTATTAGCCTATTAACTACACAATCTTTTTATTTAAAAGACAGCAATGCAATAAGTGCTAATAAGGATAATCAAAACAGGATCCATTCAATGTCACTTATACATAAAAAATTGTACCAGACAGAGAACATCGTCTCTATAAATATGAATTCGTACATCAGTGAACTTATCGAACAATTTAAAAGCTCTTACCAAACGCGGGAGCGAATTCGTTTTGAGCTGGAAATCGCGAATGTTGAATTAGACTCCTTACAGGCCATACCCTTAGGACTTATCATCAATGAGGTAGTAACTAATGCGATTAAACACGCATTCCCCTATGAGCGTCAAGGTATCATCTGGGTTGCACTTACAGAAATATCATCAGGGTACCTGAAATTGAATATACGCGACAATGGTATTGGAATTGCAACAGATAATTTAGGAAAAAACAATGAAGGCTTTGGCACCAATCTTATACGCGGACTTTCGGGCGATCTTCATGGGACCCTTGACATAACTACTGAACAAGGTGTGGATTTAAACCTGATATTTCAAATTATCAATAATAATAACAACGTAAATAATAGTTAGATTTTAAGCACAGCTTAATACCATTGAAAATGAAAACTGCAAATGAATATCTGTCAAAGAAGATTTTGATTGTTGAGGATCAATTTATAACAGCAAATCATCTTAATTTAATTTTGACTGAAAAAGGTTACGATGTCATTGGCACCGCCCGGTCGGTAAAAGAGGCCTTGAAATGTATCGAAAAAAATAAGCCGGATCTTGTAATACTGGACGTTTTTCTCGAGGGAAATGAAACGGGTATAGATCTCTCTGCTATACTTCAGAGCAAACACATTGGTTATATTTATTTATCTGCCAACTCAAATCAGCAGGTTCTCGACCTTGCAAAGCAGACGCAACCTTATGGCTTTATTGTAAAGCCCTTTAAAGATGAAGATATAATCACAACGTTGGAAATTGCATTCTATCGTCACGATTACAGCATTGAATCCAAGCTCTTACAGATAGATAGTATTGAAAAAAAAGTACAGCAAATTATTAGCCATAAATATTCTCAAAGTTTCGCACTGATTGAATTGGCAAAGTTTTTACAACCCTATATCCCTTTTAGCATTATTGAAGTAAGGGAACCCAGCCGATTGTCAGGGATGAGTATAATTCGGGAAAAATTAGACATCTATACGGAAATAGACAGGTCAATGCTGGATAAATTTAAGAATGATGCTTCACCACATGCCGCCAGCTTCGATAACATGAATACCTTGCCCGCTGAAAATAATATCATTTATAACGAAAGTCGATACTGGGATTTTTGCCAGTTAGAACCTGACCAAAAGATGTTTACCGAGCGTTTTGGCATACGCTCTTTCATATCAAGGGCTGCATCCCGACCACAAGGGCAATCTATGCAATTAATATTTCATTCAAGACAAAGCGATGTCTATAAATCGGGACATCTGGAACTCTTAAACGACTTGCACTCTGCCTTTGCAAATTTCTTAGCGTATTTCTTTGAAAATAATGAGGCAGCGCAGGAGCCTGAGACAGTCGTCGATGATACGAACAGGTATAATGTATTCAATGGCCATATTGGGCAAAGCCACCGAATGTTAACTGTCTTTGACTACGTTCGTAGAGTGGCACCAAAGGATATCTCTGTACTTATATTAGGTGAGAGTGGTACGGGCAAAGAAAAAGTGGCTGATCTTATCCATAAGCTATCTGACCGTGCTGAAAAGCCCCTTGTAATTATAAATTGTGGAGCAATTCCTGATAGCCTCGCAGAATCCGTGCTATTTGGACACGAGAAGGGATCTTTTACTGATGCATTTGAAAAAAGGATCGGAAAGTTTGAACAGGCTCAGGGTGGCACCATATTTCTGGATGAAATTGCAGAGATGCCTATGGCAATACAGGTTAAATTGCTTCGTGTACTGCAAGAGCAAGAAATTGAACCTGTAGGGGGAAAATCCCCGATAAAGCTTGATGTAAGAATTATTGCGGCAACTAACAAAAATCTGGAGGAGGAAATCGCCAATGGAAAGTTCAGGATGGACCTGTATTACAGGCTACACGTTTTCCCAATTGAACTGCCATCCTTAAGGGAACGAAGGGAAGACATTATCCCTTTAGCAAATTATTTTGTACAGTTATATTGCGAAAAAATAGGATCTAATGCGCCTACACTTAGTATAGATGCGCAGCATGAATTGATGTCATACTCCTGGCCGGGTAATATCAGGGAGCTTGAGAATGTTATCTACCGCAACGTTCTACTTAATGATGGGGATCAAATTTCAAACATTAAATTTGCAAACTTACAAAAAAGCGATCCAAATAGTAATGAATTTGAATATCAGGTTAAATCCTTTGACGACAATGAGAGGGATTTTATACTGGCTATGCTGAAGCGTTGCAACGGTAAGGTTTCAGGCGCAGGAGGTGCTGCAGAACTTATAGGATTACCAACATCAACACTAACCTCAAAGATGAAAAAACTTGGAATCTTTTCATCAAACCGATATTAATATGATGGCTCTAATATGGCTAACGTACCTAAACGAGACTGCGTCAGAACTGCTATTGGAATTGTAAACGGTCATTTTTTAATAAGTTGTTTATAGGCAACGTTACAAACTAACTAAACAATTCTATTTAAATCATTTTTAAATTTTAAAAAGAAAGAGGTAATCTCATAATTATGAGATTACCTCTTTCTTTTTGTTTAAATAACCAAACGCACAAGAATAGAAGTGATCATATCATTACGGAAAATTGTTAACTCTTCGGGAAAATCTGCCAAATTAAGAATCAGATTATAATCACAATTTTACAAAGACTACAAAGCATCATATTGCCCCGCTTGCATAACCGTGAAGGCTGTAACTTCAGAGAGGCATTACTTCAGCTATGCCACTTTTAAATAGCGGTTCTGACATTGAATTATGAAGGCTCGTCACTCAGACAATTAAAATACAGATAACCAGATATTAAATTACCAGAATATGCCAAATGATACCTTTAACAGTAATTCCGTAGCTGCGGATGCCTCATCAATTCGGTATAACTATGTAACAATAAATGAGGTGATAACCTTTTATCGTGAGGCAGGAAGCAAAAATAATCCGGTTCTCTTCCTTCTTCATGGTTATCCAAGCTCTTCGTTTATGTTCAGAAACCTCATTCCGCTACTTGCTGAGCACTATTGGGTTATAGCCCCGGACCTACCCGCCTTTGGCTTTACAGAAGTACCCAATCCAAAGAATTTTCAATACACTTTTGCGGGCTATGCTGATTTTATTGAAGCTTTTTTAGGTAAACTAAATATCAGCAAAGCCACCTTTTATCTGTTTGATTACGGTGCTCCAATCCTTATGAGGATTATCGAGCGTAAGCCAAGCATAGTTGAGACGCTAATATTTCAAAATGGAAATATTTACAGAGAGGGTCTTGGCGAGATAATGGAAACCATCTGCACACTGCTGGATGATAATTCTGCGCAGAGCCAATTAAAGCTTCAAAAATATTTTGAGTTAAACTATACCAGATGGGGATATCTGCACGGGGTTGGCGACGTTTCGAAGATAGCGCCGGAGACGTTTCATCTTGATCAGCATTTGCTTAACAGGAAAGGCCTGAAAGATATACATATAGCATTGAAAGAAGATTATAAAAACAATATCGCATTATATCCGCAATGGCAGAAAACCTTAAAAAGGTTACAACCCCCTACTTTGATCATATGGGGCGAGAATGACGAACTGCTAATTAAGCAGGGTGCTTACCTATTGCATAAGGATATAATAAAATCTAAAGTCATCCTGTTCCCCACCGGGCATTTTGCCCTTGAAGAATATGGCCAGGAAATAGGTCAGGAAATAATAAATTTTAAAAATGCTTACCAAACTACCGACAGGCATCATTGAACAATAATGTGTCCAGTCCATTTATAGATAACAGCTTACTATCTGACAATTAACGTCATCCACGTATTGAAAAAGAAATTGCAAATCTTTTTATAGGTAATATAATAAGATACTTGAAACCTTAAGAAATTTATCAATAACCATAATGGAAAAAATAACACACTACAACAGCATCACCGAACTACATGAAAAAAGTGGTTTCGAACCACCCAATCATCCACTTATTAGTTTAATGACCTGTAAGGAGCTATTGGAGTACTCCGTTGGCAAATCACGGTTTACAGGTGACTTTTACATGATTGGGCTAAAAAAGATTGAATCCGGATGCGTACAGAACTATAAAACAAAAGACGAAAATGGCAACGCGAGTATGGTTTTTGTTAAGCCTAGACAAATATTTGAGCTTACTAACATACAGCTGGCCCAAAATGGGTGCGTTATGTTATTTCATGAAAGTTACCTATTCGGAAATATGTTGCACAACCAGATAAAAAAGTACGGATACTTTGAATTTGAAATTAATGAAGCTTTACACATTTCTTCTACGGAAGAAGATATAATATTGGAATTGTATGAAAAAATAAAAAATGAGCATAACAATAATGCTGATGAATTTAGTCGCGAAATAATCTTATCACATATAGATTCTATTTTAAAATACTCCGATCGTTTTTACAAAAGGCAGTTTACAGACCGTTGCGTAAATATATCCGGAAATATGGCTAAGAAATTTCAAAATGCACTGGAGGACTACTTTATCGGTGGATTACACCTTACATTAGGAATACCGAATGTTAATCATCTGGCTTCTGAACTTCATTTATCGACACGATATTTAAGTGATGTTCTAAAGCAACAGACAGGTAAAACTGCCCTCAATCATATTCAGGCTCATCTTATTAAAGAAGCTAAAAACCAACTTGTGATTTCAGAGAACAATGTTGCAGGTATTGCCTACGATCTTGGCTTCGAAAGCCCTTCCTATTTTTCAAGACTATTTAAAAAGGTCGTAGGCGTTAGCCCAATGAAATATAAAGAACAGTCTAGATTATAGACTGCTATATTGTATGTGAATTCAACCCGAACAGATTACCATAAAATTATCATCATAACCTAAAAGTAAAATCAGTTGTGATGTTTCCAAACAGAAGGTAAAACTTTCAATACTACATAGAACTTAATTGTCCGGCTTCAAGAAAATTTCATATATTTTTCAAGTATATAATTGAATATGTTGGCGGTGATCATTGAAAATAAGCAGAGGGCTTAATTAATACACTTCGTCTCCACTATTTACTTAATTTTCTAAAACAATCAATTATTAGCATAAGATTTCGATTGCAAGGCATTTGCATACGATTATAATGTCATCCGAAAAAAAATTTTTATTTATTTGATAAATAACTATACCTACAATTAATCCAATAGCTACTCCAAAAGTTGAAATGGTGAGAAAATTAATCCCTGCCTCCCAAAAGACAAAATTACCTGCAGTTATCGTAGCCAAAGCATATTTATAAGCTATTAATCCACTTGCATCATTGATTAGGCTCTCTCCTTCCAAAATAGTAATTAGCCTTGGATGAGGTCCCAAGCCTTTAGTTAGTGAAGTTGCTGCCACAGCATCAGGAGGTGATATAATTGCTCCCAACAAGAATGCCACCGGCCAAGAGATAGCCGGAATTAAAAAGTGTGCCACTACTGCAACTGCCAATGTTGTGAAAAACACCAAGCCTATAGCTGACAAAGCAATAGGGCGAGCATGCTTTTTTGCCTCATTCCAATTGGTATACCAAGCGGCATAATACAATAGCGGAGGTAAAAAAATAATAAAAACTACGTCTGGACTTAATTCGATTACTGGTAAACCCGGCACAATACTAATAATTAGCCCAAATAACACCGGTACAATCGGTAGTTTGTATCACAATGTAACTATTAGCAAGCCCGCCGCAGATCTTTACGACTTAAACCATGCAATAAATTTGCAATGAGACATCATTATGAATTTCCGGATATCTCAGGTTACTTATACTAATTAATGCAATATATTATGGCACATTTAAGTATGCTACAATGGAAGCTTTGGCAATAACATTGGCATTTAATGTGTAGCCTACATACGCCGGCGTAGCATTTTTATCAAGACCCAATTTATTTTTAAGGGCGTAAACAGTGATTATATACGGATGGAAACCGCTTCCAGGAATGGGAAGAGCACCGCTATAACCATATTTGCCAAAATCGTTTGTAGAAGATACGCTTCCCACAGGTAAATATTCCGGGTGGATACTGCCGGCCCCTGCCGTTAAACTATTTACATTACCCGGAATATTGAATAGTACCCAGTGCCACCATCCACTTCCTGTATTTGTGGCAGGATCATACATGGTAATAGCGAAAGACTGCGTCCCGGCAGGGGCATTGTCCCATTGAAGGTCAGGAGAAATATTTTCTCCATTTGCTCCCAAATCATCATAATAATACGGTAAGGTAATTTGTCCTCCCAAATGCGCACTTCTTAAACTAAATGTTTTGGCATCAGTCTGGGCAACACCTGTTACCGAAACCAATATTAAAATAAGAAATACAGTTATTTCTTTGTATGTTTTATGTTTCATTTTAAATCTGTTATCTTTAATTTTCTGCGAATGTGTTGGTTGTGTTAGTGGGAAATTTATAGAAATCTGGGTGCTATTAAAAACATAATTGGAAAAACTAAATAGTGTAATTAAATGAATTAGTTCTACAAATTCGCTATTAACCCCCATAATTTCCCGAAACCCCTTTAGGCACCGTTAATGGATATTATCTTTGTCATATAAATAGTTATTGTTTCATTTGATCGATTAAGCAAAGCTATTATACCTCGATTTGAGCCAATAGTCCATATCAACATAAGAATAGCACATAATTACTATTTATCAGGAATTTTATAGTTGGCTTACTTGTAAACCGGAAAAGTCAAACTTTTGCTTTTAAATTTAAAATGCGCATGAACAGTATCAGGCATAAAAATAATATAGCCGATAAACTTAAGTTAACGTAAGAAAATGTCTGTAGCGTTTTTATAGTAAAAAGGTTAATCATACCATAGCCAGCGACGGAACTGACTACATAAACGCCCCCTCCTGTCAGCCCACTTGCAATACCTGCATTAGTGGGAAATCTCTGCAGGCAATATGCATACACGTTGTTAAAAATAAACCCTGATAAAAAGTGGAGCGATAATGTAAATAGCAGCAAAACACTTAAATTATCAAATTTGGAAGAAAACACACACATTAAAACTACTATGCTTAGCTGTAAAAACGCTGCAATTGTCAGTTTGGCATTAAGCGCCTTTTTAATTACAACTCTAGATACGATGCCCCCGCTCATAAGTGCAATCCCCGATGCCAGAGAACTATATCCTGTGGTCACAGGAGTATAGCCATATAGCGTTTCGATCATAAATGGGCTTATCATTCCATAAACTACTAAAAGCGAATAACTCAAACCGATTATAATTAGGCCAAGGCTAAAATCTTTAGTAGTAAGCATTTTAAAGTAAACAGATCTTATCCGGCCAAGCTCAAATTTCTCAAAGCGCGCCAACGATTCACCTGTATAAAAAAGCTCAAAAAACAAAACGATTACTGTCATTATTCCTAACAGGTAAAAATTAGATTGCCACCCCAAATGAACTTGTAAATATCCACCAATAAAAGGTGCAATAATAGGGGCAGTTGCCCATACTATTGAAAACAGGCTGGTGTAGTTCCTAAGTTGCTCCCCTTTGTACATGTCTACAAAAAAAGCCCTCTTTCCAACGATTATCAGCGAAACTGTAATTCCCTGAACGATTCGCATAGCATATATTGTATAGATGTTTGGGACAATTGCTATTACGAAACTGGCCAGGGAAAATAGAATTAATGCGGCGATATTAATGCGATACCTGCCATAACTATCTAAAATGCTGCCGATAAATAACTGACTTAAGCCAGAACTTATCATAAACAGCAATAATGAAAGCTGGACAGCATGTACCGAAACCTCTAAATCTTTGGCCATTGCGGGCAGTGAAGGAATATAGATATCTGTTGTCAGGCCACCCAAGGGAATTAATATAAAGGCAAGTACTGTACTGATATGTAAATATTTAATTTTTTGGGAAGTTACGATTATCATATACTTGGTTTCATGAAATTTTATAATCAAAGTTGTTTCTCATTTGTCGCCTTTTCCAAATACCATACTGGTCTTCCTCGGTCAATGTAAGTTCCTCTATCTATCTCACAACATTTTACTAGTGCAGTGGCAAACATTCGTTATTGGAGGCAGCTTGACAAAATTATATCCTGTAAGTATATTAGAGATAGTCCAAAATAACAAAAGTATAGCACAGAAATACGTACCGCTAAATTTGTAACATGACGGCATGTATACTTATAAATTCACTTACCTGTTAAATGATCCAATGTCTATATGCCATATTTATTGGCCGACTGCATTATTTTTTTCTGCTTTAACAATATAAATAATGGATTAAATGTAAGAGCTGCCTTTTGCTTTAGCCAACTGTAGTTTTGTGCTACTTTTTCGTATAATCGGGATATTATTGAAGATATCCATATTTTATCTTTGTTTTATCAGTATGAATAAAATAAGACTACTACCCGGTAAGCAAATATCAGGATTACTATTTGAGTAACTGAAAAAAGTCTCTTTAAAAAGGAAGTACTTATGCAGTTGAAGTAGTGCCAGATATATTCAATTTCAAAACATTAAGCTTATAGCAATTAACAAATAACTAAACAAATAAATCAAATGGATACAAATTCAGAATATTTTATAGATGCACAGACTCAATATATAGATGTTGAAGGCGTTAAGTATGCTTACCGAAGGATTGGCAACGCAACAGGTGTGCCTATAATTGGCTTCCAGCATTTTACGGGAACTATCGATAACTGGGATCCGATAATTATAAATGCGCTTGCTCAGGAACGCGAAGTGATACTTTTTGATAACAAAGGAGTGGGAAATACAGAAGGCGAAACACCTGATAATGTCGCTGCAATGACTGAGGATGCCGTTAAGTTTATTAAGGCGTTAAAAATTGACCTTTTTGATATTTTAGGATTTTCTTTAGGCGGTTTTATAGCGCAGCAGCTTGCCGTTAAATATCCGGACCTTGTACGCAAAATTATTATAATTGGCGCTGCGCCCCAAGGCGTAAAAGTACTTCATGGCTTTCCTGCTCTGATACAAAAGGCAACAAAATTGCCGGCAGAGGAACTATTTTTATTCATCTTCTTTACACAATCAGAAGCAAGCAGAGAAAAAGGAAGAGCCGCTTTAAAGAGACTTTATACAAAAACTGAGGGTAGGGATCGCGAAGCTGGCGAACAAGCGGTGATGGCTCAGATTAAAGCTATAACCTCATGGGGCACTGAACCTGTTTCAATTGATATCTCTAAAATTAAGCACCCTGTATTAATTATCCAGGGCAACAATGACGAGATGATGGATTCTTCTTCTTCATATGATATATTTAAACAATTGCCAAATGCAGTTCTTTCCTATTATCCTGATTCCGCTCACGGCTCGTTTTATCAGTACCCTGAATTGTTTGTCAATGAGGCTTCTTTCTTCTTAAATAATTTTTAATAATTAGGGACTATATACAAGATAGCCCAGGCAAGGAATACAGAATAGCTCACGTGATATTCTGTATTCCTGCTATGGCATCTGCAGAATTTACAATTACAAACACAAGTAATTAAAGACAATACACAACAGCATAAAACCCATCATTGAAAAAAATTAAATCCCTTGCTGTGTAAAACCAAACGTCAAACGGTTTCCAATCTAATACCAATTTAATGAACGTGCCAATACATACGGATTTACTCCAGCAATTTGAAGCTTTGGCTGCTGTTCCCCGGGAGCAGTTGGAATGGCTTGAGCAACACAGTAAAATTGAGGATTTTATTTATGGCGATTTTATTTCATTAGGAGGAGCCGTGACCGCAGGGCCTCACTTTATACTGGAAGGGGATATTTTGCTATTTTTAAAACAGGGCAACGAGAACAAAGAAATTACTACAATGGGTAAAGGTCAGATATTCGGTTATCTACCTTATTCAAGAGGTGTAAATTCAAGCGTGTTTGCACAGGTAATTACTAAGGTAAAATTAATGTCCTTTAATACAGATGAAATACGCTGTATGATAAGGGAGCATTTTGAGCTTACGCAGGCACTTGTTCACACAATGAATAATAGGGTCCGCGAATTTACGGCGTTACAACAACAAAACGATAAAATGGCAGCATTAGGCAAATTAGCCGCCGGGCTTGCACATGAACTCAATAATCCGGCAGCGGCATTAGTGAGTGATTCCCATTCCCTTAATCAACACCTTCGATCACAACCATCTGTCTTAAAAGAGCTTACAGCCTTACAATTAGAGCCTTTTCAGGTTGATGGAGTACATAATGAATTACAAAAAATATTGGAATTAACCGACTTACCGAGGTTAAGTTTAAGGGAGAAAACAAAAAAAGAAGAAGCTCTTTCTGATTGGCTAATTAAGAAATCAATTGCTAACGCCGATGAAATGTCTGAAATTTTTGCCGATTTCAATTTCAGTTTAGGCAACCTTGATACATTTGGAGAAATAGTGCCTAAACATGCACATTCATCAATATTTAACTGGATAATGAACATGTTAGTGACAGAAAAAATTTTACGGGATATACAGGTATCCTCAGGCAGAATTGCAGAATTGATTAAATCGGTCAAAATTTATACACATATGGACCGCGGAGCTGAAAAAATGGCTTCTGATATTCATGATGGAATCCGGAACACCCTTAGCATTCTGGGGCATAAATTTAGAAAGGGAAATGTAGAGATACACGAAAATTATGATGAAAGTCTTCCGCCTATTATGGCTTACATAGGCGAATTAAATCAGGTTTGGACAAATATAATTGACAATGCACTCGATAGTCTGGAATCTAATAAAAAAGGCAAAATAACCATAACTACAGAAAAAGAACGTGAGTTTGTAAAGGTGATGGTAAATGATGACGGGCCTGGTGTACCTGAAAATATAAAGTCAAATATATTCGACCCTTTCTTTACAACTAAAGAAATTGGTAAAGGAACAGGAATGGGTCTTGAAACAGTCCAGAGGATAATTTTAAAGCATAGAGGGTCGATAAAAGTAGAATCTGTACCGGGCAGCACAACCTTCATCATCTGCATTCCAATTGACAGCACCTCTATTCCTAAAAAATAATATTGAAGACATGGAAAAACCAATAATTTTCTCAATAGATGATGATCAACAGGTACTCAATGCAATTTCCAGAGATCTAAAAGCGAAATATAGCAATGACTATAAGATCATCAGTACAACATCTGCAGCTGAGGCGCTGGAACACATTATAGAACTAAAAAATGAAGCCTTACCATTAGCCATGTTTGTTTGCGACCAAAGAATGCCGGAAATGGAGGGTGTTGAATTTCTTGAACAGGCAATTAAAATATATCCCGAAGCCAAGCGGGTTTTGCTTACTGCTTACTCTGATACCGAGGCTGCCATTAGTGCCATAAATAAAGTTCAACTGGATTATTATCTGATAAAGCCCTGGGATCCTGCAGAAGAAAGGCTATACCCGGTTTTAGATGACTTGCTCAACGACTGGCAGGGGAATTACAAACCTGATTTTAAAGGTATACGTATAATTGGTTACCAATATTCGCCATTGTCCCACAATATAAAAGATTATCTCGCTGGCAACCTTGTACCCTACTTATGGCTGGATATCGAAAAAAATCCGGAAGCTAAAACCATTCTTGATATAAATAAACTAACGGAAGATAACCTGCCTGTAGTACTCTTGGATGACGGCCTTATCCTGAAACAGCCTGATGTTGCTGCCCTTGCAGAGAGTATAGGTACCAATCCTGAAATTAATTCTGAAATCTATGATGTAGTCATAATTGGAGCAGGTCCTGCCGGCCTCGCAGCAGCAGTATACGGAGCTTCAGAAGGCCTTAGAACTTTGGTAGTTGAACGTAAAGCTCCGGGTGGACAAGCAGCTACAAGCTCGCGTATAGAAAACTACCTTGGTTTCCCCGCCGGATTAACAGGTTCTGATTTGGCACGTAGGGCAATAACCCAGGCACGACGACTTGGGGCAGAATTTATATCACCTAAAGCAGTAGTATCCATAAAAGAAGTTGATAATTATAAAATAATTACGCTGAACGATGGAATGGAAATTAATTGCCGTGCTATAATTATTACGACTGGGGTAGATTACAGAAAACTCGAAAAGAGAGGAATTGAAAGTCTCACCGGTGCTGGTGTGTATTATGGCGCTGCCATCACCGAAGCATCCGCATGCAGGGACAAAAATGTCTATATTGTCGGAGGAGGAAATTCAGCTGGACAATCGGCGGTCTATCTATCAAAATTTGCCAATAAAGTGCATATTGTCATCCGCAGGGACAGCCTTTCCTATACTATGTCGGCGTATCTTATTCAACAAATTGCGGATTTACCAAATATACAAATTCTAACCAATACAGAAATTTGGGAAACTAAGGGTGAAAGACATTTGGAGCAGCTAATCATTGAGAATGTGATTACGGGCGAAAAAATAACCGGGGATGCTGCAGCGCTATATATTTTTATTGGTGCCAAACCCTTTACCGACTGGATCGGCGATTCGGTTCAGCGCGATGGAAAAGGATATATAGAAACTGGCCGAGACTTAACGGCATACCCTGAATTTACAAAGCGCTGGAAACTTACAAGAGATCCCTTTTTACTGGAAACCAGCACCCCCGGAATTTTTGCAGCTGGCGATGTACGTTCAGGTGCTATGAATCGTGTCGCCTCTGCAGTAGGAGAAGGATCCATGGCCATTTCCTTGGTACATAAATATTTGGCCGAAAATTAAACCCTATTCTTAATCCGAATTGATCATTACCCCCGGAAACCGTATTAATTATATACACTTCTCTGGCAATTCTTTTCGTTTTGGGCGGTAACGTAGGTGTAGAAAAAACAGCTAAAGACGTTTTTTTAATTTCAGTTTTCAGTCATTTTACTAAAAGAACCTGAAAAATAGCTTTGTTTAAGTTCTAGAACCCACATAATAATAGAGAGACGTAAATCTGTGCTACTTTCTGACGTAAATGAACTATTCTACAATAATTGTGCATTATATCTTTGTATTATAATTAACATATAAACATAAAAGAATGAAAACAATATTTATTACAGGTGCCTCAAGAGGTTTTGGAAAACTTTGGATAGAAGCGTTATTAAAACGTGGTGATAATGTAGTTGCAACATCAAGGGCTGCCGATTCGTATAAAGATTTAACGTTGAGATATAAAAATAATTTTTTGCCAATACAACTTGACATTACCGATAGAAAAGCAGTATTTGAAGCAGTTAATACGGCAAAAGAGCATTTTGGCCAATTAGATGTGGTCATCAACAACGCTGGTTATGGTGTTTTTGGTGCGGTAGAAGAAGTTAGTGAACAAGCCGCAAAAGACGTTTTTGACGCCAATGTTTTCGGCACACTATGGGTAACTCAAGCAGCACTTCCAATACTCAGGGAACAACAAAGCGGACATATTATCCAACTATCAAGTGTTCTTGGTATATGGACGTTGCCAACATTAGGGATTTACAATGCTACCAAATTTGCTGTAGAAGGCTTAAGTGAAGCATTAGCGAGTGAGGTGGCAGAATTTGGAATTA
>Ga0247806_10000010_pt1 | contig 112024 bp, 116 predicted proteins | sample UWRJL059202B1_FD_179935 | JGI IMG/M metagenome (GOLD analysis project Ga0247806, IMG submission 179935) | Plant litter microbial communities from Arlington Agricultural Research Station in Wisconsin, United States - UWRJ-L059-202B-1 | ecosystem: Environmental > Terrestrial > Plant litter >... | reverse complement strand
TACAGGCTTAGCTTTGATTGTTGCGCTTATCGGGACTGCAGTTGCTTCAACAATTTGGTATAACGTACAACTTAACGCAGTTGACGCAAAAAAGACGGAACTTATCAAAATAACGATCGCGCCTGCGTCAACTCCTGCAATGATCGGGGATTTACTTAAAAAAGAGGGTTTAATCCGTAATAAAACTGCTTTTGCGGTATATACACGTATTACAAAGACACAAAATAGCCTCCAGGCCGGTTCATATCGCTTGTCGCCGTCTCAGACGACCCCTGAGATCGTCAAACACCTCACAAGCGGGAAAGTGGACACATTCAATATAACCTTCCTCCCAGGGGCTACATTGGCCGAGAACAAGAAAGTATTGCTCAAAGCAGGCTATAGCGAGGCAGAAATTAGCTCTGGATTCGCTTCAACGTACGATTCACCTCTGTTCGAAGGAAAACCGGCGACAAGTGACCTCGAGGGCTACATTTACGGAGAAACATATAACTTTGGAACTGGTGCGACCGTTCAAGATATTTTGATTGGAACGTTTAACGAATACGAAAAAGTTATTAAAGAAAATGATCTTGTCGCAAAGTTTAAGGCAAAAGGATTCAGTCTGTACGAAGGTATTACCTTGGCGTCTATCGTTCAGCGTGAATCTATCGGGGGTGACGAAGCGCAAATTGCACAGGTATTTTATAGTCGATTGGCTGTTCCGATGGCGCTCGGGTCGGATGTGACGTACCAATATATTGCTGATAAAACAGGGGTAGACCGCGATATAAATCTTGATTCACCGTACAACACACGTCGCTATGAAGGGTTGCCACCGGGACCAATCGCTGTTCCGGGTAAGGCATCACTCCTAGGTGTCGCAAATCCAGCACCTGGAGACTTCCTATTCTTCCTTAGTGGTGACGATGATATTACTTACTACGCAAAGACATTACAGCAACATGAGGCCAATATTGCGGCACATTGTAAGGTAAAGTGCGGCATCATCTAACAGGGGTCAAGGTGTAACGAAAAACACAAACAACATTGACCCGATATAACTATTTTGATACACTTGGTGAAGCACATTACGTGATTCTGTCTACTAGTGATATCTGGAGTAATATTCAAATAAACACAAGCGAGTGGGAAGAGCAGTACATGAATGAGCCTACCAAAACGGTCGCACGGGTATCGAAAACTCATAAATATTATAATTAATCGGTCGACATATACCCCTTTCTCTGTAAAGAGAAGCAAGACTTAGTACGGTAGACGCCCTCTTAGTAATAAGAGCGGCAGGAGAACGATAATACGTAACCAGATCACGACGAGCATCGCTCATCCAGGATCAATTGCAGCTCAAAAGCCGCAAACAGTCGTCCGACCCCGAACAGCAAACGCTAAGGGACGGATCAAATCGTCAACCATTGCTGTGTACTCGAGTATTTTTGTACTCCTCGTAGTACTTATCGCTATTGGCTACCGCGCACCTCAACAGGTAACCGGTGTCGCTAATACAGCAGCATTACCAACGACTCCTACCGCCGAAAAAGAAAAGAAAGCCGTCAACACTGTTGTGGCTTCTAATATTGCGGCCAGTGTTGCAGCAGCAACGAATCTTTCTGTCGCCCCTGCGGTATCAAGCCTTGCGATTTCAGCGCAAATTGAGAGTGAACTTCCAAGTTCTGATGACTCTTCAATTTCTAAACCTCAAATCATCCAGGTATCATCAGCATCTCGTAATATTACGAACCACACTGTTGCACCGGGTGAAACTATTGATACCATCGCTGCAAAGTATGGTCTTTCTAAAGAAACCATTAAATTTGCGAACAATTTAACAAACGACAATCTTACTGTTGGTAAAGTTCTTGATATCTTACCTCGTGATGGTATCGTTTACACCGTAAAAGCAGGTGATACAGTTGCAAGCATCGCTGACAAATACAAGTCAGACGCCTCTGTTATTACGACATATAATGACCTTGAAATTAGCGGTGTAACTGCTGGTCTAAAGATTGTTGTACCAAACGGTCAACTTCCTACTAACGAGCGTCCTGGCTATGTTGCGCCAGTAACTTATAGTTCAGCAAGTTCAGGTGGTTACTACGCTGGATACCGTTCAGGATCAGTCGGTAACCGTTACGCATTTGGTAATTGTACTTGGTACGCATACGAACGTCGTGCTGCAATGGGAATGCCTGTTGGTAGTTTCTGGGGTAACGGTGGTTCATGGGCGTATAGTGCATCTGCAAGCGGCTACCGCGTAGACAACGTACCATCATATGGTGCAGTGCTTGTGGAGTCAGGAAGCCCTGGCCACGTAGCAGTTGTCGAAAGCGTTTCTGCTGACGGAACAGTCGTTGTAAGTGAGATGAATAACAGCGCCTATGGTGGCTTCAATATCATCAATAACCGTACGATTAGTGCTGGTCAAGCAAGCCTTTACCGCTACATTCACTAGGTCTCAAATAGATAATTTCAACCGCCTCTGTTAATTCAGGGGCGGTTTTGTTATAATAGACCATATGTTTGTTGATACCGCCAAAGTATTTGTCCAAGCGGGACGCGGTGGTAACGGCGCCGTTTCTTTTCGTCGTGAAATTTATATCGACATGGGTGGACCAGATGGTGGTGATGGTGGCCGTGGTGGCGACGTTATTTTCGTCGGTGACGGTGGCCTCAATACTCTTATTGATTTCCGTTATAAACCCGAGCTAAAGGGTGAACCTGGTCAAGCCGGATCAAAGCGAGATCGTCATGGACGTTCTGGTGATGCAATCCGCATCCGTGTACCTGTAGGGACACTTGTAAAGCGTGATGGCCGTGTCATTGCTGACTTCACCCATGATGGGCAAGAAGAAATTATTGCTAAGGGTGGCGACGGCGGATACGGCAACGCTCACTTTAAGTCATCTGTTCGCCAAGCACCTCGAATCGCTGAAAATGGTGAAGATGGTGAAATCTTCGAAGCGGAACTTGAACTGAAGCTTCTCGCTGACGTTGGACTTGTTGGATTCCCTAATGCTGGAAAATCTACATTCCTTAGTGTCGTTTCAAATGCTCGTCCTGAAATTGCTGATTATGCCTTTACGACACTGACACCTAACCTTGGTGTTGCCGATATTGACGATGGAAGCCTTTTGATTGCTGACATTCCTGGCCTTATTGAAGGCGCCAGTGAAGGAAAAGGGCTTGGTGATGCATTCCTTCGTCACGTTGAACGTACTGCGGTTCTTTTGCACCTTATCGATGCATACACCAGCGATGTTGCGGCTGCCTACAAAACAATTCGCAACGAGCTTGCTTCTTACAACGAAGTCCTGACAAGTCGCCCTGAAATTATTGCGTTGACAAAGATCGAAGGACTTGACGAAGATATCGTGCAGATGCAAATTGACGCCCTCAAAGAAGTCGCACCAGAAACGCCTATCTTTGCAATTTCTTCACCTGCTCACACAAATCTAAAAGAAGTACTCCGTGCGCTTCGTAAAGAAGTTGTGACTGCTCGTGAAGCAGAAGTTATTGAAGAAGAATCTGAAGGTCTGCCTGTCATTTCTCTCGGTGCTGAGCAAGAGGCATTGTCTTGGAAGATCAAGAAAGTTACCGAAGACGAACAAGAAGTATTCTTCGTGACTGGTACAAAGATCGAGAAGTTTGCTCGTCGAACACGTTTCGAAAGCCACGAAGGTGTTGCACGTCTACGTGACATCATGAAAAAGATGGGTATTAGCCATGCCTTGACTCGTGCTGGTGCAGTCGGGGACAGTGTTATCCGCGTTGGAAATAATACATTTACCCTCCACGAACAACGCGAAGATTAGTTTCGTACACGCTTACGTCTATTGACTTTTCTAACCTAAAGTGCTATTATAGAGAGGTAATTGCCTCAGCTGTATCCGTCAATGTCGACGCGATTCCTAAACAGACGAAGCGATGCAACGAGACGCGTGCGTATGCCGCATAATCCAACCTCCCCCCAGGAAAGATTGTGCCGTCGCACGTAACACCCGTGGAGGGGCAAAGAGCTGCAGTTCGCCCCCGAGCCGCCTCTTGGCCATTCGGCCTGCCCCTCCACGGCTCACCTCCCAAAATTATTATCTCTGTTTTAAATAACTTCGACTTACGCACCCACCTGGGTGTTTTTTTGTTATGCTAGAGATATGGCCCAAACTTTTTTCTTTTACGACCTTGAAACCTCTGGGCTCAGCGCCAGGGATGACCGCATTATGCAGTTTGCTGGTATACGTACCACTATGGATTTAGAACCGATTGGTGAACCATACAACATCCTTGTGAAGCTCAACGATGACACACTACCAAGCCCCGATGCTTTGATGGTGACAGGTATTACCCCGCAGCAAACAACAGCAGAAGGATACAGTGAGGCGGAGTTTGCGCGAATCCTCGTCGAGGAAGTATTTACACCCGATACAATAACGGTTGGATTTAATAGCATTCGTTTTGATGATGAATTTATCCGTCATTTATTTTGGCGTAATTTCTATGACCCGTACGCGTGGGCATGGAAAGACGGGCGATCACGCTGGGATATGCTTGATGTCGTCCGTATGACGCGCGCATTGCGCCCGGAAGGTATTGAATGGCCATTCGTGGATGGCAAAGAAGCAAACCGCCTCGAATTGCTTACAAAGCTCAATGGTATTGATCACCTCAAGGCTCATGATGCACTCAGCGACGTCGAGGCATTAATTGCTGTAACTAAACTTATCAAAGATACACAGCCGCAACTATATAAGTATCTTTTGAACATTCGCGACAAAAAAGAAGTAAAGAAGCTTGTGAATTTAGACGACAAGCAACCGTTCGTATATGTGAGTGGTCAATTTGATGCAGCCTTTCATAAAGGTACGGTCTCATTCCCGTTAACCAGTGGCCGCAATGGCAATGTGCTAGTCTATGATTTACGCCATGATCCAACACCATTCCTTGGTATGAGTGTTTCTGATATTGAAAAACGGCTTTTTGCGAGTTGGGAAGACCGACAAAAAGAGGGCTTTGTACAAATTCCTGTAAAAGAAATGCAGTACAATCGTGCACCTGCTGTTGCACCACTTGGAGTCCTTGAGCAAGAGGGTGGCTGGGAGCGCATTGGCTTGGACGAGGCGACTATTACAAAACATCGCAACACGCTTTTGTCGGTTCCGAGTTTCGCCGAAAATATTCGATCGGCTTTAGAGCGACGCCCTGAATTTACGAAATCCGCTGATGCTGAAGCGCAATTGTATGACGGATTTGTCACTGATGTTGATCTACTGCGTATCGACAAGGTTCAGCAAGCGGATGCACAGCAATTGGCCGACTTACATCCTGATTTTAATGATGAACGACTTGCACCACTATTGTTGCACTATAAAGCACGCAACTATCCAAGTAGTTTAGCTGAAGACGAAGCAGTGGCCTGGGAAGAATGGCGCGCTGCGAGAGTATTGCGACAATTGCCAAGTTTTGTAAAAAGATTACAAGAATTAAGCGCCACAATTAAAGATGATGACAAACAATTTGTCTTGCAGGAAATGCAGTTGTGGGCCGAAAGTATTGTTCCTGTCGATAACGACTAGACGCTACGAAGTACTTTTGTTCGACTCAAGATTGAGAGAACGGCTGTGTTGCTAATTCGTGCTAGAACGAAGCCTGTAAGCAGCGCAAAAACTTCTAACATAGTACCCGCGTTAAGGTAGACATTTGTTCCGGGAACTTGTCCGGCAATGATAAGCATCGCAAATGCCTGGCCTGCGTTCATGCTATCTAATATCAGCAGTGCTGAGAGTGTGAGGCAGGTGAATATGATAGCTTTTTTCATTGTGAGTAATCCTTGAATTTCATAGGACTATATCAACAGGGGTCAGAATACGCAAGCATAAGGGGTGTGGGCATTGGCTCTACGTACTGGAAAAAATCGTCAAAAAAGCGTATAATCAAACGGTTATGTCAGAGGTTATACGGGTTACAGGTGCACGTGAGCACAACCTAAAAAATATTAGTGTTGAAATTCCCCGCGACAAATTAGTCGTTATTACGGGGTTGAGCGGTTCGGGTAAATCGAGCCTTGCTTTTGATACCATTTACGCAGAAGGTCAACGTCGATACGTTGAAAGTCTTTCAAGTTACGCCCGACAATTCCTTGGTCTTATGGAAAAGCCAGATGTCGATCAAATTGATGGACTAAGTCCTGCGATTAGCATCGACCAAAAATCTACGAGTCGTAACCCTCGTAGTACGGTTGCAACTGTCACTGAAATCTACGATTATCTCCGACTTCTTTTTGCACGCATTGGTGTGCCACACTGTCCTGTCTGTGGTAAGCCAGTGAGCCGTCGTACGCCCGAAGATATCATCGACGAAGTTATGAAATTGACTGACGGCTCACGCCTCATGATTTTGGCGCCGATTGTGAAAAGCAAAAAAGGTGAATTTGCACACATCCCAGAACAATATCGACGTCTAGGATATGCACGCGCTCGGGTTGATGGCGTCGTCTACTCACTGGACGAATTCCCAAGCTTGGACAAAAAGTTCATGCACAATATCGAGATTGTCGTTGACCGTATTGCACTGTCCGACGATGTCCGCGCACGTGTTGCGCAATCTATCGAGCAATCACTTGAAATCGCTGAAGGTGTCGTAGAGATCTTGGATGTCGATGCGGAAACAAGCCATGTTTACAGCCAGCGCTATGCATGTATCGATCACCCGAACGAAGAAATTCCTGAGCTTGAGCCACGACTGTTTAGTTTTAACGCGCCACAAGGTGCATGTCCTGTTTGTACGGGTCTAGGAAGCCGACTTGATGTCGATCCAGAACTGGTCTTTAACTCAAGCCTGACGCTGGCTGAAGGTGCAATCCGCCCATACAACCGTGTGAATAGCGATGCCTGGTATATGAAGCGATTACAGGCAGTTGCTGACCGACATCGATTCAGTCTGAAAATTCCAGTGAAGGAATTATCAGAAGACGCAATCGAAAAAATCCTTTATGGAACGGGTGATGAAAAGTATCGAGTCTCACTTGGTGATGGTCGTGCCTACGACGCAGCATATGAAGGTGTGATTCCTAATCTTGAACGCCGCTACAAAGAAACCGATAGTGACTTTATGCGTAAGGATATCGAGCGATTCATGCGCGAGCGCAAATGTACTGCATGTAATGGTGCACGTCTAAAACCTGTAGTTCTCGCAGTGACTATCCATGATTTCAACATTATGGACTTTGCGGGTCTTGGTGTTGATGCTGCGCTTGATATGTTCCAAAACAAATTAAAGTTGAACGAACAAGAAAAATTTATTGCAGAACAAATCATGAAAGAGATTACTTCTCGTCTAGGTTTCATGAACAACGTTGGGTTGAACTACCTTGAGCTTTCACGTGCGGCTAACACCCTCTCTGGTGGTGAAGCGCAACGTATTCGTTTGGCGACACAAATTGGTTCAGGTCTACAAGGTGTATTGTACGTGCTGGATGAGCCATCTATTGGACTACACCAGCGTGACAACGATCGCTTGATCGCAACGTTGAAGCATCTTCGTGATCTTGGAAACTCAGTACTGGTTGTAGAACACGACGAGGACACGATTCGTCACGCGGACTACCTGCTCGATATTGGTCCTGGCGCTGGAGTTGCCGGTGGACATGTTGTTGCTGCTGGTACGCCTGCCGAAGTTGCGAAAAATAAGGAAAGTATTACAGGACGATTCCTCGCGGGAACTGAAAAAATCGAAGTACCAAAAAAGCGTCGCCCAATCGTGAAAGACCGCGCACTCGTAATTCGTGGCGCACGCGAAAACAACCTGCGCAATATTGATGTTTCACTTCCACTTGGTGTGATGACCGTAGTGAGTGGTGTCAGTGGATCTGGTAAATCAACACTTGTGAATGATATCTTGGCGAAAGAATTGTCTGCTCGTTTACATCGTGCACACGTCGTTCCGGGTACACACGATAACATTGAAGGTATCGAACAACTTGATAAGGTGATTGTGATTGATCAATCTGCAATTGGACGAACGCCTCGATCAAACCCAGCAACATACACTGGTGTCTTTACGCCAATCCGTGAATTATTCGCGAGTACAAACGAAGCAAATATTCGCGGATACAAAGCTGGACGATTCAGCTTCAACGTAAAGGGTGGTCGCTGTGAAAACTGTCAGGGTGACGGTGTTATCAAGATTGAAATGCACTTCCTTCCAGATGTATATGTTACTTGTGACGTCTGTCACGGAAAGCGTTACAACCGTGAAGCGCTCGAAATTAAATACAAGGACGCAACAATCAGTGATGTTCTTGAGATGACTGTTGAACAAGGTGCTGCATTCTTTGAAAATATTCCAACGATTGCACGTAAGCTCAATACTTTGGTAGAAGTCGGGTTGGGGTACGTTAAACTTGGACAACCTGCGACAACATTTAGTGGTGGTGAAGCGCAACGAATTAAACTTGCTTCAGAACTTTCACGTCGCTCAACAGGTAAAACCCTCTATATTCTTGATGAGCCAACAACAGGGTTGCACAGTGCCGACGTAAAGCGTTTGCTTGTGATCTTGCAAGAACTTGTGCAAGGTGGAAACAGCATGGTGATCATTGAACACAACTTGGATGTGATCAAGACAGCCGATCACGTTATCGACATGGGTCCTGAAGGTGGACTTGGTGGGGGAATGGTAGTTGCATCTGGAACGCCAGAGCAAATCATCAAGGTTCCCGAATCATTTACCGGCAAATATCTCAAAGAACTTCTTTAGTCTTGCGAAAGAATAACGAGGTTGTAGTCAGCAAGTTCTAAACTGACACGATTGTCACTATCGGTTGTAACGGTAGTGACTTTTGTTTCGTTGAAGTCTGGGCTATAGCCTTTCCAGCTGCTATTAAAACGAACTTGCCAAGTGCCGGGCATAGGAAGAATAAGTTCATACGCTTTAAATCTTTGATCGTTAAAATTAGCAATGATGATGACGTCATCACGCACTCCGCCGTTGAGCCATCGATGATAGGCGATAACTTTGTTGCCTGTGTCTTGGTGAAAAACATCAATTGAAGGTCCGGAAAGTCCCTGTGTATTTCCATATTCGTTCAAACGGAGTTTAATTAAGTGCTCGTGAGCAAGCACTATGCCAGCAAACTGCGTTGTCTTGTCCCAGTTCAGCATCTGCCAGTCGTTAAAGTTACCTTCCTGCATAAATTCACCACCCTGCAACAGCATAGGAATGCCTGGTGCGGTCAACATCATTGCATTTGCAAGCAATCCTGTTTGGCGTGCGAAGACACTGCCTGCGTTGCCAGGTGTGGCTGCTTCGTTGATACGAACAGATCCGTTCGCTGCAGTGTCGTGTGAGTCGCTAAAAATAACTTTTTGGAAACTTTGGCCATTGTAGTTGTGGAGTAATTCGTTTACGAGGTCGCCGTCATATTGATTCTTGTGGAGGTCGAGCATTGAACGAAGTGCGTAGGGGAAGGTAAGCCCCCATTGTGCATCGAAACCTGCACCGCCCTCAGAGACAGGTTTTGTGATTGCCTCGTTTCCAGAGTTGTCTTCAGCGATCATGATAACGTGCGGGTTAATTTTGTGGGCAAGTGAAGCAATTTCTTGCAGTAGCGACCAAGCGTCGGCGATGTCGTGCTCAGGTCCACCTTCGGATCCCTTGGTATTGCGCATATAGATCGTTGAATCGATACGAAGACCATCGATGTGGTATTCAGTCAGCCACATCGTGACATTGTCGAGAATAAACTGTCGGACTTCGGCGCGACCATAGTCAGGGCGCCCGCCCCATGGGGTGTCGCCACGTTCATCGTTATAGAAGTAGATACCTCCACGGTTATTTTCGCTCCATCCGTCGAATTGCCAGACACCAGTTTCGGTTGAGAAGTGATTATAGACAACATCGAGGATGACACCTATGCCGATTGCGTGGCAGGCTTTGACGAAATCAAGAAGGCCTCGTCGTCCACCGTATGAGTTTTCGACAGAATACATATCGTTCGGCGCGTATCCCCAGCCATTACTGCTTGCCATACTTGTGACGGGCATGAGCTCGATCATATTTACACCGAGTTCTTTTAGGTAGCCAAGCTTTTCGATTGCCGTGTAGAATGTGCCTGTCGTTGCGGCATCTGGACGATTAAAAGTACCGACGTGTAATTCGTAGATAATTTGTTTTTCTTTTTCGATGATAGGTGACGCAGTATCTTCCCAATCATACTCTGGGTCAACAATGACTGATGATCCGTTATCAGAAACGGTTAGTTGGCGAGAGCGGGGATCATTTTTTTCGAGTGTTGATCCATCAGCGGTAGTGATGCTGTATTTATAGGCTTGACCTGGTTGCGCACCATGGACAACGCCTGACCAGTAGCCATTCTCTTCACTTTCGAGTGGTGTCTTTTCCCAATTAAAATCTTTACTAATCATGACACTAACGGCAGTGGCAAAAGGTGTCCAGACACGAAAAGCTACGCCATTATTTACTAAGTGTGTGCCAAGAAAGTGTGTTGGTTGATGCCCCATAACTATCGATTAGTATGGAGGCATAAGCGGTTTTTGACAACCCCTGTATAGAAGCGGTGTGATTACTTTTTGCGGCTGAAAAGTGAGCTCAATTGTCGCTTTGTGCCATTCCATAGTGCGTCGCGATTACTCTTGTTTTTCAAGATGTGAATAGCCGGTGGAAGTACAGAGATTAGAATGATGATTGCGATGACAGGAAGGAGTACGTGGTCAATCTCCCAGCCCATTGATTCAAACCAGGCACCGAGGAAATATCCAACATAGGTGACGCCCGCTGCCCAAAGCAATCCACCAATAACGTTAAATGTGATAAATCGGCGATACGGCATATTACCGGCACCTGCAACAATTGGTGCAAATGTGCGAACGATCGGCACGAAACGAGCGATAATGATTGTTTTGCCGCCGTGTTTTTCGTAAAATTCTTGTGCCTTTACGACATATTCTTGCTTGAATAGGCGTGCATCTTTTCGTTTGAAAATGCGTGGTCCGGCCTTGCGTCCGAAGGTATATCCGACGCTGTCACCTAAAACGGCAGCAATAAAAATGATTAATACTGCGAGGTGAATATTGATATCGAGGAACCCAGCGTGGATCAAGAATCCAGTGGTGAACAATAGGCTGTCACCAGGGAGGAAAAAGCCAATAAGCAGCCCAGATTCTGCGAATACAACAAGCGCAACACCGATGATGCTTGCCCATTTAATAAAGTCGATTAAGTCTACTCCAGGTATCATTCCACTCATTTTAGCACTAAAAATGGTATAATTGGGAGGTAACAAATTATATTTCCGTAAAGGTATCTATTATCCAAGCAAAGGAAAAGAAGGAGAGACATGGGAGATAAAATTACACTAAACCTAGACCCACGTGTATTACAGGGCAAAAAGGTCAAACAATTGCGCAAGCAAGGACTCGTTCCAGCAGTTGTATACGGCGCAGGCCTCGAGCCAGTGAACGTTCAAGCTGCAATGAACATTGTTGACAAGGTTATCCGTGACGCTGGAAAGCACACACCGGTTCACCTTGTTATTGGTGACCGCAAAGAAATCGCTATGATCAAAGACGTTGAGTCAGATCCTGTAAAGGGACTTACTCGTCACGTATCATTCCACGCAGTGAACCGAAACGAACCAGTTATCGCTGAAGTGCCTATCCACCTAATTGGACAGGGTGAAAGTGAAGCTGAAAAAGCTGGACTTATCGTGCTACAGGCAGTCGACCGTATTGAAGTGCGTGCATTGCCACTGAGCCTTCCAGAAGCGCTAGAAGTTTCTATCGCCAACCTAAAAGAAGCTGGCGAACAAATTACTCTTGGTGATATTACATTGCCAAAGGATGTCACACTTGTTGAGCACGTTACGGGACACGAAGAAGAAGACGAAGAAGCTCCAAAGCTTACTGACCTTGTTATCGCAAGTGTATACGAACCAGCTGCACTTGAAGCTGCAAACGATGCTGCTGCAGGTGACGCGACACTCGACGACGAAGTCGAAGCTGACAACGGTGCAGATAGCGACCAGACATCTCAAGCTGAAGAAACCAAACCAGGTGGAAAAGCTCAAGACGAACCGAAGCAATCTAACGTTGATGCAAATAAGTAATATTTGTTGAAGCAATAAAATAACTCCGCTGTAAAAAGCGGAGTTATTTTTTTGTGAGAATATTATTCTTCTATAAATCCACCTGATTGATGCGCCCATAGACGCGCATACAGACCTTTTTGTTTTAGTAGATTGGTGTGGGTGCCATCTTCAGCGATACGCCCGCCATCAAGGACGATGACTCGGTCGAGTTTCGCGATGGTTGAGAGACGGTGTGCAATAACGATGCTTGTTCGGCCTTTCATCAGTTGCTGTAATGCGTCTTGAATAAGTTTCTCGCTTTCGCTATCGAGCGCAGATGTCGCTTCGTCTAACACGAGGATCGGTGCATCCTTTAAGATTGCGCGAGCAATAGCAATTCGTTGACGCTGTCCACCGGATAGTTTTACTCCGCGTTCACCGACAATGGTATCGAGGCCTTCAGGAAGCTTATTTATGAATTCGCTGGCATTGGCGAGCTTGGCTGCTTTTTGGATTTCGGCATCAGTCGCGCCAATTTTGCCGTACGCTATATTTTCACGAAGCGAACGATGGAAGAGCATTGGTTCTTGTGGGACGTAGGCTATCTGCGAGCGAAGACTATCCTGCGTGATGTCGCGTATATCGTGACCATCAATATAAATCCCACCGCCAGTAACATCTGCAAAACGAAGTAACAGGTGTGTGATAGTTGTCTTGCCGGCGCCAGACGGTCCTACAAGTCCTACTTTTTGACCCGGTGTAATATCGAGATTAATATCGCTGAGTACATCCGTATCACTATCCCCGTAGCGGTAGCTTGCATCACGTAATTCGATATGAGTTGTTTTGAACACATGACTCTTGGCACGTGGTTTGTCGACAATTTCATTTTCGCGCATTAACATGTCGCTCATTGGTGCGGCATCAAGCATTGCCTGATCGTAGCCATTGAGCATTTCGCCAAGTGAAAAAATCTGCGAACCAATTCTTTGAAGATAGGTGATTGTGAAGATCGCAATTGCGATATCAAGCTCACCATTAAATACCAGCGTCGCACAAATACTAATCGCCACTAATTGAGTAATGGTCATGATAAATAAACGACCAGTGCCTTCAATGCTTAGCAGTTTGAAGTCTTTCATGTAGGCGACACGAAACGCTTCGTTCGATTTTGACACGTCTTTTACTTCGGGCTTTTCACGAGCAAATGTTTTTACGATCAAACTGTTAGTAATTGCGTCTGCTACTTTTCCGTGGATTTCACCGATAAGCCTTTTGCGCTCTTGGCGGTACGGTGCACGGATGCGAAGGCTTATCTTTACCTGGATAATAAGGGCGACGAGCAGAAAGACTAGAATTCCCGCAACGAGGAGTGAATGGGTTGCAACGATAACGACGCCGGTTCCTACCGAAAGGATAAAACCAAGTGTACGCATGATAAGTAGATCTTGAAGCGACATATGACTTCTGATGAAATCGATATAGCGACTTGTGAGTGCACCAACTTTTTCGTTTACAAAGAAGCGGAGGTCCTTTGAAAGTAACGAACTAAAAACAGAATCCGACAAATCTTTTCGCACACTTGATTCGTGTCGAATTAATGCCTGGAAGCCCAAGAGATTTAATCCTACACCAACTAACCCGACTATAACCGCAGCAATGAGTGTTGATGTAAGGAGTGCTTGGTCTTTTCCTGGCAATGTTCCAATGGCCTGACTTAAAAAGTATGGAAGAAGCGTATCAAGCAGAAGCGCGGATGCGGGAATTGCGAATAATGATATAAAGAATGTTACCTTATATTTTCGGACATGCTGCCAATAAATTTTTAGCGTATTGCGGTTTGTGCTCATGAGAACCCTTTCAAGGCATTAAAGATAGTAATTAGATTGATATTGTCGCTAGAGGTTTGGCTCGTCCATACGTTAGGCGACTAGAGGATCCGGTGGATCTTAGTGAGATTATTATGCCATAGATATGCTGCACCCCGCAAGGGTGGTATAATACTATTCGTGCAAAAGATATTATTGTATTACAAATTCACCCCGATTAAAGATCCTGCTGCTGTTCGTTTATGGCAGAAGACTTTAACTGAAAGCCTTAACCTAAAAGGCCGTATTATTATTTCACCTCATGGTATCAATGGAACAGTTGGTGGTGAGATGGATGATCTAAAGACATACATCAAAACCACGAAAGAGTTCGAAGGTTTTAAAGGCACTACGTTCAAATGGAGCGATGGTGGCCGAGAAGATTTCCCACGCATGAGCGTGAAGGTAAAGTCTGAAATTGTCGCATTTGATGCTGCGGATGAACTTCGTGTTGATGAAAACGGTGTTATTGGCGGCGGGAAACACTTAAAACCAAAAGAAATTCATAAGTTAGTTGAAGAGCGTGATGATGTCGTATTCTTTGATGGTCGCAACGCGCATGAAGCTGCAATTGGCAAATTCAAGAATGCGGTCGTTCCTGATACACACACAAGTCGTGACTTTATCGCCGAACTTGAAAGTGGCAAATATGACGACATGAAAGATAAGCCGATCGTTACGTATTGTACTGGCGGTATTCGTTGCGAAATTCTTAGCTCACTCATGGTAAATCGTGGCTTTAAAGAGGTCTATCAAATTGATGGCGGTATCGTAAAGTACGGCGAAGAATTTGGTGATGACGGTCTATGGGAAGGAAGTCTGCGTGTCTTTGACGATCGTATGACAATTGATTTCTCTGATAACACCAAAGTAATTGGTGAATGTAGTCACTGTAAAGACGCGACAAGCAATTATGAAAACTGTGCATGGGCGAACTGTAATGATCTTGTGTTGATTTGTGAAAACTGTAAACAAAATCCAGACCTTCTCTTCCATACCGATGTATGTCGGCAGCGTGCGGCAGTAACTACCGTTTAGCGGTACAATAGAGTTATGAATGCGCAACTTGAAGCAAAACTAAAAACGCTCCCTCGTAGCGCAGGGGTTTATTTTCATAAATCAAAATCTGGTGAAATTATTTACGTTGGTAAAGCGGCAGTACTAAAGAATCGTGTTCGTCAGTACTTTCAAAGTACTCGCGACATGGATGTAAAAACACGAGCGTTAGTGCAAGAAATCGATGATACTGATTGGATTGAAACGGAAAGCGAGTTAGACGCACTGTTCCTCGAATCTGAAATGGTGAAACGGTACATGCCACGTTTCAATATCTTGCTTCGCGATGATAAGTCACAGTCATTCATTCGGATTGATATGAAAAGCGAGTGGCCGTATGTCTGTTTTACGCGCAACCCTTCGGATGACGGTGCAGATTATTTCGGACCATACTACAATGCCTTTGCTATTAAAAAGGCGATGCGTTATTTACGTAAAGTATTTCCGCATTACACAAAACCTTTGAAGGAAAATGGTCGACGCGATTTAGATTCACACATTGGATTGAGTCCACGCGCAGAAACAACATCGGCGGAATATAAAGCGACACTAAAAAAACTCATTCGTTATATTGAGGGCGGCCGCCTATCAATCGTCCGCGAGATTGAAAAAGAAATGCACCAGGCAGCAAAGGTTCAGGATTTTGAACAAGCTGCAAGGCTTCGTAACAAACTTTCAGATCTGCGTTCACTGCAGCAGCAAATTATGTTTGGTGATCGTGAGTTCCTTGATATCAGTAAAGATAAGGCACTTAGCAGTCTAGTGGATTTATTTGGACTAAAGAAAATCCCTGCACGAATCGAAGGATATGACATTAGTCATATGGGCGGAACAAATGTTGTTGCCAGTATGGTCGTGTTTACGAATGGTGTTAGTGACCGAGCGAATTACCGTAAATTTAAAACGCGTATCGAACAGAACGATGATTACTATAATATGCACGAAACGTTGCAGCGTCGAACGAGTGAAAAAAACTTGAAAGCATGGGGTGTTCCAGACCTTATCTTGATTGATGGCGGTAAAGGGCAGCTTGATGCAGCACTGCGAGCACTCGAAGAACACAACTTGAAGATTCCTATGATCAGTATCGCTAAACGCGAGGAAGAGGTGATTATACACACGACTCGATCCAATATTAATACCGAAAAGTTACTCACATTTGTGACGGCACCTACTGATGATATTGCTGTGACAAAATCTGGTGAGTATCTTGTTGTAAACCTACACGTTGGCCAGCTCAACGCTTCTTCACACTCTAAAAACTTCCGTGGATCATCGACACATTCAAAATATACAGATGTTACCAAATTGTTTCAGCGTATCCGTGATGAATCACACCGCTTTGCAGTCAGTTATCATACTGTATTGAAACGTACGAAACAGACAGCAAGTATGTTAGAAGAAATTCCGGGAATTGGCCCAGTGACACGAAAGTTGCTTTTAAAGACATTCGGAAGTATGCGTGGCGTCGCTGCGGCTGAAGAAAGTGCACTGATTGCGGTTATCGGTGAAAAGAAAACCAAGCTTATCAAGCCATATCTGCAAGCGTAATCTATCCAGCTTGTGCTTATATGACCGTCGCTATATTATGGTGACAGATATATGAAAAACAATATTCGTTCAGCCTTTACCATTGTCGAGTTAATTGTAGTGATAGCTGTTATTGCTATTCTTGCTGCGATTACGATTGTTTCATACGGCGCATGGCGTGCACAGACCGCAACGAATGCGATCAAGAGCGATTTGACGAACGTCGCCTCGGCAATGGAATCATCTCGTAACTTTAACGGAGGGTATCCAACCTCTTTATCGCAGCTTGAATTCACTGCGAGCGATAATGTTTCTCTTCTCCTCACCGTGCCTGGTCCTGACGCATTCTGCATTGATGGAAGCAGTTCTATAAATGCTAGTGCGCATTATTACATTGATAACAATACGCGAACGCAAGGCGCGACTGAAGGTAGTTGTGGAGTAGCCACACAGACCCTGCCGGATGTTGTGGGTGGAGTTTCGTTTGTATCTACGGCCGGAGATCCACCTACTGCGAACATTGACGTGTCTTGGGTGTTAGCTTCACCAAATTATGCAACGCAGTACTTGGTGCAATGTTCACTTGATGCAGGGTTTGTGACCGGACTACTTGAAGAGACTGTACTTGGTGAGGATTCAACTGAAGTTATTCTGACGGAAGCCTTTTCGGATAGTACATATTTCTGTCGAGTCAGAGCAGGTAATGACGCAGGAACAAGCGACTGGTCAGATGTTGCAACCGGTAACACGTAATCCCGCGACTGTATTACAATAGACAGAATGAATTCTGAATTTTTCCAAAACAATCGACGTACTCTACTGAACACTACTGACGCTGAATGCATCGTCATTGCAGGCAATAGCGCAATCCAAAGCTCTAACGACGCATCATATCACTTCGAACAAGAAGCGAATTTTTGGTATCTTACGGGTATCGAAAGTGCCAACTGGTGGGTATTGATTCAACCACACAAAAGTATTCTTGTTGCACCTGATGTTGACGAGGTGCACCGGATTTTTGATGGTGACTTGTCGTATGATGAGGCGAAAAAAATTAGTGGCGTCGATGAGGTAGTTGGAGCTGTGGCCGGAAAAGCGTTACTAGACGAGCTACTGCCCAATGCAACAGTCTGGACTATTGGTGAGGATCCACATAAAGATCATTACTCTTTTGCCTTAAACCCTGGCCCAGTAGAGATGTATGCCATGCTTCAAGACGTATGTGATGATGTGCGAGATTGTCGCCAGGCGCTCGCGAAGCAACGAGCAATTAAACAGCCTATCGAAATTGAGTTAATGCGTCAGGCGATTGACCTGACGATCGATGCTTTTAATGAAGTGAAATCAGGAATCGCTACTTACAATTATGAATATGAAATCGAAGCAGATTTTTCGCATTACTTTAGATCACGCGGTGCGGTCGGGCATGCATATGACCCAATCGTTGCAGCCGGGAAGCATGCCTGCACACTTCATTACATAAAGAATCAGGCGCCAGTACAGCAAGCAGAGTTTGTATTGCTCGACGTAGGTGCACGGTTGCATGGATATGCTGCGGATATTACAAGGACGTATGCTGTCGGTGAGGTTTCTAAAAGGCGCGCGCAGGTGCACCACGAAGTCGAGCAGGCACATCAGCAAATCATTGGACTATTAAAGCCTGGTCTTGCGGTGAAAAAATATGCGCAACTGGTTGATGAAATCATGAAACAGGCGCTACGGAATCTGGATCTATTAAAAACCGATTCAGATTATCGCAAGTATTTCCCACACGCGGTCAGTCATGGTTTAGGGATAGACGTGCACGATTCACTTGGGGCTCCAGAGGCATTTGTGAGTGGCATGGTGCTCACTGTTGAGCCAGGCATATATATTCCCGAAGAGGGAATTGGTGTGCGCATTGAGGACGATATCCTGATTACACCAACAGGTTGCGAGAATCTGAGCGAAAAGCTCTCAACCTCTTTGTGATATACTTAAGCTAACGATGAAACAACAACTTCTTGTATTTATAGTGCGCTGGGTATTGAACTCTTTTGGTCTTTGGATTGCCGTTCGCTTGCTCGGAAGTGGGTACGAAAATGTCGAGATCCAAGCCGGTATTGGTGGATTCCTTCTCGCCGGATTTATCTTCTCGATTATCAACAGTGTGTTGAAGCCACTCGCTATTATTCTATCGCTTCCTGCGATTTTACTGTCGCTCGGACTCTTCGTCATTATCGTGAACGGTGCGCTTGTGTATCTATCGCTCGCTCTTACGCCTAATATTTCGATGTCATTCTTTAACTCGATTCTTACCGGAATCATCCTTAGTCTGATAAACTATATAGTAAGTGCCGCAGTCGAGATTCGGGGCGGTAAATCAGGAGTAAACTATGACAATTAATACAATTTTACAAATTATCACTTTAGGCTCAGCGATTCTATTCATCGTCTCTGTACTATTACAGCAACGCGGTGCAACGCTTGGTGCTGGTTTTGGTAGCTCAGGCGAACTTTACACAACTCGCCGCGGTATCGACAAGAACTTGTTCGAAGTAAGTATTGTTTTTGCGGTGATCTTTATTCTTTCGATCTTAGCCGGCTTGCTGTTGCCAGCTGCAAATTAAGGAGCGTATCTTCACGTGGCTGAAAATCAACCGAGTAAATGGCGTCGTTTGCCTAAACTGAGCTTTAACTCAAAAGACCTTTCGCGTCGAATGAAAAAGGTTGAGGGTGTGACAGTGAAGCACGCTCGTCGATTTGTTTTCAAGCGAATGGACAGTATGCGTGAAGCGCGGCGACATATTGCGCTATGGGTGCTTGTTGTCGGTGTGATTATTGGTGCAAGTGGACTACAACTGATGTGGTACCAACAAAGTTATCGCTCAGTCGCGAATGCGAAAGATGGTACCTATGCAGAAGCTGTGCTTGGCCCAGTCGATACATTGAACCCGATCTTCGCAAGTACGAGTGCAGAAGAATCTGCCAGCTACCTCTTATTCTCACGTCTTTTGACGTATGACAAAACAGGGAAGTTAAACTACGACCTTGCTGAAAGCATGACGATTAGTACCGATCAAAAGACATATACATTATCCATTCGACCCGACGCTCGTTGGCAAGATGGTATTTATGTCCGAGCAAAAGACGTTGTGTATACTGTGAACTTATTAAAAAACCCCGCAACCCGCGCAACTATTAGTGGATGGAATGACATCACGGCAACGGCGGTTGATGATCGGACGGTTTCGTTTACGCTACCTGGTGTTTACGCGGCGTTCCCGCATGCCCTTAACTTTTTGCCGATCCTACCCGAGCATGTCCTTCGTGATATAGAGCCGAGTGCGCTTCGTGAGAACGATTTCAGCACAAAACCTGTAGGAAGTGGTCCATTTAACCTTCGATTTATTCAAAACATCGACACGACCGTTGGACGAAGTATTATTCACCTTGCGCGCAATGACACGTACTACAAGGGGAAAGCTAAGCTCGATCGATTCCAGCTCCATGTGTATACGAGCAGTGATGCGATTGCACGAGCAGTCACAACGTCAGAAGTGAACGCAGCGACAAACTTGTCGGTATCTGAAGCTGCGAAGCTTTCAACGGATAGGTACGTTGTTGAGCGTAAGCCAGTCAATGCAGGTGTCTACGCACTATTCAATACGACAACCGGCGCGATGGCCGACAAGACTGTTCGTCAGGCGCTGCAAGCGGGTACCGATACAGCTGCGCTCCGCAAGGTTGTTGGTCCAAATACACCTACGTTGCACCTTCCTTTTGTAAATGAACAAGTAACGGGTGATGTGCCATCAGAAGTTGTTTACGACAAGGCGAACGCTGAGCAAATTCTTGAATCTGCTGGGTGGAAACTTGAAGGTGGCATACGCAAAAAAGATGGCAACGCATTACGACTTTCTGTAGTGACCACAAAGAATACCGATTTTGAGCGCGTACTGACGGCACTAGCTGAACAATGGCGAGGGCTTGGTGTAACCGTAACGACGAGTATCGTTGACCCATCTGACCCCGCACAAAACGTTTCGCAGAACATCCTGCAAAAGCGTAACTATGACGTGTTGTTGTACCAGCTTACAATTGGTGGTGACCCAGATGTCTACGCGTACTGGCATTCGTCACAAGCTAGTAGTGGATTTAACTTCTCGAACTATTCAAACCAGATTAGTGACGATGCATTAACGAGTGCACGCAGTCGCATTGAACCTGATTTGCGCAACGCAAAATACGTAACATTTGCAAAACAGTGGATGGCTGATGCACCAGCGATTGGTATCTATCAACCAACAATTCAGTATGTCTATAGCAAGTCGGTGCACGCACTTCCGTCCGGTGAAGTGCTGGTATCAGAAGCTGATCGCTACGCCGATGTACTGTACTGGTCAGTAGGTGATCGTATTGTTCAACGCACTCCGTAAGGATAGGAGTTGATTTAAGGGGTGAATTCGTATATAATTCAGTCTTGTTAGGGCGCTTAGCTCAGTTGGCTAGAGCATCTCGTTTACACCGAGAGGGTCGGGGGTTCGAATCCCTCAGCGCCCACCAAGCAAACAGTCTGTCAGTGATGATGGGCTTTTTGTTTGGTAATGGGGTGCAGAGAATACTACTTTGTAAAAGAAGTGGTGTTCCCTGCACCGCAGGCAATGTAACAGCGCGTTACATTGAAAAACGAAAAATGGTGAAACACATGAGCGATACGGCATATATGTCGCATTCGTACAGAGTTCTGTACACATCGAGCGCGTTGAGCTTCACAGGCGAAACACCGACCGATGAAACGGTGAGTTCTGCGATCGGCGAGTTCATTCAGCTCGAACGCGAACTCGAGCGTGAAGACTGGATGGTGATGATTTTCATGCCACTCAGCCAAGAGGGTTGTATTACCTTCGAGGTACTCGTCAGGATCAGCGATGACCGGGACGCAGAGGAGCGCAGAGATACTCTCCTGAAGCGTTTCGAGGCTTATCTAGACGAACGACTCGGCATGATTATTCCTGATCGCTCGCTTTTGGGTATCAAGGACATGACCATCGAGACCGAGATGGTGAGAGCTCTGTCGAACTCGAACCGTTAGCGCCCACAATTAATGCCCGGCCTATTGCTGGAAAGACCCGACACAACCTTGTGTTGAAGTGTCATTCAACAATAGGGTCGGGCTCTTTCCATTTCTGGGCTATTGTAGGACTGTTACCTTGACTTAGTATTCTTGCTGCGACATACTTTAACGTATTATGGTGGGGACTTTAAAACAAACAAAAGGTTTTACGATTATTGAGCTTTTGATCGTTATCGTGGTTATCGGTATTCTTGCTGCTATTACTGTTGTCGCCTTTAATGGTATACAAGGTCGCGCGTTGAATACGATCCGTGTAAACGAGGCGAAACAGTGGCAACAATTGTTTATGGCATATTCTGTGCAGAATGGTAAGTATCCGGTGGTGAATAACGCGAATCAGCGCGCCTGTTTAGGTAATGGGTATCCGGATAATAATAGTGATGGCATAGGTAACTGTTGGGATGTGCACACAGCAGGGCACACATCTGTTGATACTGTTTTGAACGCCGAGCTTGCGACAATGGGGACGCTCCCTCAGGCAACGAGAGTTCCCTTAAAGGGCATTGGTGCTGCATCACGTCTTGGTCCTGCAGTAGAAATTGTGACAAGCTCTTATTCGACGTATCGTATTATTTACTGGCAAACTGGCCAAGCGACATGTCCGATTGGTATAGCAAACTGGACTGACGGTTCAACCTCTGTATCGTGCCGCATTGAACTACCAGTGATATAGCCTAAGCTCGCTTTTCGATATTGCATTATTACCCCTTTGAATCTATACTGTACTAAGTCTGCGCGTGTGCTGGAATTGGTAGACAGGCTAGCTTGAGGTGCTAGTGTTCGCAAGGACGTGGAGGTTCAAGTCCTCTCACGCGCACCAGATCGACATTATCTGAAAAGATTATAAAAATAACTCGTCACATTGTGGCGAGTTATTTTTATTGAATTAATTTACAACTGCAGTGAAGGTGATACCGGTTGAATAAGTGCCTGCGGGTGTAGCTGTATTTGTGCAAATACCAAACCATACGGGCGTAGTGACTCCTGGGTTAGCAACTGCACTGGTTGTTGCGAGCGAAGCTGCTGTTTGTGCTGAAGTAGGGACCGCTGCAAAGGTGGATGCTGATGGCGCTGTATTGCTACTGGCTATTGTAGGCCCACTGCCGAAGCTTGCAAGGCTGTCTACTCGATATCCCCATGTATTCGCAGTTAGTGCTGTAGGACTTGCTTGTGTGCCTGATGTGGGTGGAATAAAAGCTGCACTGCTTCCAACAAGGTTACTGCTTGATGTGTTACTTTTTATAGAGAGTGAAAATCCTGTTGGTGAATCGGTTGTTACCACGACAGAGTCCTTTTGGGTTGTGCAGGTAGTATTAGAGCCTGGGGTTACATTCATATTTACCACTGAATCACTCGTGACGGTAATACCACATGTATTGTACGTACAAGCTCCATACGCACCTGCGCCGTAGTCGCCGGGGATTGCTGATGAGATAGCTGGGGCGAGTAATGAAAGTGCAAGTATTGCGAGGACGAGTAGGTGTCGTGCGTGTCGTTTCATACTTTTATCGCCTCCGTTTACTTTTATGTTTTAACTGTAACTTGTTGTGTAGGATCAGTCCAACACTCGCTGCGCCAACAAGGGCAACGCCAGCAATGGTGAGTGCAGTGAACTGTGGTGTGCCTTTTTCATTACGAATGTAGGTAAGAATCTGGGTCGTTGAAACACCTGCGAAAGAGGCATGGATCGTAAGTATATTAGTTCCCTTAGAAAGTGGAATCAGGACGCCAAAACTTCCATCGCTTGCTGCTGTGAGGTTAACGACCTCTATATCATTATTTGATATTTCAATATGTGCAGACGGGTGACTCATTCCTTTTAGAAATACAGACTCATCCGTAGTGATGAGTGTGCTTGCGGAAGTGCCTATTGCACCGGAAGGTACTGTAATGCGAAGTGTAATCGCCTCAGGTTTTGCTGTGGTGCTTGGTGTTGTTGGTGTAACTTCTTGTTCAGCAGGTTCTTCGGTGTTTGGTGCTGTAACTATGGGTGTTATCGGAGATTCTTGGTTTTGTTGCAGCGATCGTGTGATGGTAATCGGATCTTGACTGGATGCGCTGCCGCAGCTATTGGTGCTTTTCGCTGTAAAACTGTTATTTCCTGGTTCGAGCGAGACCTGTAGGCTAAATGATCCAGCCCCATCACTTGTAAGTGTGGCAATGTGTTGTGTATTGCGTTGAACTGACACTGAAATATTAGAACTTGTTGTTCCGGATACTATTTCTGTGGTCGCTGTCGTCGTCGAGTCCTGAATGGTAAACACAGGCGCACTGACAGGTTCACAAATACTCGATTGGATCGTCGTTGCGAACGTAGCAGGCGATAGCGTAAGGAACAATGAAAGTAGGCTAGTCTTGAACATCGGGTGACTCTACGTTATTTTTTTGTTTTTGACGCGCACGAAGTACAGCAAGGGTAACGAGGTACGCAATTCCTATAATAATAACTGCAAAGATCCATGGCTGTATAACGACAATATATGTGTCTGGAAGTCGCTGTACTGATCCTGCGATCGTAGAATCACGTGCCACTTTGTAGATACCAATTGCTGGTAATTTTTCCCAGTTTGCGGTGATGAGGCGCTGGGTTTGAGGAAGGACATATCTTTCAAGCTCTGCGTTAAATAGGGAGCGACCAAATACACTCGAAATATTGAGATGTGTCTTTGTTAAGTAATGCACGCCGCCCGTGTTTTTCACGAGCACACCTACGGCTGCACTATTCCCCCAGATAACACTCGGTATATCTGACGATGGTTTTTCAATACTTCCTTTTGTTTCGACTGCACCAGCTACGGTGATATAGAGGATGTTTCCAACTCGATTACGTGGTGTGACGCCATTTTTAGATATTTCGGGATTTGTTTCGGCAAAAATAACTGCGTAGTATCCACCCGGGGCAGTACCAGTGGGGACGGTAAGTGTGTATAAGACATCTTTTGTTTTGCCGGCAAGCAGTGTTTGAGAACGCTCTTCATCAAATTGTATCCATGATGACGCGTCGGTTGTACCTGCAAGGATCGTAAATTGAGGATCGTAAATATCACCGACTACATGATAGGGCTGAGTCGATAGTAACAATGGGTAGCTGGTCTGGCCTTGGTTCACCACAGTAAAGCGAGATGTTGTGGTTTCGCCCGGTGATGCACGTAACTCTGTAGAAGATGGTGTCATTGTGATGCTATAGCCCGCTTGCTGCGCATGGGCACGAGATGAGCCTATAAGCACGAACAGTGCACTCAAAAGTATGACAACAATAAAGCATATAAGGTAGAAATAGACAGTCGTAGATGAGCGAAGCTTTGTAGGCATAAAAGACCTCTAGTTAGCGGTTGCAGTATAGGTGACACCATTTGTATAGGTGCCTGTTGCGGCTGTTGTGTTGACTGCGAGGCCGTACCAGACGGTAGTCGTCGCATTTGAAGCAGTTGCAGCTGTCGTCACGAGCGTTGCAGGTGATGCGGTTGCCGGGACAGCAGCAAAAGTAAGTGCGCCAATTGGTTGGCTTGAAACAGCTGAAGTCGTACCAGCACCAAAGCCGCCAACACCATCAACGCGATAGCCCCAACTATTGGCTGTTTGTGCGACTGGTGAACCTTGTGTTCCTGTACTTGCGGCAATAGTGTTTCCGCCGGAAACGAGAGCGCTGCTGGCTGTCGTTTCACCAAGCTTTAATGTGTATCCAGCACTATTGTTCGTGCTGACGGTGACAGTATCGCTCGCAATTGTTTGCACGCCTGCACCAGATGGAGTGGCGTTTAGGTTTACGGTGCCGCTTGATGTGAGCAGGCTAATGACTGGACTTAACGTTGAACTGATCGTTGTGCCTGTAGTTAGAGCCGAAGTTGTAAGAGGGAGAGCAATCAATGCAGCGATTGAAAACACTGTCCCTATAACAAATTTATTATGTAATCTTGAAGTCTTTACCATCTCACTAGTGTCCTTCTGATTTATACAAATCGTTTGATGTATTAAGCATAAGTCAAATATGTTTTTTTCACAATAGTCACCTTGATTTATGAGTCGATCTATGCTTTAATTACAGATAAGGAAGCCTCCCAGAAAACTAAGGGGGCATATTTTTATGACAGACCCAAAACAAATTCGTAACGTTGCCATCATTGCTCACGTCGACCACGGAAAGACGACGATTCTTGATGGTCTACTCAAGCAGAGCAATACTTTCCGTTCTAACCAAGCTGAAATGGATCAATCTTTGATCATGGACAGTGGCGACCAGGAACACGAACGTGGTATCACGATTACAGCTAAGCAAACAGCTGTGTACTACAAAGACTACAAAATTAACATCGTCGACACCCCAGGACACGCTGACTTCTCTGGTGAAGTTGAGCGTACTCTCAACATGGCTGATGGTGTACTTTTGATCGTTGACGCACAAGAAGGTCCAATGCCACAAACAAAGTTCGTGCTTTCAAAGGCGCTTGAACTAGGTCTTAAGCCAGTTGTTGTGATTAACAAGATCGACAAACCTGCTCGTCGTATCGACGAAGTGATAGACGAAGTGTCTGACCTCTTCTTGGAACTCGCAATTAGCGATGACCAATTACACTACCCTGTGTACTATGCGGTTGGTCGTGACGGTAAGGCATGGCCTGAACTTCCAGAGAACACCGATCTTCACACAGATCTTACACCTATCTTTGATGCAATTGTGAATGACATTCCTGCACCAGCTGTAGAAGTTGATGCACCATTCCAAATGCTCGTTACGTCTTTGTACTACGACTCATTCCTCGGTAAGTATGCAATTGGTCGTATCTCACGCGGTAAATTAAGTCGTGGCCAATCAATCCTTCTTATGAAAGCTGACGGAACACAAGTTCCATCAAAGATTGACAAGCTATTTGTTTACCGTGGACTCCTCCGTGAAGAAATCGAAGAAGCTGGTGCTGGTGATATTGTTGCCCTGACTGGTGTTGCTGATGCACACATTGGTGAAACAATTGCAGACAAAGACCAACCTGAAGCGTTGCCTGTGCTTGAGGTTGAAGCGCCAACACTTTCTATGTACCTTGGTCCAAACACAAGCCCACTAAAGGGTAAAGAAGCAAAGTTTAATACAAGCCGCCAAATTGGTGACCGCCTTCGTCAAGAAATTGAAACAAACGTTTCACTTCGTGTAAAAGAAGATGGAATTGGATTTGTCGTTTCTGGTCGTGGTGAACTTCACCTTTCAGTATTGATTGAAACACTTCGTCGTGAAGACTTCGAATTCGAAGTTGGACGTCCTCAAGCCGTTACTATCGAAGAAGATGGCGAAATTAAAGAACCAGTCGAAGAACTTCTGATTGAAGTTGGTGCTGAATTCCTCGGTGCTGTCAGCCAAGAACTTGGTACTCGACGTGCTGCACCAATCAAGCAAGAGACAACTGCAAGTGGAACAACTCGCTCTACATACATCATCCCAACACGTGCAATGATTGGTCTTCGTAACCTTCTGTTGACTGCAACAAAGGGTACTGTGATCATGAACAGTCTTCCTCACGGCTACCAACCACTAGGTGCGAAGCTTCAGCAAACACGTAACGGTGCGTTGATCGCGACTGAAGCTGGTCAAACAACTGCGTATGCACTTGATACAGCTGCTGCACGTGGCGAACTTTACGTCGGTCCTGGAACAACTGTTTACCAAGGTATGATCGTTGGTATGTACAACCGTGGTGGTGACCTTGACGTCAACGTCTGTCGTGGAAAGCAACTGACCAACATGCGTACCTCATCATCAGATGGTACAATTCAGTTGACACCTTTCACTGACCTGAGTCTTGAACAATCAATCGACTTCATCGAAAACGACGAACTTTTGGAAGTAACACCAAAGTCACTTCGTCTTCGTAAGCGATTCCTTGATCCTAACCAGCGCAAGCGAAACTCACAAAAGAACTAATAATTCGTTACTATGAAAAATCCCCGCTATCATGGCGGGGATTTTTATATAGAATCTATATCTTTAAGGACGAGTGAGTGATGCACTTGACCACGGTCCATATACAGCCGTCGTTGTACCTGATTTAACACGCATTTGATATTCGTGTGTTTGTCCTGCAGCGGGCATTGCGACAGAGCTAGACCAGCTGAGTGAAGGCGTGGCGGTCAAGTCGATACTACCTGACGTTCCGCCACTGCTTGGTGGTGCATACGATCCGGAGCCATTAGTTAGTGCGCGCGCATACCAGGTTCCGCCACTAATACGCGTTAGTAGTTCATATACAATTCCACTTGGAGTTCCGAAACCACTTGGACCTGTCCACGAGATCGTTATACCTGACCAACTACCATTTTGAGTTACATTAAATGCTGACATTGCAGGTAGTGTAGCACTGGTTGGAGCAGTTAAGACAACGGTATTCCAGGGTCCATAAATTGCGTTGGTTGTGGCAGAACGAAGTCTTACGCGGTATTCGTGTGATTGGCCAGCTGTTGAGGGAATGATTGTTGGACTATCCCAGGTATATGTAAGAGTTGAAAGTGCTATTCCCCCGGAAGTACCACCGGATGATGGTGGTGTATACGAATTTCCCCCGTCGGTAAGTCGGCGGTTTACCCAGGTTCCGGATGGGTCACGGGTTTGGACATCGTAGAATACATTACTTGGTGAACCAAATCCAGCAGGAGCAGTCCAGGCAACCGTAACATTTGACCAAGGCATATTTGGAACAACAGTGAATGTTGGTACGGCCGGCATTATGTCGGTAGTTGGAACGGTGACTGTTATGTCACTCCAGGCGCTTGCAACGCCACCTACGTATGCTCGAAATCGGTATTCATGCGATTGACCCGCTGTAGTGGGGCGACTGTTTGTTGAGGTCCAAACAAGAGATGCGCTATTTGTCGCAATCGAACCGGACGTTCCACCACTTGATGGTGGGGCGTAGGCGTTTGCTCCATCAGTAAGTCTACGGTTATACCATGTACCACCGGGATCGCGTGTTTGAATTTCGTACTGAGTTGTATTAGGAAGTGCATCCCATGAAAACGTTTGTTGTGTCCATGCTTCATCCGTCGTGATCTTGAAGTTCGCCTCCGTGCCGTTTACAGACAAACTCGTTCCATTGAATGTCTTTACTGAAGTTACTGGTGCCGATGTAGTAGCGTAATCGCCGATGATACTTGCAGTAATGACGGCGCCACTACAAAGGCCAGCTTTTAATACACCTGTTTGGTTAACGCTCCATTGAAGGTCTGTATATTTTGGCGCAGTAACATTAATACAAAACTCGTTTGCACTGCTGACGGTTGCAAGCGCTAAACCGATACCAGCGGGTGTTTTTAAATCTTGTGGAAGTGTCGCTGGGTACGTTTCGGTTGAGGCATTTGCAAGCTTCATCTTTGTTCCTGCGGACTGGACTGTTTCTTTCATGACAGCTGCTGTAGCATTCTTTTGGACACCATTATAGGCAACGATAACAACTGCAGCGAGAATTCCGATTACGACAATCACTATAAGAAGCTCAACAATCGTAAAGCCGTTTCGTGGGCGTGCGGTGTTAAAAATACTCATGCTTATTGTGTTTATATTACCTGCTCAAGGTAGTGGTTGTCCAGTCGCTAAAGATTCCGCTTGCTGCAGTCGAGCGAACACGTATTTTGTATTCGTGAGTTGTTCCCACAGCTGGCTTGCTTAAAGATGATGTCCAAGAGGCAGTAGTGGTCGTAAGAGGAATATTACTCGATGTGAGTGTAGCCCCTGTATATGACGTTGCATACGAACCGCTTCCATCAGATAAAGCTCGTGCATACCATGTTGCTGATGCATTTGCTCTGGTTTGGATTTCGTAAAGAATTGAATCTGGTGTTCCGAAGTTGCTTGGTGGTGTCCACGAAAGATTGATGGTTGAAAAGTCACTTGTTGGGACAACAGTAAAGTTCGTTGGTGTAGGCAGACCAAACGCCGGTACAGAAAGCGAAAAGCTTGTCCATGGTCCATAGATCGCAGCTGAAGCCGTTGATTTCACCCGAATTCGGTATTCATAAGTTAATCCTGCGTTTTTCGGAACACTCAGTGATGACGTCCAGGTGAGACCCAGTGTGGATAGTGGCATGTTATTTGTAGTCGTGGTTGCTCCGTTGTAGCTTGCATCGTAACTGCCACTTCCGTCGGTAATGTCGCGACTGTTCCATGTGCCACTAGTACTGGTGCGACTCTGTAATTCGTACACGATACTTGCTGGTGTTCCAAGTCCAACAGGTGCCGACCAAGCGAGTGTTGCATTTGCCCAAGATGTATTAGGTGTGACGGTGAGTGTTGGCACAGTGGCCATACTAGCGCTACTTGGAGCCGTAAGCGTAGCCGTACTCCATTCGGATGCGGTACTTCCCACAAAAGACCTATATCTAAATTCTTGTGTGCCACCGGCTGTTCGCGGTGTTGTTATTGATGATGTCCACACAAGCGATGTCGTCGAGCTAGGAATATTATTAGTGACCGTAGCTGCTCCGCTGTATGTCGGCGAATATGAACCGCCCCCATCGCTGGTAGTTCGAACTGCCCAGCTGTCGGCTGATGTTGTACGAGTTTGTATTTCGTATTTAGTTGCGCCTGAAACTGCATCCCAGGACAACGTTAAATTAGACCATGCTTCGTTAGTCTGTAATTTGAAGCCACCGATCGTTCCGTTGACTGTGACCGCAGACGAAACAGTAGTTGGCGTAGATGATGAGGCGTAGTCTCCGATGATGCTCGCAACAATGATTTCACCACTACATAATCCTGTTTGCATGACACCTGTATGGTCAACATGCCACTGAAGGTCTGTGTACTTTTGAGAAGTAACGTTAATACAAAATTCACTCGTAGTACCAACGACGGTAAGTGCAAGTCCGATACCTGCTGGTGATTTTAAGTCTGACGGGAGCGTCGTAGGGTAAGTTTCTGTTGATGCATTTGCAAGCTTCATTTTAGTACCTGCGGATTGCACGGTCTCTTTCATAAGTGCACCGGTGGCATTTTTTTGTATGCCATTGTAGGCGACCGTAATTACCGCGGCCAGGATTCCAATCACAACGATAACAACAAGAAGTTCTACAATTGTGAAGCCTCTGTTTAGTTTTGTTTTATTGTATGGGGTATTCATATTTTGCTACCTTGTGACTGTTATTGTTGACCAAGGACTGTAAATTCCTGGTGAAACGATTGATTTTAAACGAACTCTGTATTCATGTGTCGCACCTGTTGAAGCTGGGCGGCTATCAGACGATGTCCATGTGAGTGAGGTCGTCGTGAGCGGTTGTCTCCCACTGTAGGACGAGTTATATACATTGCCTGTTGAATAGTTGCCGCTTCCATCACTGTAACGTTGGTACCACGTACCGGCTGGTGATCGTGAGTTAATTTCGTAGTTAATATTATCGGGACTTCCAAATCCGGCCGGCGGTGCCCATATAAGGGCGAGGCTTGTCCAGCTACCATTCGGAGTCACAGTAAAGTTTATCGGTGCAGAGAGTCCAAACTCAGGCACACTGAGCGTGAATGTAGACCATGGACCATAAATTGCATCGTTTACGTTAGAGCGGACCCTAATTCGGTACTCGTGACTTGCACCTGTGTCTCTTGGAACGCTGTCACTTGATGTCCATGTGCGCGACAACATATTCAGGGGTGTATTTCCGCTGTAGCTGGTGTTGTTGTAGCTGGCAGTACTTGTATTGCCACTTCCGTCGCTATATCGCTGATACCAGGTACCGCCCGGTGATCGCGAGTTAATCTCGTAACGAGTATTTGCTGGTGAGGTGAACCCATTTGGTGCAGTCCAGCTCAGAACGATTCCGCTCCATGATGCATCCAAAGGAACTGCCTTAAAATCTCGAACTGTTCCCATGGTTGCTGTGGTGGGATTGTCGAGCGTCACTGTATACCAATCGCCAGCTACGCCACTTACTATGGCGCGCACGCGGTACTCGTAGGAAGGATTGGCGGTTGTCGGGCGTGTATCTAAAGATGTCCAGCGCAGGGTTGTTGTGTTCGAAGGCACGTTACCGCTATATGTTGTATTGTACGAATTGGAGGTTGCATAAGTTCCGCTTCCGTCTTGGTAGCGCTGATACCAAGTACCGCCCGCAATTCGTGAATGAACTTCATATTTTGCCGCGTTTGCTACAGCATCCCAATTTAGGTCAATGTACGACCACGATTCATCAGTCGATATTTTAAACCCACCGCCACTTCCGTTGATAGTAACCGCGCTTGTCACGACTGCATTCTGTGCTGCATTAGTAGTGTTCGTATTGTAGGATCCTATGATCGTTCCAGGAATCACGGCACCGCTACAAAGACCTTCACTAATCGTTTGTGTTTGATCGGCATGCCATTCGATATCGTTGTATGCGGTAGTTGTTGCATTTATACAAAACTTACCAGAATCGGCAACGGTAAGCGCAAGACCGATATTCTGGCCCACCTTGACACTGCTAGGGAGTGTGGTGGGGAAGCTATTTGTTTCAACATGTTCCACGAGCATGGCTGTAGTTGCGTTGCGCAACCCATCCTTAACGGTGTTGGTAAGAGCATTTTTCTTCACTCCATTAAAAGCAACAGTAATGACCGCAGCAAGGATTCCAATCACAACAATAACGACAAGGAGCTCTACGATAGTAAAGCCTGCGGAGCGATTGTTTCGAAGTGATATATTCATATATTTATTTTTTATAACTTACTGTGTATTGTACCAAATAATGCCGTTTTAGCATAAGCTTGATGTGCTTGCTAGGGTTGCTTAAACAGTGCTAGACTAAGACATGACTGAGTCGATATATAGCAACGACGTTTCTTCTGAAAAAGACCTTAATCCTGATATGGTGAGGGTCTTTTTTGATGATGGCGATTCTGTGGAGCTGCTGAGTGCGACGCGGTATAGTTTTGTTGACGAACGAAACAAACAAAATAACTATGATGAGTTTGATATGGCTGACGGATCAACACTCGTTCCAATAGATAGAATGACACCGCTTGTCGGGGATGAAGTGCTTATAGATCTGATGAACACGCTCGAGCCTGTGCCAGATGCGCTCGACGGACCTTACCTAAGAACGCGCGCTTCTGGTGAAAATTTTCGATTTCTTGAGGCGGTGAGAGGACTGGCGGCAAACGCTGATCGACTTGAAAGGCAGATGACTGTAAGTGAATCAGTCGATGCAGAACGGGCGGCGTATGATTTGCAGGCAGCGCTTCGTCACGAAAAAGAATTATGGCTTCCATTTGAAGCTGGACCAACAGCAGACGAACATATTGTGGGTAAAATCATTGTGGCTCGGCTCGCGCTTTTCATGTCCCAAAGTCCTTTCAATAGTTCACCGGGTATATACCCGATTATTTACAATTATAATGAAGGACATTTTACACCTGTGCCAGAACAATTACGTATGATACAACCGTGGTTGTATGTTCGTGTACAGAACGAAGATGAATAACTTTCTGTAATCTGTCCGCTAGACCTTGTATAGCATTCTGTGATGTTTATACTTAAACGTAAGATGCCACGAAAGATAAACATAGATCCGATAAAAACTTCGCTCGTAAAAACAGCTGGTGTTTTGATTCGTTCAAAGAAAAGTCCCGATGAATTACTGGGTGACTTGTTTCGTGATGTGCAGAATCAACGAATTTATGACGATGGTAAAACATTTGTTGATCTTGTGCCGAAGAAGCGAATTAATTCGATTCAGGAAGAATATAAACTTCTTAAAAAAGATCCGCTGTTTGATTTGCGCGAATTTGTCGGGCGGCACTTTTATGACCTTTCAACTACTGTGCATAAAAAAGAGCCTTTTGTTGTAAACGAGAACGACACAATCGAAACACATATTAGTCGACTTTGGACGCACCTCGAACGACGCAATCGAATCGACCGCGGATCACTAGGCGCACTGCCACATGCATATATTGTGCCGGGTGGGCGATTTAGCGAGCAGTTCTATTGGGACTCATATTTTATTATGGTAGGACTTGCGGCTGAAGGTAAATGGACGTTGATCGAAGGAATGGTCAAGAACTACGCGTACATGATTCGCAAGTATGGGTTTATTCCAACGGCAAACCGAACGTATTTCTTGAGTCGTTCCCAGCCGCCATTCTTTGCCTTGATGGTGCAACTACTCGCACAGCATAAAGGCAAAAAAGTACTGCGTGATTACTTGCCATTATTACTCACCGAGTATCGCTTCTGGATGAAGGGCCGCATCAAGCTGAAAGATGCTGAGCACTTTGCGTATCGACGAGTTGTGCAGATGCCAACCGGTGCACTTTTGAATCGTTACTATGACAATAAACTAACGCCTCGACCAGAATCACTTCTCGAAGATACTGAAACGGCTTCTATTTCTGCAACACGTATTCCTGCGCGTTTGTTTTTGCATCTTCGTGCCGCTGCAGAATCTGGCTGGGACTTTAGCTCACGATGGTTTAGGAATCCTGACGACATCAAGACGATTCACACGGCTGATATTATTCCGATTGATTTAAATGCACTGCTGTATACGCTAGAAGAAACAATTGCGGATGCAACAAATTCAGTACTACACCCAGTGACTGTTAGAAGGTATCGAAAACGAGCTGCCCAACGCAAAGAGGCAATCGATCAATATCTTTGGAGTGATAAGGATGGATTTTATATGGATTACAATTTCCATCACGGTCGTTCAACGAAAGCATTTAGTTTGGCTGCGGCATTCCCTTTGTTTACTGGAATCGCATCAAAAGAACAGGCCGCAAAAGTTGCTGAAAAATTGAAAGATGAATTCTTGAAACCAGGCGGACTTGTCACAACTTTGCATGGCAATGGCCAACAATGGGATAGTCCAAATGGATGGGCGCCGCTTCAGTGGGTTGCCGTTGAAGGGCTTCGACGCTATGGCTACGATGAACTCGCAGATGAAGTGACAGTGCGTTGGATGAAGTTAGTTGAAAAAGTCTACAAAGACTCGCATCGATTGGTTGAAAAATATAACGTTGTTGAAGGTGATGGCCTTGGGGGTGGTGGAGAATATGCGCTACAAGATGGGTTTGGTTGGACGAATGGCGTGTACTTAGCCATGAAGAAGCAGCAAACTAAAGATCTTTAAGCAGCTCCATTCGTCGTTCCCCCAGGAATGTTCCTATTGTGTCATTCCAAATACGCTCATCAGCGAGTGTCTCGTCGGTATCTCTTAATACAACTGGATCAAGTTGTTTCATTACCGGCTTAAATAGTGACAATGGTGGGAGTTCGAACTTATGAATAAGTGTTGCATCGTGTGTGTCATGAAACCGTTGTAATGCGTTCACGGAATAAATTTCGATCTTTGAAAAGTCAGGCAACGTACTCGCAATAAGTGTTGCGTCATTATCGATAAGCCCATCACCCATCATGACACCGCGGCATATTCCGCAAGGATGGAGTGTATGCGTATCTTTGCCACTTTGTTTATCTGCTTGCGTTTCACCAACTACGACGATCATGCTGACTATATCCGCGTGACGGTCGTGGGCTTTTTGTAAAGCAGTTTGCTCGGCATGCACATTCATGCTTGATTCTTCGTCGCGCTTAACGTTTACGCCGGTCATAATTTGATGCCTTGAAGGAAAAAAGCTTAACCCAACAACTGCTGCACCAACTTTGAAATCACGGTACGATACTGCAATTTCTTGTGCCTCACGGGCACGGTGCATCGCGAAAATAAGGTTTACTGGAGTCAGGCTCAATGCGAGATGCTCGCGAGTATATTCTGGGGTAAGAAAAGACGTGGAAGGGAGTGCGTCAGTGCCCGGAAGACGGCTCAAGAGTTCTTGCATTTTTTGAGTTACATTCACCTCTGACATAGTGAGCTTATTTAATATATAAAGTCACGATACTGCAAGCACGAGGGGATTGAACTAACGTGCAATAGTAACAGTTGTCCAAGGTCCGTATACGTTCGCGATATTGTATGAGATTCCACGGATTCGATAATCGTAGGTTTGTCCTACCGGTGGAATATTGCCTGTCCATGTTAACGATGTCGTTGATTGAGGTATTTGTCCTGAAATACCTTCGTATCCAGGAGTGACTGAGAATTGAGGTGACCAGCCGTCGGTACCGTCTGATATACGACGAATCAACCAACTTGAACTTGCACCTTCGCGGGATTGAATCTCATACTTACCTTGAGGAATGGAGGAGATATTCCCACTCCATGCAAGTGTTATGTTTGTGTATCCTGCATTTGGCGTCACTGTAAACGTGTTTACTGAAGGGAGGCTACTATTTGCTGGTGGGGTGAGCGTAATGTTAGTCCAGGGACCAAATACTCCGGCGAGTGTTGAAGATCGGATACGAATTCTGAATTCATATGATTGCCCCGATGTTCTTGGGATACCTCCTCCACCATTCCAAGTGAGGGAGGTTGTTGTTGTCGGAAGTTGCCCGGTGGTTGCTTCATATCCAGAAACTCCAGCATTTGATACTGCCCAGCCATCGACACCATCAGAAGATCTTCTGATCATCCAAGGCTCAGATGAGTCAGGGCGTGTATTGATTTCATATGCCGCTCCAGGAACAGAGGCTGTATTCGCTGACCACGCAAGTACAAGACTATTCCAGTTAGCATTAGGTGTTGCGGTGAAGCTTGTAACTGCAGCAAGATTATTATTTGATGTGGCAGATAATAGCGCGGTAAACCATGTGCCTGATGGTGTACTGCCATTGTAAGGCCTCAAGCGATATTCGTATGTTTGACCTGATGCTGTTGGGATTGATCCAGTCCAAGTAAGTGAGGTTGTATTCGAAGGTATTTGTCCTGATGCAGCAGCATAGCCTGGATCTGAGGCGTTTGATACAGCCCATCCATCACTACCATCCGAGGTTCGTCGAATCATCCACGTATCACTTGAACTTGTGCGAGTTTGAATTTCGTATTTACTTGCACCTGAAACTGCGTTCCAGCTTAATGTGATATTTTTCCAGTTATCATTCGTTACAACTTTGAATCCGCCGCCATCACCAATAGCGGTACCAACGCTTGTGGTTGCGGTTACAGGGCCACTTCCGCCACCAGCATTTGTATTGTATGTCCCAACAATACTGCCTGTAATGACACTTCCTGTACATAAGCCTTCTTTGACGCCGTCTTGTGGTGAACTATGCCATGCAACGTCGTTATATTTTATGTGTGTCGCATTAATACAGAATGTTTTTGGATCAGTGACTGTTGTGAGTGCGAGGCCGATGTCGTTTGAGACTTTTACTGTAGAAGGGAAGGTTGATCCATACGTTTCAGTCTCGATATTAGCAGCCATTAATAGTGAGTGCGCCTTTTTTACAGAATCTTTTACAAGTGCAACGCTGGCATTTTTAGTGACGCCATTATAGGCAACTGTAATAACCGCAGCTAAGATTCCAATCACAACAATGACAACTAAAAGCTCTACGATTGTAAAGCCAGTACGGGTGATATTTTTTGAGTTGTATGTCATGTTTATTTTTTGTTGTTTAATACATTAATTGTAACAGGTTATGGTTTAAAAAATCTTTTCATCCTTTAGTTCATCGGGCAAAAATCCTTTAACGTGTTTGAAGTCAGCTTCCCATTTGTATCCCTTGCCGTATTCCAAATCCTTCATAAGTTTTGTCGGTGCGTTACGGAGCTGAAGTGGCACAGGTGCATCATTAAAGTGTTTCGCAAGTGCCTGTGCACGATGCATCGCATCAGTCGTCTGTCGTGACTTTTCACTTTTGGCGAGCGCGGTTGCGACGTGGAAGAGGATGTAGCTTGATTCGGGCATGCCGATACGTTCGACTGCTTGGAACGCATTAAGTGCTAAACCGAGGGCACCGTTACCAGCGAGGCCAATATCTTCTGACGCAAAGATCACCATGCGACGTGCGATGAATTTCGGATCTTCGCCAGCGTCAATCATGCGCGCCAAATAATAGAGCGTCGCGTCAACGTTGCTGCCGCGCATACTTTTGATAAATGCAGAAATGACGTTGTAATGCATGTCGCCTTTTTTATCGTAGCCAGGGAGTCGTTTTTGGGCAGCAGTTTTAACGACTTCGACCGTAACTTTTTTCGCCATTCCAAATGCTAGCTCTAGATTACCTAGTGCAACACGGGCATCACCACCTGAAAGCTCGGCGATATAGTCAATTGATTTTGCATCGATCCGGGCTGAAGTTTTTTCAAGTTTGACTGCGCGTTTGAGAATCGCGATGACTTCTGGTTTTGCGAGAGGATCAAGTACCAGGACGCGTGTTCGGCTGAGTAGCGGAGTGATCACCTCGAAACTTGGATTTTCAGTTGTCGCACCGATGAGGGTAATGAGCCCAGACTCAACGTGAGGTAGGAATGCATCTTGCTGCGCTTTATTAAAACGGTGGATCTCGTCTACGAACAGAATCGTACGAAGCTGCAGGTTCCAGTTTTGACGCGCGTGCTCAACAATGCGTTCTACGTCTTTTTTACCGCTTGTTACAGCGGAAATTTCAATAAACTCGGCATTTACTTCTTTTGCGATGATTCGAGCAAGTGTCGTTTTGCCACTTCCGGGAGGCCCCCACAAGATAAGACTGACCGGTTCACGGTTTTTCACGATCTGTTTGAGGATTTCCTGGTCACCCAATAGATGTGTCTGACCGATGACATCTTCGAGGGTTTCGGGCCGCATTCTTTCTGCAAGTGGTACTCGCTGCATAGTCTCATTATACTCTGTAACCTCGTGGTCTTTTAGCATATAATGAAGGACATATGAAAGTCCTTGTTAACGGGCAATTAGTCGAATACAAAAAAGAAGGTAAAGGGAAGGCCATTCTCTTGCTGCATGGGTGGGGTGATTCACTCAGCACTTTTGATGGGCTCGCTACATACTTGGTTGAAAAAGGTTTCGAAGTGATTCGTTTTGATTTTCCTGGATTTGGTGGAAGCCCGGCACCAACACATACATGGAATGTTGCCGATTATGCGCGCCTTACAAGTGAACTACTCACAAAGCTAAAAAAGACTGAATTTCATGCTGTTATTGGACACTCCTTTGGCGGCCGGGTAATTATAAAAAGTTTTGCCCACCAGCTTCTACGCACCGAAAAAGTTGTATTGATTGGTGCTGCTGGTATTAAACCCGCAAAAACATTAAAGAAACGAGCCTTTAAGGTCGTGGCAAAAGTGGGGAAGGTAGCGACTTCGTTCCCCGGATTAAGCCAATTGCGTAAAGGGCTTCGAACAAAATTATATTCTGCTGCGGGAAGTACCGATTATTTGTTGGCGGGTGAGATGCAAAAGATCTTTCTGCTGACAATTAACGAGGATTTATTACCTGATGTATCATCAATTAATGTACCGACATTGTTGATATGGGGTCAGGAAGATTACGAGACACCAGTAAAGGACGGCATTGCTATGGAGTCGCGTATTAAAGACTCTCGACTAGTTGTTGTTCCTGAAACAGGACACTTTGTCTTTAAGGATGACTTTACGGCTGTAAAGAAGGAATTGGAGCTATTTCTATGATCCTTTCCTACTGGACACGTTATATACTGCGCTATCCAAAAGTTTTGTTGTATATGCTCCAAGATACCGAGTATCGTTTTACGCGGTATGCAAAATGGTATAACCGGACAAGTGATTTTCGTGCTGTCATAAAGCGTCGTCAACTGGATATGACAAAAAAAGTTAGATTGCTTTTATTAGCACTGCGATTGATTGACTTTGTTATTATCGTCGCTGTGCTTGCTGGTGTGTACTTCTTCGTGACGACACAGGTAGTTTGGTGGCTGGTGGGTGGAATTACGCTGTTGATCTTGAAGCCGTCTATTTTAGCGTATGGGATTCTTATACCCTTGGTTATTGGACTGGTTTTCATTCAAAAGCCACGTGAACGGATGATAATCAAGAACGCGAAAACAACTTTAACAAAACACTCCGCTACACGTATCGCGATTGTCGGAAGCTTTGGGAAAACAACTGCGAAAGAAATACTACTCGCAGTTATTGGTGAAGGTAAGAAAGTTGCTGCCACTCCGGGTAATATGAACACTGCAATCGGGATTAGTCGATTTGCAGCGAAGCTTTCGGGGGATGAAGAAGTATTGATCTTCGAACTCGGAGAAGAGAAGGTGGGTGATGTACGGTACTTATCCGGTCTTGCTCATCCTGAGTACGCTATTATGACAGGTATTAATGAAGCGCATCTTGAATCATTCAAGACGCTCGAACGAACCGTCGGAACAATTTTTGAAATCAGCGAGTTTGTCACAAAAGGCAAGCTGTACATAAATGACGAGAGTGCACTTGTGCACGAGAAAGTAATGCCAGGTGACCTCGCTTTTACTCAAGAAGGTCTGGGTGGTTGGAAAGTCTCTGATGCAAAAACGAGTGTGAAGGGCACGACCTTTACGCTTACGAAAGATGACATTTCAATTCATGCCGAGACCGCACTGATCGGTCTTCATACGGTTGGTGTCACCGTGGCTGGGATTGTACTCGCGTATGAACTCGGTATTTCTGCGCCGCAGATTGAATCTGGACTCCGTAAAGTAACACCGTTTGAACATCGTATGCAACCACGACTTTTGCATGGCGCCTGGGTAATTGACGACACATATAACGGCAATAGTGACGGCGTTCGGGTTGGACTTGAATTTCTAAAAAATACTGACGCTACACGTCGCGTGTATGTGACACCAGGCCTCGTTGAACAAGGTGATAAAACACAGAACGTGCACGAAAAAATTGGTGAGCAAGCCGCAGTAAGTGCTGATGTAGTCGTACTGATGAAAAACTCGGTTACTGAATATATAAAGTCAGGTCTGGCAGAACAGCATTTCACTGGTGAGTTAATTGAAATCGATAGTCCACTTGAATTCTATACGCACTTGGATCAGTTCGTCGCTGCTGGTGACGTTGTCCTGATGCAAAATGACTGGACCGATAATTATCGTTAGCCTGTTATAATAAGTCTTATGAAAAAAACCGTTGCGGTATTCTTTGGGGGTAAATCACCCGAACACGACATTTCTATTATTACGGCGCTCTCGTCCGTCATTAAGCCACTTGAACTGACGAAAAAGTACACCGTCGTACCTGTGTATATTACGAAAAATGGTAAATGGGTAAGTGGTGATATTTTCAAAAATATCGAAATATATCGGACAAAGAAAATTGATGAGATTGCATCGAAAACGAAAGCATCACAGATTACTTTTGATGGCGGATTCGCAATTAACAAGCAGCGAATAGACGTCGCTTTTCCTGCAATGCATGGCGCATATGGTGAAGATGGTTCACTAATGGGACTGTTGCGAATGGCTGGTATTCCGTTTGTTGGTGCGGATATGGATGCAAGTGTGATTGCGATGGACAAAGTTCTCGCGAAGCAAATTGCGTTCTCAAATAATATTCCTGTTTCAAAGTTCACGTTTCTGACAGGCGAGGATGTTGCCTCAGGCCTAGATGGCCAAGTCGATCGTATTATGAATGAACTTTCATTCCCTTTATTTGTGAAGCCGGCTCACCTGGGCTCGAGTATCGGTATTAGTAAAGTAGCAGATAAGGATGAACTTGCGAATGCGCTCGAAGTCGCCGCATATTATGACGAAAAGATCATTGTTGAAGAAGGTGTCGAAAATCTCATTGAAGTAACCGTTCCTATGATGGGAAATGACATTTTAACAGCTGCGCTTATCGAGCGACCTTTGACTCAATCGGATGACTTCTTTGACTTTAATACGAAATATATTAACGGTGGCGGCAAAAAAAGTGGAGGAAAGCAGTCTGGTGCACAGGGTTATAGTGAACTCCCTGCAAAACTCCCCGGCGACTTATCTGAGCGCTCTCTGGCTGTCGCAGCGGCTGTGTATAAGGCGATAGGCGCGACTGGCATGTCACGCATCGACCTTCTTATAGATAGTGTGACGGACACCGTTTATTTCAACGAAGTAAATCCACTACCAGGAAGTCTGTATAGTCATAACTGGCGCATGGCAGGAATTTCGCCAATGCAGCTTGTTGAAAAGTTCATTGTTCTTGCCGAAGATCGCTTCGAGGCTAAGCAAAAGCTAAACTCTACTTTCAGCTCAAATTTCCTCGAACAGTTTTAACTGCTACAATAAGTATATAAACAGGGAGTACTCATGGGACTAATTTGGACCTTAATCATAATTGTTGGAATCTTTATCTTGTCAGGATTAAAGGTGGTCAACCAATACCAACGTGGAATCGTTTTAACGCTCGGTAAATTTACCGGTGTTCGTCAACCAGGACTTCGTGTGATCATCCCAATCTTTCAAAAGATGAGTCGGGTTGATGTTCGTTCGACGCCTATTGATGTACCAAAGCAGGAAATCATTACGAAAGATAACGTAACCGCTGGAATCGACGCGATTGTCTACTTCCGTGTCGTTGATCCTGCGAAAGCGGTTTTGGAGACAACGAACTACGTCTATGCGACCAGCCAGTTTGCTCAAGCTGCACTTCGTGATGTGACAGGTAACTTTGAACTCGACGAACTACTACAGAAACGTGAAGAAATTAGTGAACGCATTAAAGAAATTGTTGACGCCGAGACCAGCAAATGGGGAATCGACATCGAGAACGTCAAAATGCAAAACATTGAACTTCCACAAGACATGAAGCGTGCGATGGCGAAACAAGCCGAAGCTGAGCGTGAACGTCGCGCGAATATTATTGGTGCCGATGGTGAAAAGCTTGCTGCGCAAAACCTTGCAGATGCAGCCGCCATCTTTGCAAAGGTACCAGGTGCATTGAACCTGCGTACACTTGGTACACTCGAACGTATTAGTACTGAACCAAGCCAAAAGACAATGATGCTCTTCCCGGTTGAACTCATTGATGCCCTTCGTGGAGCTTCAACGATTATCAATCCCGAAAAGAAATAGAGCAACCTTGCTCAAATAAAAAACCCGATCGTAATGATCGGGTATTTTATTTGGTGGCTCCTCCCAGACTCGAACTGGGGACACGCGGATCTTCAATCCGCTGCTCTACCAGCTGAGCTAAAGAGCCATAGGTGGTATTACCTCAATGATTATAGATGAAAAGCCGTTTCATGACAATATGCTGAAGGGGGTGTATACTCAACTTAACTATGGTGGGTCATACTGAACCAACTCATACACCTGCAAAACCCGGGCACATGCCTGGCTTTACAATCGTTGAGCTTCTGGTTGTGATTGTCGTGATTGGGGTATTGTCGGCGTTAATCATTGCGGCATTTAATGGAGTGCAGGCACGAGCCCGTGATGCTCAAATGAAGACGGACCTATCTTCGGTCTATAAAAAACTCATGGTTGATAAGGCACTCGGCACTGATTTCCCTTCATCGCTATCAGTTGCCGACGGCGGTAAGGGTATTGCTCCATCAAGCGGTGGGTCATATCAATATACTGTTAATAACAGTGTGTCACCGGCGACGTTTTGTGTATCATTTGTAAAAAATGGGTCAGCTTTTTATATAAATGAGAATAATCAAGTGGTATCTGGTGTGTGTCCGGGTCATAGCTTGACTGGGTATATGGCGCCAACAATGACCGGCTACTCAGATTTCTCACCAAATAGCGGCACAGGGTATATGGATATTACTCCAAGTACATCAATCCCTGACGGATCATGGATGATTGTTGTTATTACATACGTTGACGATGTATATCCAAGCATGCCGGCTGGTTGGACGACGTTACTCCCTCGAAATAGTGCAGGAACGATGCGCAATTCAGTCTTTGCAAAGATAAAGACGAGCAGTGATACATTCCCAACACAAATTACGATTGCGTCTAGTTCGGCTAGCGCAAACGGTGTCCTTTTCTGGGGTGATGGGGCAGGTCCGGTAAGCAGCTGGATTTTTGGACCGCGACTTGTACGTGATGGATCTACTGCGGGACAGTTCAAGACCGATGCGTTGTCTATCACAACAACCGTTCCGCAAAGTCTTATCCTGGCATTAAGCAACGAACGTACCACTGCGAATGAAACAGATATATCATCGATAGTAAACGCAACAAAATGGTTCTTCATTCCACAGATTGGATCGACCAAGATACAAACAATCACAGTGAGTAGTTTTGTTCAGGTGAATCCAGGGGCGACACCAGTTGTTACGGTGACCTATCCTAACTCCCAAATCAACAATGGGCTTGGTATACAAATTGCACTTCCACCCCGATAAACCTTGTAAAATACCCCCTATATCCGTATAATTCATTGAGTATGCGGGTGTAGCTCAGCTGTTAGAGCGCATCCTTGCCAAGGATGAGGCCCAGGGTTAGAGTCCCTGTACCCGCACCAATTTAGAGTATCCCTCATTATGTTAGCCCCTGTGACAGATTGAGTAAATCCGCCGATCGGTACATCGATCGGCTTTTTGTTTGTCCTGACACTATTTACCCTTTAGGAATTCACCTCTGTTGTCGGGTTTTGGTTGTGTCGCCTACAACGCGACCGGTACAGCTTTTTCGCAATTTTGGAAACAGGGGTGGAATTTACCGGTGCTGTTGTGTAGATCGCAACACCAAAGTTTTGCTTTAGCTTGCAAAGTTCTGAGTTGGTGTCACAATCAGGGCATGAAGGTACTACTTAAATAGCCTATGGACGCCAATCCATTTCGCGACGAAGCCACCGTTGACCTCGTTAGAGTACGCGTCGATGGCGCCGTGCTTCATGTGCTCACTCGGGAAAGTAGCTCGAAGGAGTTCAAGGAATCATTTCGAATGGCCTCGCTTGGTCTGTACGCCCGCACCATGGCAGCGTTCGCCAACGCGCGTGGCGGTTACATCATTTTCGGGGTCACTGACAATCCCAGGGTTGCTATAGGACTCGATGCAGCGGGTCGGCGTGCATTTGACAACATGGATCAGGCTCGTTTCACTGCTGGTTTGAATGACATTTTTTCTCCTGAGCTTCATTGGCAGCTCGATCTCATCGAACTGCAGGGCGTGACGCTCGGATGTATATATACGTATGAGTCGAGTACCAAGCCGATTGTGGCGAAAAAAAGCTATCAGCTCGAGGGCGCAAACCTGGTAGAGGGTGACATCGTCTACCGCTACAACTCTCGGACCGAGCGCGCAAAGTACCCGGAAGTTCGGGCAATGCTCGATGAAGCCAAGACCAAAGAGCAGCGAGCAATGATGGCTCACATCAACGAGATTATTAAGGCAGGAGCGGCAAATGCTGCAGTTCTGGATTTTGGTCAGAGCACGCTTCAGGGGCCTACCGGACAAAAGGTTCTCATCGACAAAGAGTTGCTGAAGCAAATTTCGTTCATCCGGGAAGGTGAGTTCAACGAGGTCACGGGCGCGCCCACGCTTCGCTTGATGGGCGAAGTGGTTCCTGCAACAACACTCGCAATCGGTCCGGAGCGAATCGTGAGAACCGCTCTGAGTACTGAGGATGTGATCACTGATTTCCTTGATCAGACACATATAGGCAGCCCTGAAGAATATGTACGACAGGCAACAAGCGGAAACACTTCGTTTCTCCCGGTGCACTACTACCGCTCAGCAGCGGGTCTGAGTCATGATCAGCTGATCGCACTCATCGCGAACGAGACGACGAGGTCCCAGACAAAGCAGAAGCTGCTTGACCGACTCAGGTCGCAAGATGCTATGAAAGTGCGCGAGCCATCAGCCGCGACTCAATACCCGTCCACTGTTGCCCGCCGCGGGTACTACGATCAACTACTGGCTGGTGGCCTAGACGACATTGAGCTCAACGATGGAAACGAAGCGCAGTACTTTCTTGAAGCGATCAAGTCACTCGAGGACGAACAGATCCAGCCGATTTTCGTTCCACTGTTAGAGCTTGTTAGGGAATGCTTTGACATCTACTACGGCACGAACGCGAGAGTCGCAGATAATCTACGCCGCGCCGTATGCCGTATCGATTTCGCAATGTACGGGCTGGACGAGACCAATTAGACGGTGACTCGCATCCCGATCCTTCACTACCTCGGCCGTCGCGACCTCCTCTGTATCTGCTGGCACTACGTCCAAGTGATCTATACCTTGCTTCCGCCCGACGCTCAGGCTGACCTCCATCGCTTTTACGCCCCGAGTAAGAAGCTCACCGACGACGAGTTCCTGGCGCACATGAAGCTTGCCGTTGCGAAGGACCCCTCGCTCCCGCATCGTGCCGGCAAGCACTACAAGAAGATCTTCGACGTGTTCAAGCGTCACGCTGATGTGGTGGGGAAAATGGAATGGGAGCTTATCCGCCGCCGCATCACGATCGAGCAGCGCCACATCATGAAAGATCCATCGCAAACAGGGACAGGCAAGCACCGTGTCGTTGTCTATGCAGTGATGCGACCCGAAGTCGACATTCAGCTGCTTGCGAAAGCGCTTTTGCAACTCGCTCGCGACGAGGACAAGAAGTCACGAGGCGAGCCGATTGACGATGACCTGGTTGCTTGATCTGCTCATGCTTGCAAGATCCGGAGCAATGCTTCATCAGATCGAAGTAAAAGGTCTGTCATGCGATTCATTGACAGCCTCATGTGAATAACTGTTGACAGATCGGGTGGTTTGGCGCTTACTAAAGGCAATGGAACGAATCCCATCAAGAGTCCAATCTGGTGAACAGCATCAACCCCTATCTGAGCGGGTACCTCGCGAATCGTCTCCATCAAGTCTGATGGGACGACATGGGCTGAGTGCATGCGCTGAGCAACGTGAAACTCCAAGAGCAACTCAAGGTCTGGGAGCACTTGATGCTTTCGTTGAGTCCGGTGCGCTCTCTGCATCACAAGCAGAAGCTATCCGTATTTACAAACAACCATCGAAGCGACGTCTCTTTGTGGTACCTGGTGTTGAGGGTGTGACACTGTCGATAGACCACGTGCGAAATCTTCGCCCAGCACGCTAGCTCGATTGGTTGTCGCCTTTAATTGCAGGTCGGGCTCCTTTTATGCCAAGAATTTCTTGACGGTCTTCGGATCTCTTCCGATCTTCGATCCAATTGCATTCCACGACAGCCCCTCGGACAAAAGTTGGCGAGCCCAAGCGATCTCATCCTTATTCATCGCCGTCTTGCCAACTGAAACGCCCTGACTCTTGAGGAGCGATGCGATCGTATTGCGATGCACTCCGTACTTTGTGGCGAGTGTGTAGATCGAACCGCCACCAGCTTCGTAATCGCCAACCAGCTCAGAGATGTTCGTCGCGGAGAGTCGTCGAGCACGCCTCACCGGACCTGGTATTTCAGAAGGGTTATAGTCCTGTCGCAATAACTCCCCGAACTCGGTGCTGTCTACAATTCTGATCAGCTTTTTACAGGGGTCAGATAGGTTGTAGAGCATTCGCTTTAGGAGCACCAAAAGGGAATCTTGAGACACTTCGGTGTCTTTTTTCTTTGGCTGTAAGGAGATAAGTGGACTGATTTGAGGGGTGTAAACTATTCCGTGAGCGTTTATATAAAAACCTGCAGGAAAAATGACTTCTTTACACATCAATCTATCCTCGTGTGAGAGCTCAAGGAACTTGCTCCCTAAGTTATCTATGAAGGCGAACGCAAACCGCAAGAAATGGTCTTTGTTGCCATCCATACCTTCTTTTAATGTGGATAGCTCATCTTCAGTGTAAGCGATTTCCTTTTTGTTACTTTCAATCACAGCCATAATTTCGTCTTTAATACGTGCGTTCGAGGGTTCAATAGCTGCAATTACACGGTTGCTGATGTCTTCGTTTAGTCGAACAATTTTTTGCGACAGACGGTTAACTGATTGCTTTGTTTGAGCTTCTTGCTGCTTCCAAACCGTATCAAGAGACTTGAGGAAATCGTCATATCCCTCCTCGGACATCACTGGTGTTGAGTTCAATTCGGGACTGGTTATGGGTCAGCTTGAAATCCTTACAGCTAGCTATACGGGGAAGAAAACTAATAGCGTATGGTCATTTGGTAAAGAAAATAGCGCATACGAAATGTCAAACGTATTGCCATTCAGCAACGACTTTTACAAAAAAACCCGTGTACAAATAGAGTGGCTAAAAAAGAAGGTGCAAGAAGCAAAGCTATCCTCAAGGACGGCATCGTATAGCGCTACGGATGACTTGAAGAATCTCGCACACTTACATAACACGGGCGTTCTGTCAGATACTGAATTTGAAGAAGCAAAATCCAGAATAATCGCTAAACTATAATAATAAAGAATAGCTAAGGATATTCTGTTAAAGGGCGTTAAAAAAGCGTAACATACAGTTATAGGCATAGAGGTGTGAAATGACGTATTTAACGGAATTAGAAGAAGCGATAGGTCAAATAGTTGCCGATGAGAAGGTGCTTCTTGAAGAGTCTAAAAATATAATAGGGTTGATGAGAATTAACGGATATATCAAACAGAAAACCGTATTTAGAATGGATATATATAGTGCGATGTACCAACGAATCGCTGGAATAATTTCTTTAACTGAATCCAAGCAAACAAACGCCGCAAATATAATGTTACGTTCGATATGGGAGCTTCTTGCTACACATAGTTTTGTGGGTATGCATACTGGTAATAAGTATCTTGAAATACTAAAAGCAATTGATGCTCAGGGTACAAAAAAACAATGGAGAGCTATACAGACTCTGCGAGCAAACTATCCGAATTCAAATACTTGGGAAGAGCAATGGTCTGACCAAGTTATTCAGGACAGAATTGATTGGGCGGAAAGACGGCTGGCAAGCTTCAGGCTCAAGAATCCAAATGTAAATATCAATAGTTACGAAAGAATACTTGACCGCCTTAAGGCAATTGACGATTACAATCTTAATAAATATCCAAACTATAAGAATCTTCTACAGATGGATTATAGAACGGTGTACTCTTTGTTGTCTGATGATGTTCATTCATCACTGTACGGTTTAACCGAGAACTCACGTCTTACGCAAACTGGACTACAAGTACGTTTAGATAAATTTGACTTAGATACGTTAAGAAATATTACGACATCCTATAATATGTTACTTGATTTTACTGCTTTCCTATCAAGGCACTATAGATTAGGTCAGGGCTCGGCGATTAAAATATTTAGGGATACTGAAAAACAACACCATCAGGTTTATAAATCATTTGAAGCTAGGCGTGAAGACGGAATGAGAAATAATGTTCCGCAAGCTCAATGGTAGGTAATGATGAAACTCATACATAGTCTATTCTTATTTATAAAGAGGTGGCTTTATAATAGAAAAATGAAGAAAGATTTTGGGGACAGTCTGAAAAATATATCTGATTTCTATAAGCAGTATAGTCTCGATGATATTTTCAAAAGCCTATATATTCTTGGGTCTTACCCGTTAAATAACGGTTCTCCAATTCAGCATAATTTTCAATACGAAGCACTTAGGGGGATGAAGGAAGGTGACTTTAAGAAAGAAAATCAAATCAAGGATTATAAGGACTTTGCTAGTTTTAGCGAAGAGCTCCATAGTTTAACTCCCGCCTTTCCTATGCTCGAAGACTACTCTCCTCCTATTGATTGGGGCGATACTAGATATTACTTTGATAATGAACTTGAGTATCTAATCTGGGGTGTTGACGGTAACTCTTATGACCAGATAAGTGAATTTGAAATAATTTTTACTGACAACGAAGAGCAATATAGCCAACGAACGGGCAGGTCTCCAAGCCAAGAATTAATCGAGCTTTTGAAACTCCACAGTAGTCTAAAGATTAATATCAATACAGGTATAGACGAGTACCCTGAATACGTTGAGCCTGGGTATTTTGAAGTACCTAATAGGTCTTTTTGGCAGGATATGATAGGTTTTCTGTATGAGTATTATGAAGGTTCTTTTCCTAGTCTCGTGGCTTCTCACACAATTGAGATTGAGGATATATTTCAGTCAAAGTCTAATGAAAAAAAATTCTATAAAGAACTTGAAGAGGGCTCTCCTATATCTTCCTTATTCGTAAGGTCTAACGGTAAATATTATCCACTCTTGCTTAGGTATAGTATTGAAAATCTAGTTAGGAGTTGGCAAAGAGAGTTTTCCAAATACCATAATCAAGAAGATTTTTTTAAGAAACCAACAAATGCGCAAAGAAGTATTTCGGTCGGACTCTCGATGTATCTAAATGGAAGATTTGGGAAAAGTTCGCACCCGCTTCCTGTTTTGATGGAAGGTGATAAACCTGGCAAGACAATGCTGGTATCTTTATCGTTTATTGAAAATACAGTACTTGGTGTCGTGTCACCCAGTCCCTCTACGAGTGTTAAAGATTTAGAAAAAGAAATCTATGAACTTGCAACGTCTACGATGACGGCTTTGCAGAAGTTCAAAACTGAAAATCCAAAATTCTTTTTGCCAACCAAGAGTAGTATCGTTGAGTTACAACCAAAAGATGAACGAATTGAGTATGATATTAAGCTCATTGTAGTTATACCTATTCAGTCAGGATTAGCCTTTAGGGTAAAGCTTCCGCGGATTGATGGGGTTGAGTACATTCGACTAAGTGAGTTTCTATCTATTGCAGACGAGATTGATGACGAAGAGGATTTGCTGAGGTTTTTAGACTATAAAGAACAGGACAATATATTTTATACAGACCTAATTGATGCGTTCGGGTCGTATAAGGATTCAAGCGGAACACTAGTCGCAGGTGCTGATGATTTTAATATGGCTGTAATAACGCCAACTTGGGGTACTTCATACAGATTCAAGAGTTTAAGTGATTTTTGGAGTCTATACCCGAATATAGAAATATTGGATGACCCAAGAGGTTGGAAGATAACGAAAGAAACCGAAACTAGGTTACGATTTGTTAAGAAGTCGCTTTTTCATTCAATGATTTATTCGAAGTATGGCGATACTCACTTTTTGCAATCATCACCCTTTAGTAAACAGGAGTATGAAGTTGGTGCAGTGAGTAACTTACTGATGGAAAGTCTTGAAGATACACTATCGCGTGTCAGTGACGTTATAGAAAAAATGCCTATTTTTCAATATGGCTATAGAATTGAAGTTCATTATTTCCCTTCGGATTTTTTAAGTGATGAGGACTTTAAGCATTTACTACATCTTGCAACAAATGGTGAAAAATGGGCGATGGACTCGGGTAAGTATAGACATATGGATAATGGAGTCAGGGTTGTATATGATTATGATTTAGTTACGAAACTCCTTAGAGAAAATAAGGATAACACTCTTGAGCTTCAACTAGCAAAGGATGTCCTTATTAAACTAAATGAACTCCAACCTCACGCCGATACACTTGCAGCTGCGATTAAGGCAATTGATAAGTTGGCTGGTAAGCCGAGGTTTACTCAAATTGCTATTGAGAAAGAGGCATCTCACCCTCAGCATTCGACTACTATTTCACCGACTGAAATAGAAAACAAACGTGCTCGAAAAATTACTGCTCGAGCGGTAAAAGACATTAACCAGAAAGCTGGTAAGTACATTGGAGATGAAGCACATAAGATTACAAATCAAATTATTACGTCACTTAGGCTCAATATTGAAGAGGAAATGTCTAAGTTCTCATATGATAAATCTATCAAAGATTTAGTTGGTGTGATTGATGCGGAAATTGCGAAATACAATTACAAGAGGCTTTCGATAGTCTCAAGTTTACAGCACGATGTTGATTATGCGAGAGAAGAAAACTTATCCGAAAATAAACGTCAGTTCTTATTACAGCATCGAAATAATAGGTACTTATTAGAAAAGTTTGTAAGCTTACGTCCTACTGGGTCAATTAAGTTGAAGGATTCAGACATACGCAACTTGATGGCTATGGTTGATGAAATTGTTGGCGCTTATTACGTTAGTGATGCACTGCATTATGACGTATATCAACCTTCACTTGAAGTTTTTGATGATTATCAACTTAGTGTACTTTATGCAAAAGATGTTCTTGCACATCAAAACGAGTTTAACAAAAAGCAGTCTCAATATAGCTTAGGGCAAATAGGCAAACGCGAAGACCGTTTGGAGCACGCTAACTTTGAGAATTTCACTAAAGATTTAGACGGGGCATTTTTGGAAGACTTTGGGTTTCGTTTAAGTATTATGCTTGCCATTCAAAGAGTTCTGTCGTTATGGTCTGAGTATACCGAAGACGAAGAAAGTGAATCTTACGAAGAAACTGTAGATAGAATAGTTGAAGTAAGTCTAAAAACCATTAAGGGTACAGGTAAGAAGGAAATCAAAGCAATAATTAATTTCCTCGTGCTTGAATCAGATAAGGTGCTCACTATCACGGACGACCCTAACAAGCCCGTTGACGTCCCTGTTTGGGAGCATATAAAGAGACCGTACAGATATTCAGTGCGCCCCTTGATTAGACATCAAAATAATATCGTATGGGGAGCGTATTCATTACATATGAGTTTGGGTATGTGGAACAATATTATTACCGACATTGAACTTCCTATGAATCTTATTGCACCACAAACTAAAGCCGTGCTTGATAAAGAGCATCAGAAGATGGACAAACTATTGGAAGCTAAGTCTATCGAAATAGCCAAGAGATATACTCCTTTTGTAAAAAATATGAATCCCAAGGATGCGGGTTTTCCTAAAGTGCTGGGTGATTACGATGCTCTCGTATATCTTGAAAAATCAAATACCCTTATAAATATTGAAGCAAAAAATATAAACACACCCAAAGTCACGAAAGATGCTAGGCGACAAATTGATACAGTTTTTTTCAAGGAAAAGAACTATCTTGAAAAGGTAGAGGCGAGAGAAAAGTATTTGACTGGACATTACAAGGACTTCGAAAAAGCACTTGGAGTAGTTATAAAAGATAACCCTACTATCATATCTGTCTTCGTGATGACCGATTTGCACTTTTGGACTGATAACCCACCACGAGCTACAGCTGTTAAGATTTTAAGAGTTGATTCGTTAGACGATTTCATTAAAAATCTTGATGAACAAGTCTAGGTTTTTACTCTCTTGTAGCTACTTAAAGAAGGGCAATTTATCAATGATAAACTGCCGTTCTTGTTCTAGACGTTCCAGCTCTCGTGTTAATGGGGCTTTTGCTTTTGATATTAAAGCAAGACGCTGACCTTCATTAACAAGTGCACCCGATACACGCCCTGTCACATCGCCATCAACTGCATCAATCTCATCATTCTTCTTACGTATTAATTGATGGACTTTTGCGAGCTTAAGATAAAGTGGTATTGTCCATATGCCCAAGAGCGCAGTTAGAATGACGATGATTCCACCTACGATACTTACGATAACTCCAAGTGTTTCCATAGTGAGTCTATTATACTACTAGTGTAACTCCCACTACTTATCTATGAGACATATAGTCTTGATAAGGTACTTCGAGGATTGTCCTCCATCGAGCTACCTCACCCCTTATAAGGTGGAAACTTTTTTCCATATGCTGCACCAATAAAATTGCCCTAGTGATATCTAGGGCTATTTTATTGGTCTTCGGTTTAGTGGACTCTAATACTGGGCCGAATCAGAAAAATGTGCCCAGTAGCCCATCGCGCCAATGCGCGCTGGGGTTACAGTCCCTGTACCCGCACAATTAAACTTTTGTTATAATAACAAAATCTAAACTACTGAATCACAAGGAGTGCAAAATGGCGAACAAAGTATTCAATAAGCAATTATTTAAAAAATGGTGGTTCTGGTTTGCCATTGTCGCAGTCCTTGGCCTTGTAGGCTTGTTAGCACCAGAAACTCCAACGAATACTGCCACAACTACTGATAATGCAACCCCATCGCAAACCGTCGGTACACTACCTGTTCTAAATAAATCCGACTATACAACCAAAGAGGGGCTTGTTGTATACAAAGACTTAGTCACAAAAGGCTATGTAGTAACGGCTAAGTATATAAACGAAGTCGTTCCAGCTGCAAACCAAGAATTGACCGACCAATTCAAAATAGCTGACGTAAATAGCTGTAGCGATAGGCTCGGTTTTGACGCGTATATAGTAAGCGATGTAGTTCAAGAGGGCGATACCGTTTCGATCATTCTTGATAACGAACCATCAGCCAATCAAACATGTCCTACTGACACAACAAACGACCTATAGTATATGAAAACCCTTTCTCCAATCTACGATCCAACTCCTGTCGCAGGTGCAGACTACAAAACCTACACCACTCGCAAAGCCGCCCGAGCCATAGTCCTGGACGATCTCAACCAGGTAGCTTTATTAAAAGTAGGAAATCACAACTACTACAAACTACCGGGTGGAGGCATAGAAGAAGGCGAAGATAAGATAAAGGCGCTGCACCGTGAACTCGCCGAAGAGCTTGGCTGCAAAGCAGAAATTATTGATGAAGTAGGTGAGATCACACAATACCTCGACCAAAAGAAATTAGTACAAACGTCGTATTGCTATCTTGCAAAGCAAATAGGTGAGCGAACTACACCCGACTTCACCGAAGAAGAACTTGCTGATGGATTTGAAATACGTTGGACTAAAGATATTAACGAAGCGATTACACTCGTTAAAAATAGTCAGACTGATGATTATTCAGGTCAGTCGATCGTAAAAAGAGATCTTGCCTTACTTATCGCAGCCCGCGAAATGATTAAATAGCTTTTTCAGCTAATTCCTTCACCCGCCCCAAAGCTCGCGGATAAGCCTCCTCGAAATACTCCAGCATTTCAGTTGGAACATCAAAAGAAGTCGTCAGTGTCGTTACACCTTCATGCTCTACTAAAGAGTATCGCTCAGCGCCACCAGTCCACTCATTCTCGCGTGATCGCGCACCTTCACCCTGTGTGTCCGCACTATGTCTTAGTAACAAAAACTCATTAGGAATAATCTCTTCAACTAAACTCGTCACTCCATATCCACCATGCGCCGAAATAAATTGCACTTCGTTGCCTTGTTTTAATTCACCAACCATATAGGTTTCCGGGTCAATAATACTGGCCCATTCACGAAACGTTTCGTCCCGCCACAATATATCCCAAACGATTTCTTTTGCAGCGGGTATCTCTATAGAGAATTTCATTTCTTTCATACTCTTATTTTAGTCCTTTATGCCGTTTCGCCATAGCTTGGTATTCCACATCATTCTTGGCTTCCTCATATCGAGCGTAAAATATGCGCGCAGACTCGGCCTTGATTGGATCCTCGACGGACCGAGGCAGCTCTTTTCGCCCATGTGCGCCACTCTGGCCTTTCTTGTCAGCAGGAACTGGTCCATCGTACTTTTTGCCACCTTTATGATTCGCATAGCGTCGCGAACGAGTGAAGCCCATTTGTAGAAACTTGCGTGCCATGTCCATGCCTACGAAGTCATCTTTGGACTTGTATTCGTAAAACATGGCAAGTATTTTGTCAGCTGATACAGTCGCATTATCAGGTGTGGCAAATTTCCAGTGAGGGAGGATCTCACTTTTGTAAGGCTCCACCAGCAAGACGCCCTGTTCGCCACGCCCAATCAGATACTTCTCGGGTGACTTTCGAAAGTTGATGGTCCAATCTATATCGCTGTATTTCATTGAACCTCATTATATAGCTTTACTGATATACTGTACTTAATCATGAAACAATACCTTATCGACGCGAAGAACTTCATCATCAAATATAAAGATATCTTTATTGTGGGCGGAACGGGTGTCCTTGTTGTTATTGCGATAGTTATCGGCGTTACTTTATTGGTAGAAAATAGCAAAATTAAAATTGTCTACCAACCTGCAACTGCGTGTAACTTATTTACACTCGACGAAGCAAAAGAATTACTTGGTGGACGCGCAGTAAATAGCAGCACCGGCGATCCGATTCAAGATGAAAACTATACTGTCAGCCGTTGTGGGTACACAGATGGTAATCCAGACACGAGCCAAATGGGTGTGATCGCAATTATCGCTCGGTCAGGTATTAACGACAAAGGTGTTAAGCAAAATCAAGATGAATTTGCTGCCGGACTTCCAACCCAACAAGTTGAAATCGTCAAAGATTTAGGTGATCGTGCGTATTTCAATGTCGAGTCAGGTCAATTGAATGTGCTTGATGGACGTGACTGGATCGTATTTAGTTACGGGTTCGCAGCAACGCCTGGGAATAATACTATCGAGCAAGCAACTGAGCTTGCCCGCAAAACATTACGCAGTAGTCCTAAAGACTAACGCGTAAGTTTACGTCGACTGCGCTATCAACTGTCTGGAGTAAGCCAGGAATGATAGGGACGTCAGGTAATGGAATGACTGGCTCTTCAGGTTCTTCAACCGGAACTTCGGGCACCACAACAGGTGTCGTAGGTGTTTCAGTAACTGGTGGAGTAGTCGTAGATGGGGTCGTCACAACTGGGATTGTTCCGGTGTTTGCAGCGGGTTGTTGAACAGGCGTAGTACCTGTTACTCCAGAATTAGCGCCGTTCGCAGATGATTCTTCACTTGCTGGCGTACCTGCTGGTTTGACTTCGTCTTTTTTCACTTCTGCACTCGTCTGCAAGTTTGCGAGGCTGCTCATTGCAGTACGTTGTGGCAGCGTAAGGAGTACGAACATTATTGCCGCATATCCAACGACAAATGCCGAAAGTCCATATGCGTACGTTTTAGTAATAGGAAACTTTTTCTCGATTGTTAACATAGATCCTCCTCTGTTATACGTTCTTGATTTGTTACCACCTATTACTATTATACAACTATATTTACATAAACAAAACTTTGTGGTATTGCGCTTATAGTTAAAACAACGTAAATATGGTCTGATATTATGTTGGGCTGTAACGGGGAATATCTCTGCTATAATATGTCGGTAATGGCGCGTTGGCGGAGCAGTTACGCAGCGGTCTGCAAAACCGCGTAGACGGGTGCGACTCCCGTACGTGCCTCCATATTTATTACAATCTACTACATGCGCGGATGATGGAATCGGTAGACATGAGAGACTTAAAATCTCTTGGCCGCAAGGCCGTGCGGGTTCAAGTCCCGCTCTGCGCACCAAAGTGTTACAAGCTCGGTTTTTGACCGAGTTTTTGTTATACTAGTGATATTAAGTAAAAGAGGGAAATTACATGACATTGGTTTGGATTATTATTGCAGTTGTCGTACTACTTGGCCTGTTCGTCTGGGGTACATACAACAGTCTTGTTACATTGCGCGTTCGTGTTGAAGAAGCATGGAGCGATATCAACGTTCAACTAAAGCGACGTTTGGACCTGATTCCAAACCTTATTGAAACTGTTAAGGGCTACGCAAAACACGAAAGTGGCGTATTTACTGCAGTGACAGAAGCACGTGCGAATGTTATGAACGCTAAAGGCGTAAAAGAAACAGCTGCTGCTGAAAACCAGTTTGAAAGCACTCTAAAGAGCTTGTTTGCTGTATCTGAGGCTTACCCAGATCTAAAAGCTAACCAAAACTTCGTTGAACTACAAAACGAACTTGTTGATACCGAAGATAAGATTCAGGCTTCTCGCCGTTTCTACAACAGTGGTGTTCGTGATCTAAACACTAAGATCGAAACATTCCCAGCAAACGTTGTTGCCGCGATGTTCCGTTTCATCAAGAAAGATTTCTTCGACGTTGAAGAATCTGAACGTGCAGCTGCAAACAAGCCAACTGAAGTTAAATTCTAAGACTTCTAAAGCGCTGACAATTTAATGGTGGATTTCATCTTCATTGAGCATTTCTCCTCTATTTTAGAGGAGTTTGCTCGTGCGGGTGGAGGTGGCTCAGGTGGTGGATCCGGCGGTGGTGGCGGAGGAGGAATCCTCTCTGTTATCGCAATGATAGGATTTATACCTATGTATGGTATCGGAAGTCTGCTGAGGCTTGGATACTATGGATCTGCCTGGACATTTCTGCGTGCTATTGGATGGGTAATCGCTGGTGCGATTGCAATTGGACTTGTTGTCGCCGGTATCTCTATTGGCCGAATCGAAATGACATTTATTATTTTCCTTCCAATAGCACTCGGTGTGTTATTCGGAATGGGTGCTGGACTTGGCGCATGGTTCTCTAAGTTAAAACAATCACGCAGTGTCATTAATGCGCTTCGTGCTGCCGAGAAAAAAGATTACAACTGGAACGAAAAACGTCTACAAAAATACGGCGAAGGTATTTTCTACAAGTTTCAAAAAGACTGGTCAGAATTTAATAGTGAATCAATGGGACGCTATCTTTCACCGCACTATCAAAACCACATCAACCTGATGTTACATGCTTTGAGTGGTGCGCATCGTGTGAATAAAATGGGTTCACCAAAGATTTCAAAATCAATGATTGTCGCAGCCAAAGATTTCGACGATAACAACAAAGACGAATTTATTCTAGGTATTACTGCATCGGCAAAAGATCAGCTTATTGATACACGCGACAATGCATTATTGTTCGAAGATAAGAAAAGCTTTACTGAATTTTGGCGCTTCATTCGTCGTGGGAATGACTGGATATTGGATGGTATTGGTCAATCGACACGCGACTTTTATAGAACCCGTAACGATATTCGCGATTTCGCTGCACAAAAGAACATGTACTACTCAGAGGATTGGGGATGGCTACTTCTTCCAAAAGATGGCTACCTATTTAGTAAGGGTAAGTTCGGGCGATCGGATATTAACAACCACGTCATTGGCTTTGTAAACAATATTCTGACACAGCTATATACCTACGAGCCATACCACGTGCAGGGTCGTACAACTGAAGATCAGTACCTGGTGATGCAAACAAATGTACCAAAGAGTTACGGACGCATTTTGGTCAAGCGACGATCGAGCGTTATTAACTGGAAAGTTGCTGGACTGCAAAAGATTCAGATGGAGTGGGGCGAGTTCAATACTATGTACGATGTCTACGCGTCTGATTCTGAAAAGGTCACTAGCTTCGAGTTATTGAACCCAGCCTTTATGGCGCACCTGCGTGATTTACCATTTGAGGTGAATATCGAAGTTGTTGATAATGTTGTCTACATCTTTACTAAAGCTCGAATTAACACAGCATTGTACCAATCGCTGTACGAAGTCTTGCTAAAAGCACACAAAGAAATGAAGCTGTAATCTGTTATAATTAGAGGTACTTATGTACAAAGCAATTGCTGCAAATAAACGAAATACTTTACTGATTATGGCCGTTTTCGTCGGGCTTATTAGTGCAATTGGATGGCTTGTAAGTCTCTACTTTAATAACTCATCAATTACGCTTTGGGTAGTGATTGGTGCTGCGGTGTACGCGTTCTTCCAGTACTTTATAGCCAGTTCACTTGCACTTGCGATGACCGGTGCGCATCAGATTGAAAAGAAGGATAACCCTCGGTTGTATCGAATTGTCGAAAATCTTTCGATTACACTAGGTGTCCCAACACCAAAGATTTACTTGATTGAAGATCCTGCACCAAATGCTTTTGCAACGGGTCGCGATCCAAAACATGCGGTTGTCGCTGCGACGACCGGTATCCTTGAAATTATGGACGACAGTGAACTTGAAGCTGTGATGGCGCACGAAATGGGACACGTACAAAATTACGATATTCGCGTTAGTATGATCGCATTTGGATTGGTAAGCGCTATCGGAATCCTCGCGGATATCGTACTACGTATGTTCTTCTTTGGTGATCGACGTGAAAACAATGTACACCCAATCGTGCTGGTATTCGGCATTGTTATTATTGTGCTTGCGCCAATCATCGCCACGATTGTACAACTTGCTATTAGTCGTCAACGAGAATACCTCGCGGACGCTACGAGTGTTATGACGACACGTCACACCCAATCAATGATTAACGCACTACAGAAGCTCCAGACTTATGGTCGTCCAATGCAAAAACAAAACACCTCAGCGGCGCACTTATTCTTGAATGATCCATTAAAGCCGGGATTTGTGGCGAAATTATTCAGCACGCACCCGCCTATTGCCGAGCGTATAAAAAGGCTTCAAGCAAATGCCGAAAAATTCTAAGAAGCTTATTGCAGTCGCCAAAAAACCATTTGTCAGTGTGAAGCAGTATGTCCAGGAATTTAAGACACGACGTCCACACACGAGCTTCATGCTTACAAGAAAACGAGATTATCGACGATCATTAGCGCTGCCTGGATACTTTGCGTTTACGCGTTCAGTAAATAAAACACTTATTAAATATCGAAAAGTGTTGATACCGCTTGCTATTGTATATGGATTGCTTAGTGCACTATTTATCGGTGTTGGTTCACAAGATACGTATTCGACATTGACGCAAACACTTCAAGAAACCGGTAACGAGGTCTTTGCTGGTAATTTGAGTGAACTGGGTAAAGCCGGGCTTGTCTTCTTCTCGATTGCCGGAAGTGGACTGAACACAGCACCAACAGAAAGTCAGCAAATATTTACGATTATTTTGGCGCTACTTATATGGCTAACGACAGTATGGTTATTGCGCACACTTCTGGCTGGGAATAAGGCAAAAATGCGCGATGGACTATATAACGCCGGAACTCCGATCATTGGAACATTTTTCGTCGGGATTGTGCTTGTTCTGCAGCTGATTCCTGTTGGCATCGCCATGATTGGATATTCTGCAGCCGACTCAACCGGATTATTATCGAGTGGTGTTGCTGCAATGCTGTTTTGGGCTGCTGCACTGCTGCTTGCTATCTTGTCGCTCTACTTGGTAACGAGTACTTTCTTTGCGCTGATTATCGTCACACTACCTGGTATGTATCCAGGCCGTGCACTGCGTACTGCGGGTGACATGGTTATCGGTCGTCGACTTCGGATACTATTGCGTGTTCTATGGATGTTTGGGTGTATTGCTGTTGCATGGGCTATTATCCTGATTCCATTCATCCTTATCGATAGTGGATTAAAGCAACTACTACCAGCTATTGAAGGCCTGCCTATCATTCCTATTGTTCTGCTGATCCTAGGTGTGCTGTCATTTATGTGGTCGGCAAGTTATGTATATCTACTGTATAGAAAGGTCGTTGATGATGACGCAAAACCTGCCTGAGACTCGTGCAAAAGAATTGCGAGATATTCTTTCTCGCTATAGCTATGAATACCATGTATTAGATCTGCCTTCAGTCAGTGATGCTGTCTATGACAGTTTATTTGGTGAACTGAAAACAATTGAATCAGAACATCCAGAACTTATTACTTCAGACAGTCCAACGCAACGCGTCGGTGGAGAACTGCTTGGTGGATTCAAGAAAGTAACGCACAGCACACGGATGCTCAGTCTGAATGATGTCTTTGATCGTTCAGAAGTTGAAGCGTGGGTAGTACGAATGGACAAGCTTTTGCCAGGTACCAAGCATGAATTTTTTGCAGACATCAAAATGGATGGACTCGCATGTGCGCTGGTATATCAGGATGGAGTATTAGTTCAAGCTGTAACGCGTGGTGACAGCTTTGTGGGTGAAGACGTGACGGCGAATGTACGAACGATCAAGAACGTTCCACTGCGTTTACGCGACGCAGAAGGCTATGAAAAGTTTCTTCAGGGTCGGACTGAAATTCGTGGTGAGATCGTGATGCTTAAAAAGGACTTCGATGCACTGAATGTAAAACGCCGTGCTGCCGGTGAGCCTGAATTCGCAAACCCGCGTAATTTAGCAGCTGGAACAATTCGACAACTTGATCCGAAACTTGTCGCTGCGCGGCCACTCTCATTCCGTGCGTACGATATTCTTCGTACAGACTCTGCTGATGTTCCGACGAATATGTTTGCGTATGAAACATTGTCAGCTTTAGGAATTAGCCGCAACAAAGAGGCGAGTACATTTACTAATTTGGATGGAGTGATGCGATTCGTCGATAGCTGGAGTGATCGGCGATTAGACCTGCCGTTTAATACAGACGGACTTGTTATCAAAGTGAATGATCGTGCATTGTTTGCGGAAATGGGAGTCGTTGGAAAACAACCTCGTGCTGCTGTTGCGTATAAGTACGCCGCTGAACAGGCAACGACAATTGTTAAAGATATTGTGATTAGCATTGGCCGAACCGGTGCAGCGACACCTGTAGCTGTATTTGATCCGGTCGTGGTTGCAGGAACAACTGTGCAACACGCGAGTCTTCATAATGCAGACGAGATTGCACGTCTGGATATTCGTATTGGTGATACGGCTGTCATTTTTAAAGCTGGTGATATTATTCCAAAGCTTGAAAGTATCGTCACTGAACTACGACCAAAAACAGCCAAGCCATTTAACTTCGAGGAAGCGCTTGCGCATCAATATCCAGAACTGACATTTGTTCGTCCTGAAGGTGAAGTGGTCTATCGCGTAGAGGGTGCGACTAGTGCTTTATTACTCACAAAAGCAGTCGAGCATTTCGCGTCAAAGGGTGCACTGGATATCGATACTTTAGGTGAAAAGAATGTCGTTGCATTGGTCAGCTCTGGACTCGTAAAAGATTTGGCTGATATTTATTCAGTGACGAAAAAGCAATTGCTTGAACTTGATCGTTTCGCGGATATTTCTGCCGGGAAATTAATCGATGCAATTGCGAACAAAAAGGCACCGCTACTTGAGCGATTTGTGTACGGGCTTGGAATTCGACATGTAGGCACACAGACGGCAATTGACCTAGTGAATGCATTTGGAAGTCTTAAGGCTCTGCAAGCAGCAACAATCGATCAACTACGTGCAGTAAATGGAATCGGTGAAGTTGTCGCAGAAAGTATTATCGCGTGGTTTGCTGATCCTGATAATGAAGCGTTGATCGATAAGTTCGCAGCACTTGGTGTGAAGCCGGTCTTTGAAAAGAAAACAGGCAAATTCGTTGGACAAAACTTTGTAGTAACCGGAACACTCGAGACAATGTCGCGTGAAGAAATTGCTGACACTATTCGCGAATTAGGCGGAACGTTTCAGTCTGCCGTAGCGAAGGATACGACCTATCTCGTGACGGGTGGTAAAGTCGGTGCGAGTAAGCTCAAGAAGGCTGAATCGTATGGAACGACAATTCTAGACGAACAATCATTTCTTAAACTTTTGGAGCAATAATGCCGACGTTTGTGTTTAATAAATTAGTACGTGACAAGCTTCGTGATGAGTATGAAAAGATGGGGCAGAAAGCAATCTATCGCGAACTCACTTCATCTGAATTAAGTGCGGAACTTGCGCAAAAAATCGTCGAAGAAATCAAAGAAATTCCAGCTGATGGCACAAAGCAGGACATAGCAGCAGAGCTCGCCGATGCAAAACAGGCAATAGATGATTTGATGGCATTGCATGGCATATCAGTACAGGATATTGCTGATTTGCAAAAAAAGAAGTTTGAGAAAAAAGGTGGATTTTCAGGTGGGAATTTTGTTGTTTCTCTGGAGTTGACGGATGATGATGAATGGGTATCGTATTATCGTGCATCACCAAAAATTTTTATAGAAGTTGCAACCGAACAAGAGGAGCTTGCTATCCCGCTCATCGAAGCAGGTGTGTATAAGCACTATAAAGGCCAGTTATATGAAGTGGTGGGTGTGGGGCTTGATTCGGAAACAACCAAACCAGTTGTTACATATATTCCATTGTACGAATCTAATGTTCCATTCTGGGTTCGTTCATATGAGATGTTTTTGGAGTATATTGATATTGATGGTAAGAAAATAAAACGATTCGAGAAAATCAGTGAGTAAGCATCCAGTCTATATTACGGGTAACATGAATAAAGTCGCGTATTTGAAAAAAGCGCTCGGTATTGAATTGGAACATCACAAACTCGATCTTGATGAAATTCAGTCAGTTGATCCGATTGAAGTAATTGAACATAAGGTAAAGCAGGCATTCAATGTTTTGCAAAAGCCTGTATTAGTTGAAGATACCTCACTGTTCTTTAATGCACTTGATGGGTTACCTGGTCCATTTATTAAGTTCTTTGTCACAGCGAAAAACGGACAAGAAATTATGTGTCGCATGCTAGATGGATTCAATGATCGATCGGCGTATGCAAGCGCAGTCTACGCGTACTACGATGGTATAAAAATGCACGTATTCGAGGGGCGACTGAATGGAACGATTGCGCAATCTCCACGAGGCGGCGGGGGATATGGCTGGGACGCTGTTTTTGAGCCAGAGGGCTATGGAGGTCTCACGAGAGCTGAGCTTTCGCCGGAATTGGATGTTGAGTCGTATATGAAGATACGCGATTACGACGGCCTTAAGGCATTCTTGTTACAATAGATATATGCATCACTTACTACGACGTGGTAAAAAAATAGGCACAGCGATTGTTGGTGGCCTTGTTGCTCTGATTGGATTGGTATTGATCCCATACCCGGGCCCTGGCTGGTTAATTGTCTTTGCAGGGTTTGCGATCCTTGCGACAGAGTTTGAATTTGCCGGTAAAGCACTGACATGGCTACGCAAAAAATATGATGCCTGGACTGATTGGCTGAAGCGGCAGCCAGCGTTTATACGCATAAGTGTATTGGCGTTTACAGGTTTCATTATTCTTGTCACTGCATACCTCCTTAATACATTCGGAGCTATTAATCGCTTATTGAGTCTTGATCTTTCATGGCTCGTATCACCATTTTTTAAGTAAGAAAATAACCCCTCGTGAGAGGGGCTATTTTTAGTTGGTAAATTACCAGCTACGTTGGCGGAATGATCCACCATCGTTTGTACGTGGGCGATCTTCTTTAGGTCGGGCTAGGCTAACGTTAATTGGACGTCCGTCTAGTTCCTTTCCGTTTAGTTGATCAACGGCTTTGTCGTTGTTTGCTTCATCAGCAAATTCAACAAATCCGAATCCCTTTGAGCGACCACTTTCGCGGTCCATAACGACACGTGCACTAGACACTTCGCCGATAGTCTCAAAGAAAGCCTTTAGGCTATCATCGTTAGTTGCGTAAGCAAGGCTACCGATGAAAAGATTTTGTGATGCCATATTGGATATCTACTTCTTTTCTTCTTCTAATTACTTGTTGCCAGATCGACCATGACGACAGTATTTCGGTGAAGAAGAGAATTTATCCTTGTGAGATAAGCGCTCGCCGCCACTTGGTACGCGTTGTGCTTCTGAACGCTTCTTAGTTAAGCACATTCTCAAAAAAAATACTAGTCCGACCCCTGAAAGTTCATTCCAATATAAGACTTGTGCTTATGGTTAAAAGAGGGCATAATGATGACATGCTGATGCGCATTGGGACAAAGTCCTAAGCGCGACAAAATAAACATGTTACGACAAAAACGGCGTCCCGGGTGGGCGCGCAGCAGCCGAAAGAACGTCTCCTTAAAAAGAGGCGTTTTTTTGTTATAGTATAAGTGCTATGTGGAAAGAACCAACTACGGCTCAGGTTATCGTTGTCATTGGATTTTTCATTGTCGCACTACTACTCGTTTTTATTGGTATCCGAATGCTACGAAATGCACTCAAGATTAAACTTGGTGATTATCTTCCTGGCCTCCCTGTTGCGCTGATACTTTTCGGCGGAACGGTATTCATCGTTGCGTGTGATCTTTTCATCTATGCATTCACAAAAGATACGGGCATCTATCACTTCCACCGGCTCTGGTTTATAACTGATCCAACCGTTGGCGGCTTACAAGGTTTCTGGGCAAATCCATCTATGATTCTCCTTGTGATTGGGATATTTACGGCTTGGTGGGGTGTTCCAACTCCAAAAAAGATCCGTAAATTTATCGGAAATATTCGCAGCAAAAAGAAGCGGAGTGAAACTATCGCAGTAGCGTTGACACTTGTAAGCATGGTAGGGGGTGGAATTGCCGGCGCTTTCCTCGGTTACGCGTGGACGCGAAATGAAACTTTTGTATATATTGGGATAGTTGTCGGGGCTGCTATATCACTAGTTCTTTTTGTCGTACTTGCGAGCTTTGCAATTTTGGCATATCGGAAAATTACGAAAACCCCACGAAGCTAGCGGTAGATCAGCCTAAGCTGGTATTATGGAGATAATGGTTAAGCTCTATATTCAACGAAAATTAGAAGGATACGTAAAAAAGTATCTTCATCGCCATCCCGAAATTAAACTTGTCATCGTGACAGGATCTGTCGGCAAGACAAGTACGAAAGTCGCAATCGGAACGGTACTTTCTGAACGTTTCCGAGTTCGCCTGCATGAAGGAAACCATAATGCAGAACTAAGTGCACCGCTTGCGATACTTGGTATCGAATATCCGCAATCACTAAAGAGTATTAGTACATGGCTCGCTATTTTCAAGGCGGCCAAAGCGCGAATCCGTGAGCCGGCTGACGTTGATGTCATCGTGCAAGAAGTGGGGAGTGATGGGATCGGGCAGGTTCCTCATTTTGGTACATACGCAACACCGCACATTGCGGTGGTGACCGCAGTATCTGCCGAGCATATGCAAGCATTCAAAACGCTTGACGCTGTTGCCGCCGAGGAACTTTCAGCTGCAAATTTCAGCGAGTACGCACTCATTAACCGCGATAATATCGAAGGAAAATACGCTGCCGATCTGACGAATGCAAGAATTAATACGTATGGTACAACTGATGCGGCAGAGTTTCATTTTGCTCAAGACGACTTTAGTCTGGACAAAGGATTTACAGGGCTTTTCTACGCACGCGGTGAGTTTGATATCAGTATTAAAATTGATCTCAATATTGTTGGTGAACACAGTATTCGTGCAGCGGTCGCGGCCGGTGCTGTTGGTGTACGGCTTGGTATGACGGTTGATGAAATTCGTAGTGGAATGGCGAAGATCCGTGCCGTAAATGGCCGCATGAGCGTGCTCCGTGGCGTGAACGAAACGATCTTAATCGATGATACATACAATTCAAGTCCGCTTGCAGCTGCTGCAGCACTACAAACTCTATACGCTTTGTCTGTGCCGCAGCGTATTGCAGTCCTAGGGAGTATGAACGAACTTGGGGATACTTCAGCTGCTGAACATGCAGCGATTGGAAAACTCTGCGATCCTAACGATCTTGCGCATGTTGTCACCGTAGGCGAGGAAGCCGAAAAATATCTTGCACCTGCAGCACGAGCAAATGGCTGTCATGTTGTCAGTTTTAAGACTGCCCTTGAGGCCGGTGCATATGCGCATAAAGTACTCGAGCAAGGGGCAGCGATTCTATTTAAGGGATCTCAGGGCGGCATTTTCCTAGAAGAAGCCGTGAAAATTGTCCTGCACTCGACAGATGATGAAGATAAACTTGTCCGTCAGTCCGCTGAATGGATTCAGACCAAACAGGCATTTTTCTCGAAATTTTAAGCGTCTGTTCTCTTGATCGCCTCTGTTTGCTATACTTAATCCACTATGCAACGCTACAATCCATCTGAAATTGAACCGAAGTGGCAAACGATCTGGGAGGATCAAAAAGCCAACGAAGTCGTACAAGACGCATCAAAAGTAAAGATGTATGTATCTGGTATGTTCCCGTACCCATCTGGTGCAGGTATGCACAGCGGTCACGCCTTTTCATGGGCGATTGTTGATGCAATTGCTCGTTTCCACAAGCAACACGGTCATAATGTGATGAACCCAATCGGGTGGGATACATTCGGACTTCCGGCAGAAAACTATGCAATTAAGACTGGTACTTCGCCAAAACTAGCTACTGCGACTAATATTGCTAACTTCAAAAACCAATTCAAGCGCATGGGTGTCAGTATTGACTGGTCGCGCGAAATTAACACAAGTGATCCTGAATACTACAAATGGACACAGTGGGTGTTTACGAAATTATTTGAACGCGGACTTGCGTACCAAAAAGAATCTTTACAGTGGTGGTGTCCTGTCGATAAGACCGTGCTTGCAAATGAACAGGTAGAAGCCGGACATTGTTGGCGTTGTGGTTCACTGGTTGAAAAGAAATCTATGAAACAGTGGTTTTTCAAAATTACTGAATATGCAGATCCACTACTTGATGGGATCGAAGACCTTGATTGGCCACAAAAAATTAAGACTGCGCAAACTAACTGGATTGGAAAATCAGTTGGTGCAGAATTAGATTTTGCTATTGAAGGTAGTGGCGAAAGTTTGACTGTATTCTCAACACGTCCCGACACTATTTTTGGTGCAACATTTGTTGTGATTGCGCCCGAACATCCACTCGCAAAAACACTTGGTGTTGGTGATTTTAAGGCATTTACGGATGAATATATCGCAAATGCTGTGAAGAAATCTGAGATTGAACGAACCAACGACACCAAGGAAAAGACAGGTGTTTTCACAGGCACCTACGCGATCAATCCTGTAAACGGCGAGAAAGTACCTATTTGGGTAGCTGACTACGTATTGGGTGGGTATGGCACCGGTGCGATTATGGCGGTCCCGGCTCATGACGAACGTGACTACGCGTTCGCGCAGAAGTACCACTTGCCAGTTATTGCCGTTGTTGAACCCGAGACTGGAACACCTCAAGAAAATCCTGAAGCACGTAAAAGTATTGTCGCGATTGTGCGTGATCCAAAAGAAAACAAATTCTTATCTATCAATTGGGGTGCAAAAAACGGCGGAAACCTATTCGTTGGTGGCGGTCGTGATGAAGACGAAGACATTGTCGAAACAGCGCTTCGTGAAATTGCTGAAGAAACTGGCTATACAAACGTCGAACTCGTTTCTCAAACAGGCAAGATGCACCACAATTATTTTGCGCATAGCAAGAATGTAGCTCGACGCATCGAAGCGCACGCATTATTGTTTGATCTTGTTGATGATACACGGACTGACACGGCACTCGAAGCTGATGAACAAGGAAAGTTCACTGTTGAGTGGCTAACCGAAGCGCAAGCGATCGCAAAGGTGAGTGACGAACTTCATGCAACAAGCTTTGGGCTTCTTGTCGGTGGTAAGAACTATCACGGCGAAGGCGTCATGGTTAATAGCGGACAATTTGATGGCATGGCATCTAGCGATGCGCGTGAAGAGATTGTTTCTTGGTTAGAGCAACAAAAACTTGGTCGTGCAAAGACGTCTTACAAAATGCGCGATTGGCTGATTAGTCGTCAACGATACTGGGGATCACCGATTCCAATTATTCACTGTGAGACACACGGCGCGGTAGCTGTGCCTGAAGATCAACTTCCGGTTGTACTACCTGATATTGAAGACTTTGCGCCTCGTGGAGACGGTACAACTGCCCTCGGTCGTGCAACTGAATGGGTGAATACGACATGTCCTGACTGTGGTAAGCCAGCACTTCGTGAAACCGATACTATGGACGGATTTGCCGATAGTAGCTGGTATTTGCTTCGTTACGCCGATCCAAATAACTCAGAAGTAGCCTGGGATCCTGAGGTTATTAACTACTGGAATCCTGTTGATGTATATGTCGGTGGTGACCACGCGGTTGCGCACCTTCTATATGTTCGTTTCTGGACACATGTATTTAAAGACATGGGCTTGGTTAATTTCGCAGAACCCGTCAAGAAATTGATTTACCACGGATACATTAACGCTGAAGATGGCACCAAGATGAGCAAGAGTAAGGGTAACGTCGTCGACCCACTTGATGTGATTGATTCTGGCTACGGCGCAGATGCACTGCGAACATACGTTCTTTTTATGGGTCCAATCGAACTCGATGCAAGTTGGAGTACTAAAGGTGTTGCTGGTGTGTATCGATTCCTTAACCGTGTTTGGACGGTGAGTCAGCACTACCTTGAATCTGAAAAAGACACAACAAAGAATGATGACGCACTTCGCGTATTAACGCACAAAACAATCCGTAAAGTAACGGATGACTATCGTCGCCAGAGCTTTAACACTGCAATTGCTGCGATGATGGAATTTGTGAATGAACTCTACAAGTTTAAGGTTGATGGATTTAGCAAAGATGTATGGCAGGATTCACTCAAAGCCTTGGTTCAGATGCTTGCTCCATTCGCGCCACACATGGCCGATGAACTTTGGGAACAACTTGGTCAAGAAGGGCTCGTACAAAACGCATCATGGCCTGTATGGGACGATGCACTGATTGTTGAAGATGTGATTTCAATCGCTGTTCAGGTAAACGGAAAGCTCCGTGGTGAGATTTCTGTTGCGAAGGATGCTGATCCGGAAGACATCAAGGCTCAGGCACTCTTGCAAGATAACGTTGCAAAATTTGTTGGCGAACAAAAACCGGCCAAGATCATTTATGTTCCAGGCCGGCTCGTGAGTATTGTTCTGTAGATCTGTTATTCGACGTGATCAGGGATAACGAGTGTTTCACCTGGTTGTAGACCGTCTTTAAGGACGTCAATGTTTGCTGGGTCATCTGCGATATGTGAAATAGCATCGCGGATATCAATCTTTTCAGCACCGAGAATATCTTCTGCGGCGTTTTGTAGGCCATCACCAGATTCTACGGTGTAGGTCTTTGTTTCATCTGAGAAGTTTGGACCTTGATTTTGAATAACCAAGTTTGCTCCACCAGCGACTGCACCGACGAGTGCGATTGCAGCAACAGCTTTTTCGCCGCGTGTCCATCCTGTTTGTGGAGTTGGGTCTGCGTCAACTTCTGCCGACCTATTTGCTTGTTGTATCTCGAGGCGTCGCGCAGCTGCTGCTACGTCGCTGGTTTCCATTTCTTTATTTTCAGCGAATATCGCGTGAAAGGAATCTTCGATCGGTTCATCTATGTTTGTGTTTGGTTTATCGTTCATTATGGATATACGATACCACAAAATGCAGTATAAGCATAACCACTTGAGCTATAGAGGCAGAAATAGTATAATAACGATAAGTTTGAATAAACCTAGAAAAAAGGAGCACATTTCATGGGTCAACCAAAGAAACAAAGTAGCGCTCGGAAAACCGGCCTACGCCGCAGTCACCTGCGCCTCATCTTGGCACGTCGTGTAAACGGCAAGTCACCAGTTAAAGCAACTGCAACACGCAAAGAAACTGGCAAGAAAATTGTCGGAGCAACAGCAAAGATCGCTGTCGTTAAACCTGCGAAAACTGCAAAACCAGCTACAGCTAAAAAATAGTCCTTAAGGCTATTTTCGCTGTACATTCCACATTTACAATAAAAGAGAAACAAACGCATTATGGCATCTAATCGTCATCTCGGTCGCATCGTCGCCTTACAGACACTCTACGAATTTGAATTCCGCACTGAATGTAAGGACGAGTCTGTTGACGTCGCTGAAGTATTACAGCGAAACCTCGCTCGATATGAAACGGCGATCGACGATACTGAATTCGTCGACGTTTTGGTCCGTGGAGTTCTAAAAGAGCAAGAAGCGTTGGATGGTTTAATTCAACCGATTGCTCCTGACTGGCCGATTGATCAAATCGCGCGTATTGACCGCAATATTTTGCGTATTGGTGTATACGAATTGTTGCATCAAGCAAAAGTGGTCCCACCTAAGGTTGCGATTAATGAAGCCGTAGAGCTTGCTAAAGCGTTTGGTTCCGATAACTCAAGTAAGTTTATAAACGGTGTTCTAGGAACAGCATACCGTACGCTTATAGAGGGAGCTACTGATGGCAGCACCACAGTTTGATAAGTTCAAGAAGTACTTCACTCGAAAGAAACCTTCAATTCAAGAAATAGTCCGCGAGCCGACAGCCGGAGGTATCGTTTTTCGTCACGCCAAAGAAGGTGGTGGCGTTGAAATTCTACTCATCCAAGATGCAAAAGACCGTTGGACAATTCCTAAGGGTCACATTGAAGAAGGTGAGACAGCTCAACAAACAGCAAAACGTGAGATCGGCGAAGAAGCCGGTCTAAAAGACGTTGATGTACTTGGTTGGTTAGGAAAGATTCATTTCCGATACCGCCGTATCGACAAACTTGTGTTGATGACGACACAAATCTACTTAGTTCGTGCAAAGGGTGATACTGATGCGATCCAGAAAGAAGAATGGATGAACGGCATTCAGTGGTTTGGTTTTCATGATGCGCTTGATGCGATTGAGTACGAAGATATTGGTAAGTTAATGCTTCTTGCTATGAAGCGAATTCGATTGGAAAAATTGTAATGTCTGGAATGCAAACAGAACCATATCAAATATTTGCTCGCGATACGCTTGGCTATGAATTTGGTAACGTTGAGACGCTTATTACCGCCTTTACACACCGAAGTTATGTCAATGAACACCGAAAGAGTGTGAGCGAACACAACGAACGACTTGAGTTCCTTGGCGACGCTGTACTTGAGCTGGTTGTAACGGACTTTTTATTCCGTAACTACTCTGAACCAGAAGGTATCTTGACCAGCTGGCGTGCATCACTTGTTCGTACTGAAAGTATTGGCGATGCAGGTAATAAACTTGGCTACGAGCCGCTTGTTCGTATGAGCCGTGGCGAAAAGCAGGGTGGCGATCGTGCACGCATGCAAATTCTTGCGAACGCTTTTGAAGCATTGATTGGTGCAATCTACCTCGAGCGTGGATATGATGATGCCGCAGCGTTTATCACGAAGCACATTAGCTCAAAACTTGATCAGATCATTGCAGAGGGAAGTTGGCGTGATCCAAAATCACATCTGCAAGAAGTAATGCAGCGTAAAGACGGAGTAACACCTCGTTACGTAGTCATCGAAGAAGTGGGTCCTGATCACGACAAGATATTTACCCTTGGAGTGTATTCAGGCGAGCGCTTAATCAGCCAGGGAACTGGTCCAAGTAAGCAAGCTGCCCAACAAGATGCGGCAAAAACTGCGCTGTTACAATATACATCATAGTTATTAACGAGCAATAAAGGATTCACATTATGCAACCTGATCCAAACCAACCAACTCAACCAGTAACGCCACCAGAATTCGCACCTGCGACACCACCAGTGCAACCAGAGAATTCATTTGCGCAACCAGCACCTACGCAGCCAGTGCAGCCTATTGCTGGTCCTGCAACCCCTGCTTTTAATCCGAATGATCCTACGCCAAGTCCTTCAAAAGGTCCGAACATGAAGATTGTCATCGTTATCATTGCTGTTGTACTTTTCTTGTTGGGTGCTGCTGGTATGCTTGCGTACTACATGCTGACAGGTGATAAGAAAGATGATTCTACAGCTCAGACAACTACAACAGGTGAATCTAAGGATGTTGTAGACCGTCCTGACGGAAAACTTGATTTAACAAGTACGATTGATGGCAATGACAGTATTAAAGCCCAAGACATCAAGGCAGACTTAAATCAACAAGTGAACATTAGTAATGGTCTGAGTTTTATGATCACTAAAGTCGAGCGTAATTACGCCGGCATTACGAATCCAAAAGCTAAAGTTTACGAAGGCCAAGAAGTAGTGCGTGTATCATTGACTGTCGGAAGTCGTAATTCAGGCAATTCTGTAACGAAATTATCTACATCTGACTTTGATGTATTTGCTGGTCAAAAAGAAGCATCGCTTCGTAACGGAGATGACACATGGGCAGTTGCCGACTCACTCGATAGTCGTGTGAGCTTCAAAGAAGCGGGTGAGCAAGTGGCTGGAAGCTATATCTTTATTGTCGATAAGGACGCTGAAATGAGCTTCGTATACACTGCGAACTACAAAAACTACAAGACAGAAGAAAAGGTTGCAATCAAAGCAATCATTAATCTGTAGTAACAGACTAGAAACAGATTGACGTACTGACCAAAACAGTGTAAAATCAATTGAGTAGAAAAATTATTTTAAAGTGTTAGTCAATTTAGCTAACTAAAGAGTCAAAGGAAGTTCTGTTTTATGCTCGCAATTCGATTGCAACGTCTCGGACGCAAAGGATACCCAACGTATCGTCTTGCTGTTCAAGAATCTCAACGCCACCCATCAAGCGGTCGTGTTGTTGCCTACGTAGGTAGCTACAACCCGCACACTAAAGATGTTACTGTCAAAGTTGAAGAGGCTCAAAAGTTCCTCGACAACGGCGCACAGCCAACACCTCGCGTGGTTAAGCTTCTAAAAGACGCTGGCGTCAAACTTCCTAAATGGGTTGTTGAACCATCAACAGACAAGGCTAAGACAATTCGTCACGCTGACAAGCTTCGCAAGAACCAACCAGCTGAAGAAGTTGTTGCTGAAGAACCTGATGTAGAAGCAGAAGTTGCTGCCGCAGAAGCATCAACAGAAGAATAGACTTTCCTCTACAAAAAAACGCCCTCTCTAGGGCGTTTTTTGGTTCTCAGAAAATAATCCAAAGACGCTTGTGCTACAATAAAAATACGATAACACTGCACGTGACCGTAAGGCATTAAGGGGGAATATGTCCACAATTGACCAGCAATTCATAGAATATATCGTAAAATCTGTCGTAGGACATCCGGATGACGTTATTGTCGATCGGATCATTGATGAAAAAGGCGTACTACTCACGCTGACTGTTAATCCAGAAGATCTTGGACGTGTGATTGGAAAGCGTGGTGTGACCGCGCAGAGCCTTCGTACACTGCTTCGTGCACTTGGCACAAAGAATGATGCCCGGTATAACTTGAAGATTGTAAATAATGATGGCCAAGATGGTCCAATCATCGCTTCGTATACGCCTGCATCAAAGGATAATTTAGGCGATGAGCCTACAGAGTTATCCACGATTGAAGCGCCTGTGGAAAGTTCTACAGATGAGCCTGTGGACAATGCTTCTGCTTATACAAAAAAGACTCGGGCAGAGCTTGCGGAACTAGACGATCTCGATATATAATACCTATAAGTTCAGAACATCTTGAACTGCGAGAATTTAAGCTCATGCGAGCGACAAATCACCACATTTGTTGAGAGCCTATGTGTATAAGAAACCACCCTTTTTGGGTGGTTTTTTTGTTGGTGTATAGCACCTGATAATGTATGGAGTACCCGGGATTTCGCCCGGGTACTCGTGGTACACACTGGGCGTCGCTCCGGGCGACGAGGCTATCGTTTCGTTTGCACTAGATGATCTTGATATACGTACATTTCTTTATAGAACCGTCTTTCATTCTTTTTTGCCCGCCTAGTAAGCATCGCTATTTTGAACTGAGCCTCAAAAAAAGTGATGCCATTCATGAGGAGGAACACAACAGTACAGACGAAGGTGAGAAAAAGAATTACCTTCATAATCACGTCGTCGTCTGTCTTGAAATAGCTATAAGCAGTGATACACCCGATGTACCCGGAAATTGCAGTGGGCATTCGTGTGTCGGCTGCTTGTGAACGTGATACTTCGAGTGATTCACGTTCATGAGGCATTAGCATGTAAATCCTTAATCGTAAGCGAAAAGAGCCTTATTGATTATCCCACTCTGTAAGTTGGTGGTCAATAAAGCATTCACCGGCTAAATTATCAAGACATTAATAACTTAGTGAGTGCCCGGGATTTTGCCCGGGCACTTTCTAGTGCTCGCTGGGCGTCGCTCCGGGTGACGACAGTTCAAACTTCGATGTTTTCCTGGTAGAACTCGCGTTCCAGATCCTGCAAGTTCTTGCGAGCGACAACGATCGCGTCGAGAGAGAACAGGAAAAGGATTGCTGCAACCGCGCCAACAGCGTAGACGAGAAATCCCATCTCCATGTTGTCCTTGTGGATGAAGGTACAGATGACGAATGCGACGATAGTAATCGCTGCGTAGATCGTCGTGTTCACCTTCTTCGCAAGGAGGTGATCCTTGCTGATTTGAAGCATTCCTTGCTGCAGATCTGTAAGCATTCGAACTCCTTAGTAGGGGATGGAAAGGTCATTTTTTGTTGAAGTAAAAAACTGATGATAACTATATCATTTTTATAACAAAAGTCAATCATATACTGACGAGGATATCGATATTTCGATGTGCTCGTTAGTTGCCCGAGATTTTCACCTCGAGCAACTGGTGTGTTGCGAGGTGTCTCGGGCGAGTACCCTAGGCGGAAGCGAGCTGGTCTGTTGCCTCGACGTCGATCAGGAACATGAAATCAGGATCACCCAATTTCGGTGCTGGCTTCTCGACGTAGAGATCTGCGAACTTGGCATCGATGAGGAACATGGTGCGTTCGACATCCTTCACCTTTTCGAAGCCGAGTGAAGCCATGCTGGCCTTGTCGACTCGGTTCGGTGCGGTGCTGCCTGCGGTAGGCGGGAAAGAGAACACGAGGGTTCTGGTATCCGCCTCAGTTGCCGTGATCGTCCCCGTGAATGAAGCGATCCATTCAGGACTCGGGGCGTACCCTTTATGCAAGAGGACGACGGGAGTCTTGTTGGTAATTGCTTCGAGGGAAGGCTGGAATATGTGCTCGGGTGCGATGTTCACTAGGTGCTCACTTCTATTGATGGGTAAGGGCAAATCAAACATGCGTAAGATCTGGAATATATTAGCACATATTTACAAAAAAGTCAACATGCCGTACACTGTTAACAGATGAAAAAACTGCAAGTAATTACTTTGTTTCCTGAAATGTTCGACGGCGTGTTGAACTCTTCAATGATGTGGAAGGCCCAGCAAGCTGGTGCTGCTGAATTCTCAATGATTAACCTACGTGATTTTGGGCTGGGTCCTCGCCAACGGGTTGATGACACACCATATGGCGGTGGTGATGGCATGCTTTTGATGGCTGAACCTTTATTTGCTGCGGTAGCGAAAGCAAAAGAAGCTGACCCTACAGCTAAAGTAGTGCTCATGACCCCACGAGGACAGCGCTGGAAGCAGTCTCTTGCGCAAGAGTGGGCTGACGCAGATCAAGGCTACATATTTATCTGTGGGCGCTATGAAGGCTACGATGAACGCATTGTAAGTCTGGTTGATGAACAGGTGAGTGTAGGCGACTACGTATTAACTGGCGGTGAATTACCTGCAATGACTATTATTGATTCAATCGTGCGACTGATTCCAGGGGTGCTAGGTGGCGAAATGAGTGCCGAGATCGAAAGCTTTTCTGATGGTGAAACACTTGAATTCCCGCAGTATACAAAACCTGCTGAATTTAATGGCATGAAAGTTCCTGAAGTACTATTGAATGGCAACCACGCTTTAATTGCGAAGTGGCGCGCTGAACACTCTTTAAAAGCTGAATAGGTTATTTCAAGAAACAAGAAACGCCCCAGAGAGAGGCGTTCTTGCTGTTGTGGTGGAACATCGTAGAGCGATTGAGTCACACATATTTTTTTTGGGACACATGTTTGTTTTTCGTAACTTTCGCTTGTTGAATACTGTAACTGAGCAGGGGCTAAAGCGCAAGCATAATGTATAAAAAGACAACACTATATGTTTGATAGTTGGTTCATCCGGCATTGGTGTATACTTTAAGCATGAGCAAAATTGCAAAAGTCACCCCTGCACCAGTACCGAAAACAAAAGATGTCCAGCGTATCTCGATCTTTTACGCCGTAGTACTTGTGGTGATGGTTGTGGCGCAATTATTCACTTTCGATACATTTATCGAACTTTACGGTCCAATTATTGCAGCGCTATTGGTAGTCTTTGAGGTCTTTGCCTTACCTTTCCTATTAAGGATGCCACTAAGTCGTGCATTCCGATGGGTGAGCATGGTCTCTGGCTGGCTTGTTGCCGCATTATGGGTAGGAATTACGTCGTGGCTTATTATTGCTGACGTCTCTGTCGGTACAGTTGGTTTTCTTGGAACTGCTATTGATACAATCCCGGGATGGTGGGCAGTGTTCATGAGCTTTGCATTTGCATTACTTGCTGCATGGTCAGCGTGGGGTATGTGGCCCGCGAAACACTCAGCAAAGCGCAAGAAATAGTTGTTCAAACCCCTCGCTCGCGGTATGATGAAGATACTTAAAATAGGAGTGTTTACATGGAGTTGATTAACAAACTTGAAAAGATTGTTCTTGGTTGGGTGAAGAACGTTCCACATCTACCAGTTGCTGGTCAAAAATGGCTTGCGGCAAACGTATGGTGGATCGCACTTGTCGGTGCAATTATCAGCGGTATTTCTGCATTATTTGCACTTGTGAGTGTATTCTCGCTTGCGGCATTTATTGGATCTGTTGCAAACACATACTACGTCGTCGACCCTTACTCTGGTTTTGCGGTTGTAAAGGCAATTATTAGCCTTGGTTTCTTGGTGCTTAGTGGCGCAATCCTTGCGTTCTCTGTAAAGCCACTCCAGAACCGTCAAAAAAAGGGTTGGGTGCTTCTATTCTTGTCTTGGCTCGTGAGCGTTGTCTCTGTTGTGATAAGCGCTGTCCTCAGCTTCAGCGTATTTGGATTCATCGCTGGTCTATTATTCGGCGGAATCTTCCTTGCAGCTGCAGGATACTTTATCCTTGAGATCCACGCACAATTTGCACACGTTAAAACGACGAAACACAAAACAGTTTAACTTCGTCTACTTGAGCGTTCACCCCAGTTAGTGTACAATTTGTTGGTACGCATTGGGATGTCGCCAAGTGGTAAGGCACTGGTTTCTGGTACCAGCATTCGGGGGTTCGAATCCCTCCATCCCAGCCAAGAAAAGAGACCGTCGTAAGATGGTCTTTTTTCTTGGCTCGAGATTGTGGCTCGAATCGTCGAATACTTTTGGAACAAAAGTTCGGGGTGTTCGGTGAACGAGGTGAAATAAAAATGTGTTTACATATTTTTTTAAACGAGTGAGTGAGCAAACTTGTTTGCGACATCCCCCCATTTTTATTCTTCATTTGATATGCTGTAAACATGAATAAACCAATTAACACCGAATTCAAAGATAAGTCAGATCGCGCGATCTACGTTGGTGACGTAGTTCAGCATAGGCTTGGAAAGTTCGGTAAATCTGGCGGCACACAAAGCTTTAAGGTGATTAGCTTCGGTAAAAAGTATCACCTCGTAGGTGAGTCGGACGACGATACAAAATATGGTGGAAGGGTACTGACAGAAAAAACCTGTGAAAACCTTGTCGTCATAAAGTCGGATCAGTTCGGTTTGGTATAATAAATATATGTCATTCCAAGCCTACCTAGACAACATCGAAGAAAAAACCGGGAAAACCCCAAACGACTTTATTAAATTAGCCAAAGAAAAAGGCTACGATGATCCGAAGACAAAAGCTGGCGTTATTATCACTTGGTTGAAAGATGATTTTGACTTAGGGCGAGGTCACGCAATGGCGATAGTCTATGTTATTAAAAACGGTGCCACGATTCCCGACAATAACGTTGGTGGTAAGGGTGTACACCGAGATGCTTCGAATACTTTGAAGCTCGATGGTAAATCTAAATAGTATAAAGCATATGCTTGTAGTGCCTATTTTGGTGTGTATTTGCTAAGATAGCAGCATGACACTGTTTCTCTTTTTTCTTTTTGGATCCGTGATCTTTTTAGGGTGGTTAATCTTTAAGTTAGAAGTTAGGTATCACAAGCGCCACATTGCTAGTAAAAGTGAACATACTGCCTTAGTTGGTACACCCAAAGTTAGGATTAAGATCCCCGTCACTGACGGAACATCTACAAAAATTTTGCATAAAGAGGGGGCCGAAAAACATGAACGAATCTGAGCCAACTACATATACTCCAGAACATGCCGAGCTATCTCGTGGTGAGCTATTCTCAATCGATCTTGAAAAGGCAAACGCCGAAATCATTGCTATGCTTGCAGACCCACTTGTTGAGCCGGCTGTGCTACAAGAAGCCTGGGCGGCACGCGCAATTCTCGCCGAGCAATTTATTGATTCCATAGAACCGACAGCTGATAATTCTCAAGTGCGAGAAAGAATACAGTTCGACATGATGGTTGATAAAGCGTTGATATTCCAACAAGCCGGCGACACGCTTCGCTATTTGAAAGAACTCGATACAGCAGAGGGCTTTGCGATGCAGCAAGGCTTTGATGACATCTTGGAAACACTCACGCAAGAATTGGATGAAAAAGTGTCAGAACTTGACGACTCACCAGATGCGTTGGTAATTAAGCTTCGAGGCCATGTTAGCTTTGATAATAAAGAATACCTAAAAGATCTGATTTATGCAGGCATTGATAACGAGGATTTGCTTGGGACTGTGTATGGAATGATCCTAGACGAAGGTGGTGATCCTGTCGAGGTTCTCGCGTCACTTGTATTGCGTAGATAGATCTCTATAACCCCTTCGAACAATACTGCTTCGCTGTTAAAAATGTTACAATATAGAAAATAACACCCGGAGATTACATGAGCGACACACAGAATCCGATTAGCCCAAACGAATTAAAAGATCTCGGCAATATTCGCGGTGCTGAATACAGCTACCCTGAACGCCTGAAGCAGATCCATTCAATGGCTGACGTGATGCACAAAACTGCTCGATCTTGGGGATACTCGCAGATCGATGGGCCAACTTTGCAACCGGTTGAATTCTATAGCGTGAAATCAAGCGAAGAACTTCTCGCGGATGGCTATTATGTTTCATCTGGTGATCGAACCTACATGCTGCGCCCAGAAATTACGCCAACGGTTGCGTATATGCTGGCTGGAGTCGAGAAGCAACTTTCATTCCCAGTGCGTTGGTATTCTGATCCACAGATTTACCGAAATGAACGCCCTCAATCTGGCCGTCGTCGTCAGTTCGGTCAGTTCAATCTGGATCGCTTTGATCTTGAGCCACTTACCGGCGAAGCCCGTGCTCTTGCTGACGCCGAAGTAATCGGCGAAGCGATTAACACACTTAGCACATTCGGATTAACTTCTGATGATGTTGTGATGCGCGTAAATAGCCGCGCAGTACTTGAACGCGCCTTCGATGTTATGGGAATTAACGAACGAAATGTCCGCGATGGACTATTGGGTGTTATTGATGCAAAAGAAAAGCTACCTGAAGATATATTCGTTGAAAAAGCGGTTGGCACGGGTATATCTAACGAGCAGACTGTACTGCTTCTGACATGGCTGAACATCCGCGACTTTGAGCAGATTGCGAATAGCGATGTCTATAAGAGTGTCGCACAGACTGCTGAGTATCAAGAACTTGCTTTGGTACTCCAATTCCTTGGCGATCAAGGATACGCAGAGTATGCAGCGTACGATCCAGTTATTGTTCGGGGCCTTGGCTACTACACCGGAACTGTCTTTGAGGCATTCGATAAACAACCAGAACGAAGTATGAAACGTTCAATCCTTGGTGGTGGCCGTTACGATCAATTCACAAAGAAGTTTGGTGGAAAGCTAGAAGTGACTGGAGTTGGATTTGGTATTGGACAAGTTCCATTAGAGATTCTTTTGAAGTCACGCGACTTACTTGATGAAAGTGCTATGCCTGGTCCAGACATCTACATTGCAGTGCAGGAAGTAGAGAATGACGATGTACGAAAAGATCGATTGGCAACTATTGCGCGTATAGCCAAGAGTTATCGTGCACAGGGAAAATCTGTCGTTATTGACGCATCAATCGCTAGTGATGGGGAAGCACGATTGAAGAATCAGCTAAACACTGCAAATAAACTCGATGCACTATCTGCACTGATCATTGACGAAGCAAAGCAGCAAATTGGACTTAAGGACTTAGAGAGCGGTAATCAACACACCAGCACCTATGAGCAGTTTTTTGAGGTACATAACTAGGAGATTCAATCATGGCGCATTTCACAGACATTGATGATTACATAGCAAAACAGACGCCCGAAACACAGGTGCGACTATCGCAAATTCGTCAGTTATTTCATGATCTATTGCCGGATACTAAAGAATCGATCAGTTACGATATACCAGCCTTCACTGTTGGAAAAGATCGCTTGTATATTAGCGCTTATAAAAACCATATCGGTATGTATCCAATGTATGGTGTTCCAGAAATCGAAGACGTCATTGCGCCATACCGAGGTGTAGGTACGAAAGATGCGCTTCACTTCAAGCATACCCAACCAATCCCGATGGATGTGATTGAGAAAATTATTGTTGCCAAACAATCTCACGCATAGTGTGAATATTGCATAATTAGGTGTTTTGTGCTATAATATACATCTAATGTCTGAGTCACTCGCTGATCTTCATGCCCGTTATCCCTATGATAGGGATGAACGTTATTGGCAGGGTAGTCGAAGTCTTGAGGAAGCAATTGCTATTGCTGGCGATCTACATCTTCAACCAGATCCCCTTACGTACTTGGACGCTATTCGCGAACAGGATCACGGTCACGCAATAGCTGTAAACGACGCACTTTTGTTTTTGCCGCCTGAGGCCGTGATTGAAAATTTCGGTGAAGAAGTTGGCCTGTGGACTTCGCTCGCATCATCAATCAGTGGAGACAACAAAGCAATAAATGCCGTACTTGCCGAGAAATATGCATACGACCTTAATGATCTTGAGATAGCACGAGGATGGGTATGGCGTCATGGGTTTAGTGCGTCACCAAAGCAGACCCTTGCCCAATATGGATTAATGCAATCAATGAAACAAGATGTGCTTGCTCGCGTCGACCTTTCGCAGATACTCCATGAATCGGTCAAAGACGGTATTGAGTTGAGTGAATCACGTACAGCTGATTATACGATCGAACCAATCGAAGTTGAACGGTATAACAGCTATTATGACGGTGGCTCAGTGAAAGGATGGGATCTGGATAGATCAAAAGCTATTGGGTACGATTCTTGGTTGGATGCCCCGACAGGATTCGCACTTATGTATAAAGGTGTGCCGAATGCGATGGCTGGACTTGCTATGAGCGAACTTGATGAGGTAATGGTGCACCAATTGCAGGGTGTGCAACGCAAGCGTGTGGATCTGACGAAAAGCTCATACAGTGATGACTTTGTTATTGGGACTGTGTCATCACGCGGGCTATATCCACTTGATTGGCAGAAAACACTTGTTACCGTTGCTGAACATATTGCCCTCGAAACAGGAGCGACTCGCGCAGGAATTCTTGCAGCAAAAAATAATGTATGGATTCGTCCAAGAATGCCTAGCGACACCGAACCACATTTACCGATTGATAAAGCAATTCAAGCATATGATGAACCTGCTCGTCGACTTGGGTATAAAAAAGATAGTAGTGACAAAAAAGATAATTGGCACAAACGCGTCGCTTAAATTTTTATAACACCATCATCAACTTGTGATCGATAACTCCAGACACCTGGCTGTTCAGTTTTGTAGTTCCAATAAAACCAGCCTTGGACATCATCGAAAATCTCTAGCTGTAGTTGTGTGTAAAAACGAGTGAGTTCGGGATGCGCATCTTTTGGAATACGATCGTAGGCTGTTTGGCGTAATGCACCGCTCCATTCGCCGATAATAATTGGCTGTGTCCTGGACAGGCGCTTCAAAAGTCGTTTACGGCGCTTTAATACACGATAGTACCAATCGATTGAGAAAAATTGCGCGAACAATTTTGTCATATGGTAAATATGGACATCCATCACCACTGAATGTTTACGACGATCTAATATACCCGAGAACAATCGTGGACTAAAGGCATCACTGTAAATAATGCGTGTGTGTGGCTGCAAGATCGTAGAAAGGCGTGTATAGGCATCTTTATAGAACTTGCGGAGCTTAAACTGCAGCGCACCAACGCGCGGTTCGTTGATTACTTGGAGGCCCCAGAGATTTGTATACTCTTTATAACGATAGGCGATCATCTGAAGCACATCCAATGTTGCGTTCCGATATTCGTTTTTATCAAACCATTCAGCCGGTCCAATTTTTGCGCTATGATCAAATCCATTTTGTGAACCCTGAAGGGCGTGAAGGTCGATAATCACTTGGATGTTATATTTCAACGCAATTTCCATTGCCCAATCAAGGTAGGTGAGCGCAGAAGCAAATGGGGGAACATCCGATAGTACCCAGTACCCGACAGGAATTCGAACAGCATTAATGCCATGTGCGCTCATCCATTTGAAATCAGATTCAGTGATAAAAGACTTTCGATGTGCTTCGATCTTTTGTTTTGCATCGGGTGTCTGCATGAACGTATATTCGTCTTGGGCATCGAGACCCGCGAATAGTGATGGAGTCATCCATTTTTCAAGAACCAGCCATCCACCTAGATTTACACCACGTAGTTTGTCTGTAGTCATCCTTCTATTATACGCGACTCGGGTATACTAAGGGTATTACTTAAATAAGGACCTATCCCTATGTTTATTACCGGTATCATCTTTGCAATTCTCGCCGCACTCGTGCACGTCTATATTTTTATCCTTGAATCGTTCTTGTGGACGAAACCATCAACTATTAAAACATTCGGTATAACAAAAAAAGACGCCGAGACAACAAAGTCATTGGCGTACAACCAGGGATTCTATAATTTGTTCCTCGCGATTATTACCGCAATTGGCCTGGTCTTTGTATGGATCGGAACGCTTGATGTAGGCTTGGCACTGATCTTTGCTGGTGTTGGCTCAATGGTATTCGCAGGTTATATTTTGGTATCATCGGATCGTTCAAAAGTTCGTGCAGCACTCATTCAGATACTGTTTCCAGCGCTCAGTATTATTTTCCTACTCGGATGATTATTTTTTGAGGTCGAGAACTGCGAGGTTTTCGATGTGCGGTGTACGAGGGAAGAAGTTGTATCCCTTGTGCGCAGTAATGTCGTACGCTTCTAGTAGAAGTGCAACGTCGCGTGCCTGTGTAACTGGGTTACATGACAAGTAGATGATACGCTCTGGTTTTGCTTCCAGGAGCTTTTCGATAACAGGCGCACCAAGTCCGGCACGAGGTGGGTCAACGATGATAGTTGCATCGCTGGTGATAAAGTCGAGGGCTTTTTCGCTTGGTGCAAGCACGGCTTGTGCGCTCTTTAATTTAAGACGGTCGATGTTCGCTTTCATCTCATTGACGGCACTTTCGTTGATTTCAACAAGTGTAAGGTCTTTTGTCCCGATGGTAAGGCCGATTGTTCCAACACCACTGTAAAGGTCAACAGTAGGTTTACCAGGGATGACGTATTCTTTCATGTCGCGAAGCGCTTGCTCGTAGACAGGCAAGTTAATTTGGAAGAAGCTTTCAGTTGCGTAGCTAAATTCAACGCTGTTGATTTCGTCCTTTAGTGAAGTCACACCCCAAGTTTGTAGGCGCTTTGTGATAACACTCGCTGGACTCTTCGGGTTTGAGTAGATCATTTCAAAACCTTTAACACCCATTGCTTCGATATCAATAGGACGAATAGGTTTGAAAGATTCGCTCTTTACGTATAGCTGCATTGAGACGTGGCCTTTTTGGTTGGCACGAATCATAAGGGTTTTTAGTGAAAAACCTGTTGCGTGGTGCGCACGAAGCAGGTCGCGCATCGCAAGTGCTGTCTTGTTGATTGCATCCATTGCAAGGTGGCTGCCTTCAACAGGGACTTTGCTATGCGTACCACGGCCATAGAAGGCGAGGTCAAGCTGTTCAGTTTCTTTATCCCAGTACCAGCTGAATTCCATTTTGTTACGGTAGCCGAAGTCGTAGTTATCGCTAAAGATACTAATTTCACCAGGAAGCGTAACGCCGTGTAGTTCGAAAGCTTCAGTAATAAGTGCTGCTTTGTGCTTTTGTTCGCTTTCGAATTTCATGATCTGCCAAGGACTGGTAGAGATGTAGCTGCCTGGATCGAGCGCTTCAATGCGGTCTACTGCAGGTTTCAAGACGTTGACGACGTAGCCTTCAGCGAAGCTATTCTTTTTACGGAAAAGCTGTACTTCGACTTCTTCTGTCGGTAATCCACCCCATACAAAAAGTTTACGGCCATCGTCCATGGTCGCAAGTGTTTGGCCGCCACCAACGATCTTTTCGAGCGTTACGGTGACGATTGGGAAAGGTTTTTTACTCATTAACTCTATCCATTATAGCTGATAAGGGGTAATTAGCCTATAATAGACACAAATACTATGAAACGCCTCGACAATTATTCACAACATTTCCTCCGTGGACAAGACTTTATTAAAGAGTTGATCGGTCACACCAACATCAAACCAAGCGACATTGTCTATGACATTGGTGCAGGTACGGGTGCAATTTCTGCTGCGCTTTCAACCAAGGCGCTGCATGTATATGCCATTGAAGTAGAGCCCCTGGCTATCGAAAAGCTTCGTGAAAACGTGCAACGCTATGACAATATCACCGTTAAAGAAGGTGACTTCCTCGAGATGACTTTGCCTGACGGTGAATACAAGATCTTTGCGAACATTCCATTCCACTTATCTTCGCCAATCCTTCGTAAGATTACCGAAGACAAGAATCCACCTTCTGCCGCGTACCTGATTGTACAAAAACAGTTTGCAAATAAACTGCTTCCTAATTCTGATCGATTTACGGGTCAATTAGGGATGATGATCGGGCCAACATTTAATGTTCGGATTCGTCGTCCATTGAAACGATCAGATTATACGCCACCACCAGCGGTTGATACGGTTTTGATCGAGATCAAGAAACGTGACGAGCCCTTTATTCCTCTAGATCAAATGGATAAGTATCGTACATTCATCCAGGGCTGTTTCTCGGATCCAAAGATCTTTGCAAAGACACCACAAAAGAAGATTGGTTTACCAGAAGGTATTAAGCCATCGGAAATGCGCCTGCACCAATGGGTAGAACTGTTTACTGCTTACAAATTTAAGTAGGAGATTATATGAATACATTTTTCAAAGATTCAGTCGTTGTTGTCACTGGTGGTGCATCGGGAATTGGGAAAGAGATCGTCAATCAAATCGTGCCCTCTGGTGCGAAGGTGATTATTGTTGGACGGAGCGCCAAAACAGGTAAGGCATTTGTAAAAGATCTGAAGCACCGTGGATTCACCGTCGACTTGGAACAAGTCGATATGGTGGACGAGAAAAAAGTCGAACGCATGATCAACGCTATTGTGAAAAAGCACGGCCGAATTGATTACATGTTCAATAACGCTGGGATTTTTATGGGTGGTGAGATTCGCGATACGAAACTGGAGAACTGGCATAAGGTTATGAACAATAATATCTTTGCGACGATCAATGGAACTCACTACGCGTACCAGCAGATGCTTAAACAAGGGAATGGACACATCGTGAATGTTGCATCAGCAGCAGGCCTGATTCCTGTGCCAGGAATGGGTATTTACGGTGCGACAAAGTTCGCTATCGTCGGTTTGACGCATGCACTTCGGAACGAAGCGAAAAGCCTCGGTGTGAAGGTGAGTGCTGTATGTCCAACGGTCATCAATACGCCGCTGTACGACACTGCAATTTATAACAAGGTTGATACGAAAAAGGCTTTGAAAACTCGAAAAGCGCTACAGACACCAGAACTAGCGGCGAAACGAATTCTCCGTGGAGTCAGGCGGAATAAAGCAACGATCCATACTGCATTTAGTAGTCATGCGACTTGGGTGTTATATCGTATTGCACCACGACTATATGACTTCGGCGCTCGCCGCGTTGTGAATATTTACCGCGAAAAATTACGCGCTAGTTCTTAGCTTTTAATAGGTGCAACAAACGTGCTTCGTCGCGACTCATGTATTTGCGCGGGCGGATCTTGTCGAGTGAATCCTTAACAGCTGCGATACCAGATGTATTGTGATATGCCTTGATGACACGAGGATCGATATATGAACCACGAGCAATAGTTGGAGTGTTGCCTAATTTTTCGGCAGTTTGTTTGACGACTTCGGTGATCGTTTTATTACGAATCTGTTCGTCGGGTGAACGTTCAGCGCCAATCAATAACGTTGTAGCAACCAGTGTTCCGCCCCAGGTACGGAAATCCTTGGCACTAAATTCGCTGCCCATTGCTGATTTGATGTAATTGTTTACGTCAGTGCTGTGTAGGTCATGCATTGATCCGTCGTCTGCCTGGTAGCGGAAGATTTCGTGCCCAGGTAATTCATCGAGTTGTTTGATGATGCCTGCTATGTGCGAATCGGTGACTGTCTTGATATGCTGCTGTCCGCTTTTACCAATGAAATCAAAGGTGACGGATTTACCTTTGACCGTCGTATGTTTACTGCGTAGTGTTGTGATGCCATAGCTTTTATTCGCTCGAGCGTATTTTTCATTTCCTACGCGGAAGTAGGCTTGGTCGATGAGTGTGACGATAGTCGCGAGCACCTTTTCTTTACCAAGCTTTTTGCGGCGAAGATCTTTTTCTAATTGTTTACGGAGCTTTGGTAAGTTCTTGGCAAATTGCAGTGTACGGTCAAACTTTTTCTTTTCTTGTTTCTTCCGGAAGTTCGGATTGTAGATAGCTTGTTGACGACCGGCCTGGTCGAAGCCTTTGGCGCGAACACGGGCTTTTGGTGATGGGTCAATCGTGACGTCAGACCAGGCCGGGGGGATGACGAGTGACTGAATATATTCAATAGTTGAGTCGTCTGTAATGTCGCCCGCTTTGTTTTTGTATGCAAAACCGGAACCTTTTTTATACCGAGTAATCGCGCGTGATGCCTTCATGCAATTAGTATACGCCTGATCCCGCCAAGATTGGAATCTGCTGATGAAAGAGCGTATAATAAGAGGGTAACAAACTTGAAATAAGGAGAATACAAATGGAACTTGCAAACGCATTTTACATCATTGGAATCATTTGTATGAGCTTGATTACTATCATTCTCATCGCCTTGATCGCTGTGGCTGTTGCGATTAAAGTAAAAATTAATCACATCCACGCACAGATCGAAGCGCGCGTTCAACCATTCAAGGACTTTGCTGAAACAGCTACAAAAGTAGCCAAAAAAGCAAAAGACACTTTCACCAAGTAGGTACTTGGTTTTTTGACAACTAATCCTAAAGAAGGAGTATTTCCCTATGAACGATAAAGATCAAACAACAATGCAAGACCCAACGACGCAATATCCGACGGCCGATGCAATCGACGCACAACTACAACCTGAACCGGGTCTGGATGCCGAGATGAGCCCGAAAGCTGATCACGGAGAAGAGACCTATAAAGGCAGTGGGCGACTGAAGGGTCGTAAAGCTTTAATTACTGGAGGTGACTCGGGTATTGGGCGAGCCGTCGCAATTGCGTATGCTCGCGAAGGTGCCGATGTTGCAATTTCGTATTTACCCGAAGAAGCTGAAGATGCGCAGGACGTTGTGAAAGCGATTGAAGAAGCCGGACAAAAAGCTGTGGCGATTCCTGGTGATATCACCGACGAATCATTTGCGAAAGAACTAGTAGAAACAGCCGCGAAGGAACTCGGTTCTATCGATATCCTTGTTAACAACGCAGGTAAACAGGTGTATGTTGAAAAGCTAGAAGATCTGACCAGTGAACAGTTCGAGAAAACATTTGCAACGAATGTATTCGCGATGTTCTGGATCAGTAAAGCAGCCGTGCCACACATGCCCGCTGGTGCGAGTATTATTAACACGACATCGATTCAGTCGTACCAACCTTCGCCTGGGCTATTAGATTACGCATCGACGAAGGGTGCGATTACCGCCTTCACCAAGAGTCTCGCAAAGATGCTGGCTGATAAAGGTATCCGTGTAAACGCTGTTGCGCCTGGTCCGATTTGGACACCGCTGCAACCAAGTCACGGTCAGCCGATGGAGAAATTAGAGAAGTTCGGATCGGACGTACCACTTGGTCGTCCGGGGCAGCCAGCCGAACTAGCGCCAGCCTACGTCTTCCTGGCCAGCCAAGAATCCAGCTACATCACGGCCGAAGTGATTGGCGTGACCGGTGGAAATCACCTACCTTAAATGGTATACTGGCGAAGTTAAACAATTTAAACCGTATCCAGAGTGCAGCGAGAGATCTAGCTCTATGACCTGCCGGCAACCACCTGATGAATCTATTTGATCAGGAACGGTGCCCCTTCTAGCCCTTACATAGGGAAGATAAGATTTTTGCTCCTTCTTATTCTTTCCGTCGTAATGGCGCGAAAGATACGAGAAGGAGTATTTTTTATGTCAATTTTTAAAACCGCCGAGAGCGTCTCGCCAAAACATCCAGACAAGATCTGTGACCAAATATCGGATGCGATATTGGATGCACATTTACGGGAAGATCCAGATGCCCGTGTGGCTGTCGATGTCGCTGGTGGACACGGCAAAGTATTTGTGACGGGTGAAGTTACCTCGCGTGCGAAACATGTTGATGTGGCGGCAATTGTGCAGCGCCTGGCAGGCGACGTCGAGCTGATCGAACATATTGCCGCCCAGAGTCCCGAGATTGCCCAGGGCGTTGATGCGGGTGGCGCTGGTGACCAGGGCATTATGGTTGGCTATGCGACGAATGAAACGGCAGAGCTGTTGCCGCTGGAAGTAGTGTTGGCACGGAAGCTCAATCAATACCTATATGAAGTCTGGCCGTTTGATGGTAAGACACAGGTGACGACAAAAGATGGCAAGATCGTGTCGGTTGTCGCGAGTTTCCAACATGCGGCGCAACAAGACTTGACCAATCAGGTGTTGGATTGGTTTACGAAAGAACCGTTGGCTGTGACAATCGGTGAAGATGTACGACTACATATTAATCCAGCAGGGGATTGGAATGTGGGTGGCTTTGATGCTGACGCAGGTTTAACTGGACGTAAACTGATCGTTGATAATTATGGTCCACGCATTCCGATTGGTGGTGGCGCATTTAGTGGTAAAGACCCAAGCAAGGTTGATCGATCGGCTGCGTATATGGCGCGTAAGATCGCGATTGATTATCTGAAGGCGCGGGATGCAAAAGATGTGTTCGTGTATTTAGCGTATGCGATTGGGTTTGATCAGCCACTAGAGGCTACTGTTGTGATCGATGGTCGAGAAGAAGTTGTAGATGGCTATGATTTGTCACCGAATGGGATTATTGCGGCGCTGGATTTGAAGCGGTCGGTTTATGAGGTGACGTCAAGGTATGGGCATTTTGGGTATCTAGATTTTAATTGGGAAATTTAAGTTACTATACGTATACCTTTCTCTGCCTGAATAAATGTATTTCTACGCATTTAACATAAATATTTACATAGATCATTAATAGAGTAGAGTAAATATATGAATGGATCAGAGGACATATCAAATAAGACCTCGTTGGAGTTGCTGGAATTATTTCTTTCGAACATTGAATACGAAAAAGGAATGGTAAAACGGTACAATCAGACGTTATCTATATCGAATGGGATGATTGAAACTAAAGAATTTCCTATATGGGTTGATGGCATCGACTTACTAGGTTATTGCATGGATGAATCCAGTAGGATCGAGGGTATATATGACGGCAATATGCCCGCCGGCGATGTTCGTAGAGAAGCAAAGAAAATAGCTTCAAGCTTAAAGAATACACCGCTTGATTACGTATTTTATCTAAAGTTACCAGATGGTTTAGAGTTTGAAAATGATTTAATTATTTCAGATCAAATAAAGATTTTTAAAGCAGATACGCTAATTGTAGATTCTATAAGTACTGCAAATATAAACACATACAGAAGAAGGGAATTTAATTTAAAAGCAGCTGTTTTTCAAGAGGGGGTAGAAATAAAGCCTGAATTTACTAATCTTGAGGTGGGCAGTACTTACTTAGCTATTAAGACAAAAGGCTTGGTCAGTAGATTGTCGACAATCACTGAATCAATAGACCCCTTGCACGTATATAAAATTTTTATTGCTTTTTTAAACATTGAAAATCTATTGCATTATGGAAGTATGTTGCAGGAGATTTTAAGCAGAAATGGCGAAGCTGATCATGGCAAAGAAGCTCTTGTATACAAAGATAATTATCAATTTGTGACAGAGATTGATAGACCTAAGGATGAATATGCCTTTGTGTCGAGACTAGTATTCTCAGCAGAAGCAAAACAGAAGGATGCTTTAGTATTGGAATTAAATAAATTCAGTATGCTTATTATGAAAATGAATAATGTATACCTTGACCAAGAACGCAATAAAATTATAAATTCGCTGTATTGGTATTTTGAGAGCACAAGATCTGCGAACGGTGCTTTCAAAACAATGCTCGATGTTTCAATGATCGATTCCTTTTTTACCCTAAATGATAAAAAGGAAGATAAATTTAAGCAGATAATTTTAGAAAAAAACCCAACTTCGAAGCCTAATAAAAATAGTGATGAATGGAAGTCGTTGAGTAATCTTTACGATCGCAGGAATGAAATAGCGCACGGTAAAGTACATCTCCTTGAAGTAGATAGTAAAAATAAAGCAAACAAACATATAAATATTATTAATGACGGAAATATAAGAAGTCTTTACAAGGCTTTGATAAAATCTAAAATCGAGAAATTATTAACAAATTAGCAAACTCAAATGCAGCTTATTGGTAGTATTATTGGTGTATGATCCTCGAAACTATAACCCACGTCATCGCCGACATAGCCGTCATCCCCGTCATCCTCATCGGCGCCTATCTCCTTCTCTTTAAAATCCCGAAAGGTGGCCGTTTCGAAGCCTACTCTCGCATCCTTATGGCGGGTCTGACGTCGTACCTTGTGGCGAAACTCCTCGCCAGTATTTATCAACCGTCACTGGAACGCCCCTTTGAACTATTAGGCGTGGAAGCTGGCGCCTTGTATCTGAACAACCCAGGCTTCCCGTCAGACCACGCACTATTCGTCACCGCAATTACAGCAGCAGTGTGGTTCGAGACAAAAATGAAAAATACCACGCTAGTTCTAGCGGGTCTGGTCGTTCTTATCTGTGTTGGTCGCGTGATTGCCTTGGTGCACACACCTTTGGACGTGATCGCGGGTGTTGTCATAGGGCTGCTAGGTACGGTATGGTATATCAATAAGCTACCGGTGGAGAAAAGAGTAAAGAGTAATGGCGAAAGTAATCATTGAAGACCAGCAGGTCGTTTCTAGAACTTGGTATACATGGGGACGCACAATTGCGTTCGGTGCAGTTGCCGGACTTGCATACTGGGTCTTAACGGTCCTAATTGGGCAGTACATTGTCGAACCACTGGTGTGCCGTAACATTGTTGACGCGACTGCGTGTACAAACGCGACGCCTCTGGCTGGTAACATTGCAGCTATCTTGGTTGCAGTACTTTCTATCATAGGTATGGTTCGAATGGGGATTGCACGACCGATTATTATTGCGATTGCTTCGGCAGCATTACTTTGGAACCTTGGTGCGTGGACACAAGGATTATTTTGGCTAGAATCTATCGTCTGGAGTGTTGCACTCTATGCACTCGTCTTTGCATTGTTTGCCTGGATTACGCGTGCAATTTCATTGTGGGTGACGATTGTGATCAGCCTTTTGATTGTTCTGATTATTCGCATCGCTTTGATCCTCTAAAATCATTGTCCTTATGTTAAAATAACGACAGAAATAAACCTTGGGGGTAGGGTGTGGTAAAAAAGAAGTCATTGCAGGCTGATGTGCCTGCGCATAAAAAAGTAACGGTGCATCATCACCACGCAAAGCCGTATCGCAAGCGTCATCTAGGGTTGCTGTTTATTATGATTGCCTCATTTGTGATGCTTTTGATCTTGTTAGTACAATACCGTGACCAGGTTATTACTGGTCTTGCCAGTAGCCGAAGTTATATTAGCGACGTCTTTAGTGGTAACAAGAGCTACGACGTGAAGGTCGAATCAAGTTATGGTTATAGCCTGAGTTATGACCAAAAGCAATTTTATGCCAGCGCTATTAGCGGTTCGACCGGCGATCTATATATTGGCAGTGAACTCGGAACAGAGCGAGCATACAATATTGTTCGCGTTGCACCAAACTGGACTTCAGAAGAAACCGGTCCTTCAAAGAACACTGCGCTTACCTTGACATTCCACCCAGGAACAGCAAATAGCTCAGATTCATTGACCGCGCTCGCCTTACAGGATGGTGGAATAGATACGAGTAACGTTAAACAAGTATCTAACGAACAGGTTCTGCTTGGTGGCCAGCTATTCCAAAAGATGCAGTGGCAATCATCAACCACTGGGCAGCTTCCTGGGAGTCTGACTGCAAAGTTCACGACATACGCGGGTCTTGTTCGTGGAAGTGCGGTGACGATCGTTATTGCTGCAGGTGTGAGTAATAGTAACGAAGCACGCTACGATGACGTGCTGCGTTCACTCACATTTAATGTTGATGCAAAGATTAGTGCCGCGCCAACGGAAGTAGTCGCAACGAATGTTGCTGCATCCCGATCAATCTTGGATATTGTTACAAACACAAGTTTGGCATCAGCTGCAACGAACGACCCAACCAGCGCAACTTCAGAGCAGATCTCTGCGCTGTATAGCCCTGCTGTGGCCAAGATCTACAACGCGTACTGTATGGATATCATGATCGATGCAAAGCCATACCTGACGAACTATTGTGGCGCAGCATCTGGGTCTGGATTTTTTGTAAGTAACGATGGATATATTGGCACAAATGGGCACGTAGCCGTGACAACTCCACTTGATATCATTATTGGTGATGCTTTGACGCTATATGCAACAAAAGGTGATCCTCGTTATTTCAACCAGCTAATGAACATGACGAAACTAAAGCCATCTGACGTTCCTGCAGATGCTACCGACAAAGAAAAGGTGGGTTTGTATGTCGATGCAATGTACACAATCGATACCTCACGCATTACGGTAAGTAACAATGTACAGAACTTACTTGTTGGTGTGACTCGGCGAACACCAGACATCACTGCACTGATAAAAGCGACAAATGACCGTAAGGCATTTAGTGGTGACGAGAACGTGGTAGCAGCAAAAGTAGCTGCGTATGACTATCGTGCGAATGACGGTTATAACGGATTTAAAGCATCTGATGTCGCGATCATTAAGGTTGAAGGTTCGAACTTCCCAGTCGTAAAGCTCGGAAGCATTGATACATTACGTCAAGGTGCGGATCTGCTGATTCTGGGCTACCCAGGAAACGCTAGTACAAATGGCATTGTTGAATCAACTTCAAGCGACGCGACATTGACGACCGGTAAAGTTTCAGCAATTAAGAACGCATCGGGAAGTGACAAGAAATTAATTGAAACAGATACGACAATTGGCCACGGAAATAGTGGTGGTCCAGCTATCGACTCTGAAGGTGATGTCGTTGGTATCGCAACGTATACTGCTGATGGATCAGGAAGTGGCGATGGCGTCTACAACTACATTCGTGACATTAAAGACTTCCAAGATCTTGTCGCAAAAAATAATATCTCAATCGATACCACTAGTAAGACGCAAGATGAATGGCAAAAGGGAATTGATAACTTCTATTCTTCACACTATTCAAAAGCGGTAAAGAATTTCCAGGCCGTGCAGACGCTCTATCCTAATCACTCTCGTGCTGCTGATTTGATCACTGCAGCGCAAAAGCGTATTGCCGAAGGTAAGGACGTCGTAGATTTCCCACTTATTCCTGTGATTATCTTTGCGAGCATCTTACTGATCGGATCTGCAGTGACAGTTGTGCTGATTGTTCGTCATCACAAAAAGCACGTGATCTACGCAACCGGTGTTGCACAAGGGACTGTGCAGCCAACGGTTCTCGGCGATCCTTCACAAGCGGTGAATGTTGCAACGATGAATCCTGTCGTAAGCACGCCAGTCGTTCTGGAACCACTGAATGGTCAAGCCGCGTCCGATGCTGCAGCGATAAATATCGCAACTCCACCGGCTGCAGTAGTGCCAGTCGCACCTGTTGCGCCAGTAACGCCAGCGCCTTTGGTTGAGACACCAACTGTCACACCTCCGCCGGTTGAGCCAACCCCCGAACAAGATACGACGACTCCGCCGCCACAGAATCCTTTCCTGTAGTGCGCACCAAAGGACTCTGCAATAGCAGGGTCCTTTATTCTTATGGTTTTGGTATACTGAAGATATGGAACAAGTCTTGTTGGTGATTTTACTTATTGCAGTCATTGGGTTGGGCGGCGCACTATTTGCTGTCGCGCACCGTCTTCGTGATATGAAACCGTCTGATAATTCAGGCGGTGTTGAGATGTTAAAGTCTGACGTCACTGAATTAAATCGTACGATTGCAAATCTGCAAACTTCTTTGAGTGATCGCTTGGAACGTAACGCAACAAACATGCAGGGTGCGATGCAACGACAATTGACCGAGAGCGGCAAGCTCGTCAGTGATGTCACGCAGCGCCTTGCGAAGCTAGATGAAACAAACCGTCGAGTGATCGATGTTGCGGATGAACTAAAGACCTTGCAGAACGTCTTGCAGAATCCAAAGCAGCGCGGTGTATTTGGCGAATACCTACTGGAATCAGTTTTGGGTAATATTTTACCAACCAAAAATTATCAAATGCAGTACAAATTTAACGACGGTAACATTGCCGATGCTGTTGTGTTCTTGGACAAGGGATTGGTCTTGCCAATCGATAGTAAGTTTAGCCTCGAGAACTACAACCGCATGGTATCTGCACCAACAAAAGCTGAACGCGAAGAGCTACTGAAAAAAGTTCGCACAGACTTAAAGGGGCGTATCGATGAAACGAGTAAATACATCAAGCCTGCTGAAAAGACGATGGATTTCGCATTTATGTTTATCCCAAGTGAATCACTATATTACGACCTCTTGATTGGTGATGTTGGAACGGGTTCATCGGCACGTGATCTGATCGAATATGCCTTCCGTGAGAAACAAGTGATCATTGTGAGTCCAACCAGCTTTATGGCATACCTTCAGACTGTTCTCCAGGGCCTGCGTAGCCTTCAGATTGAAGAGCAGGCAAAAGATATACAAATCCAAGTAGGCAAGCTAGGGCGTCATATTTCAGCCTTTGATACGTTCATGAGTAAACTCGGTAATTCTCTCGGTACAACCGTGAATCACTATAACAACGCACATAAAGAACTTGGCAAGATCGATACTGATGTCACCAAGATCGCTGGTAACAATAAGAGTATCGAACCTTTGTTAGTTGATAAACCTCACGCTGACGAATAATCTCCGAAAATAAAGTAGAGCCCATTCCGTAAAGGAGCAGGCTCTACTTTAGGAATGGGCTCTTGGTTATTCGATGGAGAAGTGGGTGACGTAGTCTGCGTACAGACCGTCGAAGTGAATCATGTTCGCTTCGAGGCTTTTGACGGCCAAATCCTTCTTGCTGAGATGCTTGTTGATGTGAGCCTGAATGCCTACCAGCTGCGCCTGCGACAAGAAGGGGTTGATGCCGTATGCGCTGCCCCGTATTGACAACCTCATTTCGCCACGCAGTTCTATCGACTCATCGTTTATGAGCGCCTTTCTCTTTGCGCGGGCCAGCACTCGTGTCCCGATCCAGAATCCCAATGATGAGTTCATGTGGACCGTGACGACTGTTGCGGTGGAACCTTGCAATAGTTCTTTCTTTTTAGTGCCCACAGGACACTCCAATCTATGAATTTTGCGAATGTGTGTGAAAGTACGACGTTGTACTGTTTATCAATGGTAACAGTAGAACGGATTATAAAATAATTTTGTTAAAATGGCAATAACTACTTCCATTACTTATGCTTTATGTAGTGCGAATAAAATGGTATAACTAAGTCGTTCTTAATACCCACGTCTTCACCGATGTGGTGAACGGCACTTTGACAGAGGAGAGAAATGTTTACACCTTCGGAAACATACCAGGAACTTAACCGCGTTCGTCGTGACATGGTTCGCATGGCAGCTTCCCGTTATATGGAAGACTTCGCGAAGCACCTACATCACTGCTACGAGATGCGGAACAAAGACGGGCTGACATTCCTGCCCTGGTTGGGCGCAGCTCAGTTTTACAGCGTTGTCGATGGCGGCAACAGTGCAAAACTTGAAATGTATGACACCCTGCAGGTTGCGTCAGGGCTCGGTATTAACCACCGAGAGTTTGGAGGTCGTCTTGGCCATCTGCTTAACGAGCAGTTCGGCGAAGAAAACGCCGGAGGAATAATCGTGATGGCCGAGGCGATCGAGGAAGGTGCTAATATCAAGGACCTGCTGACGTTCACATACGATCCTGTATTGGCCTGGGGCGACTAGCTCGTCGGGTGGGTGCAGAAGTCCGTTTCATCTCCTCTGTCCCCATCCCTAAAATTATAAAAAAATACCTCGCTGGTCATAGCGAGGTATTTTAATTGTACGGGCTTACAACTACTTGATAGTTGTTGTAGAGCGGCCGCGGAGTAGGTCGTAAATGACGAACCCAGCAACACCACCAATAACTGGTGCAATTGCGTAGATAGCAAATGGCCAGATTGAACCCCAGCTGTAAGCGTGAAGTGAGATCGCAACCGCAGGGTTGATGATCGCAGTAGCACCTACGTAGCTAGCAGCACTTACGGCAACCATCAAAGCGATGAAGATACCGAAGCCTACTGTGAAGGCAGCAGCAACACGGTCTTGAAGTTCGCGAGTCGCGTTAGCGATAGCGAAACCAAGGATTGCTGTACCGGTTAATTCAGCAAAGAAGACGAACCATTCTTTACCAGCAAGTTTTGCGACGTCAGCAGCTGCGAATAGTGCTGGAGCGGCTTGGCCGTATGCAGCAGCTTGTTCGCTGACTGGGTCAGCACCTGCGAGGAACGCACTAAATACAACGTATGAAAGCGCTGCACCAAGTAGTTGTGCGACAACGTATCCGAGTGCTCGCAACCAACCGATTCGGCGAGTAACAAGCGCACCAATAGTGATCGCTGGGTTGAAGTGTGCACCTGAAATTGCACCAAGCGCAAGAACAAGTCCTGCAAGTGCAAAGAGTACGAAAATTGGTTGTCCTTGACCAGCGATGACCACGCTAGCGAGTAGGAATGTACCAATTAATTCAGCGGCTAATGCGCGCCAAAGTGTGACTGATCGAACTGATTGCTGGAAACGTCCAGCGAATGTGTTTGTCGTTGCAGCAACAGGAGCTGTCGTAACGGTTGTTTTTACTGCAGTCTTTTTAGAGACTGTTGCTTTTTTATTTGTCGAAGTAACTTTCTTCGTAGCCATAGTATGTTTCCCTCCTTATAGTCAACATGGTAACAGTATAGCATAAACAACAAGAGTCAAACGGGTGTTACAATAGGTATATATGGCATTATTTGTAAGACAAGACGAAAACCGATCCGAACTGCAAAAACAGGTGGCGACACAAATCCAAGAACGCGCACGTGCAAAAGCAAAAGAAGCTGAACTTCCTGATGGAATTACTGACTCTGCGTATATAAAAGGAACAAAGCAGACAACTGGCCTTGCATGGCTATGGGCGATTGTCGCAATTTTAGGCGTCAGCGTCGTTATCTATTTAATGATTAAATCAGGTAGCTAACGGGCTTACCGATAGGCCACTTTTAGCGTATAATAACGACTAGTTATGCCAAGCCACGATATAGATGCTGTACGCCTGGAGCTTTTGGAGCGGGTAAAAACAAGTGAGACACCTCGCGATATTTTGCGTGCGCCAGAATTCAAAGATCTATACAGTGCGATTGGCTCATTGTCTGCGGAAGAAAAAGGTCCGTATGGAAAATCAATTAACGAGCTGAAGCAAGCAGTTGAAGCTGCTGTTGAAGAACGTATTATGCAGCTTGAAAGTGGTGATGTGATTTCGCTTGATGTTACGGCGCCATGGGATGTGAATAGTGTACGTCCTGCGTTTTTGCCGACACACGAAGGATCACAACATCCACTGACAAAAGAAATGGATACCGTTGTCGATATCTTTACGCGTATGGGATTTGCTGCAGTTGAGTCTCGTCAGATTGATGACGACTTCCACATGTTTGGATCATTGAACTTCCCTGAAAACCATCCAGCACGTGATGGCTATGATACGTTCCGTACCGAAGAAGGGTTTATTCCACCTGCGCACACTAGCACAATGCAAAATCGAATTTTGCAATCTGGCAAAGACGTCCTTGAAGCTGGCGGACAAATCGCTGCTATTAGCTATGGCCGTGTCTTCCGTAACGAAGACGTTGACGCAACACACGAGCACACATTCCACCAAGTTGAAGGTGTATTTGTCAGCAAGAACGCGACGCTTGGCGAAATGCTAGGTACATTACAAGCGTTCTTTGAGGCGTATTATGGACAATCTCTACGAATCAAAACGCAGCCTGCATACTTTCCATTCGTTGAGCCAGGCCTCGAAATTATGATCGAAAAGCCAGCAGTACTTGGCGGTAAAGCAGGTGAGTGGCTTGAAATGGTCGGTTGTGGCATGGTACATCCAAATGTCTTGTCAGCTGCTGGGATTGACCCAACCCAGTACCGAGGCTTTGCCTGGGGCATGGGCGTTGAACGTTTGGTGATGTTGAAATACGGCATCGAAGACCTTCGTCATTTCGAATCAGCAAAACTTAATTTCTTGAGGAAGTTCGCATGATCATTTCCGTAAACTGGCTGAAAAAATTTACAGACATCGATGTTTCTATCGATGAGCTGACTGAACTTATTGGTGCACGCCTCGTTGAAATCGAAAGCGTTGAAAACCTTGGCGAAAAATACAAAGACGTCATTGTCGTAAAAGTTGTTGAGTGTTCTCCAGTTCCTGATTCTGATCACTTGAACCTTACAAAGATCGATGACGGCGGACGTGCACAAAATGTCGAACGTGACGAGAACGGACTTGTCCAAGTTGTCTGTGGCGCGTCCAATGTGACTGCGGGTATGTTAGCTGCATGGTTGCCACCTGAAAGTATCGTTCCTGAAACTTTTAATGACAAAGAGCCTTTTGTTTTGGGCGCACGATCACTTCGTGGATTCATGAGCAACGGTATGCTTGCCAGTGCAAAAGAACTTGATCTATACGAAGACCATAGCGGTATCGTTGCGATCGACAAAGACGCGGCACCCGGAACTGGCTTTGCCGAACTCTATGAACTTGATGACTATTTATTAGACATTGAAAACAAATCACTGACACACCGTCCTGATGCATTCGGTATTATTGGATTCGCGCGTGAAGTTGCAGGTATTCAAGGTAAAGAGTTCCGTACACCTGAATGGCTCCAAGATTTAAACCCAACATATATTGCTGACGGGTCTGTTGAAAATCCAACTGTCACGATTGATGACCCTGAACTCTCTGACCGATTCCAAGCAATTGTATTATCAGGCGTAAACGAATCAGCACAATCACCAATTGAAATTCAGACCTATCTTGCACGCAGCGGTGTTCGCCCAATTAGCGCGATTGTAGATGTCACAAACTACATGATGCTGCTTGCTGGTCGTCCTTTACATGCCTATGACTACGACAAATTCCTGGCAGTGGGAAATGGCAAAGCTGATATTCATGTTCGATCTGGACGTGCTGGTGAAACGCTAAACCTTCTTGATGGACGAGTACTTGAACTTAGCGAAGATGACATCGTTGTTGCAGCAGGCGAAACAGCTGTCGGGCTTGCTGGTGCGATGGGTGGTGCTGAAACTGAGATCGATTCAAACACAAAACGTATCCTTCTAGAGGCAGCGACATTTAACTTGTATAAATTACGTGCTGTCCAAATGCGACACGGTGTCTTTACCGAAGCAATTACACGCCTGACTAAGGGACTTCCTGGTGCACTCGGGGCGCCCGTCTTGGCTGAAGCAGCCAAAATGATGGGGCAATTTGCAAACGCACAACCAGCGAGTGATATCGCCGATGCCTATCCTGGCAAACATGATCCAGTTGTAGTGACACTACAAGAGAGCGTCGTAAACGCAGTGCTAGGGACACAGTTTACCGCTGCTGATATCAAAGATCTTCTCGAAAACGTTGAATTCAGCGTCACGGTTGAAGGATCTGATGTAGCTGTGACAGTTCCGTACTGGCGAAATGATATTCATATCGCTGAAGATATTGTTGAAGAAATTGGACGACTGAGCGGCTACGATTCTATTAATACCGTTTTGCCTCGTCGAGATTTCACTGCAGTCCGACCAGAAGCGTTTGATGCACTACGAACAAAGCTTCGTTCATTGTTGGTTCGTGCTGGCGCAAACGAAGTATTAACTTATAACTTTATCCACGGTGATGTCATGCGTAAAGCTGGCCAAAACCCAGATACTGCCTACCGTTTAACGAATAGCATTAGCCCTGATCTACAGTATTATCGCCAAAGCATCACGCCAAGCTTGCTCGTGAACCTTCATCCAAATGTAAAAGCTGGATACGATCACTTTGTGTTATTCGAAATGAATAAGTTCCACACAAAAATTCTTCCCGTAACTGAAGAAGGCGTACCCAAGGAGCTTGATGGACTTGCGTTTGTTGTGACAACTGGCAAAAAAGCCAAAGGCGCTGCGTACTACGAGGCAAAGCAATATCTTGACTACATTGCGACTGAACTGGGTCTTGAATTTGCTTACGAACCACTTGAGGCTGATGCGAGTTATCCTGTCACCGACCCTTACGAACCACTGCGAAGTGCACGCGTCTGGGATGCAAAAACTCGTGAACGCATTGGTGTTATCGGTGAGTTCAAACGATCAGTCCAAAAAGCATTCAAGCTTTCAGACAACACTGCAGGATTTGAGATTGCACCACGTGGACTTTTGAAGCTTATCGAAAAATTCGAATCAAACTATGAGCCACTCAGTAAATATCCAAGTACTGATCGTGACATTTGTTTCCAAGTTGAATCAGGTGTTTCATACGATCAGGTGTATAGCGCAGCAAAACAAGCACTGGCTGATGCAAACGTTCATACATCCGTAGCGCCACTGGATATTTATCAACCAGAATCAGGTGAGTCAAAGAATATTACCCTGCGAATCACACTGGGCGCATACGACAGAACGTTAACAGGGGATGAAGTACATACAATAATGGCAGAAGTGACTGAAAAAGTGACCGCAGCAACACATGGAAAGGTAGTTTAAAACTATGTCAGCAACAAAAGGACAACAAATTGGTATTTGGATTATCGCAATCGTTATGACCGTCGGAACAATTGGATCTTTCGTGGTCTTGATTCTTGCGAACGACAATGACGCAAAGGACAAGATCACCGAGCAATCGACCCAAGCAGAGCAGTTAAAAGCTTACCAAGAACAAGTAAAGGTACAGGCGCAAGCAAACGCCGATAACTCAGTTGCACTTGATGGATACAGTCCTTCGACATTCGATGCTGCATCAATCACAGCACTACAAAAAGAAATTCTAGTATCTGGAACAGGCGATGAGCTAAAGGCAACTGACACAATTAAGGTAAGTTACTTTGGCTGGACAAGTAATGGTGTGATCTTTGATAGCTCAAAGAAAAAAGATGTGGGTAAGGATGAACCTATTGAACTTTCTCTTAGCGGCGTTATCAAAGGATGGACTGACGGTTTAACTGGACAGCGTGTTGGAAGTACGGTGAAATTAAGCATTCCTGCCGATCAAGCATACGGTCCAACCGGTTCTGGAATTATTGGCGCAAATGAACCACTCGTATTTATCGTGACAATTCAATCAATCGGTGCCGCAGCAACAGAATAATTATGCTATACTTGGTATAGTAAAAAAGGGAGACGTATGGACAATTCAGTGAAAGAAGTACTTATGATCGGAGCAGGACCTAGTGCCCTTGCTGCTGCAATTTATACGACTCGTGAGGACATCGATACGACACTCTATGAAAAGAGTGCAATTGGTGGACTCGCCGCTATCACTGATATGGTTGATAACTATCCTGGATTCGAGAACGGTGTAGAAGGTCTTATTCTAGCTGGACACCTAGAAAAACAAGCTGAGCGATTCGGAGCGCACATTGAATACGGCGACGTCACTGCGATGCGTACTGAAGGTGATCTAAAGATCGTTACAGTTGATGGCGCTGATGTAAAAGCAAAGGTTGTGTTGATTGCAACTGGGAGTGATTACAAAAAGATTGGTGTTCCTGGTGAAGCTGAATTCTACGGACGTGGTGTGCACTATTGTGCAACCTGTGACGGTGCCTTTTACCGTGACAAGAAATTAATCGTGATTGGTGGAGGAAACTCTGGCTTCCAAGAAGCACTCTTCCTGACTCGCTATGCGACACACATCGATGTATTGGTGCGCAGCAGTGTTTCTGCGAGTGAAGTCTTGCAACGTGACATGCAAAAGTATGTCGACGAAGGTAAGGTAACGATCCACCTTCAAACAGTCACTGAAGAGATTATTGCAACTGACGGACGTGTCAGTGCAGTGAACGCAATTCAAAATGGCGAAGCGGTAACATTTGATACTGATGGTGTCTTTGTATTCGTTGGACTACTTCCAAATACACAATTCCTCGAAGGGAGCGGTGTTGAATTAGACGAACGTGGGTTGATCAAGACTGATATGCACCTTGCAACCAACGTTAAGGGTGTCTTCGCTAGTGGTGACGTCCGAAGTGGCGCAACAATGCAAATTGCCAGTGCGGTAGGTGAGGGTGCCTCTGCAGCGTTATCTATTCGTGAATACTTGACCGAATACAACCGCGAAGCAAAAGCTTAGGCAATATACTTCTTGTAAAAAGATTCGAGCTGACCAATCACTTGTGGGTTGGTAGTTTCGAGTGCGATTTCGCGTGTTCCGAATAATACTCCCGTGTATGCAAAGTTGTGTGAACCTGAGATTGCTGTCTTTGAGCCATCTTTCATTGTAAAGATGATGAACTTGGCGTGAAGATACGGCATACGGGTATAGAGAGTCTTGTGCCGACGTGAGATCGTACCGATCTTTAAGAGTAATTTGTTCAAGAAATCAGCTTGTTCTGGACGATTAAAATACAGTGCGGCTTCTTTCTTTTTCAGAAGCCGGGAAAGTTTGCCTGTTGGGCAGTACTGCGAGACAAAAAGAATGCTTTCGGCTTCTTCTGCGAGTTCGAGCGCGCGACGATAGATGACTGAATGAGCAATAATGCCACCATCAATAAGTACAGAGTCACCATGGAGTTCGTGCGATACGCTTGGATAGTTTGTTGATGTCCGCTCGGCTTTAATGATTCGGCCTTGTTCATGCGCAAGGCGGTCTGCGAGGCGATCGTGGTCAATGCGGAACATGTAATCAGTGTTTTCTGCAACGCCACCTTGATACATATTTACACCGCCAAATACAAAGCAGGTATCGTCGACAACTAGCCACTTGCTGTGGGTACGGCCATTAAAGAGTGTCATGCGTGCACGACCGAGCCATAGAAATTTTACACCAGATGCGCGAAGACGTTTCACCATTGTGTTTACATCTTTGACACCGGGGCTGTAGTAGCGAATCGGCAGAAATCCGCCGCTGACTTCACCGTACGTAAAGATATCAGCGGTTACCGTGACCTTCACGCCCCGCATGGCCGCCTCTTCGATTGCCGCAATAAGTTCGTGTGTCGCGGGGTGATCAGCAACAACCATTGAGATTAAGAAAACGCGCTTTGTGGCTTTTCGTACCAGCTCGGTGGCTTGCGCCACATAGGCTGGTGGCAAGACTAATTTCATATCCATTACTGATTGATTATAAACGGTCTGGCACTTTATCACTAAAAACTGATAAAATACAGGTAATAGAACGAACGGAGAACATATGGCTGACTTTAATAAGATCTTAACACCTGGTGATATTGATAACGGATTTGCAAACGTTGTGATTGAAATTCCAACAGGAAGTAATAACAAAATTGAATGGAACCGTGAGCTTGCTGTATTCCAGCTTGACCGCGTTGAACCTGCAATCTTTAGCAAACCAACAAACTACGGCTTTATTCCTCAGACACTCGATGAAGATGGTGACGAACTAGATGCGCTGATCATCACAGACACACCGCTCTCAACAGGAATCTTCCTTGAAGCAAAGATTATTGGTGTGATGAAGTTTGAAGACGATGGCGAAATCGACGACAAGGTTGTCTTTGTTCCTGCGGATGACCGCAACACTGGCAATGCGATCAATAGTCTTGCTGATCTCCCAAAACAACTTCTTGATCAAATTGAACATCACTTTACACACTACAAAGACCTCAAAAAACCAGGTTCTACAATCGTGAAGGGCTGGGGCGACATCGAAGAAGCGAAAGCGATTATCCACGAGTCTATCGAGCGCTGGAACACAAAGTAGTGAACGCTGACGATCAGCAGGTCATTGATGCACAAGCGCTTGTTGTGAGTGTTTTCAAGGGTTTCCGCAAGGAACTACTGAGCGTCGCAGGTAATATTGAATACACCCGCAAGACAGATCTTTCGCCCGTGACTTTCTACGATGTAAAAGTAGAAGAGACACTCAGGCAAACTTTATCTGAATCATTTCCTGAAATAGGATTTGAGGGTGAAGAAACGGGTGCAACGGGCAACACTGATACATATTGGCTTGTTGATCCAATTGATGGAACGTCTAGTTTTATCCGTGGCTTGCCGTTTAGCACAAACATGGCTGCGCTTGTAAGTGGTGGTGTTGTGATTGCAGCGGTAATCTATGACTTTGTGCACGATACTTTGTTTACGGCTCGCAAAGGTCACGGTGCATTCAAAGACGGCGAGCCAATCCACCTCAATACAACGCGTGAGGCAGGTAACTTATTCCTATATTCAACGACAGGTACGAAATTTGGTTTGATTCGTGAAGCATTGTTGGAACTAAAGATGCGTACATTGCTACCAGTTGGTGCCAGTGGACATGCATATTGCTTGCTAGCCGAAGGCAAGATTGATGGCATTATAAATCTAGAAAAAGGCATGGGTCTACACGACAATGCCCCTGGAGTGCTGATTGCAGAAGAGGCCGGTGCCGTCGTTCTTCCGTATGATGAAGAAACTGGCGTCTATCGAAGCCAGTTTATTATTGGAAGTCCGTTAGTCATTGATCTGATTGAACACAGCGGACTGATTTAGTCTGTCATCATTGCAACGATTGCGTGGTCACCGTCAACTGGGCGGTGACCTTTTAGATATTCACTATAAGAGTAGTATGCTTTGTTGCTTGTTGTGTCGGCTGGATCGTCAATGATATTGTCTGGTGTTATGCCAGCTTGCAAGAGTTGTTCGAATGTCGCTTCTTTCATTCCTTTGTTATCGAGTTTCCAAATCTGATAAACGTCCTTACCGGCTGCAGCCGTGAGCCAGACTTTTAGTGAGGCTGGGTTAGATTTGTAATTTTCCGCCAGGTGTTCGACGATCTTTTGTGCACCGAGTTGCTCCAAACTGTGCCTGCCTAAATGGGCAAGCGCAAGGATATTATGCTCGGGGTCGTAAAGTGCGGCACCAACACAATCGGCAACAGGCAAAAACAGCGCGTGGTGTGTATTTCGTGTAATGATCGCGTCAACGATAGGACCGTTGTTATCTTGCATGCCATCACCCTTTGTTGATTCGTCAATTTCAACGTACCTGCAGTAATCATCACGTTCGAATACTACTTTTAACCGAGTCGTTTGATCAATAGTGATATTCTGATTTTTGAGAAAAGCTTTACGAGCTGCAATGACGTTTGCGTCAAACATGTCGGTTCGGTTATACATGCTACCATCTGATACGTAGGACAGTGCAACGGTAGTGGGCATTATTTTCGTTTCTTGATAACTGTTTTTTGGCGAATAATCGCTGCAGCGTGAGATATGCCAGCAATAACTCCAGATTGTCGGAGGTGTGCACGAAGCTTGTTGCGAGCATGTGTCGTAGTTACTTGATCGAGCCATGCTTGTTTCGGAGAGTTCGAGGCACGAGTCATTACTTCGACGATGTCACCATTTTGGAGTGGTTTGTCAAATGGCTGAATAGCACCGTTCACGCGGAATCCGTAGGCGTGCTTCCCGATATCACTGTGCACGAGATAAGCAAAGTCGAGTGGCAGTGCACCTTCAGGGAGATTATAAATATCACCTTTTGGTGAGTAGACAAAGATTCGATCGCCGAATAGGTCAACATTCAGTTGGTCGCTAGTGATATCTTCGCCGCTGCGAAGCTTTGTCGCGATTTCTTGAAGCTGCGTAATCCACTGCATGTGTGTTGGCAGTACGGCGCTCTTTTTGTTACGCGTGTAATCTTTCGAGTTCTTTTGGTCGTGATAGTGGAAGCTGGCGGCGAGTCCACGTTCAGCAAATTCGTGCATGTCGTAGGTACGAATCTGGAATTCAACGATTTGTTTCTGTGGAGTAATCACGGTGGTGTGTAGACTTTGGTATCCATTTGGTTTTGGAATCGCAATATAGTCCTTGATGCGCGAAATCATCGGTTGATACAGTGAGTGAAGAATACCGAGCACCCGGTAACAATCTTCTTTTGATTCCACTACAATGCGAAGCGCCATAAGGTCGTAGATGTCATCCATGTTACCGTTCACTTTTTTGAGCTTTTTGTGCAAACTGTAGATGCTTTTCACGCGGCCATTAATTTCTGATGAAATGTTTTCTTTTTTTAAGACTTTCTCAATTTCTTCGCGAACAGCACCTAACTTACGAGTACTTTTACCGAGACGTTTACGGACGCTATTTTGTAGTTTCTTGAATTCTTCTGGATCAAGGTAGCTAAAGGCGAGTTCTTCGATCTCCATACGAACACGTCCCATACCCAGGCGGTCAGCCATTGGTCCAAATACTTCCAGACTTTCGCGGGCAATTTTGACCTGCTTTTCTTTTGGCATGTGTTGCAAGGTCTGTAGGTTGTGCAGGCGGTCTGCAAGTTTAATGATAATTACGCGGACGTCTTGCCCAACGGCTATCAAAAGTTTTGAAAGATTGTCTTTCGTTTGAGGAAGATATTCGGCCAAATCCTGCATACCCGCGCGGGCTTGCGAGACTTTTGTAACACCATCAACGAGGAAGGCGGTGTCTTTACCGAATAATGATTCGAGTTGAGAAAGTGTAGTATCGGTGTCTTCTACTGTGTCATGAAGCACTCCAGCGATAACGCTGTCGATATCCATTCCCCAGTCAATTAACGTTGCTGCAACAGAGAGTGGGTGAATAATGTATGGTTCACCACTTTTACGTTTTTGGCCTGTGTGCGCAGTCGTTGCAATATCGATGGCATGTTCAAGATCGAGGATTTGATTCTCTTCGTAATGAGGTCGTGCTTTCTCGAGAAGTTCACTCTTTTTCATAGCCTTATTAGTATACGGAGCTTTGGGGTGTTTGTCAGCCAGAATATTCTTTGACTTAGCGTAGTGAATGTATATACTAAAGTGGTTATGATTATTAGCTTAAACGCGTAATGTTGGGAGACAGAGCACAATGAGTAAGACAAAGATTGGTATTAACGGATTTGGCCGCATTGGACGTAATGCATTCAAAATCGCTTTCGATCGTAGCGACCTTGAAATCGTTGCCATCAACGACCTCACTGATACAAAGACACTTGCATACCTATTGCAACACGACAGCAACTACGGTGCATACAAAAATACTGTCGGATTTGACGATACAGGAATTATTGTAAATGGTCATCACGTTAAAGTCTTGGCTGAACGCGACCCAGCTGCGCTTCCATGGGGCGACCTTGGTGTAGAAATCGTTATCGAATCTACTGGGCGTTTTACTGAAAAAGAACAAGCTGAACTACACATCACTGCTGGCGCTAAGCGCGTTATCATTAGTGGTCCAAGCAAGAGCGAAGGCGTTGACACGATTGTCCTTGGTGCAAACGAAGACGCAATCAAGGGTGCAAGCCACGTTATTAGTAACGCGAGCTGTACGACTAACTCACTTGGTGCAGTTATGGCGATCATCGACGCTGAATTTGGTGTTGAAAAATCTCTTCTTACAACTGTACACAGTTACACTGCCAGCCAAGCACTTCAAGATGCTCCATCAAAGGATCTTCGTGAAGGACGTAATGCTGCAGAAAACATGGTCCCAACCAGTACAGGCGCTGCAATTGCAGTCACAAAGACGTTGCCTCAATTAACTGGTAAGTTTGACGGACTCAGTATTCGTGTCCCTACACCAGTTGTTTCAATCAGTGACGTGACTGTTCTTCTTGGACGTGACGCAACTGTTGAAGAAATCAACAATGTCTTCAAAAAAGCTGCAGCTGAACCTTTCTACCAGGGTATCCTTGGTGTTAGTGAAGAACCACTCGTGAGCCGTGACTACATCGGAAACAGCCACTCTGGTATCGTTGACCTGCTGCTTACAAAAGTTGTTGGTGGTAACCTTGCAAAGATCATGGTTTGGTATGACAACGAATGGGGTTACAGTAACCGTCTTGTTGAACTTGTTGCTGATGTGGGAAAAGACTTGCACGCATAAGCGTATAAAGCTTATACTTTAAACAGTTATGAAGATCTTTTTGGGCAGTGATCACAACGGTTTCCACATGAAGGAAAAAGTATTCGCATATCTGGCAAAGCACGGATATGATGTTCAAGATGTCGGTGATACGACACTTGATCCTGAAGACGATTTTCCTGAGTTTGCGCAACTGGCTGCCCTGAAGGTCCTCGGTGAAAATGACGGCGAAGGTCGTGCAATCTTGCTTTGTGGTGGTGGTCAAGGAATGGCTATGGCCGCAAACCGTTTTAAAGGTATCCGAGCAAGCGTTGTCTGGGATGCTTTTGAAGCAAAGATGACACGTAATGATAACGACAGTAATGTGCTGTGTTTGCCATCGCGAGTGCTTGAGAATGATGATGCTGCCTGGGCGGGTATTATCGAAACGTGGATAAGCACACCTTTCGCTTCAGCTCCTCGTTATCGGCGACGTAATGCACAGATCGACGGGCTTTAATTTATGGGTGAGATTGTTCCAACGATCTTGTCTGAAACGGCTGAGGAATACAAAGCTTCTGTCGAGCGTTTGCAATCATTCGCTCGTCGGGTTCACGTTGATATAAGTGATGGTGAGTTTACACCAAGCTTCCTCGTTGCAGAGAACCAGCTGTACTGGCCGCCAACATGGCAGGTTGATGTACACGCAATGGTTGCGCGACCAAGCGAGCATATTGCCGCACTGATTGCTTTAAAGCCGAGTTTGATTATTATTCATGCAGAGATCCAAGAGGATCGAGCGGCACTTATTAATCAGATCAAAGCTGCGGGAATCAAAGCGGGAATTGCGCTCCTGCGCACAACAGTACCTTCAACACTTGCGGATGTCATCAAGATCGCAGATCACGTCATGATTTTCTCGGGAGATCTAGGGAAGAACGGCGGCACTGCAAGTTTGATGCAGCTCGAGAAAGTTCGCTTAGTGAAAGCAATTAACCCTGCAGCTGAAATTGGCTGGGATGGCGGCGTCACTATTGAAAACGCGTACACATTAGCACAAGGCGGTGTGACGGTTTTAAATACTGGCTCCGAAATATCTCAGGCGGAGGATCCAGCAGCGGTGTTTGCGGCATTGACCAAAGAAATTAATAAAAATGGAGTAATTTAGGTGGATAAATTAACAATTCCTCAAATCGAAGAGAAGGCGAATATCATTCGTCAGCACATTATACGTATGCTTGAGCACGCGGGAAGTGGACACAGCGCTGGTCCTCTAGGCATGGCTGATATTTTTGCCGCGCTATATTTCAATATCTTGAACATCAATCCAAAAGATCCCGAATGGGCTGACCGCGACATCTTCCTTCTGAGTAACGGACACGCTATTCCGGTCCAGTATGCAGCAATGGCTGAATCTGGATTCTTTGACGTCGAAGAACTGTCAACACTTCGTCAGTACGGTAGCCGCCTCCAAGGCCACCCTGAACGTGAACGTCTTCCTGGCCTTGAAAACACAAGCGGTCCTCTAGGAAGCGGTCTCTCGCAAGCTGCAGGGTATGCATACACCTTGCAATACATTGATGACATCAAACACCGTTTCGTCTACGTCATGATGGGCGACGGTGAACTAAATGAAGGCAATATTTGGGAAGCAGCAATGTTTGCTGGTAAGAATAAACTTTCACAACTGATCGCTTTTGTTGACCGTAATAACATTCAGATTGATGGAAGCACTGAAGACGTTATGCCGCTCGAAGACCTTAAGGGTAAATGGGAATCATTCGGTTGGCACGTCATTGAAATCGATGGACACAATATCGAGAGTGTTATTGACGCAACCAGCCAAGCTCGCGCAATCTCTAATCGACCGACCGTTATTATTGCCCACACAATCCCAGGCAAGGGTGTTGATTTCATGGAATATGACTTCAAGTGGCACGGTGTTCCGCCAAATAGCGATCAGGCAAAAGAAGCACTTGAGAAATTACGAACACTTGATGGAAAAATTACGCACGAAGGAGCCGGAGTATGACCTATCCACTAGACCCAGCATTATTTAGTGATGCGATGAAAATGGATCCAACACGAGCCGGATTTGGTCGTGGCCTAAAAGCTGCGGGTGAAGCAAATGAAGCGGTTGTAGCACTGTGTGCTGACCTTACCGAAAGTACACAGATGCACTTGTTCCGCGATGCATTCCCAAAGCGCTTTGTTGAAATGGGTATTGCTGAGCAAAACCTTGTGACGGTCGCAAGTGGTATGGCACGCGCAGGCAAGATTCCGTTTACTAGTAGCTACGCTGCATTTAGCCCAGGACGCAACTGGGAACAAATCCGTACAACTGTATCTTTGAATAACATGCCCGTAAAGATTGTTGGATCACACGCTGGTATCTTTACTGGTAAAGATGGTGCAACTCACCAGATGCTTGAAGATATTGCTTTGATGCGCGTCCTTCCTAATATGGTAGTTATTGCGCCTGGTGATGCAATTGAGGCCGAGAAGGCGACAAAAGCAATCGCTGAGAACGGACTTCCAAGCTATATTCGTCTCGCACGAGAAAAGACGCCTGTCTTTAGTCTTGATGAGTCACCATTTGAAATCGGTAAAGCGTATGTACTTAAAGAAGGTACTGACGTTGCACTGATGGGTACGGGAACAATGACCTATCAACTACTCGTTGCGGCGAAAGTGCTTGCTGAAAACGGCATTAATGCAGAAGTCGTCCACGTTCCAACTATCAAGCCGCTCGACGAGGAAACAATTCTCGCCAGCGCAAAGAAGACTGGCCGTGTCATAACAGCCGAAGAAGCCCAGATTGCTGGTGGCTTCGGAAGTGCTATTGCTGAACTCTTGTCTGATAAGTTGCCAATGCCTGTGAAGCGTTTTGGTATGCAAGATCGATTTGGTGAATCT
>Ga0247806_10000009_pt1 | contig 114532 bp, 116 predicted proteins | sample UWRJL059202B1_FD_179935 | JGI IMG/M metagenome (GOLD analysis project Ga0247806, IMG submission 179935) | Plant litter microbial communities from Arlington Agricultural Research Station in Wisconsin, United States - UWRJ-L059-202B-1 | ecosystem: Environmental > Terrestrial > Plant litter >... | reverse complement strand
ATAGCAAGAAAAACCATCCCTGCTATTACTTTGCCTGAGGGGTCACCCACCACGAAGTGGGCCAATGAGGCCGATGCAAACATTATTGCGAAACCAATGTAGGCGACCTCCTTTAAAAACCGGACAGGCAGCCAAAGCAATACTGCACCTATAATTTTTGAGATCCCAAGTTCAATCCGGAAATAATCAGGAAACCCCAAATGGGCCATGGACACTTTAACTTCAGGCTTGGTGAGGGTCTCAAATGCGATGTACAGCATCATTCCTGAGATGATTGCGGTAGTTGTGTAATAGGTAAATATAGTTGTTTTCATATATCTGATTTATTAGTGTAAAATTATGTATATTTACTTTCTAAAAGAGAGCAGTTACCCAAATGTAAGTGGTTACTTTTTGGTTAGCTATTAAAAACACAACAATGGCAACAAGCAAATTAGAGTATTCAGAAATGCAGTGCACCAACCGCCTTTCTTCGACGGAAGACGCGCTGTATGTCCTTGGAGGCAGATGGACCATCAGGGTGATGATCGCAATTCTGGGCGGACATACGAGGTTTAACGAAATACAACGGGCCGTCCACAGTATTTCTGCAAAAATGCTGGCAGGAGAACTAAAAAAATTAGAGGTCAACCATCTGATAGAGCGGAAGGTATTTGCTGACCAAACCCCAGTTCTGGTAGCCTATATCCCGACGGAATACAGCCAGTCCCTCAAAGATATTATCACTGCTTTATCACAATGGGGTGCAGAGCACAAAATCAAGATCTCAACCGATAGGTAGAGTGGCATGTTGCGGGAGTTGCCACAGTCTTCTAATCAGGTGTAATAATTTGTTGCACTTGTTGGTGCAATTATTTCGTTACAACAAGTATGGTTATTTATTGTAAATGCTTCAGGAAATCAACAATCAATCCAGTAAGTTGTTCCGGCTGTTCCTGCTGCACCCAGTGGCCCGCACCTTCAATAATATGGAAGCTTTGCATGTTTTTACAAGCTTTATGCTGCATCTGCTCTAATGCGCCTACAGAACGAAATCTGGCCCAATCGGCGGTCCCTGAAATAAAACAGGAAGGCACGTCTATCGTATGGCCCGAAAAAAGTTCGAGGTCAGCCCTGTTTAATCCACTGGTAGTACAGCGGTACCAGTTTAACCCGCCCTGGAAACCGGTACGGTTAAATTCTTTCGTATAGATATCAAGCTCATTCTCCGGTAGCCATTTGCAGGAGGCTATCTCTTTTGGAGAGGGCATGTTAGGAGCAACTACCTGCGCCATCGTCTTATCGAGATCCAAAACATAATAAGCCGGCTGTTTGGCGAATTCTTCCGCCGTGCCCGAGGTAAGCGGAAAGGGTTTATTCTGGCTCCAGTCGGCACTCTTTACATGAAAGTAAGCTCTTTGGAAATCGCGCAGGCCCTGGCTGCAGTTCAGCATCTCAGTGTTGGCAGTGCGTGATGAGAAATAAGTAGTACTGTCCTTACGGGGCTTTGGTAACGCTGCAAGGGAATCTGTTAAAGGTGCTGCCTGTTGCGCATTTGGTGCAGGTTGCACCCCTACGCCAAAAGGAAGGGGAGGCACCCCGCCGAAGGGACAGCTTAGCAAAACAACTGACCGAAAGAAATCTGGCCTGACAAGGGCACAATAGGACGCTACTATGGCGCCCACATCGTGGCCAACGATAGTATGCACTGAATCATGCCCCATAGCCATCATTAAACCCAAAGCGTCACGGGAAAGTTCATGCGTCCTGAATGAGGCAAAATTTCCATCATAGGCAGTGTCTCCTCCTGTTGTACGGCCGTAGCCACGCGAATCAGGGGCGATTACGTGGTAGCCAGCAGCGGCTAATGGAAGCATTACTTTGCGCCAGCTGTAGGCAAGTTCCGGAAATCCGTGCAGCAGCAGTATAGCAGGACGATTTGGGGTCTCAAAACCCGCTTCCAGTACATGCACTGTCAGCCCATTGACTCCGGTAACATACCGTTCACGTATCCCTTTCGGCAGGTCCATGTCCTTTAACGGATCATTTTTTTTTATTGGATCGTTTGTTTTCGCTCTATCTGTTTTTATTTGCGCCACTACCTCAAATGGGCTAATCAAAACCGCTCCCAGAGCGGTAATCGCAATGTTCCCGACAAAGTTTCTGCGTTTCATGATTGAATATTATTTAGTTACTATTTAAAAAAAGACTTTTTAGTCTTTTTTAGATCAAAAAATATGGTTTACATGACAGGATCATTAAAACCATATAACTTATTTACGTCTGCTTGTTCTCAAAAGATTTTAACTCTGATTTGAGCATTTTTATGACGGTGTTCATCGGTTTAACGTTATCAGTCACTCTTGATACCAAAGTAGCCCCTTCCAGCATTACCAGTACTTTCAGGCAATACTCCTCAGGGTTCAGTTCATTCGATAACTCTCCGTTTGCAATACCCTGTTTTAAGATAGCTACAAAAAGGTCCATTGAACCGTCTATCATTGCCTTTACCTTTTTTTTGACTGTCGGATTGGTGTTATCCGAATCCACACCGAAATTTAAAATAGGGCATCCGCCTTCAATAAAGGGAACCAAAGGATTTTTACGCAGGTCCAGGAACGCAAACAGCTTTTTAACCGCCGTTTTTTCTTTTGAAATAGCGGTGTACGTTCTGGCAGAGACTTTACTGAAAATAAAATCCACACTGGCGATAGAAATCGCCTCTTTGTTTTCAAAATTACCATATATACCTCCTTTGGCCATCTTTGTGGCTGCCAGTATATCATCAATAGTGGTTCCGGCTATTCCTTTCGAATTGAATATTGGCGCCGCCTGTTCAATGATAAACTGTTTGGTTCTTTCCGCTTTTCCTTTTACATTCATAACTAACTATTTAAGACCAAAAAGTCTTTTTTTACTAATGCAAATAAAGACCAAAAAGTCTTAATTAGATACCTGATAATTAAATTTAACAATAGTTTAACAGTTTTAAAGCGATGACCAGGAGGTGTCAGCTAATGAGTTCTAACTAATTCCAGTCGTGCCAGGCAGCTAAATAAACAACAACAGCAATAAAAAACAAAAGCCCTGTATCTGCTACAGATACAGGGCCAGTGTAAGAAGTGGGGGTTAATTAATCTATTTTTTGGATAGTGAAGGAAGATTGGGTCTTGTCTCCTCCCAGAAGCTTGCCTAATTTAGAATTTACAACGTATACATGGCCGTTTGAGGCTAATGCGGCTGTGGTAGGAAACTCGTCTTTCCCTATAGTGGTCTCACTTACTTTAGTGGCGCTTACCCAGCCATTACTACTGGCGAAGGTATGCGACTTCCCAGCACCCAGGCCATTCTCGACAATTACTAATTCATTTTTTGCATTGAATTCTATACCGTCAGGATAATTGAATGCCATACCGGTAACTTCAGTGACAACCTCAGGATTGCTCAGTGACACCTTCAGCAGCTTCGAGGTATCGGTCTTGGCAATTAAAAAGTAGCCATCGGGATGGAAAACAATCCCGTTGAGCCCAAAGCTGCCGGGTGTGGTTGCAAACAGGGGATTGTTGGCAAAGACAGAAGGAGAGTAGCTGCCATCTATTTTATAGATAAGGGGAGAAAAGGAGTCGGTGATGTAGATATTTCCATCGGAATCTAAGGCTACATCGTTAAGGCAGGAGCCTGCATTCGGGGTAAATCCTTTTAGGTCTATTTCCTTTATCAGTACACCTGTGGCCAGGTTAAAAATGCTTACGGTGGCTACAGAACCAGCGCTCCCTTGTGTACTCTTTTGGGAAATCCCAAGATCTGCGTTGGCAACGATCAGCCGGTTCCTGCCCTCATCGGTAAATACTCCTGTAGGCAGCACCATCTTGTCGCTCGTCGCAAATACTTTTGCAACCCCTTTCGAATCCATGGCAAAAACTGCCCCTTTTTGTAATGAGCTTAATAGGAACCTCTGGTTTTTCGAATCGTAATCAATTCCTTCAGGATATAGTCCTGGATCGGTAATGGTGTACGTATCATTTAGTGCTACCGGCGATGCGGCCTGCCCATTATCATTTTTATCACATGCTATTAACAGAGCTGCGAGGGCAGGGATTAAGATGTAATTTTTCATTTTATAAAATTTTGATTAATGTCTTTATTGACGTTGCAAAGTTGGGACAGAATCAGAAGAATAAAAATGAACTGGTATAGGAAAAAAGGTTGAACTGGTTTAACTTTTTCCGGTTTTCCGGTTGCGGATCTTGCTTAAATATTCGGTGCTGAAGCCCAAATAGGAGGCCAAAGCGTATTGTGGGACACGCCTTGCAATTTCAGCATACTTGCCCATGAATTCATCATACCGTTCTTCGGCGGTCTTAATGAAATTGGACAACAATCTTTTTTGCTGGAATGCCAGGGAACGCTGGGTAATGATCCGCTCGAACTTTTCCAGTTTAGGGATTTCCCTCAGGAAGGTCTGCTGGTCTTCATATTCGACCTGGATGAGCACGGAATCTTCCAATGCCTCTACAAACAGCGTTGCAGGCTCCTGATAGATCAGGCTGCTGTAATCAGAGATCCACCAGCCCTCAATTGCAAAGGCCAGAGTATGCTCTTTACCGTCGTTATCTACCAGATAGGCCCTGAACGCGCCCTTAACCACATAGCTCTTATGTTTGCACACGAAGCCCGGCTGTACGATAAATTGCCTTTTCCGTACATTGGTTATCTTTAGGAAGGATTTGAAATGCGCTATTTCCTCGTCAGTCAAATCGACATATCTGGAAATATATTCTATAACAGGAGAAAAGTCATTCATTGCGGATAATTACTTTTTAATGTCTAAATTCCCGGTCTCCGGCATCACCGCCCATTCAGGTGCGGCATGGCCTGCAGCTGGAATACACAGCAAAGGACGGATCCCAAAAATAGTTAAACATAGCCTTTGAGAACCAAAGGTAAAGGTCATCAGACAATTTTCAAATCATTATTGGAAAAATATCGGCACATGTCGTTACAATCCTTTCAACGGCTGTCTCTTTAGTGTTGCAGCTTTTAGTCGTTTCAGCCGGGGACTATATATCGGATCGCCATTCGCATAAGCGACAGCATGCCGTGGCTTATGCGATCGGACAATCAGACAATGCTGAGCTCAGCAGCAATTCAGTGTAGCCAAAACTATAATTTGGCCGGATGGGCGAGTGGCTGCCCTTTGGTAACGATGTAGGTAACGACTACCTTGAACGGCACACTTCCTCCCGGCTTGGCACGATGGACCCTGCCGGCCGGGATTGCAAAGCTGTCACCGGCCCTGATAGTGCGGGAGGGCTGGCCTTCAACCTCGAGCAGGGCCTCGCCCTCCAGAACATAACCGATCTCATTTTCGGTGTGGCTATGCTGCTCGGCAGGCGCACCCGGCTGAAGTACTGCGATGCCGATACTTTCTTCTTTTGATGGATCGGAGTCGAGTGGCAGCTTCTCCAGCTCTTTCCATACTATTCCCTTAATGTCGGTGTTGCCAGGGGCCGAAGCTACTGCAGCTGTCTCCGCTGCACCGGTTGAATCGACTGCAACTGCCGTGCTTTCGGGGTCTGCTGCCGGACGTTCAGAATTGTTTTTGCAGGACTGCATGGCTATAGATGCAGCGATTGCCAATAGATAAATTAATTTTTTCATATGTATGTTGGTTTAATTGTGCAACGATCTTAAAAGCACCTAGATATGTTATAATTTTATCCAGGTATTGCTTCCTATCGCCATGCTTTGCATTTTAAGAATCCCTATTGATCACAAAAAACTGAAATCAATTTACGGGTGAGCTCATGGCTAAACCGAATTATTTAACGACGGTAGCTTCTATCTCTACTTTCAGTGACTCAATGAAGAGCCCTTTAACTTCGAGCATCGTGCTTGTCTGCCGCACCTGGTTCTTAGATGCCCAGGTAGTAAATATCTCCCAGCAGGCAAGTGTTTCCGGAACTGACGTAGTATAAATATTCAGGCGAACAATATCCTGGCAACGATACCCTGACTTAGCAATGACTGTTTCCAGGTTTTCGAGTGACTGCGCCAATTGGCTCGGCATATCGGCCGAACTGGGCTTTCCTTCTGCATCCAATGCAGCCTGCCCTGAACAGTACAGGGTTCCTTGCGGGTTTTTAACTTCAACCGCCTGAACGTAGCCAAAATTGTCCTGGTACTTCCAGGGATTAATAATTCGTTTTTCCATCATTTGTTCCTTTTTGTCATTTACCGCATTTGCAGTGCTTTCAGTATTTCCTTCCGCACTTTCAGCATTGTTACGGCATGATTGCATGGTTATTGATGCAGCGATCGCCCAGAGATACATTAATTTTTTCATATTGTATTGGTTTAAGTGATAGGTTGTTAAACAGGCAGCCCTATGGATTGTTTATCGATGTTCGAGCGGCTGCCAGCGGTTAAATTCTTTTTCTATTTGGCTTTAAGCTGCATTAGTAATCCCAGGGTATTGTACAGGGTGTGTACATGCAGCAGCTTGCCTTCAGGTGAAAAGTAGGCAAACTCGGTAACTTCCAGATGCACCTTCTTTCCGGTTGGCTCTATAACGCCCTCAGGAGTCTGGATAGGGCCAGTATGTGTTCCTTCCATATAGAAACGCACTGCAACCTCACGACCTTGTGTAATCAGCTGGAGATGGGTAAGTTTTCCATCCTTAAACATTCGCTTGTCACGTTTTAAAAATTCAACGAAGGCTTCTTTGCCTTTAAATGTCTCGCCATTGACCTTATTTTGTGCTCCGCCGTTGATCTCAATTATAACATTAGGGTCTACCATATCCCCGTTAGCTTCTACCAGCCCTTTAGAATAGTTGGAATGGAACTGACGGACTATTGCCGCATAATCAGGCGTTTGTTTTGGATTCTCAGTGAAAGCAAATAAGGCTATTACTGAAATTAAAAGGCTCAGAATTGTGATTTTGATTTTCATGATTTTGATTTTTATGAATTAATAATTTTCCTTAGTTGCAGAAATAAAGGGAGCATATGAGCCGGACAATTATTCACGCTTTCACTTCAATTGTCAACCCGCAATCATTTCGTTCATATCACCACTTAGAACTGCTTTGCCTGTCAACCCTATCACTTAAGCAATTGGTTGTAGGTTATAGTATTGCCCGCTTGTATTGCGTTATAAGAAGTCTGCCAAGGGCGGACTGGGAATTTCTGTCTAAATTATTTAACGACGGTAGCTTCTATTTCAACTACCAATGATTCAATGAAGAGCGCTTTAACTTCGAGCATAGTGCTTGACTGGCGTACCTGGTGCTTCGATGCCCAGTTTGTGAAGATTTCCCAGCAGGCGAGTAATTCCGGAACGGATGTCGTATAAAAATTCAGCCGGACAATATCCCCGCAGCGGTACCCTGATTCGGTAATGACCTTTTCCAGATTTTCGAGTGATTGGGCCAGCTGGCTTGGCATGTCGCCCGAACTGGGCTGACCTTCCGCGCTCAGTGCAGCCTGCCCTGAACAATAAAGGGTTCCTTGTTGGTTTTTAATTTCGACTGCCTGAACGTAGCCAAAACTGTCCTGGTAATCCCAGGGATTGATAATTCGTTTTTCCATGTTACTCGTATTAGAAATTGATTATTAAGGTTATACGTTTTATCAGTTAGTCGAAACATTATCTAACTCCTTACAATTATTTTGAGTAACTTATACCTAAAAATCAAAAATCCTCTAATTATAAGTTCCCGGATAGGGCTACTAAATCCACAGGCGCAATGTCGACAGCTACGTGCATGTCATTTTTATCCGTACTGCCAGTGTAAGGCAATCCTGCCGGGGGAAGGGTAAGGACTTTAGTTGCCTGGGCATTGCGGATGATGCCTTTTTCAAAGCCGCCTGGCGTGTACATATTTAGCGCCTTGCAGGGAGCCTGGCTCGTTACCTTAAAATAATGCACTGTCCCTCTTGGTACCATCGCAAAGCTGCCAGCAGTCAATTTCTGGATCTTGCCCTCTACCCAGATTGTCATTTCTCCATCAATGATATAGAACATTTCGTCCATATCCTCGTGTAAGTGTGGTGGTGGCCCGCTATTAAAAGGCATCAGTTGTTCAATAACGCTAAAGTTATTACCGGTTTGGGCTGCTTGGGCCTTAATTACCCACAGGATATCTAACATCCAATAGGCGGCGGAATTTTCATCATTGGCGATGAACGGAAGTTGACGGTCATTCATAATTTATGGTTTTTTATATTGTTGTTCATTAATGTGCATAGCCTGATAGCAGCAGAATTCCGGGGAAAAACTACGCAGCCTCTGATCAGGGTATAGCGGCCGGATCCAGGTTGTTAGCCAAAGGTAAATTACTGCCTTCTACTTTGATTGTACGTAAACGAATTAGCCATCGCGTTTTATCTTTACGGATGTACGATAAAACATAGAATGCTAACCCAAGAAATGAATTGCTTCGCACCGTCCGGGTTTCCGTAACCTATTTCAGGCCTCCACAAGCTTCATTTCTTCAATCTGGCACCGCACTTTATAGTGACCGGTGCACAGAAAGCCATGCGTAAACCAGGGATTTCGGATATGGCTACAACATTACCATTTTAGGCTACATTCCCCAGTGTAGACCGGTGGATCTTTACACTATCAAAAAATAACATAACATGAAAAATATTTTAGTCATTGGCGCTTCGGGATTTGTTGGCGGTTATTTAACCAGGCAATTATTGGCAGAGGGTTTCCGCGTCCGCTGTTTGGCACGTACTCCTGAGAAAGTGCAGCATTTCGCTGATGAAGGCTGCGAGATCGTTAAGGGTGATATTTCTGAGCTCCCGACATTATTGGACGCCTTTAAAGGCATCGACGCCGTATATATCTGTATCCACACCCTTGCACCCCAGCATAGTGATACAGCTAATCTGGAATTCATGGATATAGAATTAAACGGATTGCGAAATATTGTCAGCGCCTGTAAGTCTGTCGGAGTACAACGCCTGATCTATCTTACTTCATTGGGAATTGCGGCAACCAATAAAGATGCGTGGACCTCAGGCCGATGGAGAACCCAGCAGTATGTATTGAACAGCGGCCTTGATGCAACCGTCATCCAACCGGGCATGATCGTCGGGATAGGAGGGCAGGGGTTTAATATGGTACTGGCCAATGCCAAAAAAGGAGTATCTTTCGTGCTGGGAAACGGCCGGAATAAGTTTCGCTGTATCGCTATAGATGACCTTACCTACAATCTCATTGGGGTCATGAATGAGCCGAGGGCCTATGGGCAATGTTATGAGGTAGGCAGTGACGATGTCCTGAGTGCCGACGGGCTGATTGACGAAGCGGCAGATGTAATGGGCCGCAGGCATCCTTCAAAAATCCACATACCTTTTGGGCTTTTGCGTTTTGCCGCACCGTTGATACAGGCAATAGCCAAGGCACCGCGCGGTGCCATAAAGGGAGTGCTTGACGGCCTGGGAGCTGATATGATTGGTAACCCCTCCGCCATTCGTGAGCTATTGAATCGCCCGCCACTGTCGTATAAACAGGCTGTTGAACGCGCTCTCAAAGTTATACAGTAAAAGATAATTAAAAGTACCATGGAAAAGAAACCTCCCTATCCTATCAATACGATCAGCGCGTTCCACCAGTTGCTGAAGCTTCACAAGCCTCAGCACCCGCTGATCAGCGTAATTGAAATTAAGCCTTTTAAGGAAATTCCGGTAAGCAATCCTGAAACAATGGTTTATGGGTTCTACAGCATCGCGCTGAAAAAAAATTTCCGGACACCTGTAAAGATAAAATACGGACAGCAGTCCTATGATTTTGACGAAGGAGTCCTGAGCTTCATGGCGCCGGGGCAGGTATCGGTCTTTGACCCTGAAAAATACAGCAGCCCCGAACAATCCGGCTGGATGCTGCTTATCCATCCCGACTTTCTCTGGAATACCTCACTGACCCAAAAGATCAGGCAATTTGATTTTTTTGGCTATTCCGTCAATGAGGCATTGTTCCTGTCGGATAACGAAGAATCTATACTGGCCCAAATTGTACAAAATATTGAGCGGGAGTATAACAATAACATGGACAGGCACAGCCATGATATCATCATAACGCAGCTTGAATCCCTGCTCAGTTATTCTGAGAGGTTTTACCAGCGCCAGTTTTTAACCCGCAGGGTAACCAGCCATCAAATCTTGGGACGCCTCGAGAGCCTGCTCACAGACTACTTTGAAAGGTCCGAAGGCCTGCCGTCTGTCAGCTACCTGGCACAGCAACTCCAGGTATCACCCGACTATCTGAGCAGCCTGCTAAAATCTTTGACCGGGCTGACTGCACAACAGCACATTCATGAAAAACTTATTGAAAAGGCTAAGGAAATGCTGTCCGTCACTGATTTATCGGTAGGCGAAATTGCCTTTAAACTGGGTTTTGAACACTCCCAATCCTTCAGTAAGTTATTTAAGACCAAGACGAGCCAGTCGCCCCTGGCATTCCGTCAGTCATTTAACTGATCGCTATTTCCAATGTACCCCGGTACAATTAAGCCTTTTGCCCTGCTATGGATGGTCAGGGTACACCGGGGATTTGGGCAGGGTCTGAGGATTATCGCTTGGCGACACCATTACCTTCCTGCAAAATTTGTGTAATGCTTAGAGTTACCTTCAACAGCCATTGGTTATGCGCAGGTAAATCCCTCTGTTTACCGTACATTTCCTAACGATGCCTGCATTGGGGCACTTGCAGGTATGCCAGTATTAACCTTTCATGGTGTCGGGTAGGATTATTTTCCGGGCCTTGAGGAAATCTTTTGTAAGGTTCTACGGTTTTCCCGACCAATACGTAAGCAAAAGAGATAGCGGGCTACAACAGGCTAGCACTGCAACGAAGTAGCGGTGCTAATTAAAAAGCAGTACCTACAGTTTAAAAAGCAGTACCTACAGTCGCTGGTTTGTTGAGTTTAGGCTCTTTATGTTTGGACAGGTGATAACGTAGTACTAATCAACAGGTATCATAACAGATACTGGTCTGACATTAATTTTATGGAACGTGATAGAAATGGAATGCTTTACCAGGTGGCAGGAAGCTTAAGCGAGGTTATCAGCCATTATTACCATATATTTCACCTGGGGGGCAAGGCGGTAACCAAGCATTTGTCACCCAGCCTCGAAATGTTGCTGGTCTTTAATTTTGGCACCGCCATTCCGATTTCCTTCCACAATTCCGCGCCCGCCTACGAGCTTCAGAAAGGCTGCTCCGTATTTGGGCCATTACGGCAAATGCTCAATTATGAGCTGAGGGAGGGGGCGGATGTTATCGTTGTCAACTTTAGGTTTAACGGCTTCTACAGGCTATTTCAGATACCGCTAAACGGTTTTGACGGACAGACAGCCTACGACCCGGACGAGCTGACAGATAGATTTTGCTGGCAGGAACTTTGGACAGTGCTTTCAATGATTCCCGGGATAAGGGCAAGGTTAAGCGTACTGAACGATTACCTGTCACACTACATCAATGAAGGCGATGCTGCTGCCCAATCCCTGGTTGATTATGAACATTTCTTCAACAATAGCGGGGCCCATCCGGTAAAAGCGATCGCTTCAGCTGCACAGGTAACCGAGCGCACTATACAGATCCGTTTCCAGAAATATGCCGGGTATTCCCCAAAGGAATTATTGCGTTTTTTACGATTCAGGATGGTAGTGAGCAAGCTTCTTAGCAGTCCGGAAGCGTCATTTGATATGATCGAGATCGTAACGGCGTTCAATTTTTATGACCAGAGCCATCTTATCAAAGATTTCCAGTATTTCCTTGGCATGACACCACAGCAATTCCTTAAAGATCTAAAGGGTAAAGAGTTTTTTTTGATAGGTTCGGGGCCCAAAGACCCATATGCTGTTGGAGACTAACCAGATTAAAGTTATTGCGCCGACAGGTCCCTCAAGCCGATATCAGTAAATAAAAGGGTGCTTGGTGTCTTCATACGCGGTTATCTATTTCAACAGGAGTACTAATTTATTGTTTTAGTGAAAGCTTAAGGTGTAGCATAATTGATTACGGTGTTCTATTCTACTGTATTTTAGGGTTCACTATGAAATAATTAAAAAAATGTTCAAAAATATTTGTTTAAATGAAACTTTATTAGTTACATTTGTAAAAAGATTTACGAACAATGAAAGCTGACGCAAAATATACCACCGCAATCCATATCTGCCTATACCTTCATTTCAGGGGAGAGGCACTTCTGTCATCCAAGGAGATAGGGGAGAGTGTCGCTACCAATCCGGTTGTTATACGACGCATCACCACGGCATTGCGGGCTGCCGGAATACTGGAGAGCGTTGCAGGGAAACAGGGTGGCTTTTACCTGACCAAAAAGGTAGAACAGATCTCACTGTGGGACATTTACCTTGCTGTCAGCGACCGTGAACTTTTCAACAAACCCAAAGTAAACCCAGTATGCCCGGTAAGCAGGAACCTGTCACAATTGGTGGATACGCCTTTCAGCACTGCCGAGCTTGCCATGCGCCCGGTTCTTGAGAAACAAACCATAGGGGATCTTTATGGTAAACTCCAGAATGTCCTTGCATCAGAAAATAAATTGCCCGGTATAACATGTAAATAAAACAGGGTAGAGGAGTAGAATATTCCAGATACATAAATGTAACTTTAAAAGTTTTATATAAATCACCTGAGTAGCGTCTCAAAATAAACGCACATTTTTAAATGTAACAAATAAAGTTTTATTAATTTAATTTTTAGTATTATGAACAATTCATCATCCGCTTACCAAAAGACATCTTTTCAAGATGTGAGTACCTCCAAAATCCTCTTTTCAGTGATTAGTACCGACCAGATTACAAAGATTGGGGCAGGTGCAACCCGCTACTCGCTGGCCGTACTGCTATTTATCTTTGGAATCTTTAAGTTTTACGCCTTTGAGGCCGAGGCAATACAGCCCCTTGTAGCCAACAGCCCGTTTATGTCGTGGATGTACAGCGTACTGAGCCTGGGGCAGGTGTCTGCACTGATCGGCGCTGTCGAGATAATCATTGCCGTGCTGATAGCCATAAAGCCATGGCAGCCAAAACTCGCTGCATATGGTAGCCTTGGAGCCGTACTTATGTTCATCACCAGCCTTTCGTTCATGATTACCACACCGGGAATGTGGGTTACCGAACAGGGCCTGCCGGTACCGAGTGACGGAGGGTTCATCTTCAAGGATATTGTGCTCCTTGGCAGTGCAATCTGGACCGCAGCTGATGCGCTTGTTGCCTACAAAAGGCAAAGATCGCAACGCTAAAAATCCCTTTCCATAAGCTGTAGGCTGTACAGCAATCCATTCTATTCAGGCACTTGCACGCATTTGGGTTATATAACTGCCCCTTCGGATAATTTTCCGCACGGGGGCAGATTCTTACACCGGCTAAATTTTTTGTAAGGTTCTCAGGTCTTCTCCGACTAAGCGGTAAAAGATCAAAGAATTACGGTTGAACCACACCTAACCATAACAAAATAGTGCCATGCATGGGAGCGAAAGAATAGATGACATACAGGAAAAGAGAAAATTGGAACCCAATCATTGGGTAGAAAATTACGCCGATTATCTCTACAGCTATGCAGCGGTCAGGCTGTATGATGACGAACTGGCAAGAGACCTGGTCCAGGAAACTTTCCTGGCGGCCCTGGAGGCTAAAAAGGGTTTTAACGGGCTAAGCTCTGAGAAGACCTGGCTTACCGCGATACTCAAGCACAAAATTGCGGATATCTACCGAAGCCGGTCTTCGGGATTGCGTAACACTGCGCAGCGATTTGTACATGGGCAGGAAGGGGAATTCTTTGACATGGATAACGGGCACTGGAATAGTGGGCATGACCCTGCTGAATTCTTCTGCGAGCAGCCGGATACCATTCATGACAAAGAATTCCAGGCGATCCTGCAGGCATGCATGAAGAAGCTGCCATCACTCTGGCTATCAGTATTTACGATGAAACACGTCGATGAGGAGCCCAGCGAGTCGATCTGTAAAGCCATGGGGCTGTCTTCATCCAATTTCTGGGTTATTATTCACAGGGCGAAGGTTAACCTGAGGTCGTGCCTTCAAAAAAATTGGATATAATTACGTGGAGATGGAAATATTAAATGAGAAGGAGTTAGAGAAAATAGCCTATAACTGCAAAAAAGCGACAATGCTTATCGAGAAGCAGCAAATAGCACCCATTTCGGCTATGGAGCAGTTTGAGCTTGAGCTGCATCTGCAGGGTTGCATTGCTTGTATCACCTATATGAAACAGAGCCTGCTGATCAATGAAATGGTGCGGGACTTTTTCAGGAAGCACCACCCTGAAATAAGGCTGGACGAGGGCTTTAAGAACCTGCTCAAGCTCCGCATCGAGCAGCACCTCAGGCAAAGCTGAAAACAGCACTCTACATAAACAAGGTAGTGCCAATCACGATTACCATTATTAATTCAAAATAGAGACTTATGAAAACCAATCCGAACCAATCCCTAGTGCTGTTGTTAATCAGCATACTAACATTGACATTTTATTCCTGCCAGGACACGAAAAGCAAAGGCAAGGAAAGTACTGAAGATACAACTGAGATCGTTTACGCCCAATTTGATGCCGACAACAACCTTATCCGGCCCTTAAACTACAGGACATGGGTTTTTGCAGGAACAGCCACGACCCCAAAATCACACGACCCCAAAGCGATATTTCCCGACTTCCAGAATGTTTACATCGATCCCGTTGGCTATGCCTACTGGAAAAAACACGGAACCTGGAAAGAAGGCACTATTCTGGTAAAAGAACTCTTGCGTGCCGGTGATACAACCTCATCTGTAGGAAATGGTTTTTTCCAGGGCGCGCATTTTGAAGTAGCGGCTACCGTAAAAGACAGCAAACGCTTTCCTGACATGCACGGGGGATGGAACTATTTTGGCTATGCGGATTTCAAGAAAAATAAGCTGAATGAAAAGTCTCCCCCATTGGGCAACCAGTGCGCGGCGTGCCATATGCAGAATGCCATAGACGGCGACGTATTCTACCAATATTACCCGGTCATCCTTGCCGCAAAAGGCTATGGTGACGGGAATCCTGAAAATGAGAATATGCGTGAGGGACTGGTACCCGATTACAGGTACCAAAGCCCGGTGCAAAGCCCAAAACCGGTCAGAAAATAATTTTTTCCGGCTTTTTAGTACGCTGCAGGGATGCTATACCGCCTACCGCGGTCATCAACTGCTGACCTGTGCTACCGTGCGCATGGCAATGATCCCCATGGCTGTCATTTAATTACGGCAGCTTAAAGCCAGAACATGCAAAGGCGGAGCACTGCTACCATTTCCAAAAAAATATACTAATTTTACTATGACAGTCTACGACTCACTCTATCTGGATATTTTGAAAATTGGCAGGGCCAGTGTTGTGAGTGGCCTGTCTTTTGTTAGGCTTCGGGAGCTACTGGAACAAAAAGGCTATGATCTTGACAACTATTATATTGAGGTAGCCGTAAAGACCTGGTTCTATGATACGTTCCATCATGCCCTGAGCGATCATGGCCCTATAACGTATCTTGAGCTTGATAACCATCTGGAATGCAATTTCGTAATGAAGGGCGACGCCTGCCTGAAACTGGTCTCTTATAACAATACATTACGGAATAACAAACTGACGCTATATTCCGATATACTGGCCGGGATAGCGCTGATAGCCTCAATAATTGCCATTATCGTAAGCTTGTATTACTACTAGCTGAGCCCTGTGGCTGTACGGCATAAAAATAATTCGATGGAAAACATAAGTAAACTGGGTTTTGGGGGCGGCTGCCACTGGTGCACCGAAGCTGTTTTCCAAGCGCTTCACGGCGTGGTCAGGGTGGAGCAGGGATGGCTTGCCTCAGTGCCTCCGTACCATGATTTTTCGGAGGGTGTCATCGTCCATTTCGACAACAGTATTATTCCCTATGAAGTACTCGTTGAGGTACACCTGCTCACCCATAGCAGCAGCAGTGAGCATAGCATGCGGGACAAATACCGCTCAGCCCTGTATTATTTCAACGAAAAAGACAGCGCAGGCCTCCATGATGCATTGGACCGCCTCTCCGATGAAAACAATATCCGCTACATCACTAAGATCCTGCCTTTTCAGAAATTCAGGCGAAACGATGAGCTTCAGCTGAATTATTACAATAAACATAAAGACGGCCCCTTTTGCCAGCTTTACATCAGCCCAAAACTGGCGGTGCTCCGTAGCAGGTTTGCACTCCGGGTCCGGGACGATTTTTAATCCGCTGGCAGAAGGATTAACAGTAATAACAAATTAAAGACAAAACAATGAAAAATATAGAATCTACTGATGAATTTGACCAGCTACTGGAGCAGGAATTGCTTGTCATAGCTGATTTTTACGCTGACTGGTGCCCCTCATGTATGGCTTTAATGCCGACAATGGAAGCCCTGGAATCCAGGTACAGTGACAGGATACAGTTTGTTAAGGTCAATGTGGATAACGGCAAAGACCTTGCCCAGCGCTACGGGATCCGTTCCATACCCGCGCTTTTCTTTATCCGCAACCAGGAAATTTCAGATCAGCTCACCGGTATGCAAACGATGGCGCAACTCGAGGAGCGAATAAGTAAATTAATGTATCATGCAGGATAGCAGGGTAGATGCCTCGACCTATGCTTCTGAGCCCGGGCGCTATGTCCTGGTTGACGGGCACAGTGCAGGGGCCCCAAGCTGTCCCTTCGGGAATATACAGGACCTGGTGGGATATGATACCAAGGATAAGGTATATGTAAGATTTACCAAATCAGTGTACAAAAGGCTCAGGGAGCTCTTGCCGGTTGCGACTGATGTAACTGCAGATGGTACAATTCAAAATAACATTTAAATAAATAGTATATGCTGGACTGGAATGATGTTATCAGGTTTGCTTCTGGCGAGAATCCGAAGCCGCCCAGAAGGGTAGAGAAGACCGATCAGGAGTGGAAGGAATTACTGACCCCTGATTCTTATTTTGTAACCAGGCAGAAAGGGACCGAGCGGGCCCACAGCTCTGAGATGTGCAGCCTTTTTGAGCCCGGGAAGTACAAGTGCATCTGCTGCGGCACGCCTTTATTTGACGCTTCGGGGAAATTTGTAAGCAAGTCGGGATGGCCGTCCTTTACCCAGCCCATAGCCGTAGATCATATTACCCACCACAGGGACAGGAGCTATGGGATGGACAGGATAGAGGTGCTGTGCAATGTATGTGACGCACATCTTGGACATGTCTTTCCTGACGGGCCGGCGCCGAGTGGCCTGCGGTACTGCATTAATGCCGTTGCCCTGGATAAGATTGACGAATAATCTAATATCTTTAAACAACTCTAAATTTATTATCATGGAAAATATACAGAAAGCGTATCTCGCCGGCGGCTGTTTCTGGGGAATGGAAGACCTTTTCAGGGTACGCCCGGGAGTCAGGGACACGGAAGTCGGTTATCTTGGGGGAGAAAATGACCATCCCACCTATAAGAACCATCCCGGCCATGCCGAAGGCATTGCGATCACCTATGATGCGGATATCACTTCCTATAAGGAACTGCTGGATTATTTTTTCACGCTGCATGACCCTACCACGGTAGACAGGCAGGGCAATGACAGGGGATCGAGTTACCGCTCGGCTCTGTTTATACAGAACGAGCAGGAGAAGGAAATTGCCCAGGAGGTTATCGGTATTGTCAATGATTCGGGGCGCTGGCCTTCCGCGGTCGTCACTACCCTTGAGCCATTTACCAAGTTCTGGCCTGCGGAAGACTACCACCAGGATTACCTGATCAAAAATCCCGGCGGGTACACCTGCCATTTTGAGCGCTTCGGCACCTATCTGTAAAACTTTCTTCTTTTGTAAACAACTAAAATTAAAATGATGGACAATCAAAAAAAACCGGAGTATCAGGACATGATTAAAACTGCCTATGCCGCATTCAATGCCCGCGATATTGACGGGGTGCTGCAGGTAATGCATCCGACTGTCAAATGGGCAAGAGCCTGGGAAGGCGATTATGCTGTTGGCCATGAAGATGTCCGCTCGTACTGGGAAAGGCAATGGCAGGAGATCAACCCTACAGTAACGCCTGTCGGTTTTACCCAAAGAGCGGATGGCCGGCTTGAAGTCCAGGTCGATCAGCTCGTGAAAGACAATGAAGGGACGGTTATTTTTAGCGGTATAGTGAAACATGTTTACCTTATCAATGACGGATTGTTCCAACAGATGGACGTTGAGGCCAAATGATTTAGCACATTGCCGGCCCTGAGCAGTAGCCATCAAAATTATCCACGGCGCCATTGAACCGATGGCGCTTTGCTTTGACGGTACGCTGTTATGAGGAAAGTCTTTCTGTCTCCAACTGAAAAAATTATGTATTGTACGCATACGGGGTAGGTTCCCACTAGTGGTATATACCCCTGTTTGTATATAAAAAAATGGCAAACCAGTAAATAATATAGGACATGATTGCAATGGCATTTTCCCTTTTCGCCAGCCTGAGTTACGGCAGCGGCGACTTTATGGCGGGACGTGTAGCGCACAAGCTGCCGTCGGCCCTGATCGTCCTTGTCACCCAGGGCATGCAGGCGATCCTTGTATTGGGATTCGCACTTATGAGCGGTCAGCCGTTCCTGGCTTCTGCCCTTATCTGGGGGGTAGCCGGCGGCCTTGCAAACGGTACTGCCTATATGCTGTATTACAGGGCCCTTACCATGGGCCATGCCGGGGTGGTGGCCCCTCTGGTAGCCTCCAGCTCAACGATACCCGTTATCATATCACTGCTTTCAGGGGCCATACCCAACGCTTATGTGTTTGGCGGCCTTACGGTAGTGCTGCTCGGAATTATCGGTATAACCTACGCGGGGAAGGGGCAATCGGACGATTCTATTCCGATGTGCCGCGGTGTGGTCATGTTAATTTTGTGGAAGTACCCCAGGATCGTCATACGCCCTGCCCAGTGCATGATGCTTGCCCTGGGTTCCGCCATTGCCTTCGGACTGGCCTTTACCATTGCCAACTATGGCGTGAAGGTGTCCGGGCCAAGTGTGAACTGGATGGTCTGGGGTTTCCAGCTCGGTACCCTGCCCATAACTATTGTATCGCTACAGGCGGGTAAGTTCCCGTGGAAAGAACCCCTGGGCAGCGGCGCGATGTTAAAAACATTGTTCTTTATCATGCTGCTCAATATGGCCGGTGACTTCCTTGTAGCCTACGCATTCCGGAGCGGGGTGCTGGGGGTGGTAAGCGTCCTGGCTTCCCTGGGACCGGTAGTTACGATACTTCTTTCTACGATGCTGCTCAGGGAACGCCTTTCATTGCGGCAAAAGATCAGCGCGGCGGTCATTCTGGCGGGAACACTGATGATCGCTTATTTCAGGCAATAACTACAAATCAACCCGATACGCATGTCAAAATCCAAAGCCTCCCTGCTCTTAATCGCTGATATCAGCGGATTTACCCGCTTTGTCAACGAGACGGAGATCAGCCATAGCCGCCATATCGTTGCAGAATTGCTGGAGGCTATGATTGCTGCGGATCCGCTGCGCCTGACCGTAGCGGAGATAGAAGGGGATGCAGTGCTGTTCTACCGCTACCGCCGCATGGCCTCCCGTGCGGAGGTGCTGCGCCTTGCCGAAAGCTTTTTTCTTGCCTTTCATAACCACCTTGCGCGTTATCGGCAATCAAGGGTATGCCGCTGCGGGGCATGTTCCACCGCTGAGACACTTACCCTTAAGGTCATTGCCCATGCCGGAACTGTTGAACTGCTCAGAGTGCGCAGGTTCCGAAAGCCCTTCGGTATTGAGCTCATCCGCCTGCACATGCTGCTGAAAAATTCCGTCCCGCACCAGGAGTATCTGTTGCTGACCGCGGAGTTCAATGCCTGCACGCAGCCCAAAGTGCCTTCCGACCCGGACTGGCTGACAACCTTCCACGACCGGTCGTACTATGATGTTCTGGGCGACCTTTCCTATACCTACCATCCGTTGTCGCCGCTGCGCTCGAAAATAAGCTCGCCGGGGCACCCGGATAAACCGCTGGTCATACCTGACCCTGTAGTGCGTGACCTGGTGTTGAAACATCCGGCGGAAAAGCTCCACGCGCTACTTATTGATATCTCCCTGGTTCCCGATTGGGATGCAGAAGTAAAGGAGGTTTTTTTCATAACACGCCAACCCAACCGCGTGGGCACAAGGCATATCTGCGCTCTTGATTCCCACGACGTAAGGATCGAGACCGCACCGAACCCCTGGCCGGATAAGATGGTCTACGCCCAGCGTATACGTAACGCGAGGGTCGTCTTGAAAATGTTCTATTACATCATTCTCGAACCCAAAGGCGACGCAACCCATACCCGCGTGGAAGTTCACTATATGCCCATTCCGCTTATCGGCAGGTGGATCGATAAATGGGTACGTAAAAAAGCGGCCGCGCACGCTGAAAACATGCTCCGGTCGCTTAAGGCCTATACCTCATGAACGCCGTAATCAATCCTTGAAAAAGGAATTTATGGATAAAGCATCAACAACTATTTAGTATATAAAATTTTAAAAACAACTAATCATGAAATCTATCCTACATCATGTGCATAAAGGCTTTTCCCTTTTGGCACTCCTGCTCTTCAGTGCATTCGCCTTTGGACAGGCCCGGGCACCGCATCCAAAATTTCAGTCCGTTACCCTTGGTGATATTGAAGTTATCGCCCTCTCTGACGGGACAGCGGAGATCAGTGCGCACGAACTGCTAACCGAAAAGAAAAAGGGAAGCATCAGCCTTCTGCTTGACCAGGCTTTTCTGAAAGATCCTGTCGAGATCTCCATTAATGCCTATCTGATCAAATTGTCCGGTAAGCTCGTACTGGTTGACACCGGATCGGGCGAACTTTTTGGCGCCTCCGGCGGGCAGCTCATCGCCTCGATCAAACAGGCAGGCTTCAGCCCCGATTCAGTGACCGATATACTGATCACACACATCCACCTGGACCATTCCGGGGGACTGGTGGCTAAAGGCATGATGAATTTCCCTAACGCAACGGTCCACGTGAACCAGAAAGAGATTGATTTCTGGTCTGCCCACGAGCTTCCGGCAAAAGGGGAGGTGGCAGGCATAAGTGCCAACAGGGGCGCCTACCTGGCAATGCAGCCCTACCTTAAGGCCGGCAAGGTGAAGACATTCAAGGATGGCGCCTCGATATTCCCGGAAATTAATGCCGTCGAATTTGCGGGGCATACCCCGGGACATACCGTATTTGTGCTGCAAAGCAAAGGGGAGAAGCTCGTGTTCTGGGGGGACCTTATCCATGTAGCCACGGTACAGCTGCACCATCCCGACCTTTTGAACGGCTATGATTCCGATCAGCAACAAGCCATCCTGCAACGTGAAAAAGCCTATAAGATGGCAGCTACCGAAGGCTATCTCATCGCTGCCGACCATATTTCATTTCCCGGGATAGGAAGGCTGAGGGCCGAGGGCGACCACTACTTATGGGTACCGGTACCCTATACGGCCCTGGGCAGGAATCGCTAAGCGCTGCACAGCATAGTCTGTGCGTTACCTGTCCGGCTTCCTTGGGCATACAGGCAGATACCCTAAAATACTACAACGCTAAAAATTGCTGAATTACTTATGGATATACATGAAATCTTGAATTGGAGGTACGCTGTCAAGAAATACAGCAACAGGAAAGTATCGGATGCCGATATTGAAAATATAGTCGCGGCGATCAACCTTAGCGCCTCATCTGCGGCTATACAGCCCTACCGCCTCATCCTTGTCAAAGATGACCGGCTGCGTAGCAAACTGCGCGAGGGCTCCTTCAATCCGCAGATCGAAGAAGCATCGCATCTACTGGTTTTTGCAGCCTTCGAGAATATCACTGCGGAGATCATCGCCGATTACATGGCCCATATTGCACGGGTCAGGGGGCTGCCGGTCAACGCAATGGAAGAGTTCGGGAAATCCCTGGAATCCTATCTGCTGGGCCGCACTGCCGATGAGAATTTTAAGTGGGCTGCAAGGCAGGCTTATATAGGGCTGGGAACGGGCCTGGTTGCCGCTGCGGCGCTGAAGCTGGACACCACACCCATGGAAGGCTTTGACAATGAAAAGTTCGATGCCCTGCTGGGACTAACTAAAATGAAGCTTAAAAGCGTAGTGCTGCTGGCCCTGGGCTACCGCGATGCGGTAAATGACAGCCTTGCCACACTGAAGAAGGTACGCCTGCCCTTAGAGGAATTTGTCATCACTGTTGATCAGTAGCAATATATAAAAGCTGTGCAATGGCCAGGCAGCACCTGGCAGCAAGAAAATGTGATGACCTGTTTTGTTGGGAGACTTTGCAGGAAATCCGGGCAGGCGGCATCTTACCGCCTGCTTTTTTATAGGGTAGGGTTGCCATTAGCTATCAAGTAAATCGTCTGTGGTTTCACAAAGCGGATCATACCAGTCCGCTTTTTTTGTTGCCCATAGTATCCATTCCTGTCTTTTCTCAGTAATACCACCCTCTGCCATGGCCTTTTCACGTGCAGCCATAATGGGAACATTGTATTTCTTGCACATCTTGCGCAGCCCATTATCGGAAATTGCATACTTCTTTGACAGCCTGCTGAGGGGCTCACTCCAGATGAGGTCGTAGAAGCCTTTACGGGTAAGGGTTATTTTTTCCATAAGCTTCCAGTGAAATTAACGAAAATTGAAAGTGGATTTAATTATCCGTAAAAGTAAACATTTAAGGAAGGTTAACATCCAGAATCACTTTCTACATGCTACAGGCCATATATCCCAAGAACGAAAAAACATCAAAAATACCTATTAATAGGTATTTTTATTTTAACAAGAAATTTGTAAGTTTACGCTATAAGTAAATATATAATGACTTGTAAGCCAGTGTTTTATTTTATGTTCGAAACAAGGCTGAGTTAACGGATTTTTCGACTGGGGCTGGAAGGCTCTGACTGCGTTTGTTAATTATTTACAGAATTGCTGGAAGCATATTTCTAATTTCTAAACCTGAATATATGAGATACTACGGACTTAAAAAAGACTTCGACCCTGCGAAAAGGGAAACAGTCGTCAGACATTTAATTGATTTAAAGAAGGACATTTGCGGTCAGGTACCCGAAAAAAAAACCAATGGCAATCTCCTGATCGCAACATGGAATATCCGTGACTTTAATTCCAATAAGTTTGGGCACGGCTATCGCCTTAAAGAATCATTTTATTATATAGCTGAAATTGTCTCTGCATTTGACCTTATCGCGGTCCAGGAAGTCAATAAGGACATGTCAGGGCTAAGTAAGCTTATGTATATCCTGGGTCAGGACTGGGATTATATCTGTACTGATGTTACAGAAGGATCCGGCGGAAATATGGAGCGTATGGCCTTCATCTATGATGTAAGGCGTGTTACCTTTAAAAAAGTTGCGGGTGAAATTGTACTGCCGAAAAATGACCCAACACTACAGGGAATGCAGTTTGCACGGACACCCTTTATGGTATCGTTCCAATCAGGCTGGTCAAAATTTAGCCTGTGTACCGCACATATTTACTTTGGTAGTGATAACGGCGAGCAAATGCAGCGCCGCATTGACGAAATCGGCAGCTTATCTGCCTTCCTGAAAAAGCGTGCGGAAAATGACCTTGAAAATGTTATTGTATTAGGCGACTTTAATATTATATCCAGAAACCATCCCACCATGCAAGCCTTGGAAAATAATGGATTCGTGGTCCCACCCGGTATAGCCAATATGGATCTGGGATCGAATATGTTCCGAAATAAGTTTTATGACCAGATTGCAGTGTATTCCAAGTTTAGCCAGCATTTTAAGCTTGGTGATCAAGCAAACAGTGCCGGCTGTTATAATTATTATGACAAGGTTTTTCGCGAGGCAGATTTTGATTACTTCAAGCCCTATATAATGGGAATACTGGAGGGCCAAAAGGAAGATACAGGAATTGATCTTGATAAGGAGCGGGCAAAAGCAAACCGGTGGATTTCCAGCGTGGTGATATAAAAAGCCAGATTGCGGCGGTAGTCCGTTATCTGCCCAAGTACTACAGCTATCAAAGCTTAGGGGCTTATGATGCACTGTTATCGCTGTTTAATGTTACGGCGCAGGAAGTAACCGGGGAACAAGCGGGTAAACCAAGGCAGGGCATTGTATATTTTGCGTTGGATGCTTCCGGGCAAAAGGTAAGTAACCCTTTTAAAGCCTCACTATTTGGTAAAAATGCAGGTTACACGGCATTGCAGGCACATTACGAAAAATCGGGTGAACAGTTTAAAAATAGTACTGCTAAAAGCATCCTTAAAAACACCATTGAATTGGCAATGCATACGGCACATGGTGAAGGGGATTTTAAAGCGCAACTAAAAGAGCAGGGCATCAATACCGTCGTTAGAAGAAATAATGAAGGCCGCATTTACGGGATGACCTTTATTGACCATGCGTCAAGGTCGGTGTGGAATGGCTCCCAGTTAGGGAAAAACCTCTCTGCCAATGTATTTAACCAGTGGTGGAATGATGGGATAAAGCCAAAAAGCATGGATGTCGGTCGTGATCAAATACTAAAACAAAATTCCCCTTCTCAGGAGACCGCAATGGAGGGGCCGTTCAGCTTTTTGAACAAGACAAACAGCGATAGCCACAATGTCGGAAATGTAGTGGCCGAAGTGATAGGTGGATTATTACCCACTGACCAGGGAGAAGATTATGAGGAACTGGCTTTTGAAAACCAAATGAAGAGAAAGAGAAAACATCGAAGAGGACAGTAGTACTTTTAATGGAATAAAATAAATGCTGCCCCGGCAATCAATTAAACAACTGCCTGAATTCTAACGGCGATAGTTTTGTCTTTGTCTTAAATAGTTTACTGAAGGATTGCGGGTGTTCAAAACCCAATTGAAAAGCTATCTCACTTACGGTTAAATGGGTATTGGATAATCTTTCTTTCGCTTTTTCGATAAGCTTCACGTGAATATATTGTTGCGCGTTTTGTCCTATCTCTGACCGGAGCAAATCACTTAAATATCCCGGCGACAAATGCAATTGTTCTGACAGAAACTGTACGGTTGGCACACCCTGATTTACCGTTTTTTGGGTAGTAAAATAGTCCTCTAAAATGGCTTCCGTTTTTTGCAGCACATCATTATTTACCCCTTTACGGGTACTGAACTGGCGCTTGTAGAAACGGTTGACATAGCTTAGCAACAATTCAATTTGGGAAACGATTACTTCCTGGCTGAACTCATCCACACGGGCATTGATTTCCTGCTCCATGATTTTATATACCGATAAAATAATCATCCTTTCCTGGTTGGATAAATGCAACGCTTCATTCATGGAGTAAGAGAAATAACCGTACTGTTTAATTTTCTCTGCCAACGGGTAGCCCAACAAAAAATCAGGGTGTATAAGCAGCAGGTAAGCGTAGGTATTGCTATTGTATTCAGTACTTCCCACCAGCTGGTTGGGCGCTGTAAATAACATGCTGCCCTCATTATAATCATAATAATCCTGCCCGTATTTCAATCTGCCGCTGTTTTGCGTAATGAAGGTAATTTTATAGAAATCCAGCACATCATAAATTGGGGCCATTTCTGTATTAAAAGGATTGCTTTCACTAAAATGGACCAGACTAATCAGCGGGTGCTGCGGCTTTGGTAGCCCAAAAGCCTCGTGGCTTTCCAATATAGAGCGAAACCGTACTATGTTTTTCTTTTTCATTGTTCAAATCTAATCAAAAAACCTATGGTGGATGTATTGTCATCGCCATAGGTTTTTGTCTCTTTAAATATTACCAGGGAAGTACATTGTCTGCTCCGGAAAAATCAGCCGGTCCTGTAAAGCTTCCATTGGGAAGGTCTTCTGCCAGCGCTACACGTATGGGTTCCAAAGAGCCGTGTTCCACAGTATCAGTTCCCTGAAAGTTATTAAGTGCTGTCGCCGTAAAACCGGGGCTTACCAAATGGACTTTGATGTTGGTATTTTCCAGTTCATTCGCTAAAGACAGAAAAATTCCGTTGAGTGCCGTTTTAGATGCTCCATAAACCGCGTCAAATGCTGCACGGTACGGATTCTGAGGATTCGCATTTAAGGTAAGCGAACCCAAAGCACTGGATACGGTAACAATACGTGCAGATGGTGCACTTTGCAGTAGGGGTAATGTTGCCTGCGTTACAGCAAGCGTTCCAAATACATTAGTGTCCCATACCACGCGCAGTTCACTGATAGAAGCAATGCTGGGCTTTTGGGCACCTAATACCTCTTCCATGGTACGCCCTTCTTTTCCGGCATGGGAAATGGCGGCATTGTTAACCAACAAGGTAAGATACCCAGATTCATCCTGAATTTTTGCTACTGCTTTATTGATAGTTTCAGTATCCGTAATATCCAACTGGACCGCTTTGGCAGCATTGCCGATCGCAGAAGCCGCAGCTTCCCCCTTTTGCAGGTCTCTTGTCCCAACATATACCGTATACCCTTCGGTTGCCAACGCTTTAGCGACCTGAAATCCGACCCCGGTATTTGCACCCGTTACAAGTGCTACTTTATTTTTATTCGTTTGCATACTTTTTTGTTTAAAGTTACTAACAGCAAATCTCCATCATAATAGTACCGTAGTTGTAGTCAAATCAGGAATTATCGTAGCCTAATCGAGGATTGCACTTAGTAGGTGCCCGATGGTAAAAGTCCCTGAAAATAACAATCAACATCAACAGTGCCATTTACTGCCATCCGCAGCCAAAATAAAAGGACTAAGCTCCACACTTTTTAAATTCAAACCTGAATAGTTAAGAATGTTATTATGCAGGGAGAAGACGATTTAAGGGGACTCGCTAAGATTATGGCGTTTATGCGTGCGGTAAGCATTTTGTTGGTACTAATGCATTTTTACTGGTTTTGTTACGCCGTTTTCTATGATAAAGGCTGGACGTTACAGCTAATCAATAAAATACTGTCCGGTTTCCAGGATAAGGCAGGCTTATTCTCGGAGGTGCTTTATACCAAGCTTTTCGCTTTGGTATTATTAGTCCTCAGCTGCTTGGGCACCAAAGGGGTTAAAAATGAAAAGGTAACCTGGCGAAAGATCAACAGCACGCTTGCCATTGGGATTCTTTTGTTTTTCTTCAATACGCCATTATTGAGAGCTTTTGGCAATACGGGAATAATCTTGTATATACTTACTGCAAGCGCGGGATATATAGCCCTGATGGTAGCTGGGGTGTGGATGTCGCGAGTACTGCGCAACAACCTTATGGACGATGTATTTAATACCGAAAATGAGAGTTTCCAGCAGGAAACACAATTAATGCAAAACGAGTATTCGGTTAACCTTCCTACCAAATTCTATTACGAGGGGAAGTGGAACAACGGCTGGATTAATATTGTAAATCCTTTCAGGGCGACCACCGTGTTGGGTACGCCGGGTTCCGGTAAATCTTTTGCCATCATAAATAACTACATCCGACAGCATATCGAAAAAGGGTTTGCCATGTACATCTACGATTTTAAGTTCGACGACCTTTCCACAATTGCCTATAACCATCTATTGCATAATACCCTAGGCTATACCGTAAAGCCTAAATTCTATGTGATCAATTTTGACGACCCTCGCCGCAGCCACCGCTGTAACCCCATTAACCCGGAGTTTATGAGCGATATCTCCGATGCCTACGAATCGGCGTACACCATCATGCTGAACCTGAACCGGAGCTGGATACAGAAGCAGGGCGATTTTTTTGTGGAATCTCCAATCATCCTATTAGCGGCTATCATATGGTTTTTAAAGATTTACGATAATGGAAGGTACTGTACATTTCCCCATGCCATTGAATTACTGAACAAAAAATATGCGGATGTATTTACGATTCTCACATCGTATCCTGACCTGGAGAACTACCTGTCACCCTTCATGGATGCCTGGCAGGGCGGCGCTCAGGACCAGCTACAGGGGCAGATTGCATCGGCAAAAATACCGCTGTCAAGGATGATATCCCCACAACTCTACTGGGTAATGACCGGCGATGATTTTTCTTTGGATATTAATAACCCTAAAGAACCTAAAATACTATGTGTAGGCAATAACCCCGACCGCCAGAATATTTATTCCGCTGCCCTTGGCCTGTACAATTCAAGGATTGTAAAGCTGATCAACAAGAAAGGGCAGCTAAAAAGTTCTGTGATCATTGACGAGCTGCCCACGATCTACTTTCGTGGCCTCGACAACCTTATTGCGACAGCCCGTAGCAACAAGGTGGCCGTTTGCCTGGGCTTTCAGGATTACTCGCAGCTTACCCGCGATTATGGCGATAAGGAAAGTAAGGTGATCCAGAACACGGTCGGCAATATCTTTAGCGGGCAGGTCGTGGGAGAAACGGCCAAAAACCTTTCGGAGCGTTTTGGAAAGGTCTTGCAGAAGAGGCAGAGCATGACCATTAACCGCAGTGATAAGTCCACGTCCATATCCACCCAGCTGGACAGCCTGATCCCGGCCTCTAAAATTTCAACACTGACACAAGGGATGTTCGTCGGGGCTGTTTCGGATAATTTTGACGAACGCATCGAACAGAAGATCTTCAATTCGGAAATTGTGGTGGATACGGAAAAGGTAGCAGCGGAAGAAAAACGCTATCAGAAAATACCGAACATACGGTCGTTTATCAATAAAGACGGTAAGGATACTATGAAGCGGGATATTGAAGATAATTACCGCCAGATAAAGCTGGATATTGTAAATATCATCGATTTGGAATTAAACAGGATAAAAAATGACCCTGATTTGGCTCATCTTGTACCCACACAAAACAAGAAATAGGTGTTAAAAAAAAATGCCTATAATCGGAATAATTGCGATTACAGGCTTAAAATTAAACACTACCTAGTGTGCTGGTTATTAACAGAAAGTAAAGTTGTATTATAGAACACCTTCGTGTCCTGTAAGCAATGATGGGCCGTATTAGACCCATTAAGCATAACTGGTTTAATGCCACCAACTATTTAGTCTCATGAAAAAAATCTATTTTTGCCGCTTAATATACATCCTAATTATGACAGAACTTATCCAGAAACTTGCTGCCGAGTTTGAAACTTTCAAAGCAGATGCGGAACTACAAATTGAAAAAAGTAATAAAGCTGCCGGTACAAGGGCACGTAAATCATCCCTTGACTTAGAAAAGCTGCTTAAAGAATTTCGTAAGCTGTCGCTTGAGGAATCTAAAAAATAACAAAAAGGCTTGCTACAATTACGGCAAGCCTTTCTTTTTATTATCAGTCCTGGATTATTGTTTTTCAAAAGAAAAAGTTACTTCTGCTTTTTCATTTAAAACCAGCCGTGCGTTGAAGCTTTTGCCGGATTTGCTTTTCATAGCCTTTAGCAAACTGGTTTGCTTTTTTGTTACAAGGTTTTCAATCTCATCGTTAGATAATGCCACCCCGCAAACATTCCTGAATTGCAGCCACCCGCAGCTGCTGTCAGGGCACTTGGCAACCTTGTCAGTAATCCGTAAATGATGCTTGTTGCACTTCGGGCATAATAGCTGCGGAACACCTTCCTGTTTAATTTCTGCCTGCAATAGTTCGGAGGTAACCTCAATGGCATAGGCTTCTATTTCTTTTTGAAATGTTGCACTATCCAGTCGGCCTTCTTCGATCCCTGCTAAAGCGATTTCCCATTCGGCAGTCATTGTTGCTGAGGCGATTCGTTTATCGGCTGCAAGGTTGTATACAGAGGCACCTTTGGTTGTGGGTATCAGTGCCTTTCCTTTTCGCTCTATATAACCCCGTCCCAATAATGCTTCTATAATACCGGCGCGGGTGGCGGGTGTACCCAATCCCGCACCTTTTAGGATCTGCTTCACTTGGGGGTCATTCGCTTCAGACAGCATATGTTCCATGGCACTTAACAGGCCCGCCTCCGTGTAAAGCTCGGGGATTCTGGTCTGCTTTTCTAAAACAGCGGCACCGTTACTATTTAATACGTCATCCACTTTTAGTTCAGGCAGCTGTTCGGTACTTGCTTCACCATCATCAAACTGCCCCTGTATGCCCCGCCATCCCGGTTCAAGCACGTTTGATGCGCCTATTGTAAAATCATAGTGAAGCACCTGTAGTGTGGTATCGATGATTTCGCGGACACAGGTTTCCGATACTGCCTCCAACAATCGTAGTGCAATCATACGGTAGAGTGCACTTTCCTTTACCGATAACGCGGATGGCACTTTTTCGGTGACCAACAATCCATGGTGGTCGGTAACTTTAGCCTCGTTGACAATGTGTTTGTTAAGCCGGCCAAGTTTAATCTTTGAAAGTACTTTACCCAGTACAGCATCGCTTTCCATCCCCCGGATCAGCCCGGGAAGTTCAGGCCATAAATCGGGTGTGATATATTTACTGCCGGTGCGCGGGTAGGTAATGAATTTCTTTTCATACAGGCTTTGAGCGATATCCAGTGTTTCCGAAGCCGTAAAGCCCAATTTACGGTTCGCTTCCTTTTGCAGTCCGGTCAGGTCAAAGAGCAACGGAGCCGGATCCTGTACGATCCGGGAATTTACAGTGGTAACAACCGCCTGGCTTTTGCGCTGTATGGATTTTAAGGCATCTTCTGCCTGGGCCTTGTCATCCCACGTCAGAACCGAAGTACTTTTAAAATCGGTAAACGATTTGGTATGCTGCAACTGTATTTGCCAGTATTTTTTCGGTACAAATTGCCGGTGCTCGGAATACCGTTTACAGATAAGCCCTAAAGTGGGGGTTTGCACACGGCCTAAGGAATATACACCGGAACCTGCGGCAATGGTTAATGCCTGAGAGGCATTGATACCGACCAGCCAGTCCGCACGGCTGCGCGCACGGGCGGCAAAATAGAGATTGTCAAAGTCTTCGCCCGGCAGTAAATGGGCCAGCGCATGGTTCAGCGCCTTTTCCGTCAGGGAGCTTACCCATAATCGTTGAAAAGGCTTATGGCAATTGAGGTAGTCATAGATGTAGCGGAAAATAAGCTCCCCTTCACGGCCGGCATCCGTAGCAACAATAATGCTATCGCATCTTTTAAACAAATCTCCGATGATGATGAGTTGCTTTAGGATTCTTTTATCGGGTAATAAACGTTCTTTTCCCGAACCTTTTCTGGGGGTCAGTAAAAAAGGATTGGGAATAATGGGAAGGCTGTCTTTTTGAAAACTTTTGATCCCATAGTCCTCAGGTAATCCTAAAGCGACCAGGTGTCCAAGTGCCCAGGTCACGGCATAGCTGTTACCTTCGAGGTAGCCTTCCTTTTTTACCGTAGCCCCTAATAGCGCAGCCAGTTCACGGGCCACGCTGGGTTTTTCTGCAAGTACTGCTATCATAATACATCATTTTTTTTATTACATATTTCTGCCCCTGCTTTTTGCCGGTGCGTCTTGTTGCTCCTGCTGCTTTGCGTTATCTGCCTCCTTTTGACCGGCTTTCTCTGCTTCTTTTGCAGGCGTAGCACCTTGTCCGGCTTTATTATCGGCAGCGGTAGCCTGTGAAGCATTGGCTGGCAGAGCTTCCTCTTTTGATTTCGACGGGTTGTTGAATGAAAAACCTACTTTGCCGCTCTCGTTATTGTAGGTGATATAGCCCTGGTATTCCTTGTTGTTCTTATCCACAAGGCCGCTGACGTACACGGTTAACCCATCTTTAAATTTATTGTACTGTTCATCGGTAAGTTCTTTGCCCCTGAACTCCCTCGGCGCTTCGTCGTAGGTTTTGCCCTGTGACTGCGCCTGGGCAGGCTTATTATCGAACAGGAATTCGACATAACGCTTATCGGCATTGAACTGTACGGTGGCATCAAAAGGCTCTCCTTTTTTAGAAATCATCCCTTCAAGCTGCAAAGGCTTGCCTTCCTGCAATGCCTGCTTTTGGGCATCGTCCAGTTTTACACCTTTAATCTCCTCAGGTGCCTGTATCCATTCTGCCTTATACGCCACCAGTTCGTTAGTCTTGCGGTCTACGCTGATTACAGAGGGGACATATTCGCTGGTCTTTTGGTTGAACAGGTCAACGACCCTGCCCATGTTACCGGTTTCTAAGAGATTCGCCTTGTCTTCCTTGGTAAACTCATGCCCGAAAAACGGGTAATTCAGGCTGGGTTCTTTGCGTATGCCGTGCATGGCTACCACCACTTGTCCCGCATCATTGGTTTGCAGGGAAAGACGGGCATCGAGTTTGGCTACGGCATCACCCATTGTAAGGGTAAGCGGCACCGTATCATTGGTTTTAAACCCTTTTAATAAGGGTTCCATTAAGTTCATTTTTTCAAGGCGCTCCTTGTTAATTCCTAAATTGGCGAGTGATTCCCAATTAACCTGTTCCGGTTTAAATTTGTACTCGCTTGTTTCTGGTGTTGACGGTGTTGTTTCCATATTATTATGATTTTTAAATTGATATTCTGAGTTAAGGGCGTATTTGGAAATGAGTTTTTGGGCATCTTTTCCAAGGTTATTCAAATGGGACTGCAGTTCAAGGGCGATATCCTTTCCGGCAGCAAAAGGGACACGGAAAAAGTCAAAGCGTGTTGGCTCTTTAAGCTGCCGCAGGAAGTTGCCGAAAAAGTTGGAAAAGAAATCGCCATTACGCTCTATGCGCAAAAAGTCCGGTTGCTGCTTTTCAGTGATTGCTTTAGCTTTTACGGTACCGTTTTTGGACAACCCCGTAACTCCCTTGATGGTGTTTTCTTTTTTATCCATCACGAGCAGCATCTCATTGAGCTCATCAGGATGTTCCGCGATAGGTGCTTTAGCTGCCATACTGAATTTTTTGTTGGTTAAAACTATTTCATGCTATTACGGTAGTGGTATCAATGGTACCGGTGCGGGCTACTTGTCAGCCTCTGGCATTGCGAAGGGGCTTCGGGGCATGAAAACTATCACGTATAAACTGGTGTACATCGGAAAGTTTGTAATACAGTTTCCCGCTAATGGTGTAGTAAGGCAATCTTCCGTCGGAGCGGTAGCGTTGCAGGGAACGCCCGCTGATCTTGAGCATTTGCAGTACATCCTGGTTGTCCAGCAATTCTTCGCCATCAATACTGTTGTGGCGTTGTTCTACCTGGAGTATTTTTTCAGCAAGCAGGTCAAAGCGTTGCATTACACGTTCCATCCAGGCGTTAAATTCCATTTTGTCGATGTTCATGGCATTACGGTTTTGAATTAATACTACCGCTAAGTTTGTGATTCCAAAAGTGTTTATCTGCCAAGTTGTGCCAATGGGTAGATATAATATTTATTAACTTTTATAGAAAATCATTAATTGTGATGATAATTCTTATATTTCTTTATATTTACATAAATCATTAACCACCAAATAAATGAGGCAATCTATTATTGACCTTATATCAGATACAATAGTTCACGTATACGACCTGCCTGATACAACTTCGGGTATGGTAAAAATGCTATACACAACAGAAGTTGATAAGTGTTATAAAGCTGAAGACTTAAGTAAAGTCGCGGATATTATATACAATTCAATAGTGCACTATTCGTATAATGAATTTGAACTGGAAGACAAAGATCTTCAGGCACTGCATGCAGCGGCACTAAAAACGAAACTCAAATACAACGCTGCTGCTGCTGACACTGTGAAAATTAAATACGGTTTTTTTGGAGAAGTGCTGCTGTATAGCATATTGTTATTTGCTTACAAAGCCAAGCCAATTATAGCGCGAGGTTATTTTTATAATCCGCTTGAAAATTCTGAAACTAAAGGTTATGATTCATATCAATTGATAGATAATGAAGGCGCTATTGAATTGTGGTTTGGGGAGGTAAAATTCCATATAGACTATAAAAAAGCAATTGACAGCGTGATGTCCAATATTGAAAAAGCAATTTCAGATGAGTATTTGGAAACAAATATTCTAGCGATGTCAAATCATAAAAATAATTTTAATATTGACACATCACCTATCGGTAGAATCATAGAGGACTGGGAAGGGAATCCGGAGATAAAAATTTGTGATGAGATCAATAAACATAAGATGACACTTATTTATCCGATATTAATCTTGTACCAGAAGGACGATAGCGATTATAACTCTAACATTAAAAAGATATCTGATTATATAACTTCACACCACCCCTCAAAGTCTTTCAAAATTTCAACACCCTACAAACTATTCTTTATCCTCCTGCCATTGGAAAAGGTAAAGGAAATTAAAGAGAATGTCATAACATGGATAGAGTCAAAGAAACCGCTAATTTAATTATTGATATCAATAAGTATCGTAGGCAGCAGCTCAAAGACTTTGAGCTCATTAAAACTGTATGTAGATATTTTGATACAATTAAATCGGAAAAACTTTCTCAGGCAGATTTACGTTTTCTGCGATATGTAGCTAATCTAACAGGTATACCTCATTTTTACGATGTACTTGAAAAGTTTGGTAACGTGATTGACTTGGAAGACTACGATTTGAGCACCATTGCAGCGCTAATTGCGGAATCATCGCTCCATACCGGCACAGATTTAAAAGTGCACCGCTTTCAAAGAAAAATATTAGACAGTTTTGAAATTGGCAAATTGAATAGGGCCTTTCTATCTGCCAGTACTTCTTTTGGTAAGACGCATTTAGTTTTCGAGATAGTGAAAAAGATGCAGTATTCTAATGTAGTACTAATCTTCCCGACTATAGCATTGCTTTCCGAGAACCTTGAACGGATAATATCAGACCCGTTATATTCATATTTTAAAAATTTTTACAAAATCCATACCCTTAGTGAGGTTGAAGAGTTTGCAGTAAACAATTTATTCATTTATACTCCTGAGCGGTTTCTGTCATTTATGGATAATAATGAAAATAGAATACAATTTCATTTTGCGTTTATAGATGAGGTATATAAAATTGATAACGATTATTTGATTGATGAAGAGCTAAAAGAGCATGAAAGGGACGTTGCTTACAGGCTCTCGGTATTTTATTCTTTGAAACCTTCGGTTGATGTCCTTCTCGCTGGCCCATATATTGATTTTTCGCAAAGCGGCTTACCAAATTATAATGCATCATTCGATAAATTTTTAAGCGGCAATAGCATAGATCTTCTTGATTTTAACCAGTATGAAATTGTAAACAAAAAATATTCTGACATTAAAACAGCGAAATCATACCCGATTGATGAACACCTGAAGTTTGACTTTGATAGTACCTCCAAAACGGTCAGGCTAATCTCCGCAGTAAAGGATATAATACAGATTGATGAAAATACGATTATATACTGCTCCACACGAAGTGGCGTGGAAACCTATGCAAAAACCCTTGTCAATGGTGCAATCATTCCGCAATTTGAATATACTGCCTACCTCTCCTTTGCGGAACACATAGCAAAAAATTTTGGAGAAGACTGGGTTGTCTACAAAGCCCTTGTTAATGGGATAGGTATACACCATGGCCTAGTGCCTAAGTATATTCAGAAAGAGATTATAAACCTGTTTAATAAAGGGCACCTGAAGGTCCTTATTTCTACTACAACTATTACCGAAGGGGTTAACACCTCTGCTAAAAACCTTATCGTACTACATAGCAAGAAGGGTGATAAGGATTTGAAAAAGTTTGATGCCAAAAATATTGCAGGAAGAGCTGGACGATTCCTCCACCATTTTATTGGTCGTGTAATCGTGCTTCAGAACAAGTTTATGGACGCAATTAATAGCGAACCTGAACCTATTAAGCATAAAAATTATGATATAGCTTCACCTAAAGACGAAATTGATATTTATTACACGCCTGATGAATTCCTGCAAGTTGAACATACTTTGAAGAAACAGAATATAAAATCGGAACAGGATGCTAGGGGTATTCCAGATGATGTTCTTAATTCTTACAAGGTGGTTAGCAGATCAGAGAAAATCCTGATTTATGACCGCATTTCAGTTCTATCAGAAAATCAATTTGCAGTTATCACAGCACTTATTAGAAGATTGAATTATAGTTTGGATATTGATAATGATGGTTTTCAAGTGGTAATGAATGTTCTTACGCCGATTATTAAAAATCAAAAACTACTGAATTTAATTGAGAGAAAAGATAGGAACGGTCGGTATTCTATCCTTACTCACTTCGTTCATTTTTACCTTATTGGTGGTTTTATTGGTTCAATGCAATATAAATTAGATTTTCAGGGCAAGTCTAAGGATGAAGCAATCAAAGAAACTGCTGAATTTGTTTACAGCACGCTTAAATATCAGGTCGTAAAATATCTTGGTGTGTTCAATATAATGTATAAGTTTCACCAGTCACAAAAGCGGAACATTGATATGAAAGATGTTGCAGGAATTGACAGGCTACTCATGAAACTCGAGTATAATGCTTTGACCGAACAGGGCAGGATAGCCAGTGATTATGGTGTACCTGGCACGATAGTTAATTATTACGAACAAGATCGGAAAGTCAATTTCGAATTCGATTCCTACGAGCAGACCATATTCAATAAGATTGACAGTATAATTAAGGGCAATAATTAGGGTTGGCTTTAGAGATTGAAAAAATATACAACTAATTTCATAAACTCTTGTCCATATACTGTTCCAATGAATCTTTTAACTGGTCGATAAAGAGTGTGCGGCGGCCAGCCCGGTCTTTCATACGGTGGAAGGCATGGTGGATATCGCCCAACGGTGTTTTAAACAGTGCCTGGAAAATGAGGCTTACTTTACGCACCCCGATTTTACCGTGTGATATTACCCCGGAAATATATAGTGCATAAATAAGTTCGATCAGCGCGTTTTTTGTTCCCGTCCAGCATAAGTCCTCAGGGAGGTCGGTCAAACCGATTTGAACGGGATTGTCAGGGTCAACGCGGGATAAAAGAAACGCATACAAAAGGTCATTAGCCAAAATACGGGCGACCAAATGGTCGTAATAGGTTGAAAAATGCGGGTCCATCTCGAAATAAAAAACATCAAGCCCGTTGATAAAATGCAGCTTGTCCCGCTGAAAAAACTCCGTATCCTTATCATTACGTCCCGAGCGGTAGTAGCGGTAAAAGTCGAGGTCCAGCTGTCCCGCTTTATTTTGCTTTAAAAGCTTCAGTTGCCCGGAAAAATATTTACGGTACATTTTCCCTCCCTGTACCGGGCAGGTGGTCTCAATACGGTACACTTCATTGTAGAAAATGAGCTTACCCATTACCTGCGGCTTGACTTCCCTGAAAAAGGCAATTTCTTCGACGCTGTCCGTCAACGGGACTTTATTGAGGTGCTCCTTAAGTTCGCAAAGGGCATCGTGTAAAAACGTAATCATTCGTCCGGCATGGTCAATGGTATTGCCTGAGGCTATAGACAGTTCCTGCTCCTTTGTGCTTATGTCTGAAAGTATCTTCCTGTAAAATGCAGAGTGTACCATACATACTAAGTTTAAAGCACATTATACCGGACGGCCTGATTAGCGGCACAGTACAATGTAAGAGTTGATGCCTTGCCACAGTTTAATCAGCCGTGAAAGTCCCTTCGGTAGGAATTAGGGGTCACCTGGGTATGTTTTTTAAAGAACCGGCTAAAGCTGCCATAGGATCCAAAACTTAACTGTTCGCTGATGGACTCTATAGTATCTTCCGAGGTTTCCAGCAAATATTTTGCTTCGCTGACCACAACATCCGCAAGGCACATGCCCACGGTTTTCCCCGTAACCTCCCGCACTGCCTTATTCAGATATCCCGCAGTAACAAACAGCGCATCGGCATAGAACCGCAAGGTGCGCTCCTTCCTGAAATGCTGCATTAAAAGCTTTAAAAACTGCATGGCTAGGGATTCTTTCCGGGTATATTTTAATGCTCCGGTAGTGGCTGTAGTGTTGTAGTGCCATCCCGCCTGTAAAACGAGGAGGCTTAGTGCTGCTGCAAAGGATGGTTTTGAGAAACGCGAAGGGCTGGATCTTGTGCCATAAAAATAATGTAGTAATTTCATGATGCGCAGGAGGACACTCCTGTCAAAAGTATCCGGGAATAACTTAACGGGGCCGCTACTAACGAATGCCTCTATAAAATTAAGGAACAGCTTGGTACCCATGATAAACTGCCACTGTACCTTTACAATATAACAGAGTACTTTTTTACCGTACTTCAGTATCTCGTGATGCTGTTTGCTCACGGCAACTACAAATTCACCCGAAGTACAGGAAATACGCTTTCCATCGATTTTTATGACAAAGATTCCCGACTTCACAAAAATGAAAATAAAACAACCGGGTGAGGTAATTCTTTCGATACTAATATCAGCACCGTCATCTCCAATGTAAAGTACTTCTGCGGGCATTTCTTCTAAAATAAATTCCATATACGGGAATATTAGTAGTTTATAAATAATGCCAGGCAACGTCTATGTCACCTGGCATTACATTCAAAATAGCTAAAGGGGTACAAGTTCATACTCTCCGATTCGGGTAATCAATGTATACCGAATAGCCGTGTCAGCATTAATCAAAGCGCCTGCGGTTGCAGCCACGATATTGCCGACGGAGGTTTCCCAGTCGGTATCCTCACAGCATTTATTGGACAGCGAGTAACGGGCAATGGACATTACGGTGAGCAGGACACGTTTATCATTAGTGGTCAGTGAATCCAAATCATTAATAGTGGTTTCCTTGCTGACGATTTCAATGTAGATGTCGTCAAATGACTTGGCTTTGAGGACATCAAAGCCCGCTACAAAATCGGAAAGGATATCCTTTGCATTTTGAGAGAGTTCTGACTGTAGAAGGATGGTGCTAAGACTTGTTTCCGGGTATTGGATAATATCCGCTAGCTGTGGATCGGTAGTGTCTCCCGTTGCCGTAATAGTGGGCGAACCTGTAAGCTCATTAACAATAGCTTTAATTGCTGCAAGGGACTCCGGGGCGTAAGTACCGGACTGATATTCGGACAATAATTCCCTATAACTTTCTCCTGCACTATCATAAGCATTCGATTTATTGCTCGGGGCAACCGCGCCAACTTTAAGATGTATAAGGTTGTCCTGTGCGTTAGGATGTAAAGTATCCATACTATCCTCAGGTGAGCACGAACACAACAGGGCTACTACAAGTAAACCCAACGAAGGGAAATTAACGTTCTTCATGGCTTTTTAATTAAATGTTACTGATTCGTTTCGATCAGCTCATTTACCCGGGTAAGACAAACTGGCTGCCATGTTACTGGCATATTGACTTCTGAATTCAGTAGCAAATCTATAGGCGTGCTTAACATGTTGCAAATCATTAGGTTTGGAAATTCGTATTTTAAACTGTGGATTTTCTGAAAATTCACAGTCTTAAAATTTGTTAAAATGGCTGCAAATGGTAGCATTTTGGCTAATTTTGGTTTGCCTCCATTTTAAAATTCTGCCTTACTATAGCTACAGTATAAAAAGTTCGGGTATTAACTTTTTCGCATTGCAGATGGCAGCAAATAAAATTTTTAGGGCAGTATTATATGGTATAATCACCCTGGCAGTACACAATACATTTGGGGCAGATTCCCATGATTCGCTGAGTCAAAAAGAGTATAAGTACCTTTTTGATAAGATCAGGAAAGCAGAAAAGAACACGGCTTTGCAAAAGGTATATCTCGAATCATTTCTCAAAAAGGCCAAAGCGGAACAGGATTTCGAAATGCTCGTTACTGCCTATAAGAATTATGTAGACGTTACGGACAGCGACCTCAAGATTATGTTCACGGACAGTATGGTAATGGCTGCACGTAAATCCGGTAATGACAAAATTATAGGTTCCGCCTACCTCTCGCGGGGTATTGCTTTTTATGGCCTCAAAAGACACGAGCAGGCACTTGAAAATTACCTGATCGCCGGCCCTTTTATTGAAAGGTCAAAAGACGATTATTTAAAATACAAGCTGAAATACAACATCGCCCACGAAAAATATTATCTCAAAAAAAATGAGGAGGCTATTCAGCTTTTTAATGCCTGCCTGGAATATTTTAAAGAAAATAATGCCCGTGCCTACCTTAATACCTTGCACTCCATAGGGCTTTGCTACAACAGTGAAGGTAATTACGGAAAATCTGAAGCGATGGTGGCTCTGGGCTATAAGGAGGCAAGCCGGCTCAACAACCACAGCATGGACGGCTACTTTTTGCACCTCGATGGGCAAAACCAATATTTTATACGGAACTATACGCAGGCTATTGAAAATCTAAAGAGATCAATTCCTGCTATTGAAGAGCAGGGTGATTATGCCAATGTAGCGGTTGCCGATTTTTACATCGGCAAGAGTTATTGGTCAATGAAACGATATCGTGAAGCATTGCCATATTTAAAAAAAGTAGATAAAGTATTCGATGAGCGCGAATACATACGCCCCGACCTGAGAGAAAATTTTGAACTCCTGATCCAGTTTTACAAAAAGCACAATCAGCCTAAACAAGTGTTGTATTACGTGGATCGCCTGTTGATGGCGGACAGTATCCTTATCAGTACCCATGACCATTTGTATGACAATATTCATAAAAATTACGACACCAAGGCCTTGGTTCAGGAAAAGAAAAATGTTGAAGTGCTCCTTAAAAAAGAGCGCTTAAAAAAAGATGTTCTCGTAGTAAGTTCGGTAATACTGGGAGTGACTAGTGTTGTGTTACTTATTAACTGGTTCAGGAATAGGCGCAAAGAGCGTATATTCAGGGAACTCTTAGAGGATAATAAAAAAGAAACACCCAAAAGGGAAAAGGGCACACCGCGTGAGCTGGATATTGCACCGGATACCGTTGCTAAAATACTACATCTGCTGGAGAAGTGGGAAAAGGCTATGAAATTTCTCGAAAAAGATGTTACGCTCACAACACTTGCTGTCTCTCTGGAAACAAACAATCGCTATGCTTCAGAGATCATTCTCTTTTATAGGGAGAAAAGTTTTACAAAATATCTTAATGACCTTAAGGTAGATTATATAATAGAACTATTAAAAACCGATAAGCACAAGCGTTTGTACACCCATGACGCACTGGCTAATGAAGCAGGTTTTAGTACGACGCAACGCTTTGTCTCGGCTTTTAAGGGGCGCACCAGGATTTCTCCAAATTATTTTAGTGCAAAGATCAGGAAGGAAATTGAAGATACATATAATAATAAATAATGATCAAGATATATAGATAATACACCATTAATCCTTCGTTTGAATCACGCTTGTGATTGCTAGTTATCATTAAGATGTTAAAAGCATACTCTTAATTTTAGTATAGGCTTTCTTAATATCGACTCCTTGATTAGGATTCGACTTCGCTTGGATAGATGCAAGATATGTCGTATTTGAGCCTTCATGAAAATAAACTCTCAGCGCATTCGGTGTGTAAATACGTAGTTCATATATTGTTTTATTTTGACCAGATTGTGTAACATCCTTTACTAGCTTCGTGTCAGGAAAAAGAGGTGATGCTAAGTTTCTTGCTACTGCTTTAGAGAACTCTTCAAGAATTGACTGTTGTTCAATTAGACTTAGTTTGTAAAAGTCTCTTTCGTAAGCAGTAGAATAAATGCAATTACCAAGTAATAATATAATTTGTTCAAAAATAGATAACTTAGCATGTATAATTTTCTCTATCTTTTGAATAATGTAACTAGTATTTTGAGGGTTGCCATATAAATTCGACAAACTGATAATGTTTGAAGTATCCTCCGAAATAATAGATAACGTATCTTTTTTTACGTCTTCATGAATACAGCTTGTAAATAGAATTCCTTCATGTATAGAAACAATACTGAGATTAAGTGCATCTAAATTTTCACCATCGACCTGTATACTATAATTTTCTTTCAAAAGAACCTCTACTTGTTCATGTTCGATAATAAAGTGTTTATCAATTGGATACCGATTAAAATACGCAAATGCAATTGTTTTCGAGTCTTTATTTTCGATAGCTTCAATGATATCTTGAAGGGTATAATCAGATCCAATTTTTAAATCTGATGGAAGCTTTTGAATTGTAACAGACTTTTCTAATGCAGGAAACTTATCATCTATTATTTTAAACTCAGCAAGTGTATTACAGAATTTTTTTAAATAGTCTGTGAATGTATACTTCTGTGGTAAACATTCATTAAAATAAAAATTTTCCATTAAAGAAGTTTACTAGCATTAATATGAAATTGATCAAACAATCCAAGAGGCCATGAATCTAATCGCCCAGTATTATCTAACGTACTAAATTGACTATCTGTATTGTTATTTTTATCTAATTGAAACCAATAAATATTGACTTTTTCAAAAAAATTATCCTCTAACTTCGCTTGAACGCGGATTGAATCAAATAAGTGATCACTATGTGTTTCAACAATGACCTGTACACCACATTCAACACAGAGCGAGATTAGTCGTCCTATTTCTGTTTGACCGCGCGGATGTAAATGTGCTTCCGGATTTTCAAGCATTACAATGCAGTTTGGTGTAACGCTTCCTAGCAATAGTGCTGTGATAATTGGTAAAGTATAGCTTAATCCAAAACCTACATTTTTGGATCTATGACCATTAAATGTTCCAAAAGAAGAATCCGTGATTTCTTCGATTTTGTGCAAAAACTGTACATTTGGAGCAATAACTCCAAGCCAAGCTCGCAGGTTAAATAAAAATGTGTCTCCTTCAGAATTTTCATGCTTGAGCTTAGGGTTTATCTCTTTATCAGCGTTAATTTCTATACAATTAAAGATATTTTGACCTTTACTTCCAATTCTACTACTATCTATATAAATTGGCATGCTTGTCTCTGGTCCAAATCGATCTGCTGAAATATATATTATTTCGGGAAATTCTACATCACCAATCACATTTACGTGATCATCAACTATAGATATGGAAGTGCTATTTGTAAAATTCGCTTGAATTTCTAAATTAGGACTATAAGAGTTTTTCAAGCCTCGTAAACTTCCATGTCCTTCTATAGCTATCTTCTCTTTCCGATATCCTTTTTCGAGAAGTAATATACTTTGTATAACCGAACTTTTACCGCTACTATTAAGCCCTGTTAGAAGAGTTAAACCATTTAAATCAATTATTTCTGAAACAAATGATTTAAATCCATTAAGTTCAATGCTATCTATCATGATGAGTATTTCTCTATTAAGTTTTTCAATTTGGTAAATCTAAATGAAACTGCAGTATGCTTCATACTGTCACGTGAAATCGCTATCTGAAAATCATAATCTTCAACGATTTCTTCATATTCCATTAAAAATTCTTCCTTGTTTTCTATCAATACATTATAATCATCCTTATTTAATTGTGATAGAAGGACTCCCCACGTTTCAAATAGCGATTTATTGATGGGGCTGCGAGACTTACTGCCATAGCTTTTTCTAAAAGTATGTTTACCGAACAATTGGTATGAACGGGTCATTGCCTTAGTGAATTGCTCTTTTATATCATTAATATCTTTAAAAGATATATCTTCTAAAATAACCTTTTGCTTCTCAAGTAATTTTTTAAATTCCTTGGAAGCCAAGTCTGGCATGGCATTAATGATTATCATAGTATCGCTCATTAAACTGTCCGCATTGATCGTTTTTCTATACGTCGTGTAATTGCGAATTAAAAATGAAAGAAATCTTAAGATAAGTTCTTTATCCTCCATTCTTAAATTTCTTATTGAATGACCAGTAGCTTCGTGAAATTCGTGAAATTCAGATAACTCATTTAGTAGTAAAGTCGATTGTCCAATATATAATGCATTCCGAATTTCCTGACTACTTAAAGGGAGACCTCCTGTATTAATCCTTTTAAATATATTTCTTCTAACTTCCTCAGGGGTTCCGGGATTAATTACAGTAAATCTGAATTCCGTATCTAGAATATTATTTTGTATATTAAGGGGAAGCTCATTAAAATTTTTACCATTATAAATTTCCCAAAATTCCAAGTTTTGCAATTTAAAGCCATTACCCTTAGATTTATCTAATATTTCGCTATCAGTTTGTTTAAGCTTCAATTTTTGAATATAACCATCTCCCAAAATGAAGCTTCTTATTGTGCTTAACCGTTGCAAACCATCGACAACAGTGTAATTATTCTTCTCGTCTGCAGAGACATAAAACATTGGAAGCGGAATTTTGAGCATTAAAGATTCAATCAATTGCGACTTTTTATCCAATGTCCATACTTCATTTCTTTGAAAATCTGGATTAAGTAAAATTGTTTCCTGCTGCAAACGTCTCAAACAGTTATCCATAGAAACTAATTTTGATTCTATAGATATTTCCTCAGGATTAAATGGATCATCAAGAATATCATTTTCATTTTCTTGTTCGATGCCAGTTTCATATATAGATTCTCTTAGTTCGGAAGTTTGAAGCTGATCGGACATAATGAGTGTATATTAAATGATTACTACCTTTCAAAAGTAGATAAAGTACGCAACAATAAAAAATATTAAAATTGAAATTATGAATTAATATTAGAAACTATGAACTTATCTTATAGTGGGGTCTCAGGCAAAAAATCTTTGGGAGAACATTTGAAAACCTTAGCTATTTTATTAATATGATTTACATTATATTTAGCTCTTTTGGTTTCCGATTCTACATGGCTTACGAAGCTGTCGTTCATGTCGATTTTCTGTGAAAGAGCAAGTTGCGAAATATCTCTATCGAGTCGCATCTTTTTTACTTTTTCGATAATAAAAATCTCAATTTCAGTCAAAGTCTATAGAATTAATATACAAATAGCCGAAAATTTCATAAAAAAAACAATGGTACACGTACCATTAAAAACATTATTTTTGCTATATTTGTTTTGATGATATATATTTGCGATACTTCTACTACAATATGAAGCATTCGCGCTTTGAATCTCGCCTTCAAAAACTGGTAATTTTTAATGGGAACGAGGTGATAAGTGAAATGCTCACGCCATATGGCGTGGGCTCACTTATTGTTCCCGGTATACCAGTACCTTGAAGGCAATAAGCTGAGTTTAAACCCACGCCTCCTTTTTAGGAGATTTCCTCAGCTATATTCTTGGCGTTTTACTTCTTTTATTTCAGCACCAGTTTCGCATACAATAGCAATACGTAATCTGTTATGCCTATGGTTTAATTTTTCATATTTAAGTGGCCCGGCCCGTACTGGTATTCCTCTTTCGAGTTAGTTTAGGGGAAAGGCCGGGTTACTTATTTTTATTTGAGTACATAAAAAAGCCCTCCGATAGTTTGGAGACCGACAGAGGGCATAGACCAATAAAACCGTTTGTTTCATTTAATCTTAACCAATGTTATGAAATTTATTTCTTATGACAATGGGCTGAGGGTGCTTTTCTATTCTGTTGTTTTAGCATCCCTTCCTTGTAGTGCCTTGGCCCGGGCACATGCGTCTCCCTTGCGTGTAGCGTATTTTCAACAAACCATTACCGGCACCGTATCCGATGCTTCCGGCGCTTTGCCGGGTGTTATCGTGATGGTAAAAGGTTCAACACGATCCACAATCTCCGATGCTGATGGTAAATTCTCGATTGCTGCAAGTGCAGGTGATGTACTTGTTTTCTCATTTACAGGCTATAAAACTGTTGAGGTTGTTGCCGGCGCGCAAAGCAGCCTAAGCATTACACTTCAGGAAGACAGCACACAGCTTGAAGAACTTACTATTAATGCAGGGTATTATTCCGTAAAGCAAAAAGAAAGTACCGGAAGTATTGCACGCATCACGGCGAAGGATATTGAAAAACAGCCGGTCGCTAATGTATTGGCTACCATGCAGGGACGTATGGCCGGTGTAAATGTAATTCAGAATTCAGGAATGCCCGGCGGTGGATTTGACATAGAGATACGCGGGATCAACAGCCTGCGCATGGACGGCAACAGCCCACTTTATATCATTGATGGCGTGCCGTACTCCTCACAAAGTATTGGCAGCACTTATACCTCAGGTAACATGCCGGTACAAAACAGCCCACTCAACAGCATTAACCCTGCGGATATTGCGGCTATAGAAATCCTTAAGGATGCCGATGCCACAGCAATCTACGGCTCACGGGGGGCGAATGGCGTTGTATTGATTACCACTAAAAAGGGACAACAGGGCAAAACTACTTTTAGCGCAGATTACACAGGCGGTATTGGCAGGGTTACCAACTTTATGTCGCTCATGAATACGCAACAATACCTGGCCATGCGCCGTGAGGCATTTCAAAAGGACGGGGTATCACAATACCCTGCCAGTGCTTATGACGTTAACGGAACCTGGGACCAGGAACGTTATACCGACTGGCAAAAGGAACTGATTGGGGGCACCGCCCAATACAACACGCTTCAGGCTTCACTTTCCGGTGGGTCATCCCAAACCCAGTTTTTAGTAAGTGGCAGTTTTAATAAGCAGACTACTGTATTTCCGGGTGATTTTCAGTACAAAAGGGCTAACGGGCATGTCAACGTAAATCATCAATCGGCGGATAGTAAATTCAAGATTACATTTTCTTGCAATTATACGGTGCAGGACAACGATATGCCTACGGCGGACCTAACGCGCGACGCTATTACCCTTGCCCCGAATGCCCCGGCTCTGTATGATGAACAGGGCAACCTGAACTGGGAAGGTGGGACATTTAATAATCCGCTGGCTAAAATTGAAGGGACTATTAAAAGCAAAACATACGACCTGCTGGCTAACAGTGTGATTTCTTATGACCTTGGTGCAGGGTTCCTCGTTAAGGGCAATTTTGGCTATACTGATCTAAGGCAAAATCAGCTTAACCTTTTGCCGTCAACTACTTTTAATCCTTCGTATGGATTAGGTAGCGAAGTTTCATCGGTATTTGACAATACGCTGCAACGCAACTCGTATATCGCGGAACCGCAGCTCACATGGGATATGGACTTCGGTAAAGCCAAGATCCAGCTGCTGGCCGGGTCAACGTTCCAGGAGCAGCAGGCCCGCCAAACAGTTACCATGGGAGAAGGTTTTTCGAGTAACAGCCTCATAGAAAATCCGGCATCTGCTGCATACACTACCGTATTGTCAAGCGATGAGAGTATCTACCGCTATCAGGCATTTTTTGGCAGGGCTAATTTTAACTGGGATGGGAAGTATATTATAAACCTGACGGGGCGCCGTGACGGTTCGAGCAGGTTTGGGCCGGGCAAAAAGTTCGCTTACTTTGGTGCTGTTGGTGGCGCATGGCTCTTCTCAAAGGAGAAGTTCATGGAAAAGATTCCTTTCTTAAGCCTTGGAAAACTGCGGGCAAGCTATGGCACATCGGGTAACGACCAGATAGGCGACTACCAATACCTAGATACGTATAGCATTTCAGGCAGTACCTATCAGGGGGTAGCCGGGCTCATGCCTTCGAGGCTTTTTAATCCGGAATATGGGTGGGAAACAAACCAAAAACTGGAACTGGCTTTGGAACTGGGATTTTTAAAGGATAAGATACGTACTACGCTTTCGTTTTTTAACAACCGTTCGTCAAGCCAACTGGTCGGGATCCCGCTTCCGTCCACCACAGGTTTTTCAGAACTTATGGGCAACCTTGATGCTACAGTACAAAACAGCGGGTTTGAATGTAGTGTCGGTACCACCAATATCAGCCACCGTGATTTTGAATGGAGCTCAAATTTCAATATTTCATTCATTAAGAATAAGCTGGTTTCATTTCCTAACCTTGAAGGGTCAACCTATGCCAACCGGTACATAATCGGCGAGCCCTTAAACATTGTCAGGGTATACCACTATACGGGTATCGACCCGCAGTCGGGAAGGTACACCTTTGAAGATATTAATGGTGACGGCGCTATTTCTGCGACTGAGGATAAAGGCATTATTAAAGACCTCAATCCAAAATATTACGGTGGCCTGCAAAATCAATTGCGCTACAAGGGCATAACACTGGATTTCCTGCTGCAGTTTGTCAAGCAATTAAATTTTAATGAAAATTACAGGATGCCCATGCCCGGTACAATGGCAAACCAGGCCACGGACGTTACAAGCCACTGGCAGGCGGAAGGTGCTGACGGCGACTACCAGGCATACAGTAACAGCAATGCATTAAGCAGGGCTGCTAATACATTTTTTACACAGAGCGATGCCGCAATTGGCGATGCATCCTTTATCCGGCTGAAGAACGTATCGCTTTCCTATGCGCTTCCAAAAGAATGGACAAAAAAATTCACGTGTAGCATAAGCTTCCAGGGCCAAAACCTGATGACATGGACAGCCTACAAAGGTGTAGACCCGGAATTTAGGTCTTCAGGCTACCTGCCGCCGCTAAAAGTTTTTATTACAGGGATACACGTAACATTTTAACCTGATACACCATGAAAAAAATATTTATAAAAACTACCAAAAAAATGCTGTCCCATACATTAAGGGCTTGGATGCCACTCGCCGCTATGTTGCTCGTATGCGGAGGCTGCGATAGCTTCACAGAAGTAGACCTACCGAGTTCTCAGCTTGCCGCACCGGATGTTTTCGAGGACAAGGCTACCGCTACCGCCGCAATGACGGAAATATACAGTTCAATCAGGGAGCGCGGTATGCTTACAGGATACCCGACCGGCGCGCCTTTTCTTCTATCGCTCTATACCGACGAGCTGGAGTACTACGGCACGCCTACAACGGGTGCCGCCAATTTTTACAATAATGCAATTTTACCTTCCGGCTCAGAAATAAGTGAGCTTTGGACAGCAAGCTATAACCAGGTTTATGCCGCCAATGCAGTAATCGAAGGAGTTGCCGGTTCCGCTTCAATGGAGCAGGCAGACCGCGACCAGCTTACCGGAGAAGCCCTGTTTGTCAGGGCATTGCTACACCTGTATCTGGTAAATAGTTTCGGCGCGATACCGTACGTAAAAACTACAGATTATTTGGTAAACAAGTCGGTATCACGGATGGACGAAACAGCAGTATACGCCCAGATTAAAGAAGACCTTACGCGCGCGGCACAACTGCTTAGCGACGAATACACAACCCCTGAAAGGGTACGGCCAAATAAAAGTGCATGCATGGCGCTAATGGCCCGGGTTTATCTCTATCAGGAGGATTGGCAGGAAGCGGTGCAATCTGCCTCTTATGTGATTGGACAAACCGGAGTATATACTCTTGGTGATGGTCCGGAAACTGTTTTCCTAAAAGATAGCCCTTCAACAATATGGCAGCTTATGCCGGCCTATGAAGGCAGCAATACCTATGAGGGCAGTATTTTTATTTTTGAACAAGGGCCGCCGCCAACCGCCGCACTTACCGCCACGTTGGTAAATGCATTTGAAGCTATCGATTTACGGAAAGCTGCATGGCTGCGGGAAGTTACCGACGGGACGGATACGTGGTACCATTCGTATAAATACAGGGAAGGCTCAAACACAGGCTCCTCAGTGGAATACTCCGTAATCCTGCGCATGGCAGAGCTGTACCTGATACGTGCGGAAGCACGTATACATACCGGTGACCTTGACGGTGCAATTGCTGACATTAATGTGATACGGAATTTCGCAGGCCTGCCGGATACCGGCGGGGGTTCTCCCGATACCCTTATGGATGAGGTAGTGCGCCAAAGGCAGTTGGAACTCTTTACCGAGGCGGGACACCGCTTTTTTGACCTCAAAAGGCTTGGTTTACTCAATAGCACCTTAAGTCCGGTAAAAACCGGATGGAATACGTATAACAGCTTGTTGCCACTTCCTGAATCGGAATTGTTGCTCAACCCCAACCTTGCACCACAAAATGAAGGATATTAAAAACCACAGTACTTATCTGAAGGTTGCTGCCTGTACTATTTTATTTTGCATGGCAACTCATTTTACGCATGGGCAACAGGTACTGCAGCCTGTACCGCCTTCGGAATACCAGCAATGGAACAGGCTGTTGCTGCGCGATGTTGACCCTAAAGGGCTATGGATAAGCTATCTTTTAATGTATGAATCACGAAAAGATACCTTGTTTGTTAAGGCAACAACGGGCACTACCCAATACAGCTTTCCGGGTTGCAGGCAGGGCACATTTTCAGGGAATCAATTTTCTTCCCTTGCCAATGATACCCTTTATATGCAGAACCTTGTAAACGGCAGTAAGGAAAAAATACCCGGGGTACGCCAATTTCGGTTTGCCGCTGAAGGCAATTACCTCATATTACTTAGAAAGCATGCCGGTACGGAGGTTGATGCACTTGAAATACGCGATAGGGATGGAAAATCCGTCGTAACGGCCTCTAATATTGAAAACTGGTATATGGCTCCGCACAGAAAGTGGCTTGTCTATAGTGCCCTTATCGGTGGAGAAAAAGTGGTAAGGCTCGTACACCTTGATAAAAAAATAACCGAAAGGGAGGTATTGAAGCTGGAAGGTGGAACATTTGAAGGTTTTGCATCAAATGATAACATATTGGCATTTATTTTCAATAACAGCAGCGAGGGTTCAGTGTACCGCTTCGATTGCAGGAAATTACTGCTCAGCAAATGCCCTCCATTACCGGATAGCATTAGTGTTTCACTAAAAATCGCTACCGAAAACCCCGAAAGGCTTCAGGTAAGTGACGATGGAAAAAAAGTGTTTTTTTGGTTGCAGGAACAAAAAAGCCTAAGTAGGATAATGCATACCGATTCCGTACAGGTATGGAACACAAAGGACCGCCTCCTGGTGGGGTACAGTAATGTATTCGGGGACTATAGCTCATTAAACAAGCTGGCAGTTTGGGATACCGGTTCGGGTGAGGTCAAAAGGATTGGCACACAGCAAAGGCCAAAAGTATTTCTGAACGGCACCTATTCCCATGCATTTACCTATGACCCCATTGCATATGAACCACAATCCGCACTTAACAGCCCTATTGACCTGTATGTGACAAATTTGTCGGATGGCAAAGAAACATTAATTAAGGATAAGCTTTCCGGTGACTTTATACCAAAGGCTTCTAAAAATGGGCAATATCTATGCTACTTCAACAAAGGGGACTGGTGGCTTTACAACATACGGCAGCAATCTACCCGTAACCTTACGTTGGGGCTGGATAGCCATTTCGCGCAGCAGGATACTACGCCTGCCGAACCCTATCCTTATGGTTTTGCCGGCTACACCAACGATGGGAACCATTTGATTTTGTATGATAAATTTGACCTTTGGCTTGTTGGGTTAAACGACAAAACGGCAAACAGGATAACATCAGGAAGGGAAAACAACAGGATATACCGTATTGCAAAGCCCTTGTATGGCACGGTAGTACCCACAAATGAACTTCTAGCTGCGCCAAAATTGGATTTAGAGAAAGGCTTGCTACTCACGGCAACATCTGCTGTAGATGGCTGGTCGGGGTATTCAGAATGGAAAGCCGGTTCAGGTTTAAATGAAATAGTTTGGCAGGACATGAAGGTGGACCAGGTTACCGCCTTAGGCTCAGAAGCCTATGTTCATGTGGAACAGAGCTGTAGCCAATCGCCCTCCATAGTAGTGGTATCAAAAAAAGGTACAAAGGCCACAGTGCTGGAAACCAACCCTCAGGCGCAACACTATCTACCGCAAAAAGCGGTACTCATTCGCTATAGCTATAAAGGTCAGCCCTTATCGGGCATTTTATATTACCCTGTGGGATATGAAGAGGGGAAAAAGTATCCCATGATTGTACATATATATGAAAAACAGTCCCATCGCTTTAACGAATACAGAAATCCTTCACTGCACAGTGGCGACGGATTTAATATACCCCACATGTGCAACCAGGGATATTTTGTTTTACTTCCCGACCTGTATTATGAATTTGGGAAAACGGCAAAGTCCATTACGGGCACTGTATTGGCAGCGGTGGATGCTGCAATTGATAAGGCTGGCGTTGATGGGCAAAAGGTAGGGCTGATAGGTCACTCTTTTGGGGGATACGAAACCGATCTTATCATTACCCAGACGGACAGGTTTGCCGCTGCAGTTTCCGGGGCGGCATGGACGGACCTGATCAGCAGTTATTTTTACATGGGTGCTACATTATGTAAGCCCGACTATTACAGGGCTGAATACGACCAGTTACGTATTGGTAAATCTATTTTTGAAGATATGCAGGGCTATCTTGATAATTCTCCGGTGCTTCTTGCTGAAAAAGTAACAACCCCGCTCCTGGGATGGACGGGTGAGGACGACCGCCACATACACGCGCTCCAGAGCATGGAATTTTACCTGGCTTTGCGCAGGCTCAACAAAGAACATGTATTGCTGGTTTATCCCGGGGAAGGCCATAATCTTAATCAGGCGGCAAGCCAGGAAGACCTGAACAGGCGAATTTCCCAATGGTTTGGACATTATCTGAAAAACGGGCAATTCACGGAATGGATGAAACCTGACTATTAATACCTTGATAGCAATAAAAGCAGATGCCGCCTTACGGCGGCATCTTTTAAAGGATTTACTGCGTGTTCCTTTTTAAAGGGACAAGACAAGTAGCGCCCGGCTTGATATAAAGCTGGGCACCATCGGGTGCGGTACAATCGAATGATCCTGAATTGGAACAGATTTGTACTTCTTCACATGGAGTGGTGCCATCAACGTGCCTCCAACCCATTACAGGGGCAAACGCTTCAGTTTTTTCAACTGCTTGTGTACCTACAGCCCCAAATACTCCAAACACAACTGTGGCTAATGGAGCTACAAAATTTAAAAGCTTTGTATTCATGATAATAAATTTAAGTTGTGGTCTACTCTGTTACAGGTTTTCGACCTTCCCCTGCTATTTGGCCAATAGTCTTTTTATAGGGTAAGCTTAACGCAGGTATTTATCCATAATTTTTTTGTTTAATGGAGAATATAGCAGGTAACTGCCGACAAGGGCAAAAAGATGATTATCATAGACCACAAATTCCCGCACCTTTTCTCCCGCAATGTCATAAATGCAGAAACTGAACACATAGCTGTTATCCGACAGGTTATATACATCTATTATGCTGGAACTTTTCCAAAGCTTATCATCTTCAAAGTGCCCAGGTACTGCGGAATCAACATACAGGTATGCCCCATATACGCTACTTGCCTTATTCACAAAGAGGGGCGGTTTGGCGAATTTCCGTACGTGGTGGCTTTCGACCTTGACGACTTTTAAGTCAGCTTTTTCAATCGTATCAATGGTAGTGCCCCTGTAGTCAATTTTTAATGCAGTATCAGCTAATGTAAATTGGTTACGGTAGGCATAGAGATAGACGATCCTGTTAAGCCCGGAACTGTAATGCAATTGTCCATCGACATCAAACACCCCATCGAACTGACGTTGCAATATTTCTTTATTCAAGGTGGTTTTTCCGGTACTTGTGTTGATAACACCCAATATGCTTTCGCCCGAGAAAGCGTTATGTGTACGCAACACCAGGGAAATGCTGTCAATCGCTGTAGCTTTTCCAAAATATTCCCCTCCCTTTTGTATAAGCGTGGCTTTCCAGTCTTCTACACTTCCTTTATAAATACAGGGCACAGTGCCATCTACAACATAGAAATAGTTGTCTTTTACTATTATTCGTAAATCCCTATAAGAAAAATCATTCTTATCAAGGGTAATAAGTCGCTTTTGGGTTAGCTGTAACCGGGTATTAAAAATGGTTAGAAGTAAGGGTGCCGTTGTATTCCCTAAATAGATGTAGGATCCATTTGCTCCGGCTATATAGTAAGAATGCAATTTTAAGTCAATATTTGCCGTCCGGTGCGCCGGTGTATGCGGAAACCTCCGGGTAAGCCTGTTGTGATAATGGACGATATTTTCAGACCATAGGAACAGCACTACTATACTACAAATCCCTAATAACGTGGCAGACCAAAAAATAAGACGCGACCCCGATTTTGAAATTGCGGGTGGGTATTTTTGCTCAGTTTTTGATAAATAAAATAGGGAGGTAACTGCAAGAAGGATAAATATAAAATTAAAAATCAAGTGTTCCGTCCATCCTAATTTCTCTAAGATCCCGCCACAGGAACAGGGTATAAATGCAGTATAATTTAGGATGACGAAGATATACGCGGTGAACATTACCATCAGTAGGTAGGCTGAAAACAGCCCAATTAACCGGGTCTTTCTAATCATTATTAAAAATGCGATCAGCAATTCGCATACCGGTACTATCCAGGCAATATAGTTTGCGAACGGGCTTAATAGTGGTGATTGCCCTAATTGTACCTGAAAATTTTTAAAGTCAAGTAGCTTACTTACCGCAGCATACACAAATAAAAGTATATACAGGAGCGCAATGGTTTCGACAAAAGCATTTTTTAATGAAGTTCTTGAGATTTTCATATCCTGCATTATTTATGCTAATAGCGCATCCTTGTTCAGGAATACTATATGCAAATTGATACAGGCAAGGTATCTTGTTTAATTGTGTTACAACGCAGCCAAAACAAGACAAAAGCGCTCAAATACAGTTATTTAAATAAAAATTTTGTTATTGAAGTTTTTTTGTAATAGTTCCCACTTCTTTTTTTAAGTCCAAAAGCAATGCTTTTATGGTGTCCGGTGGTAAATCGTCCGGTTCAAATTCGTTTATTGTAAACCCACAGGCAAATTTCCAGGCTTCAAGGATTTGTGAAGGGGTTACTTCGTAAGGCTCAAAATCAGGGTTGTCAGAATGGAACAGGAACTTTTTTCCTTTCCTATAGATGCGCTTATAGACAATGCCATCATTCTTTGTAAGCATGATGTATGTCTGGCCATCCTTAATATGTTCTAAATGCTCCACATACTCAGCAACAATGAAGCTGCCTTCCCGGAACGGCGGCATCGAGCGGCCCTCGATGGGAAATGCACGGTATTTGCCGTTACGTAAAAAAGGTAACGCAATGTGTTGCAGGCTTTCAATAAATTCCGGGTCACTGTAGCCGCTCAAATAGCCCGCCTTTGCTTTTTGCGGGATGATTTCAATTAGGTTCCCGCCGTTCTGGTCGACGGTAATGGGGAGCACAATCCGGTTATCATCCAGTTGTATAAGCCCGTCCATATCGATTTTACGGATGTCAACGGTCAACAACAAGTCAATGCTGACGTGGTAATACCGAGACAGTTTGATGAGGTTTTCATACGGTGCCTGCGACTTTCCCTGCTCGTATTTAGCAAGGATATCGCGTGAAATAGAAAGGCTCTCAGCAACAATTTCCTGCGAGACATCTTTTTTCATTCGGAGGTGCCTGATATTGTCAGAGAATAAAGACATAAGCGTTTTGGGATTATTTATCCCGACAAATATAAACTATTTTGGGAATATCTATCCTAATTTTGTGGGGTACAAAATGGATTGATTATGGAACGCTCGATTGTGCATATGGATCTGGATACGTTTTTCGTATCCTGCGTAAGGCTACAAAACTCTGATTTGGAAGGTATTCCCCTTATTGTGGGCGGTGGCGACCGTGGCGTGGTGGCTTCCTGCTCGTATGAGGCGCGCCGGTTTGGCGTGCGCTCCGCCATGCCGATTAAAATGGCGCTAAAGCTCTGTCCCGAAGCAAAAATTGTAAAGGGCGATATGGAATTATTTTCCTGTTATTCGAACACCGTTACCCAGATTATTGAGGAAAAAGCACCCGTTGTGGAAAAGGCATCCATCGACGAGCACTACCTGGATATTACCGGGATGGACAAGTTCCATGGTGCCTATAAGTGGACGAATGAGCTGGCAGCGAAAGTCACCCATGAAACCGGCCTGCCAATCAGTTTTGCCTTATCGGTGAACAAGACCGTTTCCAAGATCGCCACTGGGGAGGGAAAGCCTAAAGGCAACCTTGAAATTTCGGGCCAACAGGTACAACACTTTCTTAACCCACTTTCCATCCGTAAGATTCCTATGGTCGGTAACGCCACCTTTACGTTGTTATCCCGTATTGGTATCCGCAACATACAAACCCTTGCTGAAATGCCGAGACAGGTGTTGCAGGAGATGATTGGCAAGAACGGCCTGGAACTATGGAAAAAAGCGAACGGTATTGACAACACACCGGTGGAACCGCACCGTGAGCGCAAATCGCTTTCTACAGAAGACACGTTCCATCAGGATACGACCGACCTGCATTTTTTACGGGCGGTATTCTGTGGCATGGTGGAAAAACTGGCCTACCAGCTACGCCAGGAGAACTGGCTGACATCAACGGTAACGGTTAAGATCCGGTATTCCAATTTTGATACAGAAACCCGACAGGTCAGCCTTGATTATACTTCCGCAGACCACTCTCTAACCAAGGCGGTGCTGGAGCTTTTTGAAAAGCTGTACCAGCGCCGCATGAGCCTGCGCCTTATCGGCGTGCGCTTTAGCGGGCTGGTACGCGGTACCTACCAGATCAATATGTTTGAAGATACGGTTGAATTAATGTCGCTTTACCAGGCGATGGACAAGATCAAAAACCGTTTTGGGGCCAATGCCGTGATGCGCTGCAACGGTGCATTCCTGAAACCTAAAGCCCTTTAAGATGTACCTCAATTGCCATTCTTTTCACAGCCTACGGTACGGCACCATTCCGTTGGCAGACCTTATACCGCTTGCGGTCGGCTGTGGGGTAACGGCTATGGCGCTTACCGACATCAATACGGTAACGGGCATTTATGAATTTTACAGGCTGTGTAACGAAGCAGGCATCAGGGCAATCGTCGGTATGGAATTGCGCCATGAGAACCGGCTGCATTATATCGCACTGGCAAAAAACCGTGTGGGCCTTGGGGAGATCAACCGCCTACGCACCCAGCACAACCTTGCCGGGACACCGTTGCCACTTGTCGCCCCGGACTTCGAAAATGTCGTTGTAATATATCCCATTGACAACATCCCTGAGGTACTGAGGGATTTTGAATACATCGGCATCCGCCCTGAAAACCGCTCCCTGCTGATTCGCCCGGAATGGCAGTCAAAGCTGAATAAAATGGTCGTATTGCATCCTGTTACCTTTCGCGACAAGCCGGAATACAACCTGCACCGTATCCTGCGGGCGATTGACCTGAATACCCTTGGAAGCAAGCTGACCCCTTCGGATTATTGTGGCCCTGGCGAGGTAATGGTGCCGGGCAGTGAGCTGCTTGCCACGTACAGCCAGTATCCAATCATTGTCGAAAACACGAAAATCCTGATGGAAAGCTGCCACTTCGAATACGAATTTAAAGTACCCAGAAATAAAAAGCATTATACCGCAGATAGTGATACCGACCTGCAGCTCCTGACCCGCCTGGCACAGCAGGGCCTGATCAAAAGGTATGGCAAAGGGAATCGCGCTGCTGAAGAGCGCATCGAAAAAGAACTTAAAGTAATCCACGAGCTTGAATTTAGCGGGTACTTCCTGATCACCTGGGACATTATCCGTTACAGCAACTCCATGGGTTTTTTGCATATTGGCCGGGGCAGCGGGGCCAACAGCATTATTGCCTACTGCCTGGGCATTACCGATATCTGCCCGTTAGAACTCGACCTCTATTTTGAACGCTTCCTGAACCTGAACCGCAAAAGCCCGCCGGACTTCGATATTGACTGGTCCTGGAAAGAGCGTGATACTATTCTCGAATATATTTTTACCCGCTACGGACGCGAACATGTCGCCTTTTGCGGCACCAACGTGGAATTCAAATACAAATCCATTTTCCGTGAGGTGGGTAAGGTCTTTGGCCGCCCCAAGGAAGAACTCGACAAACTCTCAGGGACTTCAATGGACCAACACGATAAAAACGAGATTGTCAGGCAGATACACAAATACGGGATGATGATGGAAAAATACCCCAACCAGCGTTCCATGCATTCCTGTGGCATTATTATCTCAGAAGATCCGATCACAGACTTTACCGCTTTGGAAATGCCCCCCAAAGGTTTTCCCATCGTTCAGTTCGACATGCATGTTGCCGAAGAAATAGGCTTTGAGAAATTCGATATTCTTTCCCAAAGGGGAATCGGCCATATTGACGATGCCGCAAAACTGGTAAAAAAGAATCGTGGCATTGATGTGAATATCCGGGACACTTCCATTTCAAAAGATGAAGCTACCTGCAACGAGTACTTGGGGCGTGGCAACACCATCGGTTGCTTTTACATTGAAAGCCCCGCCATGCGCGGTTTGTTGCGTCGGCTTAAATGCAACAATTATAAAGTATTGGTAGCGGCTTCTTCCATCATTCGCCCGGGAGTTGCCCAGTCAGGGATGATGAAGGAATACATTTTCCGTCATAACTATCCTGATAAGTTCGAGTATTTCCATCCGGTTTTTGAAGAGCAGCTGGGCGAAACCTATGGCATCATGGTATATCAGGAAGATGTTATCAAGATTGCTTTGCATTATGGTGGGCTTCCGGCAGCAGATGGGGATATTTTGCGCCGTGCCATGAGTGGCAAGGGGCGCTCCAAAGAAGCACTCCAACGGGTAAAGGATCATTTTTTTGAGTGCTGTGCCCGGCAGGGACATCCAGAACAGCTAAGTACAGAAATCTATCGCCAGATCGAATCCTTCGCAGGCTACTCGTTTTGTAAGGCGCACTCGGCCTCATATGCCGTAGAAAGCTATCAAAGCCTTTACCTTAAAGTACATTACCCTATTGAATTTATGGTAGCCGTGATCAATAACCAGGGCGGGTTTTACCGTACCGAGGTCTATGTGCATGAAGCGCGCATGTCAGGTGCCCGGATACATAATCCCTGCGTGAATAAAAGCGAGATTGAAACCACGTTGTACGGCAAGGATGTATACCTGGGCTTTATGCACTTGCAGGGCCTGCAAAGGGAAGTAGCACAAAACATTGTTAGGGAGCGTGAGGAGCACGGTGAATATGCTTCATTGGAGGAGTTTATATATCGGATACCCATCGGTATTGAAGGGGTGCAGTTGCTCATCTACATTGGTGCATTCCGATTTACAGGAAAGACGAAGAATGAATTGCTGGTGACCGCCCGCAGGATAATGCTACGGTTTACCCCCAAAAGCATCGGGCCGATGTTGTTTCCTTATGCCGTACAGCACTACGAACTCCCGATGCTATTGCGGTCGCCTTATGAGGATGCCTTCGATGAGATTGAACTTTTAGGTTTTCCGGTGTCGGTTACACCCTTTAACTTGCTGAAGACTTCTTACCGTGGAGACGTTAAGGCTTGCGACCTTGTACAGCACCATAAAAAACAGGTTAAAATGTTGGCCTACCTGGTATCGCGCAAGCATGTGCCCACCAAGATGGGTGCCATGTATTTCGGGACGTGGATCGATGCCAATGGGGAATTTTTCGATACAGCACACTTCACCGGCAGCCTTAAATCGTACCCATTTAAAGGTGGCGGCTGTTACCTGCTATTGGGCACGGTCGAAGTGGACTATCATTTTCCGACCATTACCATATCCAAAATGGAAAAGATGCCCTTCATACCCGACCCGCGCTATAGGGAAAGCGATGCCGAGAGTTCCCAAACCCAGGAAAAGCTGCGCGAAGATGTATCCATGACCCATCGTGAACCGTATCCGCAGGAACAGGAGATCAACCTGCCAAGGCATAAGATGATTACTGCGAAATAGTTAACAAAATAACAAAATGGAACTATGACACTATTTGAGGACACCGACCTGTTTTCGGTTGGTACTACGCCGAAAAGATATATTAACCGGCCGGATCTGGAACTCATGCATATGGACGCCTTTATCGCAAAAGAGGATGCCGATACATATTATAATTCATTATTAAACAATACTCCCTGGCGCGAATACCAGATGCCAATGTATGACAAAATAGTCACCGCCCCGCGCATGGTTGCCTGGTATGGTACGCAGGAAGAAACCGGCGAAAATACACTGGCATGGACACCCGAACTTTCAGGCCTGCGGGCACAGGTTGAAAAAGAAACGGGGCTAAAGTTTAACGCGGTTCTTTTAAATCTGTACCGTAATGGTAATGACAGCGTAGCATGGCATTCTGATAAGGAACACCGGATTGGCAGCAACCCAAATATTGCATCGGTAACATTCGGGCAGACACGGCCCTTTAAGTTCCGCCATAAAACAGACAAGGATATCGGGCAGGTTGAGATACCCCTGCATCATGGCACCTTGCTCCTGATGTCAGGCACTACCAATACCTTTTGGGAACACCACATCTCTAAGTCAGCCAAAGAGATGTTGCCAAGGATTAATTTGACTTTCAGGCAGGTGAAACAGGGTGGACTGTTTTAACAAATTTTAACAAATTTCTTTCTCCAAAAAATTTAATTTCGCAGGTATATATGGAAGACAACTACAAATTAATACGTTTTTTAGAAGCCCAAAATCAGGTGTACCTGAAGGCTTTGTCCGAAATCAAAAATGGCCGGAAACAAAGCCACTGGATGTGGTATATATTTCCGCAACTTACAGGTTTGGGTTCCAGCGAGAATGCACGCTACTTTGGGATTACAAATTTGGGAGAGGCTGCGGCTTACCTGCAACATCCTACCCTTGGCAAGCATCTTCTCGAAATTACAGGATCGCTTTTAGCAATAAACGGCAAATCAGCATCGGATATTTTCGGATATCCCGATGATTTGAAACTGCATTCCTCAATGACACTTTTCAGTAGGGTAGAGGATACACATCCTGTATTTAGTGAAGTAATAAATAAATATTTTGGAGGCTTGTTGGATAGCCGTACATTGGAGCTGCTGGAAAATAGATAGGATTTGTATTGATTTATTGAGTTCAACTAAAGGTACGGTTCAATTTTAGAAATAGGGTCATACCTGAATATGCGGAAAGCTATGACCACGGCAATAGCAAAAAGTATATGCCCAAAGAATAACTGTATATAGTACGACCGCCGTGATACATCATCATGGATGGAAGTTAAGTAGATGGCCCTCCAGCACATGATGCCCGCTAATCCGCTCACAATGCCAAATATAACTCCTGACAAAAATCCAAATTTTACGGTCGTATACCTCCAGATAGCCTCATAGGTTATTACCAGGGCAAAGCCAATAATGTAGTGGGCGATCCATCCGCCTAACTTATGCCATTTGCCCCTGAGATGAATACCTATACCTTCAAGGATAAAATTCATCATCACAGGTTCTCTAAACAATTTTTTATAACTAGCCGACAGCAGGTAGCTAAAGGTGGTCATAATATTGGTTGCTGAAAAAGCGGCAATAGCTATTTTAAGTAAATTCATTACTGAATCTTTTGGTTAATCAAAAGGACTGCCTTACGGCAATCCTTTTGTTACTTTCTTTCCTTTAGGTAAGCTTCAACTTCGTCCGGGCTATTGCTTCCCGATGCTTTTACAGCATCAATAAGTTCCTGCCTGCTTACCCCGAATTTTTCTGACCAGTAACGCACTTCATAGTCTTCAGATGTACTGATGCGGTCACGGTCCGGGCTTCCTGTCTTTGATGTATTATCACTCATGGCAGTTTGTTTTTAGTTTACACTAAGTTAGCCATATTACGCTGTCGAAGGCAAGGTTTAACGTTACATTATAATACCCGAAACTTCATTGCAATCCTGCCTTAATGTCAAATGTATTGTTCCAAACAGATTTTTAATGCCTGAATAATAAAAGCCTGTACGAAGGCACTGGGCTTGGGCTCTCATTGTCCAAAAAAATTGTTGAGCGCCACCACGGCACCATTACCGGTAACGTCACTGAAGGTGAAGGCGCCCGGTTTACACTTGTATTGCCTCAGAAACAACCCCTCAAAAAAGGAAATCCCAATTAAACTTTGTACGCAAAGGCATTGATGTTCATACCGGCACCTACCGATGCGAAAAGTAGTATATCCCCTTCCCTAAATTCATGCCCTTCTTTTTCGCCCCTCGCGATCAGGTCATATACTGTGGGTATTGTTGCAACACTGCTATTCCCGAGTTCATGAATGGTCATTGGCATAATGCCTGCCGGAGGAACACTATTGTACAGTTTGTAAAACCTATGGACTATCGCCTCATCCATCTTTTCGTTAGCCTGGTGGATAAGGATCTTTTTTATTTGGCTGATGTCGATGCCTGCCCGGTCAATGCAGCTTTTCATTGCAGCCGGCACCTGGTTTAAGGCAAATTCATATATTTTACGGCCCAGCATTTTGATATAGCGGACATCACGATCATTTTCTAGGTTGTAGGAACTGCCGAAATGGAGATAATTAAATTCATCATACGTGTAGCTGCGGCTTTTGTGCGAAAGCATGCCTACAAATTCGGAGGCTTCCACAATAGTGGCTCCGGCACCATCCGAGTAGATCATGGAGTCCCGGTCATGTACATCCACAACACGTGAAAGGGTTTCCGCCCCAATGACAAGGCATCGTCTTGCCATGCCGGAACGGATGTAGGCGTTGGCCTGTATCATGCCCTCAATCCAGCCGGGGCATCCAAACAATATATCGTACGCCACACAATCCGGATTTTTGATCCCTAGCTTATTTTTTACCCGAGAGGCCAGGCTGGGAAGGATGTCTGACTGGATGGTGTTATGCTGCACATCGCCAAAATTATGTGCCACGATGATATAATCCAGGGTTTCCCGGTCGATACCGGCATTTTCAATGGCATTCTCGCAAGCTGTAAATGCAAGGTCGGAAGCTACAAAATGAGACGGTGCATAACGGCGTTCTTCAATACCCGTTATAGCGGCAAATTTGCCGATAATAGTGTCTGTGCTGTGGTGTAAGTTACCGCCGTTAACATCCAGAAAATTATGGTTCTCAAAATCCTTGTTAGAGACTTTGATTTCGGGAATACAACTGCCAGAACCTATGATTCTCATATTCATATCGCCAAAATTTTGAGGGCGAATTTATTAAATTACAAATAACACAACCAATCATTTTTCATAAAATTTTCTAAAAAATCAGCATGGGATACAAGCATAGCCTTTACAACATTTCCGCCGGAAATAAGGCGTATAGCTTTCAGGCAGGGTTCAGGACTTATCTACGGGTAACCGGTATATCAGCTTCTGGATCGTAGTGAGCCAGATACTTGTAAGCAGCATGGTAAGGGTAATCACAGACAAGGTTACCTGGTACACGTAATTCCCGACCAGGCCTACAGAAGATGCCTGTGTCATTAAGACAAAACTGAACTCCCCGATCTGTGCTAAGAGTGCACCGCCGTATAAGCTGTCCCTCCAGCTGTTTCCCGTAACTTTAAAGAGCACCGTATTGATCAGGCTGTTGATCAATAGCACGGACAGGGCTATAAGTACGATCGTAATTGCGTTATCAATGAAAAAATGAATATCGAGTTGCAGGCCCACTGCAACAAAGAAAAACGCCATAAGGAAAACCCTGAAAGGTACGAGTGCCTTTCCAAGCCAGTGGGTCGATTTGTCCCCACCTATTATAATCCCTGCAATAAATGCCCCAAAGGCCGGAGACAGGCCAAACCAGTTACTTATTCCTGCCATCCCGAAACATATGCTCAGGCCCACAAAGACCTGAAGGTCATGGTCTGCAATAATCTCTTTGCGCATGGGCAGTACAAAAAGTTTCCTCGTGACAGCCGCCCTCAAAAAAAGGAGCATGAGCAAGCCGCCAATACAGACCTTGCCCAGTTCCAGCGTAGAGATACGGGTTCCGGACATGAAACTCAGCGTCAGGATCATGGGGATAACCAGGATATCCTGTATTAGCAGGACACCCCCGGTAATAAGGCCTAACTGGCTCTTAATCTCACCGGTGCGCGATAAGTATTGGAATACTATTGCTGAACTGCTCAGGCTGATTATAAAAGAGGTGAAGATAATGGTTGGAATAGTCCACCCTCCATACTGGCCTATGGCAAACATACAGGCAAAACTCAATACAACCTGGACTATGCCGATAACCAAAGGTTTGGAAATACTGCGTTTCAGGCTATTCAAATCGATTTCATTACCTATGGTAAATAGTAGCAGCACAATGCCGATTTCTCCCAATTCCGATATGACCTCCGCTTTATTGATCACATTAAAAGCCTGTGGGCCTAAGAGTATCCCCGAAGCGATATAAGCAATAAAATAGGGTTGCTTCAACTTACGAAGAAGCAGTATCAGTAATAGGATGATGCAGGACAGCACAGCTATACCGGAGAATAAGTGCGATGACATAGCTATAGTTTTATACGTAGAAAGCTGCCTTTTATGGGCAGCTTCCAAATAATTACAATGATACCTTAGGAGATCGTAATCATCCTTGGTGGTTTTTGTTTTACCTCTTCGCGCTTAGGGATGGTAAGCATCAAAAGGCCATTTTCATAACGGGCACTGATCTTATCCTCATCCACCACATTTTTGGGCAGTTCAAAACTTCGCTGGAAGGATTGGTAGCTAAATTCCTTACGCGTGAAAGATTCCTCGCGGGAGGCCTGCTGGTGTTCTTTTACCGATGAAATCGTAAGCAGGTTACCGTCTAAAGTAATTTTAAAATCACTTTTTTCCATTCCGGGAGCGGCGACTTCAACCTCATAGTTGTCTGAGGTTTCCTTAATGTTTACCGATGGCAGCGTAGTGCTAGTGTTTGAAAAATTGTTGTTTTCCCAATTGAAAAGCTCGCGGCCAAGGATGTCGTCAAAAAACAAACGTTGGAAACCCGGGATCTGGTTTCCGTTTCTTTTCATAAGATTCATAACAGTTTACTTTAAATTGTTAAACAATAAATTTAGATCGTACACTCAAAACAGTGTCGCAGAGCCAAAAACCAAAAGTATGCCAACACAAAAAAATGTCATTTTTTCATGTCTGTTTCTGAAAAAATGTCATTTGTAATAAGCTGTTAGGAATCTCGTACAAAGGACCACGAGTAAAATTTCTCTATCACCTGGTTCCAGTTCATAGCAATGAGATGAGGCACCATCTCCAAATTTCGAATAATAATTGGCAACAAAATTGTTCAATAGTTTTTTGTCAGATAATATAATTATCCTGATAATTAAATATTCTATATTTGATGCAACATACGCATACCTAAATAAAAGGTAACCCTAAGTAAATTATTGTAACCAATTTAGAAACTTTCCAGTAGTAATGAACACAAATCAATCCGTGAAAATTTTAAAAGAGAAAAAAGAAGCCATCCTTGAGATTTGGACTGCCAAACAAAAGGTTGAAGACAGTTATTTTAATGCAGATGACCAAAAGGAGGATTCTGAAGACTTTGCCACATCCTTTTTGGGAGCGCTTAGCGATGCTAATATTGATGACCAAAACTCTAAAGGTTTTGATAAAGTAAAAGAGGCACTTATGGGCATATCAATATCAAGAGCCAAAAGGGGATTTTCACCAAGGGAGACTGGTACGTATTTATTTAGCTTCAAAGAAGCATTGTTAGAAGTATTATCAAACGAAGTCAATGATCCGGCAGTACTTTATGCCGAAAGCCTTAAGATAAGTAAGATTATTGACAACATGACAATACTTACTTTTGAAGGCTACATTAAAGGCCGTGAAGATGTTATTTCACGCCAGACCGATGAGATTACAGAAATATCAACACCGGTAATACAGGTTTGGGATGGAGTTGTAGCACTGCCGATTATCGGGACTTTAGACAGCGCACGCACGCAGGTAGTAATGGAAAACCTATTGCAACAAATTGTTGAAACGGGCAGTACCATTGCAATCCTTGATATCTCTGGCGTGCCTGCTGTAGATTCATTGGTAGCACAACATTTAATAAAGACAGTTAGTGCCACCAGGCTTTTGGGAGCAGAATGCATTATCAGTGGTATCAGGCCTGAAATTGCACAGATTATTGTGCATCTAGGTATAGACCTGTCTAATATTATTACTAAATCTACTTTAGCGAGCGCGCTGCAAACGGCATTTGCCATGCTAAAACTGGAAGTGAATAAAAAAGGAAAGTACTTAAATAATTAATTAGATGGATAGAATTCCTATTTTAAAAATGGGTGACTTCCTTCTTGTCACCATCCAGGTAGATTTATACGACCAGCTTGCGGAAAACCTTGAGACGGATCTGGTCAATGCTGTAAAAAAACATAATTCGAAAGGGGTATTGATCGATATCTCTTCAGTCTCAATTATCGATTCCTTCATGGGCCGTATCCTTGGAAACATCGGCGCCATGTCCCGCATCATGGGAGCCCAGTCAGTAATTGTAGGTATGCAGCCTGCTGTTGCTATGACTTTGGTCGAATTAGGCCTTACACTTACCGGGGTCGCCACTGCACTTAATGTTGAAAAAGGTATGGAACTACTGCGTTCTAAAATTTTATTAAGTGACGGGCAAAGCGATGACGATGATGACAACGACACTGAGTAAGGAAGATTTCCTGATCGTAAAAGAACAGGATGTAGTCCCGTTTCGAAATAAGGTAAAAGATGCAGCAGTTAAAACCGGTATGGGTATTTTAAACCAAACCAAGCTTATTACTGCTGCAAGCGAACTCGTACGTAACCTTTTAAAATATGGCGGCGGTGGTAATGTAACGATTGAGTCTGTAAACAATGGCAAAGAGAACGGCGTGCGCCTGGTCTTTTCTGATAGAGGTCCGGGTATTGCAGACCTCGGCCTTGCTATGCAGGATGGATATAGTACAGGCAAAAGTTTGGGACTTGGCCTTCCAGGAACAAAAAGGCTAGTAAATGAATTTAATATACAATCTACGGTTGGCGAAGGAACAACGGTTACCATAATAAAGTGGAAGAATGGATGATACCGTTTTATTTAGTTATAAAATAGATGACCGAAGTTACGTGTCATTTATTAAAAGGGAGATACATAATTTAGTGACGAGCTCCGGTTTTAGTTCGGTGAAAATTGGTGAAATTGACATCATTGTATCTGAACTCACTTCAAATCTTATAAAATTTGCTGAAAAAGGAGAATTGTTATATCGTATGAGCAACGATGAAAAAGGTCTGTTCTTCGAAATTTATTGCCTTGATAACGGTAAAGGAATCCAGAACCTTTCACGAATGATGCAGGATGGTATTTCAAGCTCGGCCACTTTAGGTCAGGGACTGGGTGCCATTGAGCGCCTGAGCGATAATTCATCTGTATTTACTTTACCTGATTGGGGTACGATTGTATATAGCAAAGTATATCTTAAAAAAAATGAGGTCTTCACTAAATCAAATCCAATCAGTCTAGGTGCTGTAAAGGTATGCTATCCTGGCGAAGCAGTATGCGGTGATGGTTTTTATATCAAGAAAATGGAAACTGGTGTACAATTTTTAATGGGTGATGGATTGGGCCACGGTATAAATGCCCATGAGGCAGTACAGGAAGCCATTAGTGCTTTTAAAGAATGTAGACACTCCAGCCCTGTTGATGTATTACGCTATATCCATGAAAATGTAAAAAAAACCAGAGGGTTAGTTGCTACCGTTATTTATCTTGATTTTGGTTCTCAAAAATGGCTTATGTGTGGGGTTGGTAATATATCAACGTTGTTATATACAGGCCTGTCTGCTAAAAACTATACACCTTATAATGGTATTGTTGGCCTTAATATCCCGCGCACACTAAATAATTCAATTTTGGATTATGAAAAATACCAGACACTAATTATGCATTCTGATGGTTTAAAGACGCGTTGGAACCTGGCCGATTTACAGGGGATTTTAAAGCACGAGCCTAATATAATTGCAGCTGCACTGTATAAAGATAATGCCCGCTACAATGATGACATGACGGTATTTGCTGCAAAAATTAATTTATAGGTATGAAGGAAATTATTCGCATAAGGCTAGATAACGAGATGGATTTGATCCTCGCCCACAAGCGCGCCATGAAGTTGACAGAATTATGCGGGCTAATAACGTCCGCACAAACCCGTTTTGCAACAGCCGTATCTGAAATTGCCCGCTGTTCTATAACTAATGGGCAAAACTCCCACCTTAAGTTAGGTATCAATTTTTTAAATGGCGGTAAGAAAGAATTGATAGCTGTTGTATATGATGACATTGATTTAGCCGAATGCAACCCGGAAGCTTATGCTTATGCAGGGCGTTTATCAAAAAATGTCACGACAAATTTTATTGACGGGGTTTACGAAATATCCCTGACACTTTCGGTGCCTTACTCGGGCCTGATCTCCCAGTCGCGTATTACATCATTTATAGAGTATTTTCAAAGGGAAACTCCATTGTCACCCTATGATGAAATACGCAAAAAGAATATGCAGCTTATAGAGCTCTCAGAAAAGCTTAGTGAAAGTGAAGGAAACTACAGGCAGCTTACTGATACTATCCCAATGGTCGTTTTTTCGGTAGCAAATACCGGTGCAATTACGTTAGCCAATAAAAAACTTACTGAAGTTTTTGGCAACCAGTTTACCACTTTCAATGCAGTTGCTATAGAACAAAATTTTCATAACAACGATAGCTCTTTAATAATTAAGGGATGGGATGCCATGCGTAAAAAGAGGTCACCATTTACAGGGCAGGCACGGCTACGGGTAAATGATATTTATCTGTGGTACTTAATATCAATAATGCCCAACATCGATGAGAAAGGCGATGTTTCCGGGTATATTGTCTCAATGTTTGATATTAATGCACAAAAAATCATTGAAGAGACATTGAAGGATAACAAAGAATTGAAAGCGGCACAGGAAGGGCTTAAAAATTTTAATAGGGAACTCTCTGCTAAGAACAGGGAACTGGAACAATTCGCTTATATAGCAAGCCACGATTTACAGGAACCGTTACGTAAAATTCGTAACTTCACTTCTCTCGCGGAGCGCGGCCTTACCCTGGAAGAAAAAGAAAAGCTTTATTTTCCAAAAATTAATGCGGCTGCCGAACGCATGTCCCGACTTATTAAGGACGTACTCAATTATTCCAAACTTACTGTCGAAACTAATATGTTCGTTACGATAGACCTTAACGAGGTGTTAAAGGAGGTTATTAATGATTTTGAGTTCTTAATTCAGGAGAAGCGTGCTGTAATTAAAATAGACGGCCTTCCCATAATTAAAGGTATCCCTATACAAATAAGCCAACTCTTTTATAACATCTTAGGCAATTCTTTAAAATTTGTTGATAAGACGCCCTCAATACGCGTGTCAAGTGAAATTGCGGAAATTTTAAAAGACGATGTAAATACAGCATACTATAAAATATCTGTTTCAGATAATGGTATAGGCATTGAGAAAAAATTTATAGATAAAATATTTACAATATTTCAGAGGTTACACCCCCAAAATGTATACGAAGGCACAGGTATAGGCCTGGCGTTGTGTAAGAAGATAGCGCTAAATCATGGTGGTACTATGGAAATTGAAAGTGAACCGGGAGCTGGCACTAAAGTATCAGTTTATCTACCGTTATCTTATGATTAGTAAAAGTATTTATGTAGTGGTAACAGGTTAATGCTCACCAACAAGCTACATAACACCTTGTTAAAATATACTTTTATAATTTTTGTAATCTTCGTACATTTGTCCACTAACTATCTACAATGATTCCTATAAAGATGAATATCTGCCTGACAGATGATGATGAAGATGACAGGATTTTTTTTGCAACTGCCTTTGAAAGTATTAAGATCAATAATACATTAACGCTATGTGAAGATGGTTTCAGCCTGATGGAATATTTAAACACCGGTACAGAACCACCCCACATTATATTTCTTGACTTAAATATGCCTGGTAAATCAGGGATGGAATGCCTTCGTGAAATAAGAAATAATTCATCCTTAAGAAACATAGCCATAGCGATATTCTCTACCTCATTATCTGATGATGATATTGAAGGTGCTTTTATTGCCGGAGCCAATATCTATATTAAAAAACCGAACGAATTCGAAACTTTAGAAAAAATTCTAAACGAAATAATTTATATTAATTGGCAGTATATAACTGATGGTCTAAACCGTGAAAATTTTATAATTAATTATAACGATTAAAGTTCAATTGCACCATAACTCTTGTAGGGCTACTATGTCATAATAGCCAAGTTGTAGGATAGGTAATTTCATTATTTAGTTCTACATTCTATCAACCATACTTTTTTTTCCACGCTTTTTTTAAATCGTTATAGGCACTATTTGCTTCAGCATCCTTCCATTTCTTAAAGAATATAGCGGCGGCGATTGCTTTCTCTTGTTCGCCGGTTCCCTTTTTCAACTGTTCATAGTTATTTTCTTTATCATATTTTTTGCCACCCTTATAATTGGCATAGCGCCTCGCACGCGTAAATCCCATCTGTAAATATTTCCGAGCCATATCAGCACCTACAAAATCATCCTGGCTTAGATATTCTAAGAAAAGATGATATATTTTTTCACTACTCACCTTTGCAATTTCTTCACTTTTAAAGCGCCAGTACTTACCAATCTCTTCTTTGTATGGCCGGCAGATCAGGACCCCCTGTTCGCCTTTCCCTACACGGTACAGCTCCGGGTGTTGCCGGTAATCAATATCAGGCTTCCATGTATAGGCATCGTTGTCGAAATTAAGGTAGGAGGGTTTGTCCATGTTGAAATAGGTCTAATAAAAAAATCCGGAAATGCAGTTATTCATTCCCGGATTTTTCCTCATTCTGTTTTCTTACTCTTTATCATATTTGTCGCTGCCTTCGACTTTTACAAGTTTATTGTAAACCCCAAGCAGCAGGAATGGTGCAGCCCACTGGCCTACAAATAAAGCAGTCTTTTCGTTGCCCGCAATCTTAAGCCCGGCACTCACTGCCATTGAACCTAATGCAGCCCACAAGAATACATCTGAAGGTATTTTAGCGGTTTGTTTTTCTATTCCTTTTGCTACTTTTCCTTCTGTCTGGTCGTTGTCGTTAAAAGCCATAGTATTGATTTTTAAAAGTTTATATAAAGATACCCTTATAAACATTCAACAAATTGTAGCAAGAAGTTAATAAGTGCTATGGATATGTTAAAGTGATTACCGGTATGTTTGCGAATACATAGAATATTAAACATTCGTTTGCTTTGGCTCCAGTGTCTATTTAACTACTAACTTGCAGGAACGAAACCTTAAATTAGCGTTAATATTGGTTAATCATTTACTAAACAAATAACTTAGCTGATGGATGTACTTTAATTTTATAACATTGCATACTACTTAAACCTATCAAAATGAAAATATACAACATCGGAATTATTGGTTATGGCGGTTTTGGCAGATTCTTACACCATTGGTGGAATGCGCTTGAAGGCGTAGAAGTTCTTGCGATTTCGGGCACTAATCTCGAGGATGCTGAACCCGGGGACGTAAAGCTGTACGATAACTGGGAAGACCTGATTGAAAATGAAGATATAGATATTGTTAGCATAGCGACTCCTCCTTCCCTCCACGTTGAAATGGCCTGTGCAGCGATGCGTCACAACAAGCACGTTTTACTTGAAAAGCCGGTTGCGCTGAGCAACGAGGGGGTTGAGGAAATACTCCGGGTACAAAAGGAGACAGGAATGATCATTACGGTCGATCACATGCTGCGTTATGACCCTATTGTCAAGTCGTTAATACAGTTAAGTAAAGATGAGACCTTTGGGAAACTGAGGCATGTGGTTGTGAGTAACTATGCGCAGGACGGATCGCTGCCTGCTGAACACTGGTTTTGGGATAAATCCATCGCAGGCGGGATATTTATAGAACATGCCGTACACTTTTTTGATATTGTAAATGCGCTGACTAACCAGAAAGTAGCCCGTGTTTCCGGCTGCACGCACAACAGGAATGAGCAGCAGGAAGATCAGGTCGCTGCAACAGTACTGTATAACGATGGATTAATAGCGACCCATTACCATTCATTTTCGGGTCCCGGTTTTTTCGAACAGACCACAATACGCCTTACCTACGACCTTGCCAGGATAGAAGTTGAAGGGTGGATCCCGATGGAGGGCAGGTTTCAGGCACTTGTAAATAAATCAGGCAGAGAAGGCCTGAATATCCTGCCCGGACTGAACCTCGATAAATCAACACCAATTTCAGAACTTACCGATATATCACGTCCTGAAGGTTGGGGAAGTTTAGCAGGCGAACCTCAAAATACGGTGCGCTGTGGCGGAATAGATTACGCTGTAGATGAATTGGTCACGGGAACCTTTAAACTACCCCAGACGAAGTCAGAAATATATGGCTCATGTGTACAGCAAATTTTATCTGACGTTATAAAGAAAATCGAAAATCCGGATCACATTCTTAACGTTACACTGCAAGACGCGCACGAAAGCCTTAAAATTGCCGTACTGGCCGACCAATCTGCGCATAAGGGGAACAAATAACCTTGAATTGCTATTTGATAACCAATATCGGGTTACTGATACACTATAATTATTAAATTAAATAGTTTGAAGTTACAACAATCGTACTACCTGAACAGGGATGTGATTTTTATTGCTAAAGACCTCTTAGGAAAAGTGCTTTTTACACAAATAGAAGGGCAAATAACCGCCGGTGTTATAGTAGAAACCGAAGCCTATTATGGCGTAGAAGATAAAGCATCTCACGCTTACGCGAGCCGGCACACGAATCGAACTCGAACATTATACAGCCAGGGCGGAATTGCTTACGTTTATTTATGCTATGGTATCCATTACCTGTTTAATGTTGTAACCTCTGTTAAAGGGGAGCCACACGCTGTATTAATCCGGGCTGTCGAACCTATTATTGGGAAAGATATAATTGAACTGAGAAGAAATATGCCCGCTACAAAAGCTGCTGTTTCAGCAGGTCCCGGCTCAGCCGCGAAAGCACTGGGTATCGACCGCTCGTTTAATGGAAAAGATTTAACCGGCGAGGAAGTATGGATCGAAGATCATGGTGTTCGGTATTCGCCCGACGATATCATGGCATGCCCACGCGTAGGTGTCGCCTACGCCCAGGAGCACGCTGATTTGCCATGGCGGTTTTTTGTAAAGGGCAATAAATATGTTAGTAAACCCAATAAAATTAATTTTATATAAAGCCCGCAAGATAAGGTGCTGTCCTGCTGTTCTTAGTCTTAACAATATCGGCTGGTGTGCCTGCGGCAACAATAGTACCGCCTTTGTCTCCTGCTCCCGGGCCAATGTCTATAACCCAATCGCTGGCAGCTATAACTTGCATATCATGCTCTACTACTATAACTGTATTTCCGGCATCTACCAATCCGTTTAGCTGGATCATTAGTTTTTCTACATCCGATGGGTGCAGCCCTGTAGTAGGTTCATCAAGAATATATAAGGTGTTGCCATATTGGGTGCGTTGCAATTCAGTAGCCAGTTTAATGCGTTGTGCCTCGCCACCGGATAATTCGGTTGCCGATTGGCCAAGCCGTAAATATCCTAACCCTACCTGTCTCAAAACGTCAAGCGCATGGTAAATTGTTTGTACTTCATCAAAAAAACTACAGGCCGCATCGACGGTCATACCCAATACTTCGGCTATATTTTTATCTTTATAAGTAACTTCTAAAGTTTGCGGATTATAGCGGGTGCCGTGGCAGGTGGGGCAGGGAGTGTACACACTTGGCAAAAACAATAACTCTACCATGACAAAACCTTCACCCTGGCAGTGCGGGCAGCGGCCTTTGGCGACATTAAACGAAAATCGGCCGGCATCGTACTTTCTTGACTTAGCCAGTTTTGTACCCGCAAATAACTTGCGTACGTGGTCAAACAATCCGGTATAAGTGGCAAGGTTAGAGCGCGGCGTGCGGCCAATAGGTTTTTGGTCTACCACTACCAGCCTTTTTATATGCTGCATACCTTCGGTAATAGTACCACCTGTAGTTTCAATTATGTTTTGTTCTAATGGATTTTCCGATTCATCGGCCTCAACCTCAATTTTAAGCCCTAAATGGTTAGCAACCAACTCTACCAATACCTGGCTTACAAGGCTGCTCTTACCCGATCCCGACACCCCGGTTACACTTGTAAAAACACCTAACGGAAATTTGACACTTACATTAATCAGGTTATTGCGGGAAACACCCTCTAATTGCAGCCATGTGTTTGTGGTACGTGGTGTAAAGTTATTTTTAGGTGTGTCATCAAAAATATAGTGCCTTGTTATCGATTCTTTTACCATCTTTAATCCGTCCGGTGGGCCGCTGTATAAAACCTTCCCGCCATTTTCACCGGCAGCAGGGCCCACATCTACAATCCAGTCGGCGTGTTTAATCACATCTATTTCATGTTCTACCACAAAGAGTGAGTTGCCGGAATCTTTCAGTTTATCCAATGCCCGCAACAGTGCTTCGGTATCCGCAGGGTGCAACCCGGCCGAAGGCTCGTCTAAAACATACACCACGCCAAAGAGGTTAGAACGCACCTGCGTGGCAAGCCTTAATCGCTGCAACTCGCCTGGAGAAAGTGTTGGGGTACTGCGTTCTACCGTAAGATATCCTAAACCCAGATCGAGCATTATGGCAAGGCGCGCCACAAGGTCTTCGGCAATGCGCTGGGCAACAATTAGCCTTTCGGGTGAAGCAGAACCAGAATGATTACCGGCTTTTGCAAACGGAGTGAAAATAGCGGCCAATTTTTCCAGTGGCTGGCGTGACATCTCCGTTATATCAAGCCCTGCAAATTTTACAGATAGCGACTCAACCCGCAACCGCTTGCCATGGCACAACGGGCATTCGCTGCTAAGCATAAATTGCGCCGCCCTTTTTTTCATTAGCTGGCTTTGCGTATTAGCAAAAGTGTGCATTACGTGGCGCTTAACCCCTGTAAAAGTGCCCATATAATCGGGCGGTATTTTATTTTTAATGGCTTTTTGCACCTGCTCGCGGCTAAGCCCCGGGTATACCGGCACTACAGGCTGCTCCTCGGTAAATAAGATCCAGTCGCGTGTTTCTTTGGGAAGGTCGCGCCAGGGCACATCTACATCATAGCCCATTGTTATTAATATATCACGCTGGTTTTGCCCACCCCAGGCGGTAGGCCATGCGGCTATTGCGCGTTCGCGGATGGTAAGCGAATCATCGGGCACCATAGATCTTTCGGTAACCTCATATACCCTGCCCAGGCCGTGGCACTGTGGGCAGGCACCTTCGGGCGTATTGGGAGAAAATGACTCTGCATACAGTATGCCCTGCCCTTTAGGATAGTCACCCGCACGGGAATACAGCATCCTGAGTAAATTAGAAACTGTTGTAACACTTCCTACCGAGGAACGCGTACTGCCGGAGCTGCGTTGCTGCTGCAAGGCAATCGCGGGCGGCAGGCCTTCTATCTCATCCACCTCGGGTATAGACATCTGGTTAAACAACCTGCGGGCATAGGGCGAAACCGATTCCAGATAACGCCTTTGCGCTTCGGCATACAGCGTACCAAAGGCCAGTGATGATTTTCCTGAACCCGATATACCCGTAAAAACTACAAAAGCATTGCGCGGAACGTCAAGGTCAACGTTTTTAAGATTGTGTTCTCTCGCTCCCCTAACTTTTATATACCCTGCAAATTCGTTTTGTGTAAGTCCTTTGTCCATCGTTTATGTAATGTATCGGCCTAAATTTAAAATTAAATAGTGTGACTAAACATTTCGAGGGTAAAGATTTAAATCAGATTTAACGGTATAACTGTAGAAAGAATTTCCACCTGTAAATTTCTGTCATACTATTCGCACTTTATGATCTCAAAAGGTTTGACAATTACAGATAATTATTTGTGTCTTAAACGCCTCATAATCCGTAGATATAAAACCTTAGCTAAAGTTTTTATAAATATGATACATATCCAAAAACAACCTTTTAATTTTATACAGGTCATCGGGGGATAGGAATAAAATGGATTCTGCCTATTAAGGCAGACGAGCCGGACAAATCCTGTGGATGTAGTGGTTACAAAACTGAATTTGCATTGTAGCAATATGAAAAAGCGCATTTATAATCAAACATCGCTTTTTGGGCCCCTGTATGCCTACTTAGTGGTGCTGTCTCCACCTGAAAAGATAAAAACTGAAATTGCGGCAATTAAGAAAGAACTGAACGCCATCGCTACTATAAGCGATAGAGACCTGCATTCTATTGCCCACATTACACTTACGGATAAGCTTACCGATGATACGGAACTGACAGATACAATAACAGACCTTACTGCCCGGCAAAAGGCTTTTGCAGTTACAATAAATGGATGGGGCTACTTTGACCACGGGCATAGCATTACCATCTATTTAAAAATTACCGATCCCGAACCGATAATAAATATGGCTGAAGCATTAAGGTCCTCCGCCAAAACGCCCCACATTAGCCTGGCTAAAAAAATACCACATCAAACATTTGGAAAGCTAAGGCCCTATCTCGACAATTTAAATTATTCGGCGCAATGGATGTGCACAGAAGTTACCGTGCTACGCAAGCTGATGTCTGAAAAGCATTTAGGCTTTAAAGAATCATTTAAAATTCCGTTACAGCTTTAACAACAATAAATCCTGCTACATTACATAACAGGATTTATTTTTTTGCTTCGATCCAAGGGTCTTTAGTCATACATGATGACCTGATTGCTGTCAATAGTATTGATTCTGCATGGTTAAGGCTGCCCCGCACCACCTGCAGCCCCGTAAATCTGCCCTGTTGCATAACTGGCATCGCTGGCAGCAAGCTGCACATATATAGAGGCTAATTCCACCGGCTGGCCCGGCCTGCCCATCGGTGTATCGCCACCAAATCCTTTTAGTTTTTCCATTGTAGCCCCGCCGCTAACCTGCAGTGGTGTCCATATTGGTCCAGGTGCAACGCCATTAACCCTGATGCCTTTCGGGCCAAGCTGCTTGGCAAGCGATTTTATGTAGTTCGTTGTAGCAGCTTTTGTCTGCGCATAGTCATACAGGTCTTCACTGGGGTCTGTTGCCTGTACGGAACTCGTACCAATTATTGAGGCACCCGCTTTCAGGTGTGGCAATGCGGCCTTGATGATCCAGAAGGGCGCGTAGATGTTCGTTTTGATAGTAGCATCAAAAGCTTCTGAGGTAATATCCAGTATCGATTTCTGCGTTTGCTGCCTTGCGGCATTATTCACTAAAATATCCAGCCCGCCCAAAGCCTTAACCGCTTCATCGACAAGCTTTTTGCAAAATGCCTCATCCCGCAGATCTCCGGGAATCGCTACTGCCTTGCGCCCTTCAGCCTTTATAAGTGCAATCACTTCCTTTGCATCTTCTTCCTCGGTGGGATAATAGTTGATCGCTACATCAGCACCTTCCCGGGCATAGGCAATGGCGGCTGCCCTGCCCATACCGGAATCCCCACCGGTAATCAGAGCCTTGCGTCCCTTCAGCCTGCCCGAACCCTTATAGCTTTTCTCGCCATGGTCCGGGCGAGGGTCCATTTTGCTTACCAGTCCCGGCCATTCCTGCTTTTGCTCTTTAAAAGGTGGCCTAACGTATTTTGTGGTGGGATCTTCCAGTCCCGGAGCAGGAGTAAAATCCCCACTGCCTAAACCCTCCGCCATAGCCGGGCTAATTACTGTGGTAGCCAGCACGGCACCGATGCTTCCGAGAGCCTTACGTCGGCTCATTGTGTTGTCTTCACTCATAACATTCTGATTTAAATTCCTAAAACTTAAAGTTATCACTCGCAATCCGGTACTCTTTTAAAAAAGGGTTAAATGTTGCCTAAAGTATTTGCCATGTATTTGTTAGGATAATTTTTACAGGTGTTGGAACGATTGAAAAACGTTAATTATCAAAACTTTATAATTTGCACAAGAAAACATTTTTATCTCAAATGGTAACTTGTATAATTCAAATTGATACTGTAAACCAATTAAAAATTCTTCATATGAAAGCAGCTGTTATCCACGGACCGGGCTCGATTAAATGCGATACCATTGACGACCCAAAACTTCAAAATCCTGACGATATTATTTTAAAAGTTACTACCACGGCAATTTGCGGCTCCGACCTGCATATTTATTCCGGCGGTATTCCACAGCCGCGACCGATGGTTTTGGGGCATGAATTTATGGGTATTATCGAAGAAGTAGGCAAAAACGTTACCCACCTTAAACGTGGCGACCGGGTGGTTGTGCCTTTTCCTGTGGCCTGCGGCTCATGTTTCTTTTGTAACCATGAACTGCCGGGGCATTGTGAGCACAGCAACCCGGAACATTATGGCCCTGAAGGCGGCTTGCTGACCGAAAAAGGCGGTGCACTCTTTGGCTATACCGACCTGTATGGCGGTTATGACGGCGGGCAGGCACAATATGTACGCGTGCCGTATGCGAATTTTGGGCCACGCGTTGTGCCGGATAACCTGACTGATGAGCAGGCCTTGTTCCTCACAGACATCTTTCCTACCGGATATACAGGTATAGACTGGGGCGAGGTTAAGGGCGGTGAGACCGTTGCTATTTTTGGCTCAGGCCCCGTAGGGATTATGGCGGCTAAAAGTGCCTGGCTGCGCGGCGCAGGCAGGGTGGTAATTGTAGATACGGTACAGTACCGCCTTGATAAGGCAAAAGCAACCGCAGGCTGCGAAACTATTCTTTGGGAAGATGGCGCTAAAGATGTTATTGCCCAGATACGCGATATGACCCAGGGCCGTGGCGCCGATGTATGTATTGACGCTGTAGGTTTTGAGCCGGACCGTAGTTTTTTGGACAGGGCTAAGGCAGTTATCAACCTTGAGAAAGGTTCGGTTAAGGTGCTGGAGGCCTGTATGAGCGCCGTACGCCGTGGCGGTATCGTATCGGTATTGGGAGTATACCCTACCTATTATGATAATTTCCCGGTAGGCCAGTTCTTCGACAAAGGTATCATACTTAAAGGAGGGCAGGCTCCGGCCCATAAACATATCGATAAATTGTTGAGCTATGTAACCGAAGGTAAGGTGGTACTTGATGATATCATCACCCACAGGCTACCCCTGACTGAGATATCGCATGCTTATGATATCTTCAACAAAAAAGAAGACGGCTGCGTTAAGGTAGTGCTGGATCCCTGGGCCTAAATTTTATTAAAAACAAAATATATCCAACAACTGTAAATTAAAACAATAAACTATGTCAAACAATCAAAACTATGCACTTATAACCGGTGCTACCAGCGGTATAGGCTTAGAACTCGCCAAACTCTTTGCAAAAGATAATTACAATCTCGTTATTGTAGCCCGCAGCCGGGACGAACTGGAAAGCAAAGCGCAGGAATTTAAAGCGCAGTACGGAGTTGAAATAGTTACCATTGCAAAAGACCTTTTTAAAAGGGAGGAAGCATTTGCCCTTTGCCAGGAGGTTACAGCGAAAGGAATTCAGGTAGATGTTTTGGTTAATAATGCCGGCCAGGGGGCATATGGCCTATTCCAGGATAATGACATTGAGAAGGAATTGGGGATTACTGACCTTAACATCGCTTCGCTGCTTATCATTACCAAGCACTTTGTAAAGGAAATGACGGCGCGCAACAGTGGTAAGATACTTAACCTTGCCTCTATTGCCAGCGAAGTACCCGGCCCATGGCAGGCAGTATACCATGCTACAAAGGCTTTTGTACTCTCCTTCTCGGAGGCGTTGCGTTCAGAATTGAAAGACACCGAAATTACGGTTACTGCCCTGCAACCGGGCGCTACCGATACCGACTTCTTTAATAAGGCCGGTATGACCGACAGTAAAGCCGTGCAGGATAAAGATTCACTATCGAACCCTGCCGATGTAGCCAGGGATGGTTACGAAGCGCTAATGGCCGGTAAAGACAAAGTAGTTTCAGGGTTTAAGAATAAAGTCCAGATAGCCTTAGGTAATATAACGCCGGACACCATGCTCGCTGACCAGATGAACAAACAGCAGGAACCTGTAGATAAATAGAAATGAGAAGATGCCCGGGCCTAAAATCCGGGCTTTTTTAAACCATTAAACGTAAATGTTACTATGTTACCAATAGTTTTGTCTCCAAAACAGCATGGAATTACTGATTGGGGTTTTGTAGCCGGATTATTCGTAATACCGGAAGTGATGAACGTGAATCCGAAGGCGAAACGGTTTTATAATGGATTAGGTTATAATGTTGTGGCTGTTAATGGTTCAACCGATCACGGAGCGGGCTTTACACCGGTTATCTCCATGAAGACGCACCAAAAGCTGGACTATGCCAACCTGGCTTTGCTGTATGGAATGTTTGCTGCAAAAAGAATCCAAAAGATCGAAAGGCTCTTGCCTTTCATATAGTGCTGAGCGCATTAGCGACAGTAAAATGTGCTTTTAACGGATTATGATAAAACCTACTATGCTATTTAGCAAATTTATCATTTTAGCAATACGTATGAGGTACAATGGTCGGGGTGCAGCACCAGCATTAACCTATATTTGAGTTAACTGATGCTACTTCAAGCTAAAGTTATGATAAATCAAGTTTGTATTTGCTGTAATCAAGCTAACTTTAATTGAATTATAGCATTTAACATCATGGCTTTAGACAAATACAATCAGAAACGCGATGCGTCCAAAACACCGGAGCCTTTCGGCGGCAATAGCAGCGATAACCAATTGAGATTCGTTATCCAAAAGCATGCAGCGTCGCATTTACACTACGATTTCCGCCTGGAAATGGAAGGCGTGCTTAAAAGCTGGGCAGTACCTAAGGGACCGTCTTTGGATCCTGATGTAAAACGCCTTGCCATGATGGTTGAAGACCATCCGTACGACTACCGCACTTTTGAAGGTATTATACCCCAGGGAGAGTATGGCGGTGGTACCGTCATTGTATGGGATGAAGGTACTTACGAGCCGTGGGAATCCGAAGCTACAGATAAGAAGATGCAGGAAAAGGAACTCCTACACGGCCTCCATAGTGGTAAAATCAAGTTCAGCATGAAAGGCAAAAAACTTAAAGGGGACTTTGCGCTTATTAAAGCGCATGGCCGTGGCGAGAACGGCTGGCTGCTCATGAAGCTGGATGACAAATACGCCACCAATGAAGACGTCACTAAAAAAGATAAATCCGTCATCTCAAAGAAAACCCTTGAGCAGGTAAGCGCAACCAGCACAAATATCTACGGTGAAAAGACTGCGGAACCACAGCAGGAAAAACTAAAAAAGAGATTAGCAAAAAAAGAAGTTGGACAGGACGAAACTAAAATTAGCGCTGATACGCTGTTGAAAGACAGCAAGCGCAGCAAGATGCCTGAAAAAATAAAGCCCATGCTGGCTACTTTGGTCAATGAACCTTTTGATGACCCGGACTGGACCTACGAAGTAAAGTGGGACGGCTACAGGTCCATTGCATACATCAATAAAGGTTGTGTGGAACTATCTTCACGCAACAATAAATCGTTTACCGAAAAATACTACCCACTGGTAAACACTATGAAGGAATGGACAGTCAATGCCGTCCTTGATGGTGAAATTTTAGTAATTGGCAAGGATGGCAAAGCTAATTTCGGCGCGTTACAGAACTGGCGTAGCGAAGCCGACGGCGACCTGGTATACTATGCCTTTGACCTCTTATGGTACGAAGGGAAAGATATTATGGGGCTGCCGCTGTCCGAAAGGCAGGCCATCCTCAAAGAAATATTGCCGACGAACGATGACCATGTCCGATTAAGCCAGGTCTTTACCGCAAGCGGGCTGGAATTCTTTGAAGCGGCAAAGAAAATGGAGCTTGAAGGCATTATGGCAAAGAAGTCCAGCAGTACCTATCATCCCGATGCGCGTTCCAAAGAATGGCTGAAAGTCAAAGTAAATCAGCGCCAGGAAGTCGTTATTGGTGGCTTTACTAAAAATGAAGGCTCGTCTAAGACCTTTAGTTCTTTACTGCTTGGTGTCTATGAAAATGGGAAGCTGGAATATGTGGGAAAAGTGGGCACAGGCTTTAATGCCAAAACGCAAAAAGAAATGATGGAGCAATTTAAGCAACTCATAACCGATACAATCCCTTTTTCTGCAGAGCCCGATGTTAATAAGCCTTCCCGTTTCAGGCCTAACCCGCCCAAAGCGCAAGCAACATGGCTGAAGCCAGAGCTCGTATGCGAGGTAAGTTTTGCCGAAGTAACTTCTGATGGTGTGTTCAGGCACCCGTCCTTTGAAGGGATGAGGGCTGATAAAAAAGCGGGCGATGTGATTAGGGAGACGGCTACTGACACCGACGCTGTGACAAAAACAGCATCAGATAAACCGGTGGGTACTAAATCGAAGTTAGTGGCGGCGCCAAAGCGCAATGGTAAACAGACCCTTCTAAACCCAACAGAGGAAACACAGGTTAAAAAAGTAAACGGCCATGACCTAAAATTCAGCAACCTGAGCAAAGTCTACTGGCCTGAAGATGGCTACACGAAACGTGATATGTTTAATTACTATTACCAGGTAGCTGAATTTATACTGCCGTATTTAAAAGACCGCCCTTTATCCTTAAACCGTTATCCGGGTGGCATCCATGCAAAAAGCTTCTATCAAAAGGATGTGAAAGGTAAAGCGCCGGAGTGGGCTAAAACTTTTCCATACCACACGAGCGATGGCGAGGATAAGGAGTTTTTGGTAGGCGATAACGAAGCAACATTGCTATGGATGGCATCACTTGGATGTATTGAAATGAACCCATGGTTCAGCCGCACGGCGCATCCGGATAACCCCGACTATTGCGTTATTGACCTTGACCCGTCTGATACTACTACCTTCGAGCAGGTGATACAGGCTGCCCAGGAAGTAAAGAAAGTATTGGATGCCATAGACGTAGTCAGCTATGTAAAAACCTCCGGATCAACAGGGATCCACATTTATATCCCTCTGGGTGCAAAATACAGTTATAATCAGTCCCAGATGTTTGCCCGGCTGCTCGTTTCCATTGTGCACGATACATTACCTGATTTTACGTCACTGGAGCGGAAGATAAAAGATCGTGAAGGCAAAATGTATTTGGACTTCTTACAGAACCGTCCCGGCGCTACCATTGCCTGCGCTTATTCGTTACGGCCAAAGGTGGGCGCAACGGTTTCCATGCCGTTACATTGGGATGAAGTAAAGAAAGGACTGACGATGAAAGATTTTACTATCTCTAACGCACTCGAACGAATTAAAAGTGAAGGCGACCTTTTTAAAGGCACGCTTGAAGAAGGGATAGATATGGAAAAGGCACTCACTAAAGCACAAACGGTGTTTTATTAAAAACTGAACGATTCCCAATGCTACCGTTCTTACACCATAGCCTTAAGAATTATTGGGGGTGTATTGAAAAAGTCCGAAATAAATCAGGTCACCGCCTGTAAGGCCAAAACGAGGAGCCAAGCGTCTACCTTTTAATTAAATGCACGAAAATGAAATTATCCATTAAAGCAGAGAAACTGTCACGGGCCTTTAAAAAGTATCACGTTCAGGGGCTGCCTTTCGCGGCTTCATTCAATGAATTTAGCGCTCCGGATGCTGGTGATCCGCACGACCATCCATTTGATTTCATTACCCATATTTTAAGCGGTGGATACACGGAACGAAACTATTCAATAAATGAGCTTGGCGACGTCGATATTAATGATATTGAACGGAAACCCGGTACATCACATTACGTCAAAGCGATCGACATCATCAGATTATTGACCTTCCGACGGGACATTGTGTAACGTTAATGATCCCGCAATCCGGTCATGTAAAGCCTACCTATTTTTATCGTTTTATCGACGGGAAGGCGTACCGAAGGTTGTGGAATAAACGCAAATTCCTGACGGTTGAAAGTTGATTTAAATTCACAATAAGCTTCACCGTATCCATCGACTATTTGTAGATCGGTCCTGATTGGGTAAAACACATTAATTTCGTAACGCAATCTTTGGCGTTTACCAGGCAAATTTTATGTAAAGCGCGAAGCGCTGCCTGATCGTTAGTAAGCCCGAATTTTGATATAAATTCCTTTTTGAAGCTCTGGAATTCTTCTTCAATTCTACGCAGGCCCACATCCAACTTATATAGCTTATACTCTTTTACATTGTCCTCCTCCTGTAAAATACGGTTTACCTTTAAACCACATTCACTTCTCGCAATATTTAATAGCTCTCTATCCATCGTGTCAATTTTAGAAAGCTAAAATTTACAAAATAAGTTGAAAAGGATAAATCATTTTGACACTATTTTAAGAGAATACACAACGCTGATTAATTAATAATGAGTAATTAGCTTTCTTTACACCCTGATTTAAGAGGTGCTAAAATTTTTATAAATAGGAATTTCATTAATGAATTATATAATAATTTTATTTACGCTTAGTGATAGGGTATGATAACCTTCAGGTAGCTAATAGGAATAGGAATCTATTTAAATCGTAAAGATATGCCGTCAGAAATAGTATTACAATGTGCGGAGGCCATTGCCTCAAAAGGCCTGAACATTGCTTTTGTTGAAAGCGCAACCGCAGGCCGCATGTGTTCAGAGTTTTCTTTATCGCCAAGGTCAGGAGACATTCTCCGCGGCGGCATCTCCTGCTATGAGGTATTTATAAAAGAAAACATTCTTAAAGTGCCCCACGACCTTATAAAAAGGTATACGCCGGAATCTGCCGAGGTAACTGCTTCATTAGCCGAACATGCGTCTAAACTTTTTAAGACGGATTTTACCGTAGCTGTTACCGGGCTTACTACGCCGGGAGGTAGTGAAACCAATGAAAAACCGGTGGGAACGATGTTCATCCATATTCTCTCAAGGTATGGATACATAGCTGATCGAACGGTGTATACCGGTTCTCCTGAAGAAATAATATTGCAAACTATTGACAGGGCGGCTAAACTTCTTATCGATTATATAAACGAAACGTAACGATAGCTATTGTAAATAGGCGGAGAATCGACAGGCTGTTAAACTAAAGCTAATTAAGAGTATTTTACAAATTACTGATTATCAGTACTGTAATTTTATAGTATAACCACTTAAAAACTTTACATTATGCCGAATTCATCAAAACAGGAAAGCGATGGCAGGGGACAGAGAATTGTGCCTGCCAAATCCTCAGCCGCAGAAGGCCTGAAAGAATTATTTATTGACGAATTAAAAGACATTATCTATGCGGAAAGGGCACTGGTAAAGGCACTTCCAAAAATGGCTAACAATGCTTTTGATCCTAAACTAAAAAGTGCCATCGAAGAACACGTTGCGGTAACTGAACGCCAGGTCGAACGACTGACACAGGTATTTGAAATACTGGGAGAATCGAACAGGGGAAAAAAATGCGATGCCATGGAAGGCTTGATCAAAGAAGGTGAATCCATCCTTGAAGATACCGAACCTGGACCGGTACGTGATGCCGGAATCATTTCAGCCTCACAAAAAATAGAGCATTATGAGATTGCCTCGTATGGTACGCTGATTGCTTTTGCAAAAATATTGGGCGAAGAAGAAATCGCTGCCCTCCTGCTTGAAACATTGGAAGAAGAAAAAGACGCTGACAACATCCTTAATGATGCAGCATACAACAGTATCAATCTCGAAGCGGCTGAAGAAGATCAGGCATAATAAAAACCTACAATCCCCGTCACATGGCGGGGAATTTTTCAAGTCTTTAATCAATAATCAGAAAATAGTATGCGTAGACAACTACTGTTAACCGGCACCTTACTTTTGCTAAGCCTGCAAGGGGCTTTTGCCCAACGCGGAATCCCGCCTAAAGAAGTAACTACCACAACCCACACCACAAAATATGCGGAGCACCTGGATTTTTTGCCGGAGATGGTTAAGCTGCTAAAAGTACCCGAGGGATGGAATGTTAGTGTTGCCGCATCAGGTTTAGGCAAACCGCGGATGCTCTATTTGGGACCTAATGGCGAACTGTACATTACCCGAAGGGATGCAGGTGATGTCTTATTACTTAAAGACACCAATGGCGATAACAAATTTGAAGCGGTAACTACCGTTGTAGCTGAATTTAAAGGCGTCCATGGTATAACCATAAAAGACGGCTGGCTATACCTGTGCAACAACAACGAGCTTCGCCGCTACAAGTTAAATAGTGATGGAACCGTTGGAGTAAAAGAAATGCTGTTTAAAGACATGCCCAGCGCTGGGCAGCACCCCAACCGAACCATGGATTTTGGGCCGGACGGTATGCTATATATTTCCATAGGGACGCTTTGCAACGATTGTAAAGAATCGGATAGAGAAGCTGCCACACTGGTACAGGTTGACCCTGTTACCTGGAAAAGGACGATCTATGCTTCAGGCCTTAGAAATATGATAGGTTTTGATTTCCATCCGCAAACCAAAGAACTCTGGGGTGCCGACAATGGCGGAGACGCAAAAGGAGATAATTGGCCACCTGAAGAGATTAACCACATAGTAAAAGGTAAAAATTACGGTTATCCATTTGCTTATGGTAAGAAAGAGGTTGATGAAAGCCGTGAAGACCCTGCCGGAAACAGCAAAAAAGAATGGGTTAAAAATACAGAAGGCTCCGTGCTAGAACTTCAGGCGCATATGGCCCCAATTGCATTTCAATTTTTTGGTACGGGTTCAGGAACACCTGCCGGATATACCGGAGATGCCCTGGTGTGCTGGCATGGCTCATGGAACAGGGATAAGCCTGTAGGGTTTAAGGTGCAAAGGATCAATTTTGAAAACGGCGTTGCTGTTGGTGCTGACGATTTTTTAACCGGCTTCCTTCAGGGCAAGACCCGTTTTGGCCGTCCGGCAGGAGCTGCCATTACCGAGGCAGGAGTGGTATACATCTCAGACGATGCGAACGGAGTCCTATATTGTGTTAAACCCAACTAAGACCTTTTATTATGAAAAATTTTTTATACTGCTTTTTATTTGCCGGCTGCGCCGCTGTAATACCCTCTGAACCTACGGCACGGGTAGAATTCAGCGCCCCTGACAGTTATCCGGAGGGCATTGCATATGATAGCATTGCCAACAAATATTATGTGTCTTCTGCGAGATTAGGCACCATTGGTAGCGTTACACCGGAAGGTTCCTACACCGCGCTTTATACTGACCCTTCACTGAAGTCCAGCTACGGACTGAAGCTACATCCTGATGGGAAGACACTTTATGCATGTGTTGGCGATGCCAATTACAGCAAGTTCACTTCGCCCGACACCCGTAAAAAGATGGCAAGGCTTATCAGTATCGACATTGCAACAGGTAGAAAGCTCCAGGATGTAGATTTGTCGATGTTGGTGCCTGGCGAACATTTCCCGAATGACCTTATTTTTGACAGCAGTCGCAATGCGTATATTACTGACAGCTTTGCGAACGTAATCTACAAGGTGACACCGGAGGGTAAGGCCAGCGTGTTTGCCGATAGCCCTCTTTTTAAAACAAAAGGGGTGGGCTTAAATGGCATTGTCTTCCATACTGACGGTTATTTATTGGTATGCAGCAGCGGTACAGGTGCTGTTTACAAGATAAATATCGACAATCCTAAGCAGGTACAAAAAGTTAGTACTGAACAATTTTTTGTTAACGCCGACGGCCTTTTATTGACAGGTGTAAAACAGCTGGTGCTGGTGCAAAATGGCGGTAGTGATAAAATTTATGAGTTGACATCAGAAGATGGATGGTCCAGTGCAAAGCTATCTGCATCTACGCTTGCCGCTGATCGATTTACGTATCCATCAACGGCGACAAAGGCGATGGATAAGGTGATGGTGATGAATGCCAACTTTAGCGAGCTGGTAGACAGCACGTCCGTTCCTTCCCAAAAATTTGCAATCCAGCATGCAAGGCTGATGCCTCTGCCAAAGAGCAAATAAATTTCTAATAATCCAATTGGATGTCAAGCATGCAGTTGTGCGTGCTGGCGGTTATAGCAAATCTCAGAAGCTAAACCCATATATGCGTGTGCGCCCCTTATAACAGCCTTTGATGTAAAAGTGTACTCAAAGCTGATGATACTTTATAAAAAAGCCGCTGCAATGTTATTATTGCAGCGGCTTTTGCTATTAAGCAGTTACAAATTACTCTGCAATATCCTGCTGTAGGGTATTTTCTGCTGCGTCGAAGTTAATGGCACTATACGCGGCATCACTTAGCAACATATCGGCCTCTTTTTCTTCTGCAAGGGTTTGTGTAAGCAATTTAGCCGCGTCATTCTCGCCAAGGGTTTTTGCGAATGCAATCAGCGTACCATAAGTAGCTATCTCATAATGCTCAATTTTTTGCGAGGCAGCGATTATGCCTGCATCACGCACCGGCCCGGGAGCCGTTTCTTCCAGTATGCTGTCGCCTTCTTTTAAAAGCCCGGCCATAGCTTCGCATTTTTTCCCCTCCGCCTTTTCTCCCAAAAGGTCGAAAATGGTTTCCAGGCGTACCACTTGGTTTTTGGTCACGGCAAGGTGCTCTTTAATTGTTGAGGCCAGGTGTGGCGATGTAGCATTGGCTATCATTTTAGGCAGCGCAGTAACCAGTGCATTCTCCGCCCAGTAGATATCCTTCAGGGAATCAATGAAGAAGTCTTTAAGTTCTGTAGCTGCATCTCCCGCCGGGCTTACTATTAGACCGGGTTGTTTATCCTGTTCTTTTGCCTTGTTGTTAACCGGCTTTTCTGTATTTTTCATGTCTTTATTTTTAGTATGTTGTTGTTTATACTGTTGCTTCACGGGACCAGAAACGGTGGTTGGCCATCGCTTTAATAAATTTTGCGGCAAAAGCCTGGTTGTCACCTTCACGGTCGATGATAATGCCGTCGTCTTCGTTATGAATTTTAGAGGCAAAACCGGTTCCCGAAAGCAGGTCCAGACCGCCTGCCTGTGCACCGATTACTTTACAATGCCTATAGGCATCGCTAAGAAAATCCAGCACATCACTGTCCTGCGACAGCTCGTTAAGATCGAGTCCGCCGGGAATATAGATCGCGTCAAACAAGACTGATGATGAAGTAAGGAACGTGAAATCGACGGCCAGCTCGCCGCCTGCATCGCCTTTTACGACACCATTATAAGGTGCAATTACGCAGCCTTTAGCTCCCTGCTTAATAAGCGCTTCTTTAATATCCAGGACAGCTTGTTCATCCACGCCATCAGCACAGACAATGGCTACCTTACGCGATTCAATTGTAGGTTTAACAGTGGGGTTGTTAATCATGCTCAGTGCGGAAGATGCTTCAACCGATGAAGGTACCGATTTCGGTTCCTGTTCCCCGCCAAGATTTTCGGGCGATACTCCATGATTCATGGGATGCTCCGGTTTAGCGGGTATAGTTAGCCTTAAGCCCGCAGCTACTTTATTAGCGAGGTCGGTATCAACTTGTGAAAGTATACCCAGCATTCGCACCCTGATGGCGGTGGTTTCTACTTTACCAAGCTCAAAGCGCAATGCTTTTACGATATGGTCTTTTTCAGTTTGTGTCTGGCTGTTATAAAACAATTTTGCCTGGCCAAAATGGTCAGAAAAGCTTTCGCTCCTGCCGCGCACCTTGTGCGCCTCTATTCTTTCATTAAAGCTGGCAAAGCCACCTTCAGCTATCTTTGCCTGGTACGGGCACCCACCACCTAATGAATTTGGTGAATAGCTAACCCTGCCTACATTGATTTCCTGGCGCATATGGCCGTCGCGTTGGTTATTGTGTACCGCTGCTACCGACCTGTTAATGGGGATTTCATGAAAGTTAGGGCTGCCAAGCCGTGACAACTGCGTATCGGTATAAGAAAAGAGCCTCCCTTGTAAAAGGGGGTCGTTTGTGAAATCGATACCCGGCACTATGTGACCTGGGTGAAAAGCGATCTGCTCCGTCTCAGCAAAGAAATTATCCGGGTTACGATTAAGTACCATTTTACCAATTATAGTAACCGGAACAAGCTCTTCAGGGATAATTTTTGTTGGGTCCAGCAGGTCAAATTCATACTTGTGCTCATCGGCTTCGGGCACTATTTGCACACCAAGTTCCCATTCAGGGAAATTACCCGTATCAATCGCCTCCCAAAGGTCCCGCCTATGGAAATCAGGATCTTTTCCCGAAATCTTCTGAGCCTCATCCCAAACCACGGCATGGGTACCTAATTTTGGTTTCCAGTGAATCTTCACAAAGTGCGACTCATTCTGCTCGTTGATAAAACGGAATGTGTGTACCCCAAAGCCTTCCATCATACGGTAGCTTCTAGGTATTGCCCGGTCAGACATCAGCCACATGATCATGTGTGCCGACTCGGGCATCAGTGAGATAAAATCCCAAAACGTATCGTGCGCAGAGGCCGCTTGTGGAATCTCGTTGTGTGGCTCCGGTTTTACGGCATGCACAAGGTCAGGGAATTTAGTGGCATCCTGTATAAAAAATACCGGAATATTGTTGCCCACAAAGTCATAAATACCTTCCTGGGTGTAAAACTTAACCGAGAAGCCGCGTACATCGCGTGCAAGGTCGGTAGAGCCACGCGATCCTGCAACTGTTGAAAAGCGTGCAAAAACCGGTGTTTTAAGGCCTGCTTCCTGCAGGAAGCCAGCTTTGGTAAACTGCGGTATGGGGTTGGTTACTTCAAAGTAGCCGTGTGCGCCGGACCCCCTTGCGTGTACAATGCGTTCCGGGATGCGCTCATGGTCAAAGTGGGTAATTTTTTCTCTGAGGATAAAATCTTCAAGTAAAGATGGCCCACGTTCTCCCGCTTTCAGCGAGTTGTTGTCATCATTAATTTTAACGCCCTGATTGGTAGTCAGAACTTTGTTGGTACCGTCAGATTTGTTGGTGAGCAAATCCTTTTGCTTATCATCCTGATGGTTGATTCCCCTTGCGTTGTTTTGTTCCATTTTTTTTTGCTGTTATAGTATTCCTAAAGGTCAGTATTATATTTTTGTACTCTTCATAATTTTATACTAAAATAAATACTATAAGTCGTTGATAGATTGTCTTGTAAGAGGCTTTGCGTCCGGCGATCAGTACTGTTAGGTGGCTATGAATGAATATTGATTTTCTAATGCAGCCTGAAGAAGGGTGCTACCTTCCCGTATCTTAATGATAACCGGAAAATGCGGCACCCGGTTTTTATTTTCGTCGAGGTCCCATATCCCACAATCATGATATACGTTCAGATCATCCCAGTCAGGCCTGTCCGTTACCGGATAAATACACGCCCCTAACAATGGTATACCTCTTTGCAATGCCTTTATACATTCGTTCGTAACCTCGTCCATCCACAGGGCACGGCCTACGCCAAAATGGCCAGTTTCCGATAAAAAGAGCGGTTTGCCGTAGCGCAGGTACGCCATTTCCAGAAGGTCAGCAATACCCGTGCGCCGGGGCACATCGATCTCAGGCCAGTCAAGCGACCCTATTCCATGGTCCCACTGGCTGTTCCAATAGTAATTAAAGCCAAGTATTTCGAGGTAGTCTTCTTTACCGCCCAATTCGGGGCACATCCGGCCTGCAATAATATCCATTGCCTGAAACTGATGCCCGTTAAGGTTTTCGACATGCTCAAGATTGATTTCAAAGCCCGGATGTATTTTTATCAGCGGCTCTACTAACACGATCCTGCAATCAGGATCAATATCTTTAAGCATACCAATACCTAAAATAGCTGACCGGCATAAGTGGTATTTTATATCCCAGCCGCTATTCACTGCAAAGGGCACAGTACCACGTACATCGCCTGAGTGCCATGATAGGAAGCTGATCTCGTTAATAGGCACTACGAAAAGTTGTTGCGTTGTAGCGGATTTATGGAATAATGCAAATGCCTTGCACAGTGCCACAAACCGCAGGTGAAAATGCGGGTGTGTAGGGTATATACCGTCGGGATAGCCAAAATGACACAAATCCCAGATGATTTGAATTCCGCATTCATCAGCAGCGCTTATCCTATTTTTAACTTCACTAAAATCAAATTCATAGGGTGCTGTCTCCACCGCGCTCCAGCAAATACCTTCACGCACGGTCTTGATACCTAAGGTTAGTAAATCGCGATAATCTTCCCTGACGCGCACATCATGCTGTGTAATTCTAAGCAGGTTTACCCTTTCCCCTGAACGGTTAATATGGTCGGCACATTCATAGCCTCCCATAAAGAACGACTTGAAGGTACTCATACAGCCTTCTGGATTAGCGATTGGGGAGTTGTTTCCAAAGCCTTAAAAAGATCAAGCGCATTTTTAAAAGCCTGGTCCATATTAAAGTACTTGTAGTTGGCCAACCTGCCTACAAAGTATACATCTGTTAATGCCTCAGCATCCACTTTATATTTTTCATAGATCGTTTGGTTCTTTGCATTGGGCACCGGGTAGTAGGGATCTCCTTCATCCGTTGTAAACTCTTTTACTACAGTGGTTTTTTCTGAAGCCTGATTGCCGAAATGCTTGTATTCAATAATGCGGGTAAAGCCCACTTCATTGCCCGGATAATTCACTACAGAATTCTCCTGGAAAAATTCTGCATCAATTGTTTCTGAGACAAAGTTAATGGACCTGTATTCTAACTTATCGTCAAGGCTGTGTTTAAACTCGAAGAACCGGTCGATTGGCCCGGTATAAAATAGTTTATCGTAGCCTTTAACTTGGTCTTTGATATCAAAATAGTCGGTGTTGAGAACCACTTTAATATTAGGGTGGTCAAGAATTGCGTCAAATAATTTAGTATACCCGCCCTCCGGCAGTGCCTGGTAGGTATCAGAAAAATAACGATCGTCATAATTACTGCGCACCGGTATACGGTCTAGCACCGAGGCGTCCAGCTCTTCGGGGTATTTATCCCACTGCTTTTTAGTGTAATGACGAAACATCTTTTCGTAGAGTACCGCGCCGACTTTATTAAGCGCCGCTTCTTTTCCGTTGGATGGATTAAGGTAGGGCTCGCGGTTTTCGTCAAGCCAGGTTTTCATTTCCTCCTCAGAAGTGATATTGAGGCCGAATATCTTATTTACCGTAGTAATGTTTACCGGTATGGGCAACAAGTTACCATCTACTTTTGCCACGACCTTATGCTCCCAGTTATACCAGTTGGCATACCGATTTACATAGTCCCATACCTGCTCTTCATTGGTATGAAAAAGATGTGCACCATACTTGGAAACAAGTATGCCGTTTTCATCGATATAATCGTAGCAATTACCTGCTATGTGATCGCGTTTTTCAATTACCAGAACCTTTTTTCCTATTGCGGCGTACTGCTGTGCCAGGACGGCACCGGATATTCCCGCCCCTATAATTACGATGTCTGCCTGTATCATGCTTTTACGGTATTTTTAAGTAATGACTGCATTTTTTCTGCGGTTGCATCCCAGGATGTTTTTTCAAGGATTTCTTCATAATCTACAATATCAACTACATTGCCTGCCTTAAAAAGTAGCATGTCAATGGCTTCTGAAAATTCGTCAGAGGTACTTATAATTGATACGCTTTCACTATAGTCCCGCACAACATCATGAATTGCTGTAGAGATAATCGGTTTACCCGCAGCCATATATTCTAATGTCTTTGTTGGGCTTATATATTTTGTGGCGTCATTTAACGCAAACGGCATCATGGCAATGCTGAATGCCTTCAAATAACCGGGCAGTTCTTTATAATCTTTCATACCCAGGTAATGGATATTATGCAGCCTCGGCAGGTCATGTTCACCGATTTTAGCTAAAGGCCCAATCATAACGAAACTCAAATCAGGCTTAAGAAGGGCGGTTTCGTTAAGCAGCGCAAGGTCAATGCGCTCGTCTATTACGCCAAAGTAACCCACAATAGGTCCGGCTATGGAGGCAATATCCTGTGGAAGTGCAATGCCGTTCAGTGCATGGGCAAAGTGGTCCCGGTCGACGGAACTCGGAAAGCAGTGCACATTATCATGGTGTTGTACTTTGGATTCATAAAGCGACTTCCCTCCCGTAAATACAATGTCTGCTTTATGCATTAATTGTCGCTCCTGCTCCACAAGCTTTTGTGGCGCACCCTTAAAAAGCGAAAGTTCATCCATGCAGTCGTACACCACGGTTTCAAAACTGAAATAATCCAGCAGTGGCAGGAAAGACGCTGAATAGAACCAGCCAACGGTTACATCTTTATTCGTATAATCGGGTAAAATAGTAGTAATTTCCTCGATCTGGTGTACATTAGGCTGCAAAATGTGCAGGTTGGCTGTGATCTCCGTCAGCCTGTTCGCACTTTGTTCAGGGCGATGCCAGGGCTCTTCAATCAGAAGGATTTTCATAGTTTTTGCCAATCTGCTGATAAGGTGTTGCGGACGCTGATAGACAAAATCCCAACGCAGGTGGCAGAAGACCACCATGTCATATTTTGTGCGCTCACCACCCTGATGGAAGGTGTTTCCATCATTGTTTTGTTTGTATGCTGTCTGCATTTAAATATATGTATTAAGTTATGTATGGGTTCGGACGGTAATACCTGTAAAAAAGCACCCCTGGTTAGAAGTGCTTACAATTGCTGTATAAGGCAATTATGCTGTATAAGGACTTGAAACTCACTTATCCTGATGAACAAAATTCAACCATACATTTATTATAATTTGCCAAGATATTCTTAAATAAAAATCTTTTAAGAAAAGATTATAAATTGTCAAATCCGCACAATTCATCTGGGGTTAAATTTTACAATGTAATGCATGAAGCAGTAATTTCAGCCCAGTGATACCTGCCGTTATATGTATGTTAAAGCTTTGGCATATTTTAAAGATATGTTTAACTTTTATCCCTAAAACGATTCATGAAAGACAGCCCTCCCAATTACGGCTCTTCTAAGGCGAAAGAAGAAAATTTTTATCAGGAAATTGCTTTAAATCCCTTACCGCGCGCAGTTATCAGGCCAAACAGTTTTATATTGCTTGACGGCCAGTGGAAATTTTCAATTGACATGGATGATACAGGCTTAAATGACACGTGGTTCCTCAGTCATAATTTTGAAAATACTGCGATGTGGCCCGGTACGATCGAAGAACATATAGCGAAGGCCCGTGGCCTGGTGTCCGGAAAATCATGGGAGGATAAGGTAGTGGTATGGTATGAACGGGAATTTCCACTGCCTGAGACCGAGGAGGATGAATCTGCGGTTAAAGACATGCTGCAACTAACCTTTGGGGCGTGTGGCTACCAAACACGCGTGTGGCTTAATGGTAATCTGCTACAAACAATTGAAGGGGAAGATGTGCATGTTGGCGGCTATACCTCATTTTCCTACGAATTGGATGAAAGCATACTGCAACAGGATAATAAAATTACCGTGCGTATAGAAGATACCATGGACGTGGACACTCCGCGCGGGAAACAGGAATCCTATGTTTATAAAAGGGGTGGTATCTGGTACCAGACTTATACCGGGGCAGTTAGGAGCGTATATCTCGAAAAAGTAGAACGTAACAGGCTCCGCTCCCGCCTTGGCGTGGTCAGTATTGTAGAAGATAACCTGGTGCGGTTTAATATAACTACCCGTATTCACAATCCCGGAAACTATACCATCAGGATGATGGTGTACAACCGGAAGCAGGGTGACGCAACCCCGGTAGCTACCGACTCCTTTAAGCTACAGTTAGAGGCGGGGCAAAAGCAGCAGCGTCTGGTTCTGGAAATACCTGAGGCGCAACTATGGTCGCCGGAAAATCCCCATCTCTACAAACTCGTAGCACACCTTGTGGATAGTGATGGGCATGTTGCCGAAATTGAGACTAAATTCGGTTTACGGAAGATTGAAGCCCGCGGGCAACATATTTACCTCAACAATGCGCCAGTTTATCTGGATGGAATTTTATACCAGCCCGGCAATGCCACATATGAAGAGATCAAACGTCACATGTATGCCATGAAAAAATTGGGCTGTAACCTGGTGCGCATCCATATAGCGGGGGTAGACCCGCGCATATATAACCTTGCCGATAAACTGGGCATGCTGTTATGGATAGAGGTGCCATCGCCACATAATTCTAATGAAAAAAGCCGTATAAACCACCGGGCCGAACTTATCAGGATGCTGGACCTTATAGGCACCCACCCATCGGTAATTATATGGAGCCTTTACAATGAAGACTGGGGAGCGCAGGATATTGCGAGCAGTGCTGAGACAAGGGCTTATATTATGGGTATGTATCATTATTTGCAAATTACCTACCCGCAGTTCCTGGTTGTAGATAATGACGGATGGCGCCATATATCGTATGAAGGGCGCTTAAAGTCTGACCTGCTTACCGTACATATTTACACAGCAGAATTTGAACGTTGGTCCCAGCTCCTTACCGAACTTGAAAACGGCAATATGAATACAGTAGCTGCTTTCCCGCTTACCGTGGGCGACCCTTTTTTCTTTAGAAAACAGGTCCCTCTTGTAATCAGTGAATGGGGCGGTTTCGGATTTGCCGATTATGGTGGCCCACAGGACGATCAGGACAGGTCGGCCAAAATTGCTCTGTATAAGAAAGAATTAAGCAGGCATGCGATTGCAGGCGATGTATATACTCAAGCCACGAATATAGAAGATGAAAAGAATGGCCTAATTGATTCTGCAAGTGGAGAATTAAATGTGCCGGAAAACCTGCTAAGCAGTAAAAACCACTTTTAATAATTTGTAGTAAAGCTTTGGGTTTTTTTTTATTAACCGATTCGGTAAAAGATACAACTCAATTAAAGGGAACTCAAAGCTTAGCTAAAGTTTTGATAAATACCGCTGTTAAGCAAACACAACTTTCTAATTTAGATACGCTGATAACAGTAATCACACATGACCAAAACGTTATAAGAACAACATCAAGACTCAAAATATGAAAGCTATAATCTTACTGGGTACTTTAAAAGAAAAAGGAACATCTAACACACAGGTGCTAACTGAATTTGCCGTAAGCTACCTGGAAAAGCAGGATATTGAGTGTGAAGTAATCCGCCTTGCGGAGCATACTATCCTCAATGGCACGTATACCGATATGGGTGCCGGCGACGACTGGCCCGGTATTTACGAGAAAGTAGTAGCAGCAGATATAATCCTATTCGCTACGCCAATTTGGTGGAACAGCCATAGCTCAGAAATCCAGCGGGCAATAGAGCGCCTTGATGAAGTATATGATATCATAAATGCAGGTGAAGATTCGCCTCTTGACGGTAAATTTGGTGGTGTAATAATTACCGGCGATTCCGATGGTGTGGAGCATGTAACCGGCAACATTGCTAATTTTTTCTGTAGCCTTGGTATAACAGTGCCTGCTTATTCGTCATTGGGCGTTATTTGGGAAGGCCATGGCAAAGACAAAAAAACTACAAAAGCCAGCCTTTTAAAATACTATAAAAAAGAGTATGCCCAGGATGCTGAAGCGATGGCAGAATCCTTCGCCAAATTAGCGGGAAAATAACGGTTTACAATCCTTCCGATAAAAGGCTGTAATCGAACTGACATAGCAAAAACAAAAGTATTCATTATCTTAAAAGAGGGTGTAATGAACATGCTTTACAACAGAATTTATTGAGCACATTATCATTAAAAAATATACAAGAACAACTAAACAGTAAAGCTATACTTAAAAATTTAAACCATGAAACTGATTTCACCTTGGGCAGCAACGGCGCAGTCAGATATTAAGAACAGTGCCGTTCTTTTTGAAAAAAGATTTTTAGATTATACTTTTACCCTACACAACACAGGCAACTCGGTATGGATTGTTAGTACCTCCGCAAACGGAAGCAAGCTGGGCTTTAGGGCAGCCTTTGGCTTGAATTGCAATTTTGAAGTTTTAGAATTGAATGAAGAAGATTCAGGTTGCAAACTTTTGCTGCAAACACATGTAGGGCATTACAAAATGGAAATGGATTTTCCTGATGCCAATAATCCAATTTTGCACTATAAAACAACGTTTACTCCCGCTATCCCCGTCGTAATTCCTTTTTGGCCAAAGGATATCGTTCCGCTTACCGAAAAGGGCAGGATCGAAAATACAACGGCAACTGTTCACCTGCACCAGGCAGGCACACGTTCGGGCCTGCTTTTTGCAAGCACATCAGTACCTAAAAAAGGATCTTTTTTATATTTCCAAAACCTCACTACGTTATCTGATTATTGTAATGCGACAGAAACCTCCCTTGCCGAAACCGTGGGGGGCGACTGGCCGGAAATCGGATTTAGCCTACCTGTTAGTAAAGAGAAGGCGATTGCTGCCGCTACTGACTACGTAATATCTGACGCCTATGTTTTATTTAGCCCTGAAGTTCCTTCAGATGATATTGCTGTTTCCAAACAATATCTTAATCATCTAGCGGCAATTTATAACGTCATACCCAAACCTGACACCAAATACCACGACTGGCTAACAACCTCCAAAACCGCATTAAATGACCTATCATTAAATCAGGGCTGCTGGACCTATACTAAAGGGCACCCCTATCTAAATGCCTATTTATGCGACTATAAAACGCCTGCAGAAATTATGGTGCAGCTCTCTGTTCTCTATGCCGTACATGAATATGCCCAATGGACCGGCGAAAGTTTCCCGGTTATAGACGAAATTAAAGGCGGCTTAAAATCATTTTTTGATGATAAGCTAAAAACAATTTCGAGATGGCTGCCATCGCAGCGTGGGGAACTGGATGAATCTGAAGAGCAAAAGAAGGCCATGACCATGGACTCCTGGTACCTGCATCACCCCTTGATGAACCTTTCGAAGCTGGCACTGGATGGCGATAAAGAAGCTAAAGATTTATTACTTGACTCTATTGATTATGCTATAAAAGTAGCGCATCATTTTAATTATGAGTGGCCGGTGTTTTACAAAATGGACACCCTTGAAACTTTAAAAGCAGAGACGGTGCCCGGCAACGGCGGCGAGAAAGATGTAGCGGGTGGGTACGCGCACCTTATGGTAAATGTTTGGAAGGTAACTGGAGAGCAAAAATATCTAAATGAAGCCCTAAAAGCCGCCAAAAAGTTGCAGGATATGGGTATGAACATTTTTTACCAGGCTAACAACACTGCTTTTTCTGCACTTGCAATGCTGCGCTTATATAAAGAAACAAAAGAAGAGCTGTTTCTGGATATTAGCTACCTGTGCATCGCCGGTATTATGAAAAACGTGCAGTTATGGGAATGTAACTATGGCAACGCCGCAAACTTTGATAACTTTTTTGGTATTTTTCCGCTTAATGATGCCCCTTACAAGGCGGCTTATGAAGAAATGGAAGTGTATGCTGCCCTCAACGATTATATTAAAGAAGCGGTTGCAATCAAAGCACCCATTTTACCATCAGTAATGCTGCTGCTGCCGGAGCTTGTGCGCTATAGCGTAAGCAGGTTGCCCGGTTATTACCCACCTTTATTACCTGAAGATATTCTATCGGATGAAGTAAAAACAGGAGAAGTAGACCCTAAATTATGGATGCCTGTGGAAGACCTGCAGGATGGTTGGGAACAACATGGCCAGGTAGGCCAGGAAGTGTACGGGGCCGGTGTGGGATTTGGTGTGGTGCCAAGGCAATATGTAAAAATCGAAGAAGGTGATTTTATACTTTTTACAGATTATCCCATTACTGCTCTCACTAATGCGAAAACTAATTCCTACAGCTTCACGGTAGTTGGCAGTGAAAATTTTCAATCACGGCTCATTCTCTTGCCAAAAGACGCTGGTAAAATTGGTAAAATCACGGTTAGCCTGAATGAAGGGAATAGGATAACACAGCTTAAGCCTGTAAAATCACTCTTAAAATTTGTTGAATACACCGTTACTGGGGGGCAGAAAATTATTTTAGATTACTAACAAATTAATCTGCTAACAAGTAAGATGCTTGACTACAGGCACAAATTGATTACTTAAAATCCGGGATTTAATTTGCGTCTTTGATTTACCGTTTGTTTTGGTAGAACTTTAAACAATTATGATCCAGCCGAAAGTATTAGTCTTGGCGCAATTGACGGACAAAAATGATCAGGTAATCCCTTTTATTACTAATTGGGCCATTAAAATTTATCTTGTTATAATGAAGGCCGAACTTACTGTCAATATAATTTTTTAGAGTATGAACATAGATATTGTTACTAAAGATGATCTAGAACGATTCAAAAAAGAATTAATGGAAGAACATTACGTCAAAGCAACCGACATACATTAGATCGTTGACCTTCCGACAGGCCACTGTGTAACGTTAATGCTCCCACAATCCGGTCATGTAAAGCCTACATATTTTTATCGTTTTATAGAGGGAAAAGGCATACCGCAGGTTGTGGAATAAGCGGAAGTTCATACCCGGTAGTAAGTTGAGTTATAAAAAAGCCTGCTTGTATTCGCAGGCTTACTTATAATTATTTTTCTTGATTTAGTACAGCTTTCAATTCCGCCTGGAAGTGATCTGCTTCCTTTTTATTCCGTATCGACCGTGAAAGGGCGTTATCCGGCCTTGACCCATTAAATGCAGGTAATGGAGCCGATGGCTGTTTCTGTTCTGCCGCCATTTTAAAAATAGCATCTATAGCATGTTGCATTTTCTCTTTCATAATGACAAATATATTAAAAGTTTTTATTTGATGGACCGCCCAGGTTTTAAATTTATCAGGTAATAACGGTATAAATCATTTGTTTTCCTTTGAAAATCAAAAGCTTCAGGCCGTGGCTTGAAATAGGCAGCGCCAGATGGGTCGCGCTCTACATCGCCGGATCGAAGCAAACGTACATACCAGTCAACACCGGTAAGGATCAGGGTTTCCTCTAAGGGATGTCTGTTAGAGCTGAACATCCTGTGGTATAAATAGGCCCGCCGGTCATCAGAGCCGTCGATTCCGATAGCTAAGGAAGGGTTGCGCTCCAGGAACGCTATCGCTACTAAAATTACCGTTGAGAACACCTTACCCGGATTTGAATGGCTGAGTGAAACCGTATCGCTAAAGCTACCTGCACCATCCGGTGGACCAAACCCTAAATTATACACATTGGAAAGTAACGGGTCATTAATGTTACGGATCTGTACGATTAGTTCAGCTACACCTCCTTTTTTCTGAGGTGAGTAAAACCTAAAATCCGTCAGGTCCTGGCTAACGTAATGGGGCACTATGGTATCTTCAAGATTGATTTTGATCATGGTTAACAGGTTTTATATTTTTCCTTAACCGCCCTGATCTCATCTTCCAACCTGCTTAAGAGGTCAGCATCTTCCTTCGATATTTGTGGCTTGGCACTAAGCTTCCGGTCTAGAAGTGACATTTCCCTCCCGATGGTCAGCTGTTCTGTCATAGCGTACGCCTCGGTCTGTTTTATCGAGTTGTGCCCCAGCATTTCCTTTACCACATGGATAGGCACATCATTATTTAGCGTCACTGTACTGGCAAAAGTGCGCCGGGCCATGTGGGTATTCAGTAACACATCTAATTGGCAAAGGGAGCCAATTTCCTTGAGGTATTCGTTCATCTTCTGGTTCGAGGATACCGGGAGTATTGTATTACGTTCTACACAGATGGGATGGTCTTTATAGTGCTCAATCAACTCCAAAGCTTTAGGGAGTAGTGGTATATTCGTCTCATTGCCTGTTTTCTGGCGGGAGGACATGATCCAGTACCGGTCATCAATTCCAATCTTTATATCGCTTTTTCGCAAATTGTAAACATCGATGTAGGCCAGCCCTGTGTAACATTGAAATATAAATACATCCCTGATGACGGTGAGCCGCTGCGTTGCAAATGTGTAGTTCTCCAAAATCCGTAGTTCCCTGCTGTTAAGGGGCTTCTTTATCGTTTTAGTCTTTTTGCGCTTAAAAGCTTTGAAGGGGTCGGATGGGATGATGTTCTTATCTACAGTCCGGTTAATGATCTTCCTGAGGCAGGCAATGTACTTCAGTGCAGAATTATTTATACATTTCCTGACGGTCTTAAGGTACAGTTCAAAGCCGCTGATAAAATCGTAGTCAAGTTCACGCAGTTCGATGTCATCTCTGTCGTATTTATACTTTATATAATTTTGAACATGCGTCCGCGTGTAGGTATAGCGCTTGTAGGTTGCCATGGCATAGTCGGCAGGGACAAGCGACAACATTTCATCATTATGGACCTGAAATTCTTCCAGCAACAATGCCTTTGAGGTAGCCCTTCCCAGTATGAAATCAATGATCCTTTGGGCCGAAATGGTCTTCTCTGTATACATCAGGTCCAATTTGAACTGATTAATTTTCATGACCATCGTGTCTAAAAAAAGGTTCAAAATTCGGGCGTCTTCTTTTGCACCGATTGCGCGTTCAGATTTGGCATCCCAGCGCTTGGGATCCCAGGTTCTTTTGGTTGAAATCTCTTTACGGATACCATCTACGGATACACGAACGTACACGTAACGCAGTGTAGGTTCCTTGCGGGACGGCTTTAACATGAAGCTTAAGCCATAGCTTTTCTCTAACATAATTCAAAAAATTAAAAATTAATAATGTAGAATTATGAAGCAATCACGGTAAACCAAACACAATGGTACTTTGAGTCTTTCAGTGTCTTAAACTGTCTTTAAGTGCATTTTTTGGTGCAATTTTTCGGGCAATTGACATTGCACCGGCAAATGACCCAACTTTATGTGCATTTTTGAAAATTTTGAAGATTACAGGTGGACATAAAAAAACCTGCAAACGTTCAAAGTTGCAGGTTTTATAGGCTTTTCGAGACATTTTGTGCGTTTTTGCAAACTTTGAAAAGTGTGCCTAAAACTGTCTCAGTGGAATCGCCGGGAATCGAACCCGGGTCCAAACAGGGAAGCAAAGAGCTTTCTACACGCTTATTTTCCGATTGGATTTTCGATAGTGTGATAGGCCGGAAACAGCCACATACTACTTAGCTTCTGTTTTCTCAGGGCTACCGCGAAGCGAAACAACCCCCAGGTTTACTTTTACGGTTCTCCTAAACGAAACGCCATAAACCGAGGCTTTTCAGGAGAATCCTGCTTCCCTGCCTTGCAGGGACGAGGCTAATCTTACTTTAATTTAGATTATGCAGCTAGAGCGTAGTTATTTTCGCCGTTTAAATGTTTGAAGCGATGATATACGGAAACAGCTTCATTTCCCGACGTGCTTACTGTTCAGTTCGGCCTGCTGTCAAAACCAGTCGACCCCAATAATATATTTAGTATTGCAAATGCAATGCCAAATACTGTTGCAAATATAACAATATTTTTTTTGGTTTTGAGTTATATGAGAAATGTATTTATGTTATATTTGGATACAAATAATAGATGTAAAGTGATAATTTGTTAGTACATCGATTTCGTTGTTATTAAACTAACAAAAATAAGTCATAATTTTTAAAATCGACATTGCTATGAAATTTGGGATAATTAATGAAAGAAAATCTCCACCAGATAAAAGGGTAGTATTTTCTCCTACAATGCTTTTGGCTTTAAAAGAACAGTTCCCTCAGGCTGAAATAAAAGTTGAATCATCTGATATACGTGTTTTTAAGGATGACGAATACAGGGCTGCAGGTTTTGATGTAACTAATGATATAACTGATTGCGATATACTTATAGGTGTAAAAGAAGTACCTGCTAATGCATTATTACCGGGAAAAGATTATTTCTTTTTTTCGCATACCATTAAAAGACAGCCAAATAATCAAAAAATGCTGCAGGCAATAATAGATAATGACATTACATTATATGATCATGAAACAATAACCGATGCTGCAAACCGCCGCCTTATAGGTTTTGGCCGTTATGCAGGTATTGTGGGTACATACAATGGTTTTAGAGCATTTGGTCAAAAGTTTGAATTGTTTAATTTACCAAAAGCCGAAACACTTGAAGATAAAGAAGTAATGATAGCGAGGTTAAAACGCGCTGTAATGCCACCTGTTAAAATTGTGCTTACCGGTAAAGGTAAAGTGGGAATGGGGGCAAAAGAGGTACTTGATGGTATGAAAGTAAAAGAGGTAACTGTAGAAAACTTTCTTACTAAAAATTATACAACCCCTGTTTATGTACAGGCAGATGTTCTTGACTACAATAAAAGAAAAGATGGGCGTGTGGCTACATCAAATCAGGATTTTTTTGATAATCCCGGAGATTACGAATCAGATTTTGCTCGTTTTGCTCATGTTGCCGACATTTTTATAGCTGGGCATTTTTATAGCAATGACGCCCCACATATATTAACCCGCGAAATGCTGCGTGATAAAAATACTAAAATAAAGGTTGTAGCAGATATTTCGTGCGATGTAGAAGGACCTGTGGCATCTACAGTAAGGGCATCTACAATTGCTGAGCCTTTCTATGGTTATAATCCGTCAACAAATTCTGAGGTAGATATGCATCATCCGTCTGCTATTGTTGTTATGGCAGTAGATAACCTGCCTTGCGAACTGCCTAAAGATGCCAGTGAAGGTTTTGGAGAAATGTTTTTAAAGCATGTTATCCCTGCCTTTTATAATAATGATAAAGACGGGATTCTCGCCCGGGCCAAGATTGTTGAAAAAGGCAAACTGGCAGGAAAATTTAAATACCTTAACGATTATGTTCAGGAAAATGTGCCCCACTTGTAGGGGCATTTTTTTTACAATATAAGTAAGAATTTTTTTAACTTTGATTATATAAACTTTCCAAATCCATCCAAAATGAAATTCACAACAACCTTTGTTTGCCTTTTGGCGTGTACGTTATCTTTACAGGCACAAAAGCAGGGAACAACCAAAAAAATTAAACCCCGCAACGAATTTATTACAGGCCTTATGGGGCAAATGACAGTTGATGAAAAAATTGCCCAACTGGTACAATTTACTGCCGATGGTACTGTGACAGGGCCTAAAGGCGGCAACAATTTTATAGACGAAATTAAGAAAGGCAATGTAGGTTCTATACTTAATGCCACAGGGGTAGAGTACACCCGCCAGTTACAAAAGATTAATCTTGACAATTCGAGGTTAAAAATTCCATTGCTTTTTGGTTATGATGTTATTCATGGTTACAAAACTATTTTTCCTATCAATTTAGGAGAAACAGCATCGTGGGATTTGGAGGCTGCAAAACTTTCGGCCCAGATTGCAGCGGCAGAAGCAGCTGCATCGGGTGTACACTGGACATTTGCCCCGATGGTAGATATTACCCGCGACCCGCGTTGGGGGCGTGTATCTGAAGGGGCAGGCGAAGATACTTACCTCGGTTCCAAAGTGGCTTATGCACGTGTTAAAGGTTTTCAGGGTACTAATTTGACCGATACTTACACTATTCTTGCCTGTACCAAGCACTTCGCGGCTTATGGTGCTGCAGAGGCGGGGCGTGACTATAACACTGTAGATATGAGCGAGCGTGTTCTTCGCGAAACATATTTGCCACCTTTTAAAGCTACCGTAGATGCCGGTGTGGCTACATTTATGACCTCTTTTAACGAAATTGGGGGAGTACCGTCTACAGGCAATACATTTTTAGTAAACGGTATACTTAAAAAAGAATGGGGATTTAATGGTTTTGTAGTTACCGATTATACAGGTATTAACGAAATGGTTGCCCATGGTTTTGCCAAAGATGAAAAACAGGCCGGAGAGCTCGCCCTAACCGCAGGTGTGGATATGGATATGGTGGGCGGAGTATTTCTTAAACACCTAAAACAATCACTGGCCGAAGGTAAAGTTACACAAACACAAATTGATAATGCCTGCAAAAGGATACTTGAGGCTAAATATGATCTCGGACTGTTTGAAGACCCGTACCGTTATAACGATACAAAAAGGGAAAAAGCAACTGTTTATAAAAAGGAATATCTTGACGCTGCTTTAAGCATAGCTAACAAATCTATGGTATTGCTTAAAAATAATAATGGTATTTTGCCATTAAAAAAGGAGCAAAAAATAGCATTTGTAGGTCCATTAGTTAATGATGAGTTTAATATTATAGGATCCTGGGCAGCGCTGGGCGACCGTGATGGTTATGCCGTTAGCGTGCAGGAGGGTATAAATAAAGTAATTGCCGATAAGTCTAAAACTACGTTTGATAAAGGCGTCGAAGTATTAGGCACTAAAAAAGATGGTATACAGGCGGCACTTGATAATGCTCGTAAGGCAGATGTTATCGTGGCTGTAATGGGAGAGTTGGAAAACATGACAGGCGAAGCAGCATCCCGCACTAATATTGATTTGCCGGGAATACAAAAAGAATTTTTAGCAGAGCTTAAAAAACTTGGCAAACCTGTTGTACTTGTACTGATGAATGGAAGGCCTTTAACGCTAACATGGGAGAATGAGAATATGGATGCTATACTGGAAGCCTGGTATCCGGGTACTATGGGTGGCGATGCCATTGCACAAACCCTTTATGGTATTAGTAACCCAAGTGGTAAATTGCCGATGACCTTCCCGCGAAGCGTAGGGCAGATACCTGTTTATTACAATCACAAAAATACCGGCAGGCCCTATTTTGGTACTACAGACGCTGAGCAAAAATACAAATCACGTTATATAGATTCAGAGAACAGCCCTTTATATCCATTTGGTTACGGATTAAGTTATACAACCTTTAGCTATTCTAATTTAAGGCTATCGTCTAAAAACCTTACTCTTTCTACAAAAATCACAATAAATATAGATGTTGCTAACACTGGTAATTATAATGGCGAAGAGGTTGTGCAGCTTTATATAAAAGATTTAACAGGGTCTGTTACAAGGCCTGTAAGGGAACTAAAAGGCTTTAAAAAAATACTACTGAAAAAAGGGGAGAAGAAAACTGTAACTTTTGAAATTTCTGCCGAAGACCTTAAGTTTTATAACATAGATATGAAATATATTGCAGAGCCTGGAGAATTTGAAATTTTTATAGGTACAAACTCTGATGCTTCACTGTCTTCACAATTTCAGCTTAATATTAAACAGGACTAATCCGATAACAAATTAAGTGTATTTTATACATTTATTTAAATATATGTTAATAATTGTGTGCATTACTTTATGTAAAAGCCGGGCTTATATACTTTTTTTTATCATATTTGCTATTCTATTAAAAGTGTTACGTAACTTTCGCAAATGAAAATTAACATTACTGATTTGGATAAGATTTTCAGCCTCCTGCAAATTTGCAATGGCGTACAATCTTATCCATTTTTTTATGAAAGGTTTCACCTTTAAAGCAATACCCCGACCCAAATACAACCCAAACTTTCTTTAACCCTTTAACCCAAACCCAAACTATGAGTTCAGCTAAAACGCAAACTAAATGGGCCCAGTTTATCCCGCTGGTCACCGTTTTCTTTTTCTGGGGATTTATCGCTGCGAGCAATGACATTCTTATCCCTGTATTTCAAAAGGCATTTAGCCTTCAGCCATGGCAAAGTCAACTGGTGTCTTTTGCTTTTTATATTGCGTATACGGTAGGATCTATTATATACATCATAGTATCTGCTATATCAAAAAATGATATTGTAGAACGTCTTGGTTACAAAAATTCTCTTGCTCTTGGCCTTATAATATCGGCATTAGGTACACTTTTATTTTATCCCGCGGCTGAAATGGGTTCTTTTCCATTAATGCTTTCAGGATTATTTATTGTAGGCCTCGGTTTCTCATTACAGCAAACTGTAGCAAACCCACTTGCTATTGCGCTTGGGCCTATAAGTACAGGCTCTCAGCGCCTTACCCTTGCCGGTGGTATAAATAACTTTGGTACTACCATTGGCCCACTTTTAGTAAGTTTTGCCATTTTTGGGTCGGCCTCTGCTCCCTCAACCACTGTAGATATTAATAGTGTAAAAGCACCCTATCTTATTCTTGGAGCAGCATTTTTAATAGTAGCAGTACTGCTTAAATTTTCGTCTCTTCCTAATCATCCTGAAATTGAGGAGGAAGAAGTAGTCTCTGATTCTATACCCGTTAAAAAATCGGCTTTAGAGTATCCGCAGCTTCTTATGGGTATGCTTGCTATATTTTTATATGTAGGTGTAGAGGTTTCTACTGCCAGTAACCTCCCGGCTTATCTTGTAACAAAACTTGGCTTTTTAGAAAGTTCTGTAGGCCCTTACGTATCCTTATACTGGGCGAGCCTTATGATAGGCCGCTGGGGTGGTGCTGTTGGCGCTTTTACAGATGATAAAAACATGCAGACAATATTTAAAATAATAGCCCCTTACCTTGCCTTTGGTGTCTTTTTAGGTGCCAGTTATATTATGGGTCACGATTTAGCTCCGTTTTACGTTTACGCATTTATTATTATTGTATTAATCATTGCCGATTTTGCCAGTAAAGGTAACCCGGCTACAATGCTTGGTTTATTTTCTTTATTAGGTATTGCAGCGCTCATTATAGGAATGCTTACAGAGGGTACCGTTAGCGTTTATGCGTTTACAAGTGTGGGTTTGTTTTGTAGTACTTTATGGCCTTGTATATTTACCCTTGCCGTTAGCGGATTAGGTAAGCAAACCACACAGGGCAGTACATTACTTGTAATGATGATTATGGGTGGTGGTGTAGTAAGCCTTTTGCAAGGCTACATTGCCGGAATTATAGGTATTCATAGTAGTTATATAGTAGGTGTAGTATGCTTTGCTTATCTGGCTATTTATGCATTTATTGTAAAAGGTATATTGCAACGCCAGGGCATAAGCTTTGATAAAGTAAGTGGCGGTGGTCACTAACTAAATAGATTACCTTTTCAAGCCGGCTTCATGCCGGTTTTTTTGTTTCGTTAACTGTGTTTAAGCTTCAAATTGAAGCGTAATGTTAATATTAGGGCCTAATGTTATTCTAAAATTTACTATTTATATTACAAATTTGCCGATTATTTACTATATGATTATAAATTAATATTTTATGGTTTCATCATCGTTGAAATACGTTTTTTCATCGATAAAAAGATTAGTTAAACATGTGTTAATATTTTTGTTAATGTCTATATTTGTTTGAAGATAAATAATTATAGTCATGGAGATGATGAAACATTACTTCGTAGTACTTGAACTGCCCGGCGGCGAAGAATTGAAATTTACAGATGGTAAATGCAGCCCTAAACATTTTTGGGAATCTGCTACAAGTGCTGTTTGTTTAGGTAATGCATCTATAATAAGTAGCAGGGAAGATACCGGTGTATGCGAAGAATTCAGGAAATATGTTAGCACATTAAAAAAGTTTACGACGTTTGTATTGGTGCATTTACACTTATGCCCAAATGAATTTGTAAGCCAATCAGAACTTAATAAAAAATTTACCGGGATATCTTCTTTTATAGAAGAAGAAACGGTAATAGATGCCGCATATAATTTTCAGTTAGTAACAATTGACGCTTAATGCTATTTCATGACGGTTTTTTACTAATAAAAAATCGTTTATAAATCGATAAACTGCGATGATTTATCGATGATATGCGTGCATTTAATATAATTTTATGCCGAGGTTAATTGTTTGATAATCTGTGTGTAATATGCTTATATTGATTGTATATTTATAAGTAAACAGATTATGACATGGAACATTATTTTGTAGTTTTAGAGCTGCCAGGCGGCGAAGAACTAAAATTTGAAAAAGGCAAAGACAGTCCGGAAAACTTTTGGCAAATGGCTGCCGATGCCGTTAATAAGGGTAAAGCTAATATTATTTGTAAAAGACAGGATACGGGAGTATCTGAAGAGTTACGGAAATACCTGCAACATGTTAAAAAATTTACCACGTTTGTACTGGTACACATGCATTTTCATGGTACCGAATTTTTAAATGAAAAATTGGTTTTTAAAAAATTATCTAAGTGGCTTACCACGCCTTCTCCTAAAATTGTTATAGATGCTGCAGATAATTTTCAGTTAGTTACAATAGATATGTAATTTTAATGATTAAATTTTAGTAACTGTCTAAATTTAGAATTATAAGATTTTCCAACAGATAAAATAATTGACTTTTACATAATAAACATTGATTACCAGTTTTTTAATTGGATCAAAGTCCGTAACTTATTGTCGCTAAACCAAGTAAGCTTGAATAAAAATGTATCCAAGTAATGCTAGTAATAGTCAATGGGAGACAGTATTAAACATTTTAGAAGACAACAGAAAGAGAGAGTTTCCCTTAAGCTCAAATTTTTTATAAGCCATATCACTATTACGATAGGCTTCGGAGTAGGTAACAGTATCCTGCAGCATTTCAAAATCTATAGTTCAATCCTGTGCTGCTATACACAACGGTAAAAACAGAAATACATACAACAGGTACTTCATTTATAAAGGAAAATTACGGTAAATATATAGTTAAATTTTAACCCTGATAACAATAATAGTCTTTGACTACTTGTTGTTGTATTCCAATATTATTTAGCATGTAAGACTTCGAGTAATCTCAATTCTCCCAATACTTTAAATCCTATAGCTTCAATTTTTTCAACAATCTCAAAATTTGGTTCATAGAAGGCATTCAGGAAAATAACTTTAATTCCGTCATTATCATATCTTTCTATGGATTGGATTTTTGAGAATGGAATTTTATATCGCTTGCCCATTTCGGTAGTAAAATACCTGTTCACGAAATAGGCTGCAACAGGCAAGCCAAATATGGCATTAAAGTATGGTTTATCTCTTGAAACTGATTTATAAATAATAAAGACTATAATACCAAATGTTATGTAAATAAACAGGTTCATGCGTGCAATCCTCAGGCTGTTTTGCCGCTTGGTACGTTTACTTTTTTCCTCAAGCTCGCGCGTTTCCTGCCAGTTACCACTATTGGTAAGAAAAAGGTTTTCGGCATCTATATTTACATAGCCCGAACTATATTTAAAATAGTGTTTCATCCATCAATAATTACTCAAGCCTTATTTTCTAAATTCCTTAGCTTCTAAGCCTCTAAGTATCTTTCTCAAACAATCAACGTCCTGCCACCCAGTTTTTTCCTGCCTTTTTCAAAAGTAAAATCTATACGGCCCAGGTTAATGCCGTAACAGCCCACCTGGTTTATCATAACTTCGTCGCCATCAAGGTTTTTCTCAATATATGGTTTGGTTAAAAAAGTGTGGGTATGCCCGCCAATAATAAGGTCGATGTTCTTTGTAGTTCGTGCGAGTACAATATCAGATATTTTTTCTTTCTCATTAGCATAAATAAAGCCAAGGTGAGAGAGGCAAATTACAAGGTCGCACTTTTCGTTTACTTTAAGGATGCGGCTCATATCCTGCGCAATCTCTATAGGGTTACGGTATATCGTTTCTTTGTAAAGATTAGCATTAACCAGCCCGTTAAGCTCTACGCCAAGCCCAAAGATGCCTATTTTAAGTCCATCTTTTACAAAAATTTTATAAGGCTTTACAATGCCGTTTAGCACGGTATTTTTAAAATCGTAATTAGCAGATACAAAATCGAATTTAGCATGCGGCAACTGTTTGTAAAACCCATCTATGCCGTTGTCAAAATCGTGGTTACCCATAGTGCAGAGGTCATACTTCATCATGCTCATAAGTTTAAACTCAAGCTCTCCTCCATAGTAATTAAAGTAGGGCGTACCCTGAAAGACGTCTCCGGCATCTAATAATAGCACATTAGGTTCTTCTTTGCGTATCTGCTCAATAAGTGTAGCCCTTCGTGCTGCGCCTCCCATGTTCGGATTTTTAGGGTCGTCCATCGGGAATGGGTCTATATGGCTGTGCACATCGTTAGTATGCAGTATGGTAAGCTTTTTATTTTCGGGGGCATCATCAAAGCTGCTTAACGATAGTCCGCCAAGAACCAGTGCACTACCGGCAGCCGTTTTTTGTATAAAATCTCTCCTTTTCATTAGTTGTCTTGTATAATGCGCTGTGTTTTAATAACAGGAATAGTATCTGTCTCTTTAAAATAATCTATAAACAGGTTGCGCAGTTTATAATCAAGGTCGTATGTTTTTACTCCTTTCTTAAAAAAAGCCATATTATCGCCGCCGCTTGCCAAGTAGTCAGATGTTGCCACATTGTAAATCTTTCCGGCTTCTACAGGTTTACCCTGTACAATTAAGGCAGTTACTGCGCCCTCTTTACTTAAATGAATTTCCATTCCGGCAAGCGGGTGCGGCTTCTTTTCTTTAGCTATATAATTTGCGATCTCAACCAACTGTTCACCCTTAAGAGCTACTACAATAACCGAATTTTCAAACGGCATGATCTCAAAAGCGGTGCGTGCCGTAACATTTCCTTTGGCAATAATAGAGCGTATACCGCCATGGTTAAGCAGGCACACATCAATATGACGGTGTTCGCGTGCCATAAATACTTTATCGGCTTTTTCAAAGGTAACATCAGCCATCAGGTTGCCTATGGTAGTTTGCCATCCGCCTATGCTTTTACTTTTATCCAGCGTTTCAGGGCAGTAGGCAAGTACGCTGTCAAGGTCGCGGTCTATGTGCTCTCGGTACGGCTTTACAAAAGAGTCTATGCTTTGGGTGTCGGCATAGTCGGCTGTTATTGGTATTTTTTTACCTTCTATAGCTGTATTCCTTAATTTTTCCGGTCCACAGGCTGTAAAAGCTCCGGTTATTGTTAAGAATAAAACAAACCTTAAAAGAGATGTGTTATACTTTTTAGATAATATCATTGTGATTTGACCTTTATTTCGATATTTTTGCATTCGGCAATAAAAGTACTATGTTTTTGAAGTTTATTAAAGATTTCAGCCTGAAAAAAATTATTAAGAATAGTTTACCAAATTATAAACCTACCGCTTCTCCGGACGAAGTTAAGACCGTAGGAATATTATTAGACGAAACCTATTTTACTAACAAAGAGGCTCTTATAGAAGAATTAACCGCAAACGGAATTAACCGTAATGCTATAGAAACGCTTAGTTTTGTAGAGCGAGTTAAAAAAGGACAGGTTCCTGATTGCTGCCATTATACAAGAAAAGACATATCTGTAACCGGAAATTTTGAAAAAGCCGATGTAGCTGCTTTTATAAACAAACCGTTTGATATGCTTATAAGCTATTATGATGTAGAGAAACCACCTTTGGTGCTGGCAACCATAAAAAGTAAAGCCAAATTTAAAGTGGGCTTCGCGGGCACTGACAAGCGGCTGGATAATTTTATGATAGCATCTCAGGCAGAGAAATACAAAGAATTTGTTGCAGAGCTTTTTAAATATCTAAAAATACTAAACAAAATATAAACCCATGCAGTCATTCACAGGTACTGGCGTTGCGCTGATTACCCCTTTTAAAAAAGATTTTTCGGTAGATACGGATGCGCTTAAAAGAATTGTTAACTACCAGATAGAGGGCGGTATAGATTACCTTGTGGTATTGGGTACCACTGCCGAGGCTGCTACACTTAGTAAGGACGAAAAGGAACTGGTTATAGATACCGTTGTTAGTGCTAATAATGGCCGCCTGCCGTTAGTGCTAGGTGTAGGGAGCAACAACACAAAAGAGGTAACCGACGAACTTACAACACGCAACCTATCGGCATTTGCAGCTATATTATCTGTTTCTCCTTATTATAATAAACCTACACAGGAAGGTATTTACCAGCATTTTAAGGCAATTGCACAGGCTTCTCCGCTACCCATAATTGTTTACAATGTACCGGGAAGAACATCGAGCAACATGCTGCCGCAAACGGTGATTCGCCTGGCGAATGATTTTAAAAACATTGTAGCCATTAAAGAAGCTGCCGGAGATATTGTTCAGGCAATGAAGCTGATACAAAACAAGCCAGAAGGTTTTCTTGTAATAAGTGGTGATGATATGATAACGCTGCCTATGGTACTTGCCGGTGGGGCAGGGGTTATAAGTGTTATTGCACAGGGCTTTACAAAGTTTGCACAAATGGTGCGCCTGGGCCTTGACGGTAAAGTGAGCGAAGCTTATAAACTGCACTACAAATATGCCGACGTTATAGACCTTATTTTTGAGCAGGGCAACCCCGCAGGCATCAAGCATATATTTAAAGAACTTGGCCTTAGCGAAGATACTGTGAGGCTTCCGCTGGTTAACGTTGATGAAGATTTAGCGACACGTATCGCTGATTTCACAAAAAAATTAGCTTAAAGCTTTTATAGTTTTAGTGAGGAAAAAATATAATAATGTCATAATATTGTACAATAAATCGTGCAAAAAACAGTTTAAGAGAAGGTGCCCGCAAAGGCATCTTTTTTTGTAAATTTATAGTTCAAAAAAAGATTTTGTATTCTGTAATTATTAACTAAATTTGCAGTTGCTTAAAAACTGCAGCTGTACAACAGCACAACCTATATATATGGCAAGATTTTTTTATATACTCCTTTTTGCATGCGTGCTTACTTCGTGCAGTGAATTTCAAAAAGCCCTTAAATCAGAAGATATTAAGGTGAAATATGATGTTGCCGAAAAACTTTATGAGAAAGGCAAGTATGCCAAGTCTATTCGACTTTTTGAGCAAATTGCGCCATCATACCGTGGCAAGCCACAGGCAGAAAAGTTGTTTTATATGTATGCACAGGCGTTGTATAAAACAAAACAATATTATACAGCAGGTTACCAGTTTGAAAGTTTTACAGCCGGTTACCCGCGTAGTGAGAAGATTGAAGAGGCGTCGTTACTGGGTGCTAAAAGTTATTACTACCTATCGCCACGTTACTCGTTAGACCAGGTTGATACCTATAAGGCTCTTGATAAGCTACAGCAGTTTATAGACAGGTTTCCTAACTCGCAGTTAATGCCCGAGGCTAACCAGCTTGTCAAAGAACTTAACGAAAAGCTTGAAATCAAAGCTTTTGAAATTGCTAAACAATACCATGCTACAGCAGAATATTTTGGCGATTATAATGCAGCCCTGAAAACGCTGGATAACTTTTTGATAGATTTTCCCGGTACTCCGCTTAAAGAAGATGCGTTGTTTTTAAAATATGACTCTTCTTACCAGCTGGCTATTAACAGTGTACCGAGTAAGATGCACGACCGTCTTGAGGCTGCAAAAGTTAACTATGCTGCACTTATTAAGTTTAAAGCCGATACAAAATATAAAGAGCAGGCAGATACTATGCTTGCAAGAATTGATACTGAATTACAAAAATTTTCTAAATAAAACGTCCCATGGATTTAAAGAAAGCAACTGCTCCCGTAAACACTATTACCTACAACAAGG